>Ga0075434_100007073_pt1 | contig 10359 bp, 7 predicted proteins | sample RhiMethybrSRZTD3_FD_75298 | JGI IMG/M metagenome (GOLD analysis project Ga0075434, IMG submission 75298) | Populus rhizosphere microbial communities from Tennessee, USA - Rhizosphere MetaG P. TD hybrid SRZTD3 | ecosystem: Host-associated > Plants > Roots > Rhizosphere > Soil | place: USA...
ATTCGCGTCGTCCTCACGCCGAGAGCGCTCGTCTCGTACGTGTCGGTCTGGCGCGCCACGTCGCGCGCGTTGAGCGAGCTCGGGCCGGGCGCGTTCTTCCTCGCGGCCGTCGTCTGGACGACGCTCGGCTCGGCCGGACCGTACTTCGCGCTTGGAGCCGTGCTCGTCAGCATCGTGATCCGCGCCGCCGACGTCGAAGCGCGCGCACTGTTCGTGCCGGGCGGTCTCTACGGAAGCGTGCGAGAAACGCTCGGCAGGGTGGCGGCGCGCACGTCGACGGCCGCGTTGCTGGTCGATCGGCTGATGCTCGGAGCGCTGACCGCTGTGCTCGCGGGGCATTACGCGATCACGCTCGCGCGGCTGGTTCTCAAACAATCGTCCGGGACTGCCGGAGGCGATGCCGGTCCGATCGTCGTCGCCGCCGTCGTCATCGCGCTCGTCTGGTGGATGCAGCGTCAGGGTCGTGTGCCATCGGACAGCAGTGTCGCGCGACTCGTCGGCGCGGCGATCATCGTGCTCGGCGCGCTCGTGTCGTGGGCGGGTGTGTCGGCGATCGGCGATTCGTCGAGCGCTCAGCGGCTCGTTCCTTCCATTCCCGCAGCGCTCGCGATGATCGTCGCGCGATGGCCACGATGGATCGGCGGCGCATTGCTCCTGCTCGTCGCATTCGGTCACGCGCTGCCGGCAATCGGCGGTGTCGACGTGCTCGGCGCAGCGGCGCGCGATCTCGAACAGCCGCGGATCAGGAACCTGCAGCGCGTCAGCCATCTCGTATCGGCGTACGCGTTGGTGATCACGACTGCGTTGACGTTCCTCGGCGTCGCGCTCGTCCCCGAGGCGGAACGATCGGCGTGGTCCTCCGTGCCGCTCGCGGGCATCGCGCTCCAGGTCGTCGCGCCCGGATGGCTGCGCGCGCTGCTCCTTGCCGCGGTGGCCGCCGCGGCCGCGGTATTTCTCGCGGTCGCGGTGCGCTCGACGTCGCTCGGCACGTACGGCGTCCTCGCGCGCCTCGTCGACGAACAGCTGCTCCCCGAATCGTGGCGCCGACTGCATCCGCGCTTCGGCACCCCGTATCACTTCGTCGACGTCACCGCCGTCGCGCAACTCGGTCTCGTGTTCGTGTCGGGCGGAGAGATCGTGTGGCTGGCGAGCGGCTACGCCATCGGTGTCGCGGTCAGTGCCGTGCTGAAGCTCGCTGCGCTCGTGCGCTATCGCTTCCTTCGTCCGGAGCGCCGCGCGTATCAGGCGCCCGTGAACATCCGCGTACGCGGCGTCAACTGGCCGGTCGGGATGATTGCCGTCGCCGCGTTGCTCGCGATGTCCGTCATCGGCCTGCTGCTCGCACTCGATGCGCCGTCGATCGCCGGCGTCACGTTGATCGCGACGCTGACCGCATTGCTGTCGCTGTCTGCGCAGACCGCCGCCGAGCGCGAACCGGTTGATGAAACGGCGCTCGATCCGTTCCAGCTCCTGCCGTCCGACGATCTCGATCTGAGACAGGTGCGCGTGCGTCCGGGAAATTTTCTCGTTCCCGTCCGCAAGCCGCACGCATTGACGCATCTCGTCGCGGCGCTCCGCGCCGCGCGCGATCGCGACGTCGTCGCGATGACGGTTCGTCTGGTGGGCGTGGATGTGCCGGACGATCCGGCTGTCGATCCGCGCACGACCAACGACGAGCGGTATCTGCTCTCGGCCGTCGTCGCCGCCGCCGAGCGCGAAGGACGCGCGGTCCGCCTGATGATCGTGCCCGGCGCCAACGTATTCGACACGGTCATCGATACAGCGCTTCGCCTGCAATCGGCGGAAATCCACGTCGGCGAATCCGAGACGCTGTCGGCCGACGATCAGGCGCGCCTGCTCGGCGACGCGTGGGAACGCGCGTCGAAGCCGGCCGGCGCGGACGTGCGATTCGTCGTCCACCACCCGCGCGGCACCGCGGCCGCCTATCACCTCGGCGCACACGCGCCGTCACTCCGTTCCGAGGACTACGAACAGATCCATCGCCTGTGGCTCGACGTCGTGCGCGCGGTCGGTCCGCGCGTCCATCACCGCGACGTCGTCCGGGCCGCCCTCACCTCTATGGAACAGCAACTGAACGGCCCCAACCGCGACGCTGCGCTGCAGCTCGTGCGCGAGACGGTCCGGCCGGCCGACGAGATCGCCGGGCTCATTCGCGATCGCGACATCGGCGGGCTGCGCGACGCGCTGCGCAACCGGCGTCCCAGCGATCTCGCATCGGTCCTGACCGACCTGTCGCTCGACGAACAGGTACTCGTCTTCCGGATCCTGCCGCGCAAGGACGCTGCGGAGACGTTCGCGTACCTGTCGCTCGACGAGCAGAACGCGCTGCTGAAGGCGATGGCCTCCGAGGAAGCGGCGGCACTGCTCAACAACATGGCGCCCGACGATCGGACGACGTTCCTCGAGGAACTGCCGGCCGAAGCCACACGGAAACTGCTCGCGCTGCTGACGCCGGAGGAACGCGCGGAGGCGGTCCGTCTGCTCGGATATCGGGAAGGATCGATCGGCCGTCTCATGACGCCGCACTACGTGGCGGTCAGGGAAGACTGGACGATCGCCGAAGTGCTCGACTACATCCGGACGCACGGCCAGGACAGCGAGACGCTCAACGTCATTTACGTTGTCGACGACAAAGGCACGCTCATCGACGACATCCGCATCAGCCAGGTTCTGTTGAGCGCGCCGACCAACACGGTGCACAGCCTCATGGATCGCCGCTTCGTCGCGCTGAAGGCGACCGACGATCAGGAAACCGCTGTTCGCGTCTTTCGCGCCGAAGATCGCGTCGCGCTCCCCGTCACCGATACCGCCGGCGTCCTCATCGGCATTGTCACCGTGGACGATGTGCTCGACGTGGCCGAGCAGGAGGCGACGGAAACCATCCAGCGCGTCGGCGGATCGGAAGCACTGGACGAACCGTACATGCGAATTGCGTTCGGCCGCATGGTGCAGAAGCGCGCCGGGTGGCTGACCGCGCTCTTCCTCGGCGAGATGCTCACCGCAACGGCAATGGGCGCGTTCGAGCGCGAGATCGAGCGCGCCGTCGTGCTCGCGCTCTTCGTGCCGCTCATCATCTCGAGCGGCGGCAACTCCGGATCGCAGGCGTCGACGCTCGTCATCCGCGCGCTCGCGCTCGGCGAAGTCACGCTCGGCGACTGGTGGAGGGTCATGCGCCGGGAGATTGGCGCCGGCCTCGCGCTCGGCGGCATCCTGGGATCGATCGGGTTCCTTCGCATCACGATCTGGTCGGCGTTCTCATCGCTGTACGGCGAGCACTGGCTGCTCGTGGCGGTGACGGTGGCGGTTGCGCTCGTCGGTGTGGTTCTCTGGGGCACGCTGATTGGATCGCTGCTGCCGTTCGGATTACGGCGCCTTGGCTTCGATCCCGCGGCCTCGTCCGCGCCGTTCGTCGCGACGCTGGTCGACGTCACCGGTCTCGTGATTTATTTTTCGGTCGGAATCGTCGTGCTGCGCGGCACGCTGTTGTGACGGAAAATCTGATCTCTTGCTAAGGACTTCTTAATGACGCGAATCGTACGCTGCACTCGACATGCATCGGCGGACGTGTCTGACTGGCAGCGAATATGACGCGTCATACATCGAGATCCCGGCGTGCGGTCCCGCCGATCCGGATGGCCGAAACGCGGCCGCGATCCTGAACGCGTACGTCGCCGCCGCACACGTGACGGCGTTTCGAGGTCTGCTCTTGCGCCGGCTCGTGGTGATCGCACTGGCCATCTGGCTCATCGGGACGTTCTCTTCAGTCCTGCCGCGACTCGCGGTCGTCGCCGCCATGCTGATGGCGGCGTGCGTGGCGATCTGGGCATTCGCGCTCGAGCGCCGTGCGCACCGCGCTCTGAAGTCGCGACTCATACCGTAACGTTCACGTCGCATCGGGCTGCGGACGAACTATACTCACCGCGCCGTGCCACGATCGAGCCATCGCTCGCCATCGCGCTCGCCGTCGCGTGGCGTCGTCAACATCACTCGCCGCCAGCTGCTGGCCGGAGCCGGCGCAGGCGCGGCAGCCGCGCTTCTCGATCGAAGCGGCGTCAGCGCCGAACCGCAGCCCCAGACGCCGCGAGCGACCGTCGTCTTCTCTCACACGACGGTCGTGACCTCCGACGGCGTTCGGAAAGACGTCGCGCTCGCGATCGATGGCGACAGGATCGCGGCGATCGGCGAGACCGACTCGATCGTCGTGCGGTACCCGAACGCTGACGTCTACGACGGACGCGGCAAAGCACTGCTGCCTGGCCTCATCAACTGTCACGCACATCTCGCCGCCACGCTCGAGCGCGGCTTCAACGAAGATTTCGGATTTCCCAATTCGGCGCGTCTGGCGATCCGGCCCGCGAGTCTCCTCCAGGGCGATGAGGCGATGCTGATGGTGACGGTCGGGGCGCTCGAGGCGATTCGCACCGGCACCACGACGATCGTGGAGAATTCGGGCGGCATCAGCCGCTCCGCGGCCGCGCTGGCGCAGACGGGCCTGCGATGCGTGTTCGCGGAATCGATTCGCGACAGCGAGAATGTCGCCGGCCCCATGTCGCCTGATGGTCTCGCAAAGAGCGAGACGCCGAAATTCTCAGCGAAGCTGCGGGACGAAGGCATGCAGCGCATCGCTGACTTGTTCACGACGTGGCACGGCGCGAAGCAGGGACGCATCACCGTATTCCCGGCCGCTGCGCTCGCCGAGACCTCGTCGCCGGAGCTGCTGCAGGCGGTGCGCGCGTTCGCGGAGCAGCACGATCTCGGCTACACGATCCATCTCTCGCAGAGCCGCGCCGAAGTCGATTTCATGGTGCGGCACCACGGCGTGCGTCCGCCGGCCTTTCTCGCGAAGCACGGGTTTCTCGGCCCCAGGCTGTTCGCCGCGCATTGCCGCTACGTCGACGAGGCCGACATCGCGCTGCTCGGCAAATCGGGGACGATCGTGACGCACCAGGCTGCGATGGCGGCGAACCGCGGCGTCATTCCGCCGATCCCCGCCTTGCGACAGGCAGGATGTCCGATCGCGAACGGTACCGACAACAACACGAACGACATGTTCGAGGTGATGCGGGTCGCGCTGCTGACGGAACGAATCCGCCGCGACGATCCGATCCCCGGGCTGCGGCCGCAGCCGGAAGACGCGCTCGAAGACGCCACGCTCGGTGGTGCGCGTGCCGTGCGGCAGGAAAAATTTCTCGGATCCCTCGAGGTCGGCAGGAAAGCAGACCTCATCGTCCTCGACACTCGACGTGCGCACCTCGTGCCCGCGGGCCGCATCGTGTCCGCGTGGATTCACAACGGTCAACCATCCGACATCGAGTCGGTGATGGTCGACGGCCAGTTCGTCATGCGCAATCGCAAGGTGCTCACGATGGACGAGGACTCCATCGTCGCCGAAGCCGACAAGGTCGGACGGCGGATCTGGACGCAGGTGGAAGCCGCCGGGGCGATCCCGGTGCCCCGCCGGTCGCGCCAGCACTGACGATCGCGCGACGCGTTGACAATGCGCGCCGCGCCCAATATCTTCGCCGCCTCGCAACATTAGTGAACGCGTCGCTGTTCAAAACAGCCGAAAAGGAGGCACATGACCCGCACTCAGTTTGTCCGCGTCGTTGTCGCGTCAGCCGCCGCGGTCGCCGCGGCCGCGTACCTGCCGGTCGTTACGAAGGGTGAGACGGTGCGATTCAACGGCGCGGTCGTCATCCCGGTCGAAGAAGACACGGCGCCGATCGACGGCGATGCCGAAGGAGATGCAACAGTCAAGGGGATCGGCCTCTTCTCCGCCGGCGGTCAGATCAAGCAGCGTTTCCTTCGGGCAGTCCACGCCGGCATCAGTCCCGCGAAAGGGCAAGGCATTGCCGGACACAATCGCGGTGACGACGGACGTGACGAAGAGGATCCGCGCAACGTCCAAATCAACGATCCTGCGCTCGACCACATCACGACCTTCGATCCGTCGGTCGTCGTCACTCGACCGTTCGAGTTCTCTACCCAGAGCGAGACGTCCGCCGTCAGCGACGGCCGGCACATCGTCGTCGGCTACAACTCGTCGGCTGGAGCGGAGGTGAAGTTCTTCCCGGGCCTCGGCCTGGCCTTCACCAAGCTGTTCTTGAGCGGGTTCTCCACGTCGCACGACGGCGGACGCACGTGGGTGAGCGGGTTCGTCCCCGGGCCATCTGCTGACGTGCCGTTCACGTTTGGCGATCCGGCTCTGGCGATCGATCGTCGCGGCAACATCTATTACGCCAGTCTCGGCACGGATGCGACCGGCGAGCATGGCGGACTCATCGTCAACAAGAGCACCGATCACGGATCTACGTTCGGACCTGCCACCGTCGTTGCCGTGGACGATGGATCCGACAAGGAGTGGATGGCGATCGGCCCGGACCCGACGATGCCGGCCCGCGACAACATCTACATCACGTGGACCAGCTTCATCTTCAACGACAAGAACCGGACGATCGCGAGCCAGCTCTGGCTGGCACGCAGCATCGACGGCGGACGGACGTTTTCGTCGCGCAGGCTGTTTGCTCCGGTCGACACCGGCGTCCAGTCGGCGTTCATTCAATTCTCGAATCCGGTCGTTGATTCGTCGACGGGGCGGCTGTACATCCCGTTCCTCCACTTCTCGAACGTGGATGCCGACAACGTGCGCGTGCTCGTCTCCGATGACGGCGGCGTGACCTTCAGGGCGCTGGCGTTCAACGTTCCCGGCGCCGTTGACGCGTTCGCGTTTCCGAATGTCACGCCCGGCATCCTGAACGATTGCGCCGGCGGGGGCGTGCGCAACGCGCTGGTCGCCGGCCTCGATCAAGGCGGCGGCCGCTTCGGACTCCCGCGCTTCAGGCAGGCGACTCGTCTCATCACGCAGCCGCATGCGGCGGCCGGGCGCAACACGATTGCGTTCGTCGTGAACAGCTCGACGAGTCCGTTCTTCGGCGAGGGCACCGGGTCGGAGATCAACGTCGTCGTCAGCCGCGACGGCGGAGCGACGTGGGCGAGGGCGCGCGTTGCCGCGTCAACGCTTGCCGATCCGCAGCATGTGCATCCGGCGATCGATCTGTCATCGGACGCCAGGCGACTGACGGTGAGCTACTACGTTCAGCAGCTCGATTCGCGGCTGCGCACCGACGTCGCGGCCGTGAAGATCGACGATCGCCGCATTCGCGTGGAAGAGACCGGGCCGCTCAGCTCCACCGCGTTCGATTTGACGCCGAGCAACATCGTTCGGACACCGACGAGCACCACGAACTACGACCGCGTGGTCGCGCCGTGCTATGACATCGGCGAGTATCAGACGCTGGCGCGGTCGCGGCGCGAGGACGACAACGATCGCGTATTTGCCGCCTGGGGCGACAATCGCCGGACATGGCTGTCGCCTGCGGGTTCGCCGGCCGCCGGTCTGCATGCGCAGCCGGACGTGTTCTCGGCTATCGTCGGCCAAGATCAATAGGCGTCCAATAGACGTCCCATAGACGTCAACGCCTCGCCGCCGTCCAGGAGAGGTACGGCTTGAACGTGCCGGGCGAATCCGGCGCCGCGATCTCGAACGATCCGACGAGCGCGCCGTTCGCTCCGGCACGGTAGGTGAGGCGATACCTCGGCTCGCGCGGGATCGGATCGCTGACGAACACCACGACGTGCTCCTCGGGCGCGCTCACGGCGTATCGGATGACGTGTCCCTCGCTGTCGAAGTAATCGGCTTTGAGCGATCCGTTCTCGCGGTAGATGACCAGAAGATCGTCGTGACGCGGCGCAGGGTATATTGGCGATCGATATGACGACAACACAACTCGATCGCACGCGACGGTCGTTCGCGATGGACGAAGCCGTCGCCATCCTGACGCGCACGCCCGCAACGCTCGACGCGCTGCTGCGCGGCCTTCCCGACGGCTGGATCGCGGCGCATGAAGGCGGTAACACGTGGAGCCCGTTCGACGTCATCGGACACCTGATTCACGGCGAGCGAACCGATTGGATGCAGCGCGCCCGCATCATCCTCGAGCAGGGTGAAACGCGGCCGTTCGACAAGTTCGATCGCCTCGCGCAGTTCAAGGAATCGGAAGGGCGAACGCTGGACACCCTGCTCGACGAGTTCGCGACGCTCAGGCAGAAGAATCTGAGAGAGCTGGCGGCGCTCGGCCTGACCGATGCCGATCTCGATCGCCGCGGCCGTCATCCCGAGCTCGGCGTCGTCACGCTTCGGCAGCTGCTCGCAACGTGGGTGGCGCACGACCTCGATCATGTGACGCAGATCGCGCGCGTGCTGGCCAGACAGTATTCGAACGAAGTCGGGCCGTGGCGCGCGTATCTCCGAATCATCAGCGGCACGCAGGGCTGAGCGCGGCGTGAACGGACAAGACGGACGCGATGGCCAAGATGGACAAGATGCACCGCGACTGCAGTCGCCGATGACGAATGCGCAGCGGGCGATTGCCGCAGTGGTCGCCGTTCTTGCGGCGATCTACGGGACGGGCGTTTTGTGGAGCGTCGTGAATATCTTGTTTTTGGTTCCTCGGTCGGGCGGCATTGGCGCGGTCAGCACCGGCATCGCTGAAACCGCGTTCGACCCTGTTGGACTGTTAGGCGTCGCGCTCTTTGCGACGAGCATCGGCGTAAATCGCCGGCTTGCGGGCTGGGCTCGACATCAGCCGTCTGCGGTTGCGGCGCTGCACCGGGCGCAGACGATCGCGCTGCTCATCATGGCGGGAGCGATCGCTCTGTTCGCCCTGCTCGCCGTGCGGGGATTGATGTCCGACTTCCGGCTCGGCCTCGCAATCGCGCTGCTCGCCGAAATCGCGCTGGCGGCGCAGTGGCTGTTGCTGGCGCCCATCCTGACGATCTTCGCGATACGCGCACCCTCGTCGGCGACGTAAAGGGAGACATCTATGCCGCGTCCGGCGGCGCTCCCGAAAATCGTGCGGGGAAAATCGGCGGTGCACGGCTGCGGCGTGTTCGCCGCCTCGCCGATCGCGAAGAACACGCGAATCATCGATTACGCCGGCGAGCTGATCCGGAACGACGCCGACTGCGAGGCGCGCGAGGAGCGGTATCTCGCCGAAGGGTGCATCTGGGTGTTCCGCGTCAACCGCGCGTGGAGCCGCGACGCGAACGTCGGCGGCAATATCGCGCGCTTCATCAACCACTCGTGCTCGCCGAACTGCTACTTCGAAGTGATCGACAAGACGATCTGGATCCGCGCTGCGCGGAACATCCGGCGCGGCGAAGAGTTGACCTACGACTACAAGCCGATCGGCGAGCGCACGATCCAATGCCGCTGCCGGCCCGGATGCCCGAATAAGATTTGACCGCAAGTCCCGGTTCCGGGACGACAACCGTCCGCGATCGGGCCTCGATCACACGAAAGCGGACGAACGATCAACGCAGAGCACGCAGAGCTATTTATTAAGAGCGCGTTGCAAAATCTGTAGCACGACGCTTTCAGCCTCGCCTTGGAACGTCCGTTTTGCAACGCTCTAAACTAAACACTCTGCGTTCTCCGCGATCTCTGCGGTTGCTTTTGCTCTAATGTGTCAATCGAGCGCGCGCGACGCGCTCACCGCGGGAATCCCGTGATTTCGTACAGCTGCGTCGTCTCGTTCGCGAACACCGGACGCAAGTACGCGTGAAAGTCCGCCAGCCTGCCGAGAATCTCGTGGCGATTCTCGCCGTTGTAGCCGTACATGTGGAACATGGCGTAGCGGACGTGATTCGCCTCGAGGATCTTGAATCCGTCGCGGTTCGGGAACGCCGCAAGCGTCAGCGCGTGATCGTAGAAATCGGGCGGAATGTAGTCGCTGTACCCGTTCACGATCGGTTTCCAGTGGTACGTCGACGCGAGCATGTACTTCGCGTGCTGATACAGACCGACTTCCGGATAGTAGAACGGCAGCTCGATGAGGGCGCCTGCGGGCTGACGCGCGAGCACCGCGTACGCGGCATCGGGTGGATCCGCGATCGGAATGTTCAACGGCACGAGCAGCTCGATGGCGGCGAAGATCGCGATCGCAACGCCGACCGCGGTCGCATAACGAATGCGCGCGAGAACCGCTGCGAGGACGATTCCCGCGAGAACACAGATGGCGAAGTCGACGACAATGCCGAAACGCTGCGATGCGCGCAGCAGCGAGAACACCGGAATCGTCCTGTAGAGCGCCGCATAGAGTCCCGCACGCGGACCGAAAGACGCCCACAACGCGAGCGCGGCGATCGCACCGTAGATCAACAGCGTCTCACGGAGTCTGGTTCGCCACCACAGACCCGGCGCCGCGAGCGCGAACACCACCGCCACGAATCCTGGAAACGCGACCTCCTTCCAGGGAGGAAGATAGTTCAGCATCCAGA
>Ga0075434_100007075_pt1 | contig 10359 bp, 13 predicted proteins | sample RhiMethybrSRZTD3_FD_75298 | JGI IMG/M metagenome (GOLD analysis project Ga0075434, IMG submission 75298) | Populus rhizosphere microbial communities from Tennessee, USA - Rhizosphere MetaG P. TD hybrid SRZTD3 | ecosystem: Host-associated > Plants > Roots > Rhizosphere > Soil | place: USA...
CAGATACGAAGTCGGCGCTTCAGCATCCCATAGCTGCTTCGCGATCAAAGCGGCCTCATAGAGGCCGACAGCCAAGAATGCCACGTGGCTGAAGTGGGTAACAACGGAGATGCCTTTCGGAGTCTTCCAAGTGGTGTAGAAGGCCAAGTCGAGTGCATTGGGTGAGGTGTCGAGTTCTTCCCCGCTCCAGTCGCCGCGTCCAAGGTTGAGCTTCGCCCGCGCCGTGTGGGTCGCGCGCATGGTGCCGGTGATGGCTAGCACGAAAAACGAAATGAGCGCCGGTCCAAACCCGAGCACGAAGGGCCCGCTGATTTCGACATCTACAATCGGCGTCTTGAGTGGGTCCGTATCGACGTATACGCGTTCCTGCAACGCGCCGTAAAAGATCATCGTGATCAAGAGAATCCACAGGTAGCGAGACTGGGCCTTGCGCATGACCTGCCAGCGTTCGAGCCAATGGCGGTCGAGCTCGGTCATGTCCTGTGTATCTCCGTCAAGCAGCGTGAGTCTACCGCACATACTGCTGCGCGATCTCGAAGCCTTCTATCTTGAGCACCAGTACTGCGGCGAACTGGACGGCGGCGTCGAGGGCCACCGCGTTTGGATGACGTGTACCTGCGGCACGGTGATCAACCGGGACGCGGATCGCGTCTGACTCGCTCGGACCTCTGCTCGTGCGCATCGCCGTGCTGGTGCGCGTCGCGGCGTTCGGCTAGACTCCCCGCCAGCCATCCTCACCGAGGTGACCATGCGGCTGATCACGCGATTGGTCGGGCTCGTCCTCGCATTTACCCTCACGCTTCCGCCACTCACGGCCGGGGCGCAGCCGACGAGAAAGGTACCGCGAATCGGATTCCTTCACGTGCTGCCGCCTTCCGCAGCCTTCCTGGCGTTACGGCAGGGGTTGCGCGAGTTCGGCTACATCGAAGGCCAGAACATCGCTTACGAGTACAGAAGTGCCGACGGCAAGGCCGAGCGGCTTCCGGCGCTCGCGGCTGATCCAGCAGCGACGGTCCGGCGTGTCGTTTCAGAAAGGATGCTCGCGCCCATCGGCGGACCGATAAGCAGGCTTACAGATCGTATACGTATAAGTCCAGACAGCCGACATGTGGTCTTTGTGGCTGTGACTCCTAGTGGCGGCCGCGTGTACCTTGACGGCAAGGCAGGTCCGGGACCCTACACGCTCATCTCCGATCCGCAGTTCAGCCCTAATAGCGCACGACTGGCGTATTCCGCCACGACGAAGGATCGCACCACCCTCGTGCTGGACGGCGTGGAGGGCCCCTGGTACGACGTTGTGCTCGGCGCGCTGTTTAGTCCTAACAGCGCGCGGGTCGCCTATTCGGTGTTTACTCGGATGCCGGCCCCGGTCTGGATGGAAGCGGCAGGTGGTGACCGATGGTACGCCCAGCGCGCCTTTTCAGAGCCCCAACGAGCCCTACATCACCTTCAGCCCTGACAGCACGCGAATCGCTTATGACTATAGTCCGACAGGACACCACGCAGTCACCGTTCTGATGGACAGCCAGTATCGATTCCGGGCTACGACTCTATCGCCGCGCAGTTCATGCCGAACGGCGTGGCATACCGAGCTCAGAAGGCGGGGAAAGAAGCCTTCTTCCTCTTGATCAACGGTCGGGAGATGGGAGGCCCCTACCGCCAGATCGGCTTCCTGAGTTTTAGCCATGACGGCGGGCGAATAGCCTACACAATGACTGAAGACGCTTGTTCGCCTTGCTACCAGAGAGCAGTTGTCGATGGGGCTGTTGGTCCTCCCTACTTTGCTATAGGCCGTGCCATCATCTTCAGTCCGGACGGCACACGGTGGGCACATCAGGCCATGAAGGGTCCAGATCCTAGCGATGGGGTCGTTGTTGTGGATGGACGCGAGTACGCTCGAGGCAGCGAGCCAGTGTTCAGCCCTGACAGCCGGCGGCTCGGTCTTCTCCGCGTCTCCCGCACACCGTTCGGTCTGGTGGCCGTCGTCGATGGGCAAGAGGGACGCCCGTATAAACTCATACGGGAGTTCGTCTTCAGTCCCGACAGTCGGCATTTCGCCTACGGCGCCCAACGCGGTGAGAACTTGTTGCTTGTCGTTGATGGAAGCGAGCGAAAGGAATACCCGCGAGCCGCGGACTCCACCCCGCTAGTAATTCCGACCTTCAGCCCGGACAGTCGTCATGTGCTCTACATCGCGCCCATCGGCAATTCCCAAGCCGTTGTCGTGGATGAGAACGAGGGCATCGTCTACGACATGATTATGTCGAAGATCGTTTTCGATTCCGCAACTCGCTTTCACTACGTCGCTCGAAAGAGCGACGGCTTCTATCTGAAAGAGCGACGGCTTCTATTTGGTTGAAGAGGAGTTAGTTGAGGTCGGTCAATAACGCCAAGACGCTCGGGCTGATGATCCTGCCGTCGCTGCTGGGGCGGGCGGATCAAGTCATCGAGTAACGCTTCTCTTTGGCGGCTCTCGACGCACTCAACCTCAGAACAGTCGGGCTGCGGAGCCGTTCCTCCTGACACCGAAAATGCCCGCCTTCGGCTGGTGGTAATGTGAAGGCATGGGCCAACTGCGCTGAAGGAGGTAACGTCATGACTCGTAGACCCCGCTTGTTGTGGTTCGCTCCCGCATGTTTCTTCCTCCTGGCTCTGTCTTGTGGCACGGTCGCCGCAGCCGACAAGACGGAGGTGGACCGGGCAACAAAACGGGTTGAGCAGGGTGCCAAGCAGATTGGGCAGGGCAAAGTCGGGCCAGGCTTCAAGGAGATGTTCACGGGCATCGGCCACACGATGGTCGAGGGAGCCAAGTTTAGCGGCAACACGATGGGTGAGTTCTTCAAGAAAGCTTTCAATAGTTAGCTCCCGGCGGCGAGAAGTTCTACGCGCTGCGCGCCGATCGACGCCGCCGTTGCCAAAACGTTGACGGACCGCGACCCATGTAGCTTCCCTGGTGCCCGACCAACACGGCCACTCCTGAGAGCAGCGGTCGTCTGCTAGACTCCCGCCAGCCATCCCCACCGAGATCCTATAGCGGCATGCTGGCCTCGGAGGCCCCAAGCACGAGCCAGCGACCTTGCGGTCAGACGGAGCCTACTCACAGCGGCGCTGTGCGCCCTCGTCTGCCGCCCCCGCACTGGCCTGCCCGAGCTTCGCTTCGTCCCCGCCCGGAGCGACAATTGGCGCGGTCTCTGCCAGATCAGCGAGGGAATGCGCCGGCAAGGCTACGACCTTACGCTCTTGCGCACAGAAGCTGGATGGCACGCTAGCTCAGACGTCCGGCGGCCGCCCTACCCCGACGGACAGCGACAACGTGGGGCCGACGACGCTTGGACGGCCACGCAGCGGGCAGGATGGGATGCCGAAAATGGGATCTGAAAACACCAGAGCACCGCGGATCGCTCGGGCCGTGGGTGAGAATGGGTTTCAATCCCTCCAGTAGGCCGTAATCCTCGCGAACGGCGCGACTATGATCGGAGCTTGACATGATGCGGGCGGTGAGAAGAGCAGCTTCCGGCGGCGTGCTTCGTCGAGCAATTCACCGACCGGCCGTGGTTCTCGCGTTGCTTCTCGTGCTGATCTTGGTCACGAGAACGCGCGCAGCCGATCCAACAGGCGTCGGTGCCTCGGCGTCCCTGGTGTTCGATCAAGTGTGGCAGACCGTCAGAGAGAACTTTTATGACGCGGCGATGCATGGCCTCGATTGGGACGTGGTCCAATCACGCTATCGCCCGCTCTTCGCGACGGCGGCGTCGGAGGAACAACGAGCGGCGATCCTCAATCGAATGCTCGGTGAGCTGCGGGCTTCCCATACAGCCTATTTCACTAGCAGTGAGACGGCGTACTACGACCTCCTCGACATCTTCTCTGGATCGTTTCACCAGGACCTGAGGCGGCTATTCCCCGACGGCGAAGTGGCGTACACAGGAATCGGAGTCTTTACCCGCCACATCAGCGGCAAAACGTTCGTCAGCGGCGTCCTGAATGGGTTGCCGGCCGATAAGGCCGGGCTTCGCCAAGGGGACGAGATTATCGCGGTGGACGGCAAGGCCTACGCGCCCATCCGGTCTTTTCTCAACAAACGCGGCGTCCCGGTCACGCTCGCGATTCGAAGGACCGCTGACGGCCCGCTCCTCGACGTGGTGGTCGTGCCTGAGCGGATCAGACCCAACCACGCGTTTTCAACTGCGATGGCGGAGAGCGCCCGCATCATCAGACGTGGCACCAAGAACATCGGCTACATCCATGTGTGGTCCTACGCTGGCCGCCAGTTCCACGCTCTGCTCGAGCGTGAACTCTATTCCGGGAAACTCAAAGACGCCGATGCTCTAATCTGGGATCTTCGCGACGGCTGGGGCGGTGCCCGAGTCCAGTACCTCGACGCCTTCGGCGGACACGGGCCGCTCCTCGAGCTCATCGACCGGACGGGGAGACACATGGTGGAGAACGTCAAGTGGCAGAAGCCGGTCGCCATGCTGATCAACGATGGCACCCGCAGCGGTAAGGAGATCCTCGCCTACGGATTCAAGAAGTACCGGCTCGGTGAGCTCATCGGAACCAAGACAAGCGGCGCGGTGCTCGCGGCGCGCGCATTCCTGATGGCGGATGGTAGCCTTCTCGAAGTCGCCATTGAAGATGTGAGGGTTGATGGAGAGCGCCTCGAAGGCGTCGGCGTCGCCCCGACCATTGAGGTGCCCCTCAGGTTGGAGTATTCCCAAGGCTCGGACCCGCAGTATGAACGAGCCGTGTCGATCCTCTCGAGCCAATCCGACAAGCTTGCGCCGCGAGGATCGCGTAACGGCACCGGAAACTAGGGCTCACGTATCGGCGTGGGAGCGCGCGCCGTGGCATGTGGCGCAGCGGGCGGCGTGGGAGCGTTGGAGCAGGCCAGTGAAGGCTTAGGAACGACAGACAGATTAAGCCTACTTCTTACTAGGACCATGTTTCGCCGGAGGGCATGATGCCAGGACGGTTTTCGACGCGAGTCTGGACGGTGGCGATCGTGGCGGCCGCGCTGGTCAGCGACGGCTCGTCGGTCTCGTGGGGTCAGCACGGTCACGGCCACGAGGGCGGCTACCAGGCAGCCGAAGCGTGCTCGGTCGAGTTCGACAAGGTCATAGCCGAGGGACGCGGCTTCGGTCTGGCGTTCGCCGCCGACCAGAACGGCTATCCCGGGCCGATGCACGTGCTGGAACTCAAGGACCGTCTCGGGCTGACCGCCGATCAGGAATCGAAGGCGCAGGCACTCGTGCACGCAATGTTCGCCGAGTCCAAGCCGAAGAGTGCGCGGCTCCTAGAGGCAGAGGCGAAGCTCCGGCGGCTGTTCGCCGACCGGGCGGCCAACGCTCCGGCGGTGCAAGTGGCCGTCGCCGAGGTCGAACGCGCCCGCAGCGAGGTGCGGCTGGTCCATTTGCTCGCGCACCTGAAGACGCGGGAGCTTCTGACCGAAGACCAGCGGCGGATCTACCACGAAGCTCGCTGGAGCGGACGCTAGTGGCGGGGTTATCCAGTTAAGTTCGCGCCAAGCGCTTTGGCGCTTCTGGTGGTCGGCGTCGCTCCCGGCGTCGACCACTCGAAGCAGCGTAGATGGAACTGCGTGGGGCCTGTTTTGTCCAGCACCCTTACCACGCCTTCCGTCACGAATTCTGTGTCCGTGATAGTCTCTCCACACGCAGTGCACTGGCTTGTTTCGACCGATCGCACGTAGCCCAAACAGCCTACCTCCAGCGTTTTTGGCCCTGACGAATACCACAAAGCACCTTTCATTCCGGTTAAGATTTTCTTTCAGGTTAAGGCCGATTGATGTGGATTACGCTATAGCCCATTCCAATGGCCCGCTCCGACAAGTGCGGGGAACCTAATCAAACGATTCGCGTATTGCCCACGGAGTCTCCAAGTGGGCGACCGCCTCACCGCCGAGACCGGCGAGTACGAGATCATCGGCAGACCCTACACGACGAATGCCGGAAAGGATGCCCACATCCGCGTCAAGCGAGTCGATTACGCTGAGGTCACGATGATCCGGACATAGGCCGCGCATGAGAAAATCGCGGTGAGGCGAAGATGAAGCAGCGTGTCACAAAGCTTGCCGCCGCACAGCGCCAACTCAGGACCGCAATTGATCTGTACTTTCACGATGGCGACGATGTCTCGATTCACACACTCGTAGGCGCTGCACGCAAGATTCTTCTAGACCTCCTAAGGCAAAGCGGTGAACGATCCCGTCTTCAAGAGACTGTGGAAGGTTGGTTTTCGCCTGAGCGCGTCAAGATGTGGCAGAAAGCGATCGCAGAACCGGAGAACTTCTTTTAAGCACGCAGAGCGTGATCCCGGGCGTGAGCTCGAATTTAACCCGGAAGCCCACACGAGCTTCATGATCGTCGAGTGCGGTGCACTCCACCAGCAGCTTACTGGCAGCGAGCTGCGTGCCTGCCGAACCTTCTTTCTATGGGAGGGCTGGCACGATCCCCGGATCTTTCCGGCGGGGCCGCTGCGCGACGGAATAGATCAGATGCGCAGTCAAGGCGTCGGTCCTGATCTGAAGGATCGACGCACATTCCTCGAGACGATAAATGCCCTAGGCCTCTGGCGTGATCTCGAGTAGGGGGGCGCGCAGGCTGATTCAACTAGCGTCGCCGCGCTGGTGCGCGTCGCGGCGTTCGGCTAGACTCCCGCCAGCCATCCTCACCGAGGTGCCGATGCGGCGGATCGGGCTCGCGGTCGCACTAGCTCTCCACCTTCTTGTGCCGCTCGCCGCCAAGCCGTTCATGGACGCCGTGCTGCTGGACGCCATCCGCGGCGCCCTCGACTTTGATTTAAGGCTCCGGATGGAATTGTACGCCCACCGGGTCTGGATGAACTGCACGTGCGGTGCGGCGATCAACCGTTTGACCGACGACGACTGAGCCCGCTTCTCTCGCGCGCCGTCGTGCTGGCCCGCGTCGCCCCGTTCAGCTAGACTCCCCGCCAGCCATCCTCCACCGAGGTGTTCATGCGGCTGATCGGGCTCGTGGCTATTCTCCTCGTTATCAACCTGGTTTCTGCGCCGTTCCCGACCCAGGCGCAACTCGCTGACAAGGTCCGCCGAATTGGGTTCCTATCGGGAGCGAACAGGACCTCCGTCCTTTCTCGTGATTTCGACGGCTTCCGCAAGGTCTCCGCGAGCACGGCTATGTCGAGGGACAGAACCTGCTCATTGAGTGGCGATTCGTCGATCGCCGGGCGGATGCCGATCGAGAACCGGCCGATCTCGACAAGCGGCATTGCGAACGCCAACGAAGTGCTCGAGGCGGAGGCGAATGGCCTAACCGCGAAGATCGGGGCGCTCCGGGAGGAGCGGAAGGGCCTCGCGGCGAAGGCTGCCGCGTAGACCAAGCTACTTTAGAAAAGTCTCGAAATCGAGGATTCCTTCGGTTCTCAAGAGTTTGCGAACAGTTTCAGCTTGTAGCTGTATCTCATTTTTCTGCACTGCCCTGATGAGCCGATAGAGATCAAAGGTACTAATCGCACCATGACCCTCAGCAAGCAGCCTCTCGCGGGCGTCGGCCGTCCCGCTTCCGAACATGTCGCCACGTTTCCGAGGATCCATACCAGCCGCGTAATTGAAGTTCGCCATCAGGAGTGAGTGAACATGAGCACCGAGCGATGTCTGTCCTTGGACGAATAGGCGATGATGCTGGGAGAGCTGGTTCAAAGATGTGGGACGGAAAAACTGTTCTCGCCCGCCTACATTGAGAAGAAAGATCGCGTCTGCCCACTCAACGCGGAGATCTTCTCGCTTATTACTATCTCCGCCTCGGAGCTGTGGATCCGCGTCAACATCAACGATCATGGCATCGCTGATACCGGCCGCTTTGAACAGTTCGCAAAGGACTCGATTGACGGCGTTCTTCAGTTGGTCGCCCGCAGTAGTGATGAGGTCACGGAGGTAGGATTCGGTCTCGTCGATTCCTTTGATCCTCTGATCAATGTCAGCCAATTTCGTGGCGGTTTCTGACAGGAGACTGTCCTTCACCTCCTCGAGTTCGAGTATGCGCGGGTGCCGAAATTCACGTTCCTTTAACCAGGAAAGGTCATGGCGGAACGGAAACAGATGTGGCATGACCTGCGGAAGAACATCCGACAAGAGTTCGTCAAAAATCTCCGCCTCCTCCCCGAAGTCAGGGAGAAAGAGCACCAGCCCCTGCGACGATTGCCGATTCCGGCCAGCGCAAGCGTATAAAACACCTGAAGCATCCTCCAGGAGAGGGGTCATCACAGGTAGTGGATTCGGTTGGTGAAGCCCAACATACCTTTCGCCTTGACCGACGTGGCGAGCAACAAAGGAGCTCAGGGGCTCGAAGCCAGGCGCGGGGGGCAGGCGGTGTACGCTCCTGCCCGGATAGAATTGATTGCTCGGCACTGGACTGATGTTGAAGGCACCGTGCAGTCCTGCTGGGGGAACTCCGGCGAAGAACACGCATGCTCCGTAGCGCGAAGCGACATGCGATACGAAGTTTGCGAATGACTCGAAATGGCCCTCGGGCCACTCGATGTTTCCGGCGAACGGAGGCCCTGCCTGGTACTTCTGGTCTCTGACCAGAATAATGTCGGTCTCATGTGACGGACACGGGCTCGATAGGATCCGGTGACCGCCGCCCGCCGGCACCCGGGATTCGCAGATCTTGACGTTGTGTGACCTTTGCTTGAGCGAGGGGCCCAAATTGGGGCCGAAGTTGGCAAGAAGCACACGGGGCAGCGGCTCGTGGTAAACAAAACCGTTGTGCTCGTACTCAATCGACATGACGACAAATCATGCTGCGCTCAGAGACCGGCTGTCAAACCGCCAAAGCCACAAGATCAAGCGAGATTTCGAGCCTCAGACTGAGGCTTCAAGCGATGCTCTGCGGGCCTAACTCCCGCCGATGATCGCTCCGTCCGGCCGGACACGATTGAGCCGCGCAAACTTCCGGCCCAAAGGTACTCCTTTGGGCCACCGAAAAGTCCGACGAGGCCGATCTGAGCTCTATGGACTCACGGGAACCGAACATGAGCGCCATGCTGAGTTGTAGGTCGGCGGTCGCCGTAGTCGGCGGCACATGGCTCAGAACCGGGAAATTAGCCTCCATCAGACGACCCACCGAACGCTTCGACCCTTTCGTTACTTACGCATACCACCTCAGGAGCGAGAGCGCGTCCATCTCGTGCGCGAGCGGGTCAAGTGCGGTAAGCCATCTTGCCGCTGCGTCCGTGGTCTGAGACACGGACCCTACACGTTCCTGCGCTACCACTACTGGGACGACATCGCCGGCCGTGATCGGTATGCTCGGGAGTACGTGCCCCGAAGCGAGCTACGCCGAGTGCGGCGTTGGATTCGCCGCGCTCGAGCTGAGACGGCGCTCGGATGGGGACAAGCGGGGCTGCTGAGAAGGAAGATCGCGTCTCACCTGATCTCCAGCCGTCGCGACCTCAGCGACTGTAGGCTCGCTTCCGAGACGTCTCACGCGGATCGGCCCGCCAACGTTGTGTCCCTCGTTGTTTTACAGCGCGAGCCTGACAATCCTTGATCGCCCCCCCCCCGGCAACACCAGCCGACGGAGCAGGTTGCCGAGGCTATAGGCTGGTGCAGCGCTCGAGCCGAGTGAAATCGGTGGGCGAAAGCTGTCCCGTCGGATCGTCCCTCACTCCTGCCGGCCGCGGGACCGGCGCGGGGAAACTTCCTCAGGCGTCGACGCGACCGGCAGAGGCTCCTTTGGTCGGTGCAGCACTACCTCGAGGGGACCGCCTGCCCACATGATAACCACTCGATCCGACTCAATCCGTGCCACGCGTCCGCCGGCCAGTGTGTCCCCAGTTGTGTAGCCAAAGATGTGCTTCGTGGCGGGATCCTGGAGGTACGCAAGACGGATGTCGTCGCTTATGACCACGCCGTAGAGCGTCAGGGCTGGCGCCGATGACAACTGGGTGTTCGAGCGCGTCGGCTCGGAACGATTTGGATCGAAGAGGTTGCGGGTCACGATCACGTCGTAGGCTCTGCGGGAGCGCGAATTCGGCGTGACGTTGTGCTTTGCAACCTCCACAGCCGCCGCGACAGGCCGGCCGATGCCCATTGGTGATTGCAGATCGGGAGCGAAAAGGGTGTGGCCCACACGAATGGAAAAGAAGACCGAGAGGCCTATCATGCAGAGGTTGAGCGCGAGCATGGGCCTGGACATGGACGATCTGCTCCGCGAGTCCGAGGACCCGCGCAAGAGATCCGCGAGGTCGACAGTCCGAAACACCTCCCACGCGCTGCGAAATTCCGACGGGCGGTATCGTCGCGCCGCGCGGGCGACAAATCGTCGTGCGATAGCGATCCCCGCGCTCCACCGCGCGAGGATC
>Ga0075434_100007076_pt1 | contig 10358 bp, 9 predicted proteins | sample RhiMethybrSRZTD3_FD_75298 | JGI IMG/M metagenome (GOLD analysis project Ga0075434, IMG submission 75298) | Populus rhizosphere microbial communities from Tennessee, USA - Rhizosphere MetaG P. TD hybrid SRZTD3 | ecosystem: Host-associated > Plants > Roots > Rhizosphere > Soil | place: USA...
GTCGGCACGATGATCGGCTTGCCGTTGGCGGGCGAGAGGATGTTGTTGGTCGACATCATCAGCGCGCGCGCCTCGACCTGCGCCTCGACGGAAAGCGGCACGTGGACCGCCATCTGGTCGCCGTCGAAGTCGGCGTTGTACGCCGCGCAGACGAGCGGATGGAGCTGGATAGCCTTGCCCTCGATGAGGATCGGCTCGAAGGCCTGGATGCCGAGGCGGTGCAGCGTCGGCGCGCGATTGAGCAGCACCGGGTGCTCGCGGATGACTTCGTCGAGAATGTCCCAGACCTCCGGACGCTCCTTCTCGACCATCTTCTTCGCGCTCTTGATCGTCGTTACATGACCGCGCTCTTCGAGCTTGTTGTAGATGAACGGCTTGAAGAGCTCGAGCGCCATCTTCTTCGGCAGTCCGCACTGATGCAATCTCAGCTCGGGGCCGACGACGATGACGGAGCGGCCGGAATAATCGACGCGCTTGCCGAGCAGGTTCTGGCGGAAGCGGCCGGTCTTGCCTTTGAGCATGTCGCTCAACGATTTGAGCGGCCGGCGGTTCTGGCCGGTGATCGCGCGGCCGCGCCGTCCGTTGTCGAACAGCGCGTCGACGGCTTCCTGGAGCATGCGCTTCTCGTTCCGGATAATCATGTCGGGCGCGTTCAACTCCATGAGCCGCTTCAGACGGTTGTTGCGGTTGATCACGCGGCGGTAGAGATCGTTCAGATCGGAGGTCGCGAAGCGCCCGCCGTCGAGCGGAACCAGCGGCCGGAGGTCCGGCGGAATCACCGGGATGACTTCCATCACCATCCACTCGGGACGGTTGCCCGAGCTGCGGAACGCGTTCACGACCTTCAGGCGCTTGGCGATCTTTTTTCTGCGGACTTCGGAGTTGGCGTCGCGCATCTCCTGGCGGAGATCTTCGGCGAGCTTCGCCACGTCGACCGCCTGGAGCAGCTTGCGCACCGACTCCGCGCCCATCGCGGCGGAGAAGTTCGGGCCGTATTCTTCCAGCGCCTTGCGATAGCGGCTCTCGGTCAGGAGCTCTTTGTACTCAAGCGGCGTCGAGCCCGGATCGAGCACGACATAGGCCTCGAAGTAGAGCACCTTCTCGATGTCCTTGAGCGACATATCGAGCAGCGCGCCGATGCGGCTCGGCAGGCTCTTCAAGAACCAGATATGGACGACCGCGGTCGCGAGCTCGATGTGTCCCATGCGCTCGCGGCGGACCTTGGACTGGATGACCTCGACGCCGCATTTCTCGCAGACGACGCCGCGGTGGCGCATCCTTTTATACTTGCCGCAGTTGCATTCGTAGTCTTTCGTCGGACCGAAAATCTTCGCGCAGAAAAGACCGTCGCGCTCCGGCTTGAAGGTCCGGTAGTTGATGGTCTCCGGCTTTTTCACCTCGCCGTGAGACCACGAGCGGATCTTTTCCGGCGAAGCGAGCGAGACTTTGATCGCGTTGAAGCTTAAAGGGTTCTTCGGTTTTTCAAATAGATTAAAGAGATCTTCCATTATTCACCTCGTTTGAGCGCTCAGGAGCCGAATCCAGAAGTCTTGCATCTGAATTCTCAATCAGCTTTTCTCCTCCACCAGCTCCACATCGAGACCGAGGCTCTGCAACTCCTTCACCATAACATTGAACGACTCTGGCAGCCCGGGCTCGAGGAGGTTGTCGCCCTTGACGATCGCCTCGTACATGCGCGTGCGCCCGGCGACGTCGTCGGATTTGACCGTCAACATCTCCTGCAGCGTGAAGGCCGCGCCGTAGGCTTCGAGCGCCCAGACTTCCATCTCGCCCAGCCGCTGGCCGCCGAACTGCGCTTTGCCGCCGAGCGGCTGTTGCGTGACGAGCGAGTAGGGCCCGGTCGAGCGCGCATGGATCTTGTCGTCGACGAGATGGTGCAGCTTCATCATATACATGACGCCGACCGTCACCTTCTCGTCGAAGGCGGTTCCGGTCCGGCCGTCGCGCAGCGTGACTTGCCCGGTGGCCGGAAGACCGGCTTTACGCAGCAGGTTGAAAATCTCCTCCTCCGCCGCGCCGTCGAAGACGGGCGAGGCGATGTGGAGACCGTCGCGGTACTTGGCCGCGAGCCTCGCCAAATCCGCATCCTTGACGCCGTCGAGGAAATCGTTCACCTCGCGCGTCGCGAGATATTCTTTCATGCGGCGGCGGAGCTGCTCGGCGTCGGGCCGGCCGCCGTTCGTGCTGTGGATCAGCTCTTCGATCTGCTGGCCGAGGCTGCGCGCGGCCCAGCCGAGATGCGCCTCGAGGATCTGCCCCACGTTCATACGCGACGGGACGCCGAGCGGGTTGAGCACGATGTCGACCGGCGTGCCGTCTTCGAGATAGGGCATGTCCTCTTCGGGCAGGATGCGCGAGATGACGCCCTTGTTGCCGTGGCGCCCGGCCATCTTGTCGCCGACCTGAAGCTTGCGCTTGATCGCGACGAAGGTCTTGACCATCTTGATCACGCCGGGCGGCAGTTCGTCGCCGCTTTTCAGCTTGTTGATCTTGTCCTGGAAAACGACCTTGATCAACTCGACCTGCTCGCTCGTGCTCTCGACGATGCGTTTGAGCTCCGCCTCGACGGATTCGTTGTCGACGCGGATCTCGCCCCAGTATGGCATCGGGGTCTCGTCGAGATCTTCCTCGGTGATCTCCTTGCCTTTGTTGATGAGCACCTTGCGGTTGTCGTCGCGCACCTGCGAAGCGGTGCGCCGGCCGACGAGCAGTTTCTTCAGCCGCCGCAGCGCGCCGTCCTGCAGGATGCGGATTTCCTCGTGCTGGTCCTTCTTTAAGCGATTGACCTCTTCGTCCTCGATAACCTTGCTGCGCTCGTCCTTGCCGAGGCCCTTGCGCGAGAAGATGCGGACGTTGATGACCGTTCCCTCGACGCCGGGCGGCACGCGCAGCGAGGTGTCGCGCACCTCGCCGGCCTTCTCGCCGAAGATCGCGCGAAGCAGTTTTTCTTCCGGCGAGAGCTGCGTCTCGCCTTTCGGCGTGATCTTGCCGACCAGAATATCGCCGGGCTTCACCTCGGCGCCGATGCGCACGATGCCGCTCTCGTCGAGATCCGTGAGCGCCTCGTCGCCGACGTTCGGGATGTCGCGCGTGATTTCTTCCGGTCCGAGCTTGGTGTCGCGCGAGACGCACTCGAACTCCTCGATGTGAATCGAGGTGTAAATATCTTCCTTCACCACGCGCTCGCTGATGAGAATCGAGTCTTCGAAATTGTACCCGCCCCAAGGCATGAGCGCGACGAGCACGTTGCGCCCGAGCGCGAGCTCGCCCATCTCCGTCGATGGCCCGTCGGCGATGACATCGCCCGCTTTCACGTGGTCGCCAATCATGACGATCGGCCGCTGGTTCATGCAGGTGTTCTGGTTCGAGCGCTGGTATTTCGTGAGGCCGTAGATATCGACGCCGGTGTCGCGGTGCGAGCCGGAGGTCTTGTCCGCCTTCACCACGATGCGCGTCGAATCGACGCTCTCGACCACTCCGTCGCGCCGGGCGACGATGGTAACGCCGGAGTCGCGCGCGACGACTTTCTCCATGCCCGTGCCGACAAGCGGCGCCTCGGTGCGTAAGAGCGGCACCGCCTGGCGCTGCATGTTCGAGCCCATGAGGGCGCGGTTGGCGTCGTCGTTTTCCAGGAACGGAATCAGCGACGCCGCGACGCTCACGAGCTGGTTCGGCGAGACGTCCATGAAATCGACCTCTTCGGGCCGCGCCATAACGAACTCGCCGCCTTTACGGGCCGACACGAGGTCGGCCGTGAACGCGCCGCGGTTGTCGATCGGCGCGTTCGCCTGCGCGATCACGTGGTCTTCCTCTTCGAGCGCCGAGAGATAGCGAATGCGGTCGGTCACCCGGCCGTCTTCGACTTCTCTGTAAGGCGTCTCGATGAAGCCGAAATCATTGACGCGCGCGTACGTCGTGAGCGATGCGATGAGGCCGATGTTCGGCCCTTCCGGCGTCTCGATCGGGCAGACGCGGCCGTAGTGCGTCGGGTGGACGTCGCGGACCTCGAATCCCGCGCGCTCGCGCGTGAGACCACCGGGACCCAGCGCCGAGAGACGCCGCTTGTGCGTGATCTCCGACAGCGGGTTCGTCTGGTCCATGAACTGCGACAGCTGGCTCGAGCCGAAGAACTCCTTCAGCGCCGCCGAAACCGGCTTGTAGTTGATGAGCTCCTGCGGCATCAGCGTCTCGATGTCCTGCAGGCTCATCTTTTCCTTGATGGCGCGCTCCATGCGCACGAGGCCGACGCGGAAATGGTTTTCCACCAGCTCGCCCACCGCGCGCACGCGGCGGTTGCCGAGATGGTCGATGTCGTCGACCGAGCCGATGCCGTTGCGGAGCTCCATGAGGTAGCGGACGACCTCGAGGATGTCTTCCTTTCGAAGCGTCCCGTGCTCCAGCGGCACGTTGAGCTTCAGCCGGTGGTTGAGCTTCAGCCGCCCGACTTTCGACAGATCGTAGCGGTCCGGGTTGAAGAACAGGTTATAGAAGAAGTTTGTCGCCGATTCTTTGGTCGGCGGATCGCCGGGGCGCAGCCTGCGATAGATCTCGATGATCGCGTGCTCGATCGCCTTTTCCGGCTTCTTATTATCGTCCTTGTCTTTGTCGCCCTGATCGAGCCGGTCCTGCAGCAGCGTCGTGCGCAGATAGGGGCCGACGCGCGACTCGTCGATGAACAGCACGTCGATTTCGTCGATGCCTTTCTCGCGAATGAGGTCGAGCTTTTCCTGCGTGATCTCCTGATTGCACTCGACCACGACCTTGCCGGTCGCAGGGTCTTTGATGTCGTGCGCCGCGACGCGGCCGATCACTTCTTCGAATGCCATCGGCACCTGCTTGATGCGCGCCTGCTCCATCTGGCGGATGAGCATGCGCGTGAGCTTGCGCCCTTCGCGGACGATGACTTCGTTCGACTTGGGATCGCGCACGTCGGCGCCGGCCTTGACGCCGATCAGATGCTCGGGCTTGAAAACCAGATAGGCCTTGCGCCCTTCGAAGACGATCTTGTCGCTCGTGTAGTAATAGTTGAGCAGGTCCTCGGTCGTCATACCGAGCGCGCGCAACAACACCGTGGCGTGAAACTTCCGCCGGCGGTCGATGCGGACGTAGAGGATGTCGCGCGGGTCGAACTCGAAGTCGAGCCACGAGCCGCGGTAAGGGATCACGCGCGCGGAGTAAAGCAGTTTGCCGCTCGCGTGCGTTTTTCCCTTGTCGTGCTCGAAGAAGACGCCGGGCGAGCGGTGTAGCTGGCTCACGATGACACGCTCGGTGCCGTTTACCATGAACGTGCCGTTCTTGGTCATGAGCGGCATCTCGCCGAAATAAACTTCCTGCTCCTTGACGTTCTTGATGCTGCGGCTGCCGCTCTGAGGATCGACGTCCCAAAGCACGAGCTGGACGGTCACCTTCAGCGGCGCCGCGAAAGTCATGCCGCGCTGGTGGCACTCGTCGACGTCGTACTTGGGCTCGCCGAGCGTATAGCTGACGAATTCCAGCGAAGCCGTATCGTTGAAGTCCTTGATCGGGAAAACGGACTTGAAAACACCCTGCAGGCCGGCGTTCTGCCGCTGATCCGGCGCCACGTCTTTCTGGAGGAACACGTCGTACGAGTTTTTCTGGATTTCAATCAGGTAAGGCAGATCGATGATCTTCTTGATCCGCCCGAAACTGCGGCGAAAACGTAAATTATGTGCCACTTGAAATGCCATGATACTCCTCTTTCGACTGAAGTCCGGAACCTAAGAAAGCGCGCGCTACTTGATCTCGACTTTTCCGCCCACCTCCTCGATTTTCTTTTTCATCGTCTCAGCCTCGGCCTTGGCGACGCCTTCCTTCACCGGCTTCGGCGCGCCGTCGACGAGGTCCTTGGCTTCCTTGAGTCCCAGGCCGGTCAGCTCGCGCACGACCTTGATTACCTGAATCTTCTTATCGCCGGCCTCCGCCAAGATGACGTTGAACTCCGTCTTCTCCTCGACCGCCGCCGCCGCAGGACCCGCACCGGCCGCCGCGACCGCCACCGGCGCCGCCGCCGAGACGCCGAGCTCCTGCTCGAGCTCCTTCACCAAGGCCGCGATCTCCATCACGGAGCTCTGCTTGATGAATTCCTTAACCTGATCTCTCGTTACTTCCATGACATCCTCCTGTGTGATTTCAGCTCTGGGACTCTTTTTGTTTGCGAACCGACTCCATTAAACGCACCAGCATCGCCGCGGGCTCCTGCATCAAGCGAACGAGCTGCGTCGCGGGCGCCTGCATGAGCGCGAGCAGCTTCGCCTGCAGCTCGGGCTTGCTCGGCATCTGCGAGAGGACCTTGACCTTCGCCTGGTCCATGAACTCGCCTTCGAAGAGCGCGCCTTTGATCTTGAGCTTTTCGTTCTCCTCGATGAACTTGATGAGGGTCTTGGAGACCGCGATGGGATCTTCGTAGCCGAACACCCAGCCGTTCGGGCCGTCGAGGAGACGGTCGAGCGGGCCGTATGCGGTGTCTTTCAGCGCGCGGCGCACGAGCGTGTTCTTGATCACGTTGTATTCGCCGGACGCCTGGCGCATCTGCTGCCGAAGCTTCGTCATCTGGGCGACCGTGAGGCCGCGGTATTCGGTTACGATCGCGAGCTTCGCCGCTTTGAGTTTTTGATGGACCGCGTCGACGGTCGCGGCTTTCTCCGCCTGGATCTCGGCGTTGGTCGATAACAGTTCAGCCATATCGCTCTCCAGCTAGTCTCCCCTTACGCCGCCATGGCGCGGATCTGGTTGAGGTCGATCTTGATGCCCGGACCCATCGTCGTCGAAAGCGTCACGCCCTGAACGTAATTGCCCTTCGCCGAAGCAGGCTTTGCCCGAACGATCGCGGCGAGAACGGTGCGCGCATTGTCGAGGAGTTTCTCGATGCCGAAGGAAACTTTGCCGACAGGGATATGCACGATGCCGGCCTTGTCGACACGGAACTCGAGCTTGCCGGCCTTGATCTCTTTCACCGCCTTTGCGATGTCCATCGTGACCGTGCCGGTCTTCGGGTTCGGCATCAGCCCCCGCGGGCCGAGAATCTTGCCGATGCGGCCGACGGCCGCCATCATGTCCGGCGTCGCCACCGCGTTGTCGAACTCGAGCCACCCTTCGGTGATTTTCTTGATCAGCTCGTCGGAGCCGACGAAGTCGGCGCCGGCGTCCTCCGCCTCTTTCACCTTTTCGCCCTTGGCGAACGCGACCACGCGGACCGCCTTGCCCATGCCGTGCGGCAGGACGACCGTGCCGCGGATGTTCTGGTCGGCCTGCTTGGGGTCGACGCCGAGACGGACCGCGAGCTCGACGGTCTCGTCGAACTTCGCGTGCTTGGTCTCGTGCACGAGCTTGAGCCCTTCTTCGAGCGGATAACGCGTCGCGCGGTCGACTTTGGCGAGCGCCGCGTTATAGCCTTTGCCGTGCCGTTTCATAGTAACTCCTCAAATTATCCTTCGATCTCAAGACCGAGGCTCCGCGCGGTCCCTTCGACCGTTTTCACCGCCGCGTCGAGATCCTTCGCGGTCAGATCGCGCAGCTTCACCTCGGCGATCTGGCGGATCTGCGCTTGCGTCACGCGGCCGACTTTCACCTTGCCGGGCTCGCCCGAGCCTTTTTCCAGGCCGGCGGCTTTTTTCAACAGCACGGAAGTCGGCGGCGTCTTGGTGATGAACGTGAACGAGCGGTCCGCATAGACCGTCACGATCACGGGGATAATCATCCCGGGCTGGCCCTGCGTCGCCGCGTTGAACGCCTTGCAGAACTCCATGATGTTGACGCCGCGCTGGCCGAGCGCCGGGCCGACCGGCGGGCTCGGGTTCGCCTGACCGGCGGGAATCTGCAGCTTAATTTCTCCGATGACCTTCTTGGCCATTTTAGTTACGCTCCACTTGAACGAAATCGAGCTCGACCGGAGTCGCGCGTCCGAAGATGCTGATCAGCACCCGGAGCTTTCCTTTGTCCGGCCGGACTTCCTCCACAATGCCGTTGAAATCGACGAACGGGCCGTCGACGACCTTCACGCTCTCGCCGACGGAGAAGAGCACGCGCGGTTTCGGCTTGACCGCGCCTTCCTCCATCTGCTGCGTGATCGTCCTGACTTCTTCTTCGCTCACCGGCGCCGGATTCGTCGTGCCGCCGACGAAGCCGGTAACCTTCGGCGTCTCCTTGACGACGTGCCACGTGTCGTCGTCCAGCTCCATCTGGACGAGGATGTAGCCGGGAAAAAATTTTCGCGAAGAGGTTTTCTTCTTCCCCTTCACGAGCTCCATGACTTTTTCGACGGGCACGAGGATCTCGCCGAACTTGTCGGCTTTACCCATGCTCCGGATGCGCTCTTCCAGCGCCGCCTTCACTTTCTGCTCGTAGCCGGAGAAAGTGTGGACGACGTACCATTGCTTAGCCATAGACGACATTCCCGGAAGTTAGCTGACTATGGCCTGAATGGCTCGAGTCAGGCCGAAATCGACGACCGCTAGAAAGAGACCCAGGATCAAGACCACGATGATGACGACCACGGTGGCCGCATAGGTTTCCTTTTGCGACGGCCAGTGAACTTTTTTGAGCTCCTGCCACGCCTCCCTGAAAAATTCGACGGAAGACGCGGCGCTGCCCTTGAGCTTACGAATCCATTCGTCCATGAGAGTGCCGAACGATGAGATGGCGGGTCAGGCAGGACTCGAACCTGCAACAACCGGATTTGGAGTCCGGCGCTCTAGCCAATTGGAGCTACTGACCCAGACGTCTCTTTATAATTTCACCTCTTTGTGCTGCGTGTGCGTCCGGCAAGAAGGACAGAATTTTTTGAACGCAAGCTTTTCCGTCGTCGTCTTGCGATTTTTGCTCGTCGTGTAATTTTTCCGCTTGCACTTATCGCAGGCGAACCCCACCAGTTCCCGCATGTGCGTCTCCTACTTACTTTAAGATTTTCGTGACAACGCCGGCGCCGACGGTCTTGCCGCCTTCGCGGATGGCGAACTTCAGTCCCTCTTCCATCGCGATCGGCGTGATCAAAGTGATTTCCATCGTGATGTTGTCGCCGGGCATGACCATTTCGGTGCCCTCCGGCAGCTTCACGACGCCTGTCACGTCGGTCGTGCGGAAGTAGAACTGCGGCCGGTAGCCGTTGAAGAACGGCGTATGCCTGCCGCCTTCTTCCTTGGTGAGCACGTACGCCTCGGCGTTGAAATACGTGTGCGGCGTGATGCTGCCGGGCTTCGCCAAAACCTGGCCGCGCTCGACCTCCTCGCGCTTCGTGCCGCGGAGCAACGCACCGATGTTATCGCCCGCACGACCTTCGTCGAGCAGCTTTCGAAACATCTCGATTCCCGTCGCAACGGTCTTGGTGGTGTCGCGGAAGCCGACGATCTCTACCTCCTCGCCGACCTTGACGACGCCGCGCTCGACGCGGCCGGTCACGACCGTGCCGCGGCCGCTGATGGTAAAGACGTCTTCGACCGGCATCAGGAACGGCTTGTCGATCGCGCGGGTCGGCTCTTTCACGTAGCTGTCGACGGCTTCCATGAGCTTGATGATCGCGGGCTCGCCCAACTCGGAGCTGTCGCCCTCGAGGGCCTTCAAGGCGCTGCCCACTACGATCGGCGTCTCATCGCCGGGGAAGTTGTATTTGGAGAGGAGCTCGCGGACTTCGAGTTCGACGAGATCGAGAATCTCTTTGTCATCGACCATGTCGGCCTTGTTGAGAAAAACTACGATCGCGGGAACGCCAACCTGGCGCGCGAGCAGAATGTGCTCGCGGGTCTGCGGCATCGGGCCGTCGGCGGCGGATACGACGAGAATCGCGCCGTCCATCTGCGCGGCGCCGGTGATCATGTTCTTGACGTAGTCGGCGTGACCGGGACAGTCGACGTGCGCATAGTGGCGATTCGGTGTCTCGTACTCGACGTGGGCGATATTGATCGTGACGCCTCTTTCGCGCTCTTCCGGGGCTTTGTCGATCTGGTCGTAGGCCATGAACTTGGCCATGCCCTTCTTTTCCAGCACCTTGGTGATGGCGGCGGTCAAGGTCGTCTTCCCATGGTCGACGTGACCGATCGTCCCGATGTTCAGGTGCGGCTTTTTCCGCTCGAATTTCTGTTTACTCATCTCTTCCTCCTGTTATTCCTGTTCAGATTGTAGGTCACCCTGCCGCCGACGCCGGGGCGAAAAAGCCCAGGAGCGGGATCGAACCGCTGACCTCGTCCTTACCAAGGACGTGCTCTACCGACTGAGCTACCTGGGCGTCAGTCGGGACTAGAACGCAATTGGAGCGGGAAACGGGACTCGAACCCGCGACCCCGAGCTTGGAAGGCTCGCGCTCTACCAACTGAGCTATTCCCGCA
>Ga0075434_100007077_pt1 | contig 10357 bp, 2 predicted proteins | sample RhiMethybrSRZTD3_FD_75298 | JGI IMG/M metagenome (GOLD analysis project Ga0075434, IMG submission 75298) | Populus rhizosphere microbial communities from Tennessee, USA - Rhizosphere MetaG P. TD hybrid SRZTD3 | ecosystem: Host-associated > Plants > Roots > Rhizosphere > Soil | place: USA...
GAACTTCGCGGGTGACGCCAACCACGACGGCTCCAGCGATTCCAAGAACTTCTCGATCGCCAAGGCGGCGTCGGTGTCGACGGTGACCTGCCCGGCGAGCGTGATCTACAGCGGCGCGGCACAGACTCCCTGCTCGGCCAGCGTGTCGGGCGCGGGCGGCCTGAGCCAGGCTCTGACAGTCAGCTACAGCGACAACACCAACGCCGGGACGGCTTCGGCCAGCGCGAACTTCGCGGGTGACGCCAACCACGACGGCTCGAGCGATAGCAAGACGTTTGCGATCGCGAAGGCCGCCTCGACGACGGCGGTGACCTGCCCGGCGAGTGTGATCTACACCGGCTCGGCACAGACGCCATGCACGGCGGATGTGACGGGCGCGGGTGGGCTGAACCAGGCCCTGACGGTCAGCTATAGCGGCAACACCAACGCGGGGACGGCCTCGGCCAGCGCGAGCTATGCGGGCGACGCCAACCACGACGGCTCCAGCGATGCGAAGAACTTCTCGATCGCCAAGGCGGCGTCGGTATCGACGGTGAGCTGCCCGGCGAGTGTGATCTACACCGGCTCGGCACAGACGCCATGCACGGCGGATGTGACGGGCGCGGGTGGGCTGAACCAGGCTCTGACGGTCAGCTATAGCGGCAACACCAACGCCGGGACGGCCTCGGCCAGCGCGAGCTATGCGGGCGACGCCAACCACGACGGCTCGAGCGATTCCAAGAACTTCGCGATCGCCAAGGCAGCATCGGTGGCGACCGTGACCTGCCCGGCGAGCGTGATCTACAGCGGCTCGCCCCAGACGCCCTGCACGGTGAGCGTGACGGGCGCGGGCGGGCTGAGCTTGACGCCGGCAGCGAGCCACAGCAATAACACCAACGCGGGGACCGCGACGGCGAGCTATACCTACGCCGGCGACGCCAACCACGACGGCTCGAGCGACACGAAGACCTTCACGATCGCCAAGGCGGTATCGGTAACGGCAGTGACCTGCCCGGTGAGCGTGATCTATAGCGGCTCGGCCCAGACGCCCTGCACGGTGGGCGTGACGGGGGCGGGCGGGCTGAGTCTGACCCCGGCGGCGAGCCACAGCAACAACACCAACGTGGGGACCGCGACGGCGAGCTACACCTACGCCGGCGACGCCAACCACGACGGCTCCAGCGATGCGAAGAACTTCTCGATCGCCAAGGCGGGGTCGGTGACGGCGGTGACCTGCCCGGCGAGCGTGACCTATGACGGGACGGCCCAGACGCCCTGCACGGTGAGCGTGACGGGCGCGGGCGGGCTGAGCTTGACGCCGGCGACGAGCCACAGCAGCAACACCAACGCGGGGACCGCGACGGCGAGCTACACCTACGCCGGCGACGCCAACCACGACGGCTCGAGCGACACGAAGAACTTCACGATCGCCAAGGCGGTGTCGGTGAGCGCGGTGAGCTGCCCGGCGAGCGTGACCTTTACCGGCTCCGCCCAGACGCCGTGCACGGCAGGCGTAACCGGAGCTGGCGGCCTCAGCCAGAGCCTCACCGTCGGCTACAGCAATAACACGAGCGTCGGGACGGCCACGGCGAGCTCGAGTTACGCGGGGGACGCGAACCACAGCGGCTCGAGCAACTCGAAGACCTTTGCCATCATGTACACATCGGGCGGCATGTGCCTCGGCGACGCCGGGCACGCGATCCTGCAGCCTATCAACGCGGACGGCACGAGCGTCTTCAAGCAGGGCAGCACCGTCCCCGCGAAGTTCCGGGTGTGCGATGCCAACGGGAACTCCATTGGAACGCCTGGCGTGGTGTCGAGCTTCAAACTGATTCAGACCGTCAGCGGGACGATAGTGGCGACAGTCGACGAGGCGGTCGTGTCCACGACCCCGGACCCCGCCTTCCGCTGGAGCGCGTCGGACCAGCAGTGGATCTTCAACATGAACAGCAAGAGCCTGAATGCGAACAAGACATACTACTATCGCATCACGCTGAACGATGGAAGCACAATCGACTTCCACTTCGGCCTCAAATAGTAGAGCTGGGTCGTGACGAAAGCCCCGGTCGGGTAGGATCCCCGGCCGGGGCTTCTCGTTTGGAGGGCGCTGCAGCCTTTGCTACCCAACTGGACTAGATTCTCCCCTTCGTGACCCCCGACACCCCACCCGTCGACCTGCTGAGCGGCATCACGCCCGCACTCGAACCCGACTTTCGCCTCGATAACCTGGTGGCGCTGTCGCGCGAGCGCGCGCTGTACCGGGCATGGGATCGACGGCTCAGGCGCAACGTGGCGCTGCGGGTTCACCTGATCCCCGATTCACCGGGGCGCGCCTGGTTTGCCCGGGAAAACGAGACGCTCGCCGCGCTCGATCATCCGGTCCTCCGGCACGTCTACGCCGCGGGCGAAGTCGGCCCGTTCGCTTATCGCACCACCAACTGGGTCGACGGTGAGAGCCTGGACGGAGCGATGCGGCGCGGGCCCCGTCCCATCCCGAGCGTCATGTCGATGGTGCGCGATCTGCTCGCCGCCCTGGAGCACGCACACACGCACGCCATCATCCTGCGCCGCATCGTCCCCACCACGGTGATCCTGGAGCTGTCGGGTCGTGGCGTGATCACCGACCTGCGCTACGCCAACTGGTGTCTCGCGCACGTGCCGTCGGATGACCCGGCCCAGGCGACCCCGTTTGCCGCCCCCGAAGTCCGCGCGGGCGAGCCCGGGGACCCCTCGAGCGACGTCTACACCGTCGCCGCCATCGTGTATTACGCACTGACGGCCAAGGAGCCTGGCCCGGCCGACATCGTCGCTCCCCGCACCTTGCGCCCGGCCATTCCCGCCGCGGTCGAGCGGGTCCTCATGCGGGCGCTCCGCCCCGTGCCGAAGGAGCGGTATTTGACCGCCACGGAAATGCTCGAGGACTTCGTCGCCGACGCCGGTACGTTCCAGGAGCCGGCGGTCTCCCCCACCACGAGTGAGAAGGGCTTCGAGCGCCGGCTGCGGCGCGCCCTGGGTGACGACTACGAGCTGCTCAAGGAGATCGGGGCTGGTGGGTTCGGCCGGGTGTACCGGGTACGCGACCTTGGATTGGAGCGCGAGGTGGCGCTCAAAGTCTTGCACCCGAGCCTCACGGCGGACCCTGGTGTCATGGAGCGGTTCCGGCGCGAGGCACAGCTCGCGGCGCGGCTGCGGCATCCGAACATCGTCAACATCTACGACATTCAAAGCCGCGCCGGGCTGCAGTGGTACGTCATGGAGCTGGTCCCCGGCGAGAACCTGGCGCAGCTCGTGCAACGCGACGGCGCGTTTCCGGTTCCCCGTACCATGCGGCTCTTGTTCGAGGCGCTGGGCGCGCTCGAGCACGCGCACGCGCGCGGCCTCGTGCACCGGGACATCAAGCCGGAGAACATGCTGCTCGAGCCGAACGGCCTGTTGCGCATTACCGATTTCGGCCTGGCGCTCGCGTTGCGCGGCGATCGCTTCGGCGGCGCCTCCTCGAGGAGCGGCACGCCGCAGTTTGCGGCTCCGGAACAGCTGCTGGGTGAGCGTGTGGATCAGCGCGCCGACCTGTATTCGCTGGGTGCCGTTGCCTATTACGCGCTGCTCGCCAAGCCGCCGTTCGAGGGGGCCACACCGGAAGCCATACTCGCCAAGCAGACGACGGATGTCTTGCCCTCGATCCGCGAGTCCCGAGGGGATGTGTCGCAGGACCTCGAGTCGGCGTTACGCCAGGCGGTGTCGAGCGAGCCAGCCGACCGGTATCAGACCGCCGCGGCGTTCCGGGAGGCGCTGGATTACGCGACGGGCGGGGTGTTGAAGAAGGTGCTGCATATGCTCAGGGTGAGCTGAGCCCTCGGCGTCAGGCACTAGCCTGTTCGATTCCTTCCCAGACCTCGTCGGGAGGACACCTTCGCTCGACAAATTGGTTCTTCACTTTCGCCGTCCACTAGATTCAGTCTTGGCTCCTATGAAGAATAGTTCCCCCCTGACCTACTGCATATATGTCGGCGCTTGAAGCACCCCAAACACTTGTGAGCTGAGCGCCGGTGCCACTAGGCACCTCGTTCCAATCGACAAAATCCTTATGAAGAATCACGCCGTTGAGTCCCACAGCGTAGATGTTGGTGTTCGACGAGCCCCAGATACGCATAGTACTAAACGAACCGCTCAACTCCGGACTCCATGCTGTGCCATCGTAGTGCAAGACTACTCCATTGCCCGAAGCGTAAACGTCGTTGCCAGACGTCCCCCAAACCCCATAGAGCTTCTCGGCCGTTCCGCTGATCATTTGAGTCCATGAACTGCCGTTGTAGTGAATCACTGTACCTGCCTCACCTACGGCGAATACATCTTCGCCCGAGGCACCCCACACGGCCGTAAGCTCCTCGCTCGTGCCGCTTGTCATTGCGTCCCAGGCCGAGCCAGTGTAATGCAGAACCACGCCGTGTGGCCCCACCGCGTAGACGTCAGTTCCTGACACCCCCCATACCCAATCGAGCTGGTTAGTCGTTCCGCTCGCCATCAGACCCCACGAGGTTCCGTCATGATGCAGTATCGTGCCACCTACGCCAACTGCGAATACGTCGGTGCCGGATGTTCCCCAAACTCCCAACAGCTCCTCGCTGTTGCCGCTCACCATTGCGACCCAGCTCGTCCCATCAAAATGAAGGATCAAGCCGCCCTCGCCGACTGCAAACACATCTGTTCCGGAAGCACCCCAGATGTTATCGAGATAGCCGGAGATCCCGGTGGGAATGGACGTCCATTCGGTCGTTACGGTCACCGTGGCCGCGCCGGCCGCCCCACCTGGCGCCATCGCTGTAATCGTCGCGGTTCCACTACCCACGGTAGTTACGACTCCAAGAGCGCTCACCGTCGCAACGCGGGGGTCACTGCTTGTCCACGTGAAGTTCACGCCGTTAATCGGGTGGCCACTGGGATCGAACGCCGTTGCGTTGAGTTGCTTGCCGTCGCCGATCCCGGTCAGCATCGAGCTAGGCGGACTCACCGCCACCGTGGCGCCGCGGATTCCGCGGAGGACCGTCCCGTTCGCATCGTGGGCCTGAGCCACATACACGTCGCCTTCTCTCGTGCCCCACACAGCGTCCAATTCGCTGGTCGTACCACTGGCCAGCCGCGTAAACGTGGTGCCGTCGTAGTGCAGAATCGTCCCGCCCAACTCCCCAACCAGGTAGATATCCTCGTCCGATGAGCCCCAGATGGCGTCCAGAATGCAATTGGATGTCGCGCACACGTCGGCGGGGACCTCGATTGGACTCCAGGCGCTCCCGTCGTAATGGAGGAATGTGCCGCCCCAACCGATCATGTAGATGTCGAAGGATGACGTACCCCAGATTCCTCCAAGATCTTGCGTCGTGGGCGATGATATGGGCGTCCAGGTGAATCCATCGAACTCGTAAATCCTGCCACCGTTGCAGTTGGCGAGCATCTCTGACGCGGATGTACCCCACATCGCGTTGCAGCCAAAGGGGGCGTCGTCAGCTTCAGTCCAGCTCAGGCCGTCAAAGTGGAACACGGTCCCTGTACCGTTAGGCAGCACGTACACATCCCTTGGGGAGGAGCCCCACAGTCCACTTCCGCCGGAACTTGTCAGTCCAGCCAACTGATTCCAAGAGTTGCCATTAAAGTGGAACACTCCTGGATCCCCTGCCCCGTAGACATCCACCGGAGACGAACCCCAGAGCCTCGACAGACCACCCCCCGTAGAGAGCACGGACAACCAGTTGGTTCCGTCGTATCGGAACAGCTCAGTTCCTCCAGCGTCGACGTAGACGTTGGTCGCCGACGTTCCCCAAATGGGCCCCACAGCAGTAGGCGCGGACGGAGCACCCGCCATTGGCACCCAAAGGTTGACCAGATGCGCTCCGAGAGCGGCGACTGTCAACAGCGCATATCCCGTCTCCCCGTCCGAGGTGGTCGCAATCGTGACCTGGCCACTTGAGATCGCGGTGGCTACCCCGGTGGAGGGGTTGATCGTGGCGATGCTCGGGTTGAGCGACTCCCACGTAAAGGTCTTGCCGCTGATCGGGCTCGAGTTGAAATCGAGCACCTGCGCTGTGAACGTTTGCGTTCCTCCTATTGCGTTGATCGTCGCCCCTGAGGGGGTGACCACCATACCCGGGGCGCCGTACACCAGCGCAAAGTCCGTAAAGTGTGTGATGGAAGAGCTGACAGTCTTGGTGGCTACATTGGTCGACGTTCCTGCAAGACGAACCCAATGCCCATTGTCCAGACGGGCCAGACCGAGAGGAACGCGACTCGGATCGTAGCTCACTGTAAGCGTCACGGGTTGAGCAAATGTCGTCCCATTCGGACCGAAGTCGAAAGCACTCCCCAAAACGCCCCTAAAAACCGCAGGCAGCTCACTGGCAGTGAGCGGTTGTACCGTTATTCCTACCGCCTGAGGAAGCGCCCCGGCAGGGACGGTCAACTTCACCGCGCCGTCAATGGCGGCGATGGTACCACCCGTAGCTCCAACGACAAACACCGCACCTCGCTCGATGCGGAACTTGATCGGCAGCGTCCGGCCGTTGACTAGGGGAAAGTATTCGTTGCTGTTGACATTCTTCGAGTCTTTCTGGCTCGAGATGATTTTGACGTCGGCGTGGCCGAGCTCAGTCCCGGCCACGGATGCCCGAATCCGGTAGATGTTTGTCGGCGGGAGGGTACAGGGCCCACTGATGCACTGGTCCGTGCGCCAGTTCACAGTATAGAGCTGATTGGCGGGATCGACTCGAACGACTTCGGCCCCTGTGCCGCTTGTCATCGAGAACTGGGCGACAACCGGCGCACAAGTTGAGGTCCCGAGTTGGCAGATTGTGACGATCGGCGACTCGGTCCCATCGAAGGTCCCGTTGAACTTTGACTGCGGCACGACGGGTGGGAGAAAGAAGAAGTGACCATTCCCGCTGCCGTGCACGCCATCCTGGATCTCGAACACTGGCCGTGCATCGTTCGACTGAAACGGAAGATTTTGGTCGCCGCACGAAAGGCCAAACATGGCGAACACAACCATCACCGACACTCGAGTCACCGATCTCACGTGTCCTCCTCGTGCGCGTTTCGGGTGACTCTTCCAACGCCACCCCTGGGCGGCCGGCTTCAAGTCACCAACTCCCCTGACCTCACCTCGCAGCGGCTTGCAGACCCACCAGCCCACCGTAGCTTCTCCCTACCACGATCGAAGCTCTGATAGACGACAGGTGACCGAGGGGCGGTCATTCGAGACCCGCTTAACGTTGTTGACCCGATCGTCTATTGGGCGTCAAATGCCGAACGGGCAGTCAGTTCCAAATACCTCCAACGGCCGGCTCGTCCTCACGACACTGGGACGAGCGGTCTTGGAGTTCGTGGATGATTCCGGGGAGCGGCGTGAAGTGCTTCCCTCCGGCAAACCGCTCGGCCTTTTCGTTTATCTGGCTTGCTTCTCCGCCCGCTCGACCAGCCGCGAGCACCTGATGGATCTCCTCTGGGCCGACCTGGACATCGAGGCCGCGCGCCATTCGGTCCGCCAGGCCGTCTGGTACCTGCGACAGCGCCTGGGTGAGACCGTAGTCTTGACGAGCGAAGGAAAGGTGAGCTTGTCCGCAGTGGTGGACTCGGATCACAACGCGTTCCTCGAGGCGATCGAACGGGTCGACTTCGAGCGCGCGGTCGAGCTTTACCGCGGCGATTTCCTGCCTGGTTTCGCCGCCCCGGGCGGCGCCGAATTCGAGCAGTGGGCCGACCTCGAGCGGCTGCGGCTAAGGCGGCTGTTCCGTCGCGCAGGCGAGGCGCTCGTGCGCGACTGGATGACCAAGGGGCGACTGCGCAAAGCAAAGGAGCTGGCCATTCGACTACGGGACGCCGCTCCTGAAGCCGAAAGCAGCTCGCGCCTCGTGCTCGAGACGCTCCTGGCCGCCAACGACCGTGTCGGCGCAGAGCTCGAGGCGCAGCGGCTCGAAGAGACCATCGCCCGCGCCGAGCGACCTCCCGAACCGGCGACCGCATCCCTCCTCGCCTTGATACGGCAAACGTCGCCGGAGTTCTCGACGCCGACGAAACAGACCCTCACGGCTGAGCTCATCGGCCGCGAAACTGAGTTCGCCGCGATTCTCACCGCCTGGGATACGGCCCGGGGCGGAACGGGACAGCACGTCCACGTGACCAGCCCGGCGGGACTCGGCAAGACACGCCTGCTCGGTGAGGTGCAAGCGCGGCTGCGAGCCAGCAGCGCGCGGGCGGTGTTGGTCAGAGCGAATGCCGGTGAGCGGCACATTCCCTACGCGTTCGCTTCTGAGCTCTCGGCCTGCCTCGCGGCCCTCCCGGGATCGGCGGCGATCTCACCCGCCTCAGCGGGCGCGCTAGTTGCGCTGAACCCCAGTCTTTCCGCGCGCTACGCGGTTCCCGCTGACCACGCTGGCGACCTCGAGGCCCTGCGGCGGCGAGAAACAGCACTGATCGAATTGCTGCTCACCGTGGCCGAGGAGCAACCCGTCGCAGTGCTGATGGACGACGTGCACTGGAGCGACTCGCTGAGCCGACAACTTGTCCAAGGAGTCGTCGGAAAACTTATCGGTCGCCGCATTCTAATCGTCACCTGTGCGCGCCCAGGCCCCGAGGGTGAGCCCACGTCATCCGGAATTCGTCTCGTCTTGCGCCCGCTGTCACCCGAAGAAACGGGCGCGCTACTCGTGAGTCTCGGGCGCCTGCCGGACGAATCCTGGGCTGTACGACTGCCCATGGCGCTGCACCGAGCAACTCGGGGCTCCCCGCTCTTGATCCTCGAGACGCTGCACCTCGTGATTGAGCTGGATTGTCTGGCTTTGAACGAAGGGAGCTGGTTCAGCCCAGATCCCACGGCACTTGAAACCGAGCTCGCCAAAGGCGCCGCGCTGGTGCGACGCATCCGGGAGCTGGAACGGGCGCCGACGTGGCTGCTGCTCGTCCTCGCCACTGCGGGCGCTCCGCTTTCCGCTCACGTCCTGGCTCGCGCCGCAGACCGGGACGTTGAGGCGGTCCAGTCCGACCTGCAGGCACTCGACTTGCGCGGGCTCGCGACGCATGACGGCACCGAGTGGCAGGCGGCTCACGACGAGATCGCGGCCCGAGCGCTGGAGTTAGCCACTCCAGACGCGCGCCGCGCCGCCAACGCCGCCCTAGGCCGCCAGCTGGCCGCCCTCGGACGGGATGACCCTGGAATGCTGCATCGCGCAGGGCGACACCTCGCCAATGCGGGCGAGGATCGTGAGCTCAGGCGAGTGTTCCGGCGTCGCGTGTTCTTGCAGCGGCGCTGGGGCGAGCGGCGCCCGGCCCGCGCGCTCGCCACGGACCTCCTCGGCAACGGCGCGGCGCCCGCTCGGATCCATCGCCTCGTGCGATCGTTGCCGATTTATGTGCGCCTTGGTCTTGTCACGCCACGACGTATCGCGATGGCGGCGGCAAGTGCGTTGGCCATGGGCGCCGCCGCAGCCGCCTGGATGCTCCACTCCGCTCCGCCGCCACCGGACATCAATCTTGTGGTAATCCGACCAGGGCGCGATTCACTCGAGGCGCACGTCGTGCCGATTCGGCGGGAGGGTTGGGAAGCAGGAACAACCATCGATTTGCAACGGCTGGCGACCCCCAACCCTGCGCTGAGTGCCGCCCAGAACGACTTGATGTCTTGGGTGCCACGATACGACGGCGGTGCGTGGGCGTTCGCCAAGCTGTCAGGCGATTCAGGAGACATCGACCTCTTCATGACGTCGCCGACCGGTGCCATTCGCCGCCTCACCTTTTTTCCTGGCGATGACTACAACCCATCCTGGTCGCCGGACGGCCGCGCTCTGGTCTTCGCCACCACGAGGGGAAACGCTGATCGCTACGCGCACCTGGCGCTCTTAGAGCTCGCGACCGGTCGTATCACTGAACTGACCCACGGCGAGCCGGGAGATGGAGCGCCCCACTGGAGTCCCGATGGCGCTCGCATCGGCTATACACACTCTGCAAGGGATAGCCGCGGAGGCGGTCCTGGTCACATCTGCATCGTGACGCTGGATGGTCGCACGCAAACGTGTTCGTACCCGCCTTTCTATGGCTTGCTAGGCTGGTACGATGCCGACCAACTTCTGCTTTCAATGGATTCCGGTGGTGCTCACCGGACAGTTCGCTTGAACCTGAGCACCGGTAACAGGGTGATTCTCGATGATGTCTGGAACGGGGCCTCAGTCTTCAGCCCCGACGCACAGTGGGTAGCATGCTGGTGTACCCGATCCGGCTTGGCCAGAGCGGATTGGTACGTGTATCCGAGCGATCGACCAGATCAAGCGCGGCGAGTGGTGTTCGGTGCCGACTCTTCGGACCGTCTCACGTTGCGTTGGCTTCCCGCCGCAATCCG
>Ga0075434_100007078_pt1 | contig 10357 bp, 10 predicted proteins | sample RhiMethybrSRZTD3_FD_75298 | JGI IMG/M metagenome (GOLD analysis project Ga0075434, IMG submission 75298) | Populus rhizosphere microbial communities from Tennessee, USA - Rhizosphere MetaG P. TD hybrid SRZTD3 | ecosystem: Host-associated > Plants > Roots > Rhizosphere > Soil | place: USA...
CACAGGTCCATCGAGCCGCCGCGATCCGACGAGAACGCGAGCCAGCGGCCGTCAGGCGACCACGCCGGTTCGGCCTCGACGAACGGATCGTTGGTCAGGCGTTGCGCCGGCGCGCTGCTGCCAACAGACATCACCCACAGATCGCCGAGCGCGGCAAACGCGACCCGCGTGCCGTCGGGCGACACGGTGGGATGCATGACGCCCCGCACCGGTTGAGGACCCGCAGGCTCGAACACCGGCCGCCTCGGTGTGAACGCCGGCCGTGTGAACGACACGTCGGCGGTGAATTCAATCGTGGCCGCGGGACCTCCGGCCGCAGGGCGGCGCTTGATCTTGCCGTCGGCGGTGTAGAGCAGCGTGTCGTTCGCGATCCACTGCGGATGGAATGGAAAGACGTCCTCGTTCTCATCAGCGATGTTCCGGTCGCCGACAACGAGCCGGCTGCGGTTGCCGTCGATCGCATTGAAGGCAACCGTCGAGCCGTCGGGCTTGAACGCCGGTCCGGCAAGCGCGCCGGTCTGACTGCCGACGAACCGTTCGGCGCCGCCAGGCGTATCCACGCGCACGGCGTAGATCCCTGGCTTCTCGCGGCGATCCGACACGAACGCAAGCTCGCGGCCGTCGGGCGACCACGCGGGCATGAACTCGTTCGCCTGGTTCTTCGTGATGATGTCGACGGCGCCGGATGCCAGCGTCAACACGCAGACGTCGTAGTTGCCGGGCGATCGGTCGGACGAGAACGCGATGCGCGCGCCGTCGGGCGACCACTGTGGTTCGCGATCGTCGTACGGGCCCGAGGTGACCGCTTTCAGATCGCTGCCATCAGCGTTGACGATCCAGATCTGCCACGTGCTGCCGCGATACGCCTGAAACGCGATCCGGCGGCCGTCGGGCGACCACGCCGGCTGACGCGCGTCCATCGAAATGTCAGTGATGGGTTTCGCTGCGCCGCCCGCCGCCGGCAGCGTCCACAACGTGCCGAGCAGATCGATGGCGAGCGTGCTGCCATCGGGCGACACCGAGGCGGCCAGGTTCGTTCCTTCGTGCAGCGTGACGTGGATCGGTGTCGGCGCGGGCGTCTGCGCCAGCGTTCCGCTGACAATGAACGCGGACAGCGCAGCGGCAAGCAGTTTGTGCAGCATGCGCGTAGTTTACGCGTAGACTCGCACTGTGACTATTCACGTTGCGCTGCTTCGCGGGATCAACGTCGGCGGTCATCAACAGGTCGCGATGGCCGAACTCCGAAGCATGCTGACGAAGCTCGGCTTCAAGGATGTCCAGTCGCTGCTGCAGAGCGGCAATGTCGTGTTCACCGGCGACGGGCGATCGTCAGCCGACCTCGAAACGCTGCTCGAGACGGAGGCGCGCAAACGACTCCGTGTAGATATCCATTTCATCCTTCGATCGGCGGAGGAGTGGAACACCATCGTGACGAAGAATCCGTTCCGCGACGAGGCGAAGAACGATCCCGGTCACCTGCTCGTGATGTGTTTGAAGAAATCGATCGGCAAGAGAGAAGTGACCGCGCTGCAAGCGGCGATCAAAGGCCGCGAGACCGTGCGCGGCAACGGCCGCGATTTATATTTCGTCTACCCCGACGGCGTCGGCCGCTCGAAGCTGACACACGCCATCATCGAACGAACGATCGGCACGAACGGAACGGCAAGAAACTGGAACACGGTTTTGAAAATCAATGGACTGTTGGAAGAGCGGTGAAGTGCCACCGGTGCCCGCGGTGCTTGCGTGCCTCGGGTGTTGCAGCAGCGCGTCGCGAGTAGCGAACGCTAATCCCTTCTCTCTAATCCCTCTAAGCCCTAATCCCTCTAAGCCCTAATCCCTCTAAGCCCTAATCCCTCTAAGCTCTAATCCCTCTAAGCCCTAATCCCTCTAATCCCTAATCCCTTCTCCCTAATCCCCCTAATCCCTGATCCCCCACTGCGCGCGGGGAGCTATCGCCGCTCGCCGTACCTGGCCCCGCGCAGAATGTTCTCGAGCGCGTAGTTGCCCTCATGGCATGCGTACTCGAACACGCGATCGTTGGTCTTGGTCATCGGCAGCGCGGCAGACCATGGCTTGGTGAACGCGCTTGGATCGTCGACGGTGAACTCGTACAGCAGCGTCCTGGCGTCGGCGCGCGTGAAGCGCTCGACGAGGTGCAGCTTCTCGTCGGAGCCGCGGACGCTGGTTCGATCCGTGAAGTTCGTCGTGTCGACGATCAGCGTGTTGCCGTCCCAGCGTCCGACCGAGTCGCCCAGCCATTTGCGCACCGCGGACGGCACGTGCGGCCGGCCGTCGAGCGGCACGATCCGCGCGTCGTGGATCATCTCGTTGAAGATGACCACGTAGTCGCCCATCTGGTGGATCTCGACGTAGTTGTTGTACGGACCGGGCAGCATCGGCGGTCCGGCGTTGAACATCAGGCAGCGCTCGCCGAGCGAGCGGTTCTCGGGACCGTCGGCGGGGTGATCACGTCGATCGGCGTTCCGCTCCGCAGCGCGGGCCTGGGCGTCGGCCGTCAACGGCGGCAGCCGTCCTTCCGGCGGATCGACGATGAGCGACGTGAGATGGCGGCCGCGTACGGTGGCGACGTGCGTTCCGCGGTCCCACCAGAATTCGTTGTACGCGCCGCCGACGTCCGCCTCGGGCGAGCTGCCGCGTCGATCGCGGTTGCTCGTTTCGATCACCTGCTTTTCGTACGCGGCCGCTTCCGCGTCGGTGAGCGAGGCCTTGCCCGCGAATTCACTCGGACGCTCGAGCGGCGTGAGCGTCGCGAAGCTCCATACACCCTCGAGATCCCTGCCGACCGCGCCGTCAGCCGACGTCGCGGCACGGCCCGGATAGTTGGGGCGATAGTGCTGGTGACACGTGACGCACGATGCGTATAGTTCGTCGTTCAGCGCCACGAGCGCGGGGATGTTTCGCGCCCGCGCGGCGTCGATCGCCTTGGCGCTGACGTCGACGAGCAGCTTCGCGTCGGCGAGCCAGCGCTCGCGATCCCGCGCGTAGCGCGTGGTGAGCGAGGCCGCGGCGTCGGCCAGCCGCTCCGTCGTGGACTGCAGCTGGCTCCACTCGGCGTCGTTCGCCGGCGTCCGTGTCTCGATGTAGAAGATGGCATCGGAGTTCGGATAGATGGTCTTCACCATCACCTCGCTCGTGCTCGGGGGGCGCTGCAGCGCGGCGCCTGCGGCGACCAGCAGCCACACAGCCATTCGCATGCCCGTATAATACGCGGACCGCATGTCCCTGCTCGGTTTTTGTCAGTGGCTCGCCGCAACCCGGCCGAGCATCGCGCTGCATGAATCGCTTTACATGTATCCGCTCGTGGAGTCGGTCCACGTGCTGACGCTGTGTCTCTTCGTCGGCATGTCGGTGCTGCTCGACCTGCGCCTGCTCGGCATCACGCTGCGCCGCATCCCGGCGTCTGACGTCATCGCCCGGCTGGTGCCGTGGATGACCGTTGGTTTCATCGTGATGCTCACGACCGGCCTGCTGCTCTTCTACGCCATTCCCGTCCGCTCGTACCAGAACATCTTCTTTCGCCTGAAGATGATCATGCTCGTGCTCGCGGGCGTGAACGCCTGGGTCTTCCACACACACGTCCACAAACGCGTGTTCATCTGGGACATGGACCCGAAGCCGCCGGGCGCGGCGCGGATGGCAGGCGCGGCCTCGCTGATTTTATGGGCGGTCATCGTCGTGTCGGGACGAATGATTGCCTACAACTGGTTCGACTGCGACATGCAGCCGCAGCCCAGATTCGTCAACTGGGCCGCCGGATGCGTCGTCGGTCAGAAGTGACGAGATGCTCCAGGCGTTTCAGGCGATTGAACTCTCGACGATCGGCCAGGCCATCAAGACCTCGTCGTGGGCGTTCGCCGTCATCGAGTCGGTGCATCTGCTCGCGCTCGCGGTGATCGGCGGGGCAGTGCTCCTCGTCGATCTGCGGATGCTCGGGTTCGGCCTGCGCCAGCAGAGCGTCCGCGATCTCGCACGCGACGCCGAACCGATCCTCATCGGCAGCCTCATGGTCATGCTCGTCACCGGGGTGGCGCTGTTCGCGTCGGAAGCGGTGAAGTGCTACTACAGCACGCCCTTCTGGGTGAAGATGACGAGCCTGCTTCTCGCAATCATCTTCACCTTCACCGTGCGCCGCAGAGTGACGCGCGCAGAAGCAACGCTTTCGCGGCCGATTGTCTACAAGCTGGTCGCGCTCGTGTCGTTGACGCTGTGGTTCGGCGTCGGCGCCAGTGGAAGGTGGATCGGTTTCTCGGGGTAATTAGGAATTTGGAATTTGGAATTTGGAATGCGTATCCGGTCTTCCAGGTACCGGCCACTTCGGCATCGAGTACGCATTCCAAATTCCAAATTCCAAATTCCAACTTCCTAATTCCCTCCTATCGCCCACTCTCCTTTTCCTTCAGCCGCGCGCCTCTCAGGATGTTCTCGAGCGCGTAGTTTCCTTCGTGGCACGCGTACTCGTACATCAACCCGCTTGCCAGCGGCCAGGAGTACTCGGCAGTCCATGGGCGCGTCCAGGTATCCGCATCCTCGACCGTGAACTGATACCGCAGCGTGCGGCGATCGACGCGCGTGAAGCGCTCGACGACGTGAAGCTTCTCGGTGGATCCGCGGAACCGGGTCTTGTCGGTGAAGTTCGTCGTGTCGACGACGAGCGTGTCGCCCTCCCAGTGCCCGATCGAATCGCCCAGCCATCGTTTGACGCTTTTCGGTGCGTGCTGCCCGTTCATCCGGACGATGCGCGCGTCGTGCACCATCTCGGTGAGGATCATCACGTAATCCGGCGTCTGCACGATCTGATGGAGGTTGTTGTAGAAGTAGGTCGGCAGAATCGGAGGACCTGATGTCGAGCTGAATCCGAGGAGACAGCGCTCGGCGAGCGGACGGATTTCGGGATCGTTGTACGCCTCGGGTCCTTCGAAGCCGGGATCGTCTTCGCGCGCCGCCTGGTCCGACGTCGGCCGCGGCGAGTAATCGGCCGTCGACCGCCGCTGCCGCGCGGCCTCGGTCAACGCCGGAACGCGGCCGTCAGGCGGATCGATGATGAGCGACGCGCGCTTCTGGCCGTCCACGATCGTGAAGTGCGAACCGGGGTCGAGCCAGAACTGATTGTAACCGCCGACGTTGCCGTACGGTCCCGGCGATCCGTCGCCGCCTTTCGGCGGTGCCGACCGGTTCGCGTCGATCGGCGCGTCCGACGCGATGGTGCGATCCGACACCTGCCGTTCGAGCTTCGCCGCCTGTTCTTCGGTCAGCACGAGCGGCGTCCCCGCCGCGCGCTCGAGCGGCGTCAGCGTGCCGAGATCGTACGTGCCCTGCAGATCCGGATGTCCATCCGGCATCCGAGAGATGTCACGCGCCGCAGTCGTGCGCGTCGCAGCGCCCGATTGAGCCGCGATGTTTGCAGTCACGCAAACCGCGACAATGGCGACAGCACCAGAGACGAAGCGCGTACGCATTCCTAATTCCAATCCAATTCAAATTCCTAATTCCGAATTCCAAATTCTTAATTCCATTCCAAATTCCCAATTCCCAATTCCAAATTACTTCTGCCCCCCTCTTCCCCGCCCCCGTCCCTCCGTCGGATCCGCGCCGTCGGTCGGCGCGCCGGTGCCGGACGAGCCGAGGAACAGCTTCCGGCCGTCGGGGAAGGTGACGTTGCGCCCGTTCGCGCGCAGCTGCGAGTGATCGCGCGCCTGATAGCCGTCGACCACGAGCGCCGTGCCAATTTTCAGCGATTCCTTCGTGATGCCGCGGCGGAGCAGCGTGTTCGGCGTGCCGCCTTCGACCATCCATTCTTCTTTGGTGCCGTCGGGTTTCGCCACTTCGAGATGAATCCACGCGTGCGGGTTCACCCACTCGACCTTCGTGACGGTTCCTTTCAGCAACACCGGCTTGTTCGGATCGAACTCGCCGCCAAACGCATGATGCGCGAGCACCGGGATGGCCGCCGCCATCACGACGCCGGCAGCCGCCGCGAGTATGGAGAGCCTGGATCGCATGACTGTCACCTCTTCGTTTCCTTTTCCTTGAGCCGCGCGCCGCGCAGGATGTCCTCGAGCGCGTAGTTGGCCTCGTGGCACGCGTACTCGTAGATGAGATCTTTCGTGGCCGGCCACGCGTACTCGCCGGTCCACGACCGGGTCCACGTCGCCGGATCTTCGACCGTGAACTGATACCGCACGGTCCTCGCGTCCACGCGCGAGAACCGCTCGACGACGTGGAGATTTTCTGTCGATCCGCGGAACCGCGTCTTGTCCGTGAAGTTCATCGTGTCGACCACGAGCGTATCGCCGTCCCACCGCCCGATCGAATCTCCGAGCCACCTGCGGATCGTCTTCGGCAGATGCTGCGCGTTCATCCGGATGACGCGCGCATCGTGCACCATCTCGGTGAGGATCATCACCGAGTCGCGCGTCTGCACGATCTGATGGAGGTTGTTGTAGAAATAGTTCGGCAGCACCGGCGGACCCGACGTCGACGCGAATCCGAGGAGACAGCGCTCGCCGAGGGGACGGCGCTCGGGATCGTCGTACGAGCCTTCAGGCTCGAGTCCCGGATCGTTCTCGCGAATCTGCTGATCGGAGGTGGCGCGGACCGCGCGCGTGTTTCGCTGCCGCGCGTCGGGCGTCACCTGCGGAACCCGTCCATCCGGTGGATCGATGAGGATCGACGCGCGCCTCTGGCCGTCGAGCATCGTGTAGTGCGAGCCCGGATCGAGCCAGAAGCGGTTGTATCCGCCGACGTTGCCGGCCGCACCGATCGAGCCGTCGCCGCCGAGCGGCGGCGCGCTGCGGTCGGCTTTCAGGGGCGCGTCGCCTGTCGCGACCTGCTGCGCCGCCTGCCGTTCGAGTTTCGCCGCCTGCTCGTCGGTGAGTACGAGCGACGAGCCCGCCGCGCGTTCGAGCGGCGTCAGCGTCGCGAGATCGTAGGTGCCCTGCAGATCGGGATGGCCGTCCGGCATTCGCGGAATCGTCTCCGTCGCCGTCAACGACACGACAACCGCCGCAGCCCCGAGCGCCGCGAGGACTCGAACCACCCGCGCGATCATCGTGCGCGTCATTCTCCGCTGAGCGGCTTCTTCCGCCACTTGCCGTACATCAGCTCTTCTACGAATTCTACGCACTTGAAGTCGAGGAGCTGGGCGTTTTTCTCGAGCCGGCGATAGAGCGGCACCGAGATCTTCCATGGACGCGTGAACGTCTGTGGATCCTCGATGGTCGCCTCATAGCTCAGCACGTCGGCGCCGGTGCGCGTGTAGCGTTCGGTGACGTGCAGTTGATCGCTGTGAAAGTTGCCGGCGCGATCGAACCAGGTCGAGTCGTTGAATCCGGTGACATCGACCACCAGCGTGTCGCCGTCCCACTTCGCCACCGACTGACCCATCCAGCTGTCCACGGGCGGCGGTCCCGGGTCTTTCAAATAAATGTTGCGGACGGCGCCGGCGTACTCGTAGGCGAAGAAGATCGCACCCTGACTCTGAAAGATTTGAAACGGATAGGGCATGTAGGTCGCGCGCGGAACGCCGGGGAGATAGCACTTGATCTCGGGGTCGCGCTCGAGCCATTTCTCCTGATTCTCTTTCCTCTTCGCGAGCGCGTCCGGTTTGTAGGGGATCTCCCCGCCCTCGACGATGCCGACGCCCGGCGGCACGGAACCGACGGCGCCGAGCGCGAGCACCGGCGCGGCGGGCAACGGACCGTACGGTCCCTGACGCAGCGCCATCGCGGGACGCGCCATGTGCATCTCGATGTCGTAGTTCGCCTCGGTGAGGGCCTGCCAGATGCCGTTCAAATCCGGTTTGCCGTCAGGCGTGCGCGGAGCGCGGTACGCCGGCGTCTGCCCCTGGCTGGCGAGCGGCAGCGCCGCTGCCGAGAGTAACGCGCCGCATGCGGCCGCCGACAACGCAAGCACCGCGCGCCTGAACCCGATTCGCATGGATGGGGACCTCCTGCCCGGGGCCGACTATACGGCAAGAAGGGGTCGAATCTCGATGATTTCCTTAACGGGAATGAAAAATTCGAGATCCGGCCCCCAGCCATTCGCGCGCGTCCATCACATCGTCCTGCGTGAGCTCGTGACCCGACGGCTGCAGCTTGACCTTGATCGCTGCGCCGGCGTTCGCGAACAGCGCAGCCAGACGTTCTGTTTCCGCCGGCGACACGAGCGGATCCTGCCGGCCGTTCAGCAGCAGCACGCGCGTGCCATCGAGATTCGGCAACGGATCAGGCACGAGCGGCACCATCGCGCGAATGAGAATCCCCGATTTCAGCACGTCGGGACGGAGCAGCAGCAGACTGCCGGCGATGTTCGCGCCGTTCGAGAATCCGAGGGCAGTCAGCTGCGCGACGTCGAACTTGTATGCGGCCGCCGCTCGCATGATGAAGTCGGCGAGCTCCGCGGTCCTGAACCTCAGATCTTCGATGTCGAACACGCCCTCGGCGAGTCGCCTGAAGAAGCGCGGCATGCCGCGCTCGAGCACCTTGCCGCGCGGGCTGAGTACGCCAGCCGACGGCGCGACGACCTCGACGAGCGGCAGGAGGTCCTCTTCGTTGCCGCCCGTTCCGTGCAGCAGCAGCAGAATCGGAGCCGACGGGTCGGCGGGCGGCTCGAAGACGTGAACGAAGCCGAGATCACGCATGCGCCGCCGTGCTGAGCGTCGGGAGCGCGCGCTCGATTTCGGTGCGATGCGGCTCGAGCCACGGCGGCAGCACGAGCGATTCGCCGAGATGCGCCGGATCTTCGTCGGTCGCAAAGCCGGGGCCATCGGTCGCGATCTCGAAGAGCACGCCGCCCGGCTCCTTGAAGTACACCGACTTGAACCAGAAGCGATCGATCACCTCTGTCGGGTGGCCGCCGCCGGCAATCACCTGATTCCTCATCGCGAGCTGATGCGCCTCGTCGCTGACGCGCCACGCGAGATGATGCACGCTGCCCACGCCCCAGAGTCCGCGCGGCGCACCCGGCATCTCGCGGACGTCGACGACGCCGGCCGCATCGGGAAATCCGTAGCGCGTGACGCCGTGTTCTTCGTGAAGGCGCGAGAAGCCGAGCACGTCGGTCAGAAACGTCGTCGTTTGCCTGGAACCGCGCTCCCAGATCTGCGCGCCGTGCAGACCGCGGACCTGACGCTCCGGCGGCACCGGACTCTCGTCCCACGGTGAGAATCGACGCGCGGGCGTGCTCTCGACGAGCGCGACCTTCAGGCCGTGCGGGTCGACGAACGGCAACACCTTCTCGCCGAATCGCGTCTCGATCGATTCGAGACGCGTGCCGTACTGCTGCAGACGGCCGGCCCAGTACGTGAGGCTGCCCGGCGGCACTTCGAGCGCGACTTCGACGGCGAGCCCGTGGCCGAGTCGCGGCGGCGCGAGATGCGCCCACGGAAAGAATGTCAGGTCGGTTCCGGGATGCCCTTCCGCATCGGCATAGAACAGATGATACGTGCCCGGATCGTCCTGGTTGACGCTGCGCTTGACGAGCCGCATGCCGAGCACGCCGGCGTAGAAGTCGAGGTTCTCCTGCGCCTGTCCGGCAATCGCCGTGATGTGGTGCAAGCCGTTGACGCGCTCCATGATCGCTCCGGCCCTCCCTCGTCCATCGTGACAGATCGTGAAGCTGTGGTCCAATAGCCGTCGTGCCGCGGCTGCGCGCATTCCTCAGGTTTGCGGTTGACCACTCGCTCGTTCTGCCTTTCGGCGCCGCTATCGCGCTCGTGTGGGCGAACGCGTCCCCGGAGAAGTACCACGGCGTTGCGCACCGACTCGAGTTCGTCGTGAACGATGTCGGCATGGTCTTCTTCTTCGCCCTCGCGGCGAAGGAGATCGTCGAGGCGACCGCACCCGGCGGCGCGCTGCACACCTGGCGCCGCGCGGCGCTCCCGGGCGTCGCCGCCGTCGGCGGGATGATCGCGCCCGCGCTTCTTTACGTCGCGTACGCGAACCTTGCCCGCGAGCCCGCGCTGCTGCGCGGATGGGCAATCCCGTGCGCCACGGATATCGCGTTCAGCTTCCTCGTCGCGCGCGGAATCTTCTACAGGCATCCGGCGATTCCGTTTCTTCTGCTTCTCGCAATCGCGGACGATGCGCTCGGGCTCGTGATCCTCGCGTTGTTCTATCCGGTGGGTCAGCTGCATCTCACGATCGGCGCCGCATTCATGAGCGCGGCGCTGGCGGTGTCGTTCGTGCTGCGGCGGACCGGCGTCCGCATTTTCTGGGCGTACGTGATCGCGGGCGGCGCGTTGTCATGGGTTGCGCTCTTCTGGGGCGGCCTGCATCCGGCGCTCGCGCTCGTGCCGATCGTCCCGTTCCTGCCGCACGCCGCGCGCGATCCGGGGCTG
>Ga0075434_100007079_pt1 | contig 10356 bp, 10 predicted proteins | sample RhiMethybrSRZTD3_FD_75298 | JGI IMG/M metagenome (GOLD analysis project Ga0075434, IMG submission 75298) | Populus rhizosphere microbial communities from Tennessee, USA - Rhizosphere MetaG P. TD hybrid SRZTD3 | ecosystem: Host-associated > Plants > Roots > Rhizosphere > Soil | place: USA...
ATTCGGCGTTCCCCGGTACCGCATCGAGTGGCAGGTAGACGGCGATCGGCGGCTCCTTGGCGACGCCCTGAACGTGCTCCGCGCCAACGACGCCAACGATGGTCCACGACGTTCCCCAGAACCTGATTTCGTGACCCACGGGATCGGTGCCCGGAAAGATCCGGTCCATGACCGTCTGGTTGATGACGACACCGGCCGGCATCGATGCGCGATCGCGGTCTTCGAGAAACCGGCCTCGCAGAAGCGGAATGCGCAACGTCTCGAAGTAGCTCGGTGTGACGCGCCGAATGGAGATCTCCGGCCAGTTCGCCGCTTCTGCCTCACGATGCGGGATCACGAAACTACTGGCAAAGCCGCCGTCGAGCGGGTGGTTCGCGGCGATCGCCGCCGACTGCACGCCAGGTATCGCCAACGCGCGGGCGATCAGTGCAGCGTTGAACTGTACGATCGCCGGCGAGGTGGGCATCGGATTGTTCTGAATCGGATAGCGGCTCTGCGGCAGCTGCAGCTCCGCCTTCAGCGTGCGTGCGACGTCGAACCCGGGAGGCGTCGCCAGCAGATTCCAGAAACTGCGAATCAGCAACCCCGCCCCTGTCACCAACACAACGGCGAGCGCGACTTCGGCCACGACGAGAAGCGCGCGCAAACGGCGCGCATCGGTTCCACCGGTGACGCGGTCCTCCGACTTGAGCAGCATCGCCACGTGAGCGCTCTTGGCTTGCGCGACCGGAACGAGGCTGAATGCCAGCGCGACGACGGCCGCGCATGCGAAAGCTACGAACATCGTGCGCACGTCGATGCCGACGGCCGCGATCCGAGGGATCTCCGCCGGTGCGATCGCGACAAGCGTGCGTAGCACGGCGAACGCGAGGATCAACGCCACCGCGGCGCCCACACCGGCGAGCACGACGTTCTCTGCCACGAACTGACGCACGAGACGGCCCGTCTCGGCGCCGAGCGCCGAACGCACCGCCACTTCACGCAGCCGCCTCGTCCCGCGTGTCAGCAGCAGGTTCGCCACATTGGCGCATGCCATCACGAGGATCAAGCCCACCGCCACCATCAGCACGAGCAGCGGCGGCTTGACGGGCCCGAACACCACCTGGCTGATCGGCTGCATGGCGATGCCGCGCTTGTCGTTATCGTCGCGGTATTGCCGTTCCAAATCGCTTGCGATCCGCGTGAGCTCCTGCTGCGCGGCAGTCGATGTCACGCCCGGCGCCAGCCGCGCCATGAGGAGAATCGGATGTGTCGAGCGCGGCAACCGCCTGGCGTCGCCTTGCAGCGGCATCCACACATCGACGCGTGTCCGCGAATCGCGAGTCCCGAAACCGCCGCCGTAATCGGCGGCGCGCAAGATCTGAACGATGCCGAAATCTGCATCGGTCGGCACGATCCCAACGACCGTGCGCGGGCGATCGTTGATCCTGATCGATTGACCAATGACCTCTGCGCTGTTGTACGCGCTTCGCCACAGACGCTCGCTGATCAGCACCGGCCCCGGTGGTCCCGGGACATCGTCTGAGGTGGAGAGCACGCGGCCTCGTGTCGCTCTCACGCCGAGCATCTCGAGCATCTCTGGTGTGACGGCGAGTGCGGCCAGTCGCATCGGATCGCCGCTCGGCGGTTGAAGATTGCCGTCGATCGCCATGAATGCGCCGATGCGATCGGTCGTGCGGCTCTGCGCCTTGAAATCGAGGAAGTCGGGAAACGAGGCGGGCTCGCGGGACGTGCCACTCGCAGAATCGGTCTCCCACATCATCACCAGGCGATCGACGTCGGGATACGGCGCCGGCCGGATCAGCACGGCGTCCACGACGTTGAAGATCGCGATCGTCACGCCGATGCCGAGCGCCAGCGTGGCCACCGCGGCGGCGGTAAACGCCGGCGTGCGTCGCAAGAGACGAACGGCATAGCGGACGTCGAGATAGAGATCGCTCAGCATGCTGGCGCTCCGATTCGGTGGTGGCGACGGTGGCATCGCGCGCGGCCGATCGGCCTCGCGCAGCAGGCGCGAAAGGGTCGCGCGCTCCTGCAGCTGGATGACGGCGGCGTCGAACGCCCGAGCATGGTCGGCGCCTGCGGCGCGCGCCTCGTCGTACCGTTGCGCGAGGTGCTGGGCGATCTCTTCGACGATCTCTTCGTCGCGTGCGGCATCGCCCGTGATCTCAGGCAGCCGCTCGCGGACGTAGGCGTGCCAGTTCATATGACGACTCACGCCGGCTTGATGCCGGCTACGCGATCGAGCGCCTCGACGAACTCGTGCCAGACGCTGCGCTGCCGGCGCAGCACCTGCCGGCCTTCAGTGGTGAGGCGATAGAAACGACGGCGCCGCTCCCCCGCTTTCTCGACCCAGCGGCCTTCGATCCACCCACGCCGCTCGAGGCGATAGAGCATCGGATAGAGCGAGGCGATCTGAAAGCTGATCGCGCCGCGCGATCGCTCCTCGATCTGCTTGCCGATCTCGTAGCCATGCCGGGAGCGGCCTTCGAGCAGCGCCAGGATCATCAGCTCGGCGCTGCCTTTCTTGACCTCGCGGCTGAACACGTTCACTGACATATGTATCAATACAATATATTCCGTCGAGACATGCTGTCAAGCCTCGCGCATCTGCACTATTGCCGCGGCACGACCACGGCCGCTACAGTCCTCGTGTGTCCGCGAGCTCGCCGCCGGCCTTCGCATGGGAGGAGTGGTATGCCGCCGTTGGCGGCCGCTCCATCCGCATCCCGGCCGCCGACGATCTGCTTCGGCGCATCTACGACGATCAATACCCGCGATTCAGCGGCGAGGTCGCATCGACGCGCCGCGAGTTCTCGTCGCCCGGCGACGCCGCCCAGCATCTGAAGGACAAAGCCATCGAGCTCGGCGCCGACATCGTCGGCATCTGCGAGATCGAGCCGAGCGACGTCTATCGCGGCCGGATCGTGACGGATACGTACGCGATCGCCGTCGGTCAGCGCATGCGGTGGCGCGAGTTCCAGGTCGTGCCGTCGCGCGAGTCCGCCATCGAATGCTTACGCGTCTATTTCACGCTGGGCGAGGCCGTGATTCGCCTGGCGTCCTATCTGCGATCGATCGGCTACGCCTGCAAGGTGGAGCACCCCATTGGCGACAGCGATCTGCTCCACATCCCGATTGGACTCAAGGCCGGCTTCGGCGAGTTGGGACGGCATGGATCGATCATCCATCCGAAGCTCGGGCCACTCTTCAGAATGGGCAGCGTGACGACGTCGCTCGAGCTCGCGATCGATCGTCCGATCGATGCGGGCATCGCGAAGTTCTGCGATACATGCCGCGCCTGCCGCAAGTACTGTCCGCCGGCGGCAATCCCTGATTCTCGCAGTCCGGAGGCCGGCAAAGATCATCTGGGTTACGACCGCTACGTCGTCGACACCGGTCGCTGCTTTCCGTACTTCGCGAAGTACTCGTACTGTTCCATCTGTTTGCCCGTATGCGCGTACAACCACAAGGAATGGGCGCGCGATTTCGAGGACGGCCAGCCGACGAAGCTGTTTCCCAACGTCCTCATGCTCGAGCCGCCGCCGCCGACCGAACCGCCTGAGTCGCAGCCCTGTCACTACTTTCCTCGTCTCAATCGGCGATAACCGCTCGACGCCTCGGAGCGTGGGCAGCCACCGCGATGGTCGTGAGCCAAGTCGTTGGCGTTGGCATCTTTCTCACGCCCGCGACGATGATGCGAACGGTCGGCAGCCTGCCGATCGCGCTCGCCGTGTGGGCAGTGATGGGCCTGTTGAGCACCGCCGGCGCACTCTGCTACGCGAGCTCACGACACGATTTCCACTCCCGGGAGGCGCGTACGTGTTCCTCCGCGAGGCGTTCGGTGCGCGCAGTGCGTTCGTCTATGGCTGGATAGCGCTGCTCGTGATGGACCCCGGCATCACGGCGGCACTCGGCATAGGGCTGGCCCAATATTCCACTGCCGCCATCGGTGGACGTGCCGATCTCGTGCCGGCCATCGCGATCGCGGCGATCGGCGCGAATCTGTTCGGTGTTGCCGGCCGAACGCTGCTTGCGATCATGGTGGTGATCGCCGTCTGCGGAAGTCTGGCAGCCACGTTTCTCGGTGCGCCGCGACTGTATGTGGCGATGGCGCGCGCCGAACTCTTCCCCATCGCACTCGCCCGCCTCGATCCTCGGCGCGGATCCGTGCCCACATCGACGATGGTGCAGGTCGTGCTCGCGTCCATCCTGGTGCTGGTCGGCACGTTCAACGAGATCCTCGGCTACTTCGTCCCATGCGTCGTGTTCTTCCTCGGCCTCTCTACGGCGGCGATCCTCAAGCTGCCCCGGCCGCAAGCACGGCCTGACGTGCTCGAGACACCGCTGCATCCAGTGCCCATCGCACTGTTTCTCACGCTCATCGGCGTGCTGCTGATGCTGTTCGTCGTCGGTCAGACGAGACAGACGCTGCTCGGCGCGGCCGTGGTCGCGCTCGGCATTCCCGTGTCGTTTCTGGTTGTGCGGCGAAGAGCGGAGGCTTAAGCCTCCGCGTACACGCGCATGCTGAAGTTTGCTCTACGACGATTTCATGAAGATGAACAGGTGCTGCCAGGGCAGGTCGTCGAACACGCGCGACTGCTTGAAGCCTTCGTGCTCGACTTCCAGCTTCACCTGCGCCTTCGTCATCTTGTGCTCGGGGCGGATGGGAACGTCGGGGTCTTCGGCGCGATACTCGAGCAGCACGAGCCGTCCATTGGCTTTCAACGCCTCGCGAAGATGCTGCAGCATCTTCTGTGGCTGTGAGAACTCGTGATAGACGTCGACCATGATCGCGAGATCGATCGAATCGGCAGGCAGCTTGGGGTCGTCGAGGGCGCCGAGGATCGGCGCGACGTTGGCGACTTTAGCCTTGGCTACGTTCTTCTGCAGCAGATCGAGCATGCCTTGCTGAATGTCGTTGGCGTAGACCTTCCCCATTGGTCCGACCGCGCGCGCCAGCTTCAGCGTGATGTATCCAGATCCCGCGCCGACGTCGGCAACCGTTGATCCTTTCTGGATCTTCAGCAGTCGAATCGCCTGATCGGGATCTTCTTCCTTCTCACGCTCGTTGCGTTCCAGCCACGATGCGCCTTGCACGCCCATCGTCTGGGCGTAGACACGCCCGCTGACGGGATGAACACCGGGTTGTTGCGCTCGTGGTGTCGCTTCGACAACGAGCGCAACAACAACGGCAGCGAAGAGCAGACGATTCCGTGGGGAGTTGGTCACGTCGGGAAGTTTACGCCTTCTTCACCGTGAACTCGAACGGCATCCCGGCGAACTCTCCTGTGATCTGGATCTCGTTCCCCTTGACGACACCTTTGTACGAAAGCTCGAGTGGCATACCGCCGAAATCCAGCGTGACCCCGAACGAGATGTTGTTGCCTTCAACCTTGCCGTCCTTGATCGGCACCTGGCCGCCATCGGGTCCGGTCGTCGAGCCGGTGAGCTTTGCTCCGTCGGCCTTGAATTCGTATGCGACCGGGATATCGCCCATCGGCGTGCTGACCGTCCCGGTCCATTTTCCATCCACGTCGTGCGCAAGCGCTGGAGCGGCAGCGAACAACACGAAGCCCAATACAAGCGCGGCAAGTACTTTCATGGTCATCTCCTCGATGGTCTTCGATGCCCGCGGCACGCAGCGGATCGGAAACAAGGCAAGCCTTCGGCGCAGGAAGGCGGTTCTGAGTGACGTCAAGCCTTAGACGTGTATCGTCCCCTCAAATGTTCACCGTTTCGATCACGTTTTGGATCGGTGTTTCCTTGTGAGCCGAAATTGATACAACGCCGCAGCGACTATTGGACGGCCGGCCGGCCGCAAAACGCAACTGCGAACTGATGCCGATCGTCAACGCAGCCTGTGAATGAATAGGACAGTCAACCGTTTACGGCTCTTGTCGGTCTCTCCGACTCGCTGGCCGATTCGCGCCGCCGTGTATGGTTCACACCGGCATACCGTTTGCTAATTGAGCGAACGGTGACCGGCTCGTAAGGGCCGCCACCACTCCACTGACCGCCTACACCGGCCGTATGTGCCTGGTAATGGCGGTCAGCGCGAGGTAACGTCCCCACCGATTCCGGCAACGAGCGGCGCGAGCCTCTCTCGAATCCGTTCAGGCAGCACACCATTCAGATACTCGATCGCGAAGCCGCGCGCACGCATGTTGGATCCGCGCAGGCTGCGATAGGCCACGCGAATCGCAGCCGGTGAGAAGACGAGGGCCAGAAGCGTAAAGAGCAACCCGGCATCAGGGGTAGCCGATCCGATTTCACGATCGATGACCGCAAAAACGTCATCGGCCGCGAGTGCGATCTCGGGATGATGGCGATGCACGAGGAACAGCGAGCGCGCGCACTGACGCCGAACGCTGGGATCGTCGTCATCGCATGCCTGGAGCAAACCCTCCTTCACGCTCCGGGATGGACAGACAGACATCACCCTGGCGATGCGTCGGCGAACGAGCGGTGACAAGCGACGGTCGAGCAGCGCATCGACCAGCATGCCGCTGTGGCGCGCCGCAAGGGCGCGCAAGGCGCGCATCGCGTCGGCCGCAGCAGACGTGCTCGCCAGCAACGGGATGAGATGTGGAATCAGCGCGGACGGCAGCTTGTCGAGATCGTCGAGCGCACGACGAACGCGGCCTGGCTCGCCCGACTGCAGGGCAAGAATCCTGAGCACCACAGCATCGGCTCCGCGCAAGTCGGTCTTCCTCGAACGGCGCGGCATCATCGCCGGCCCCGTTCGAGCTCGCGCCGCGTGGTTTCCAAGGTGAACGTCAGCGACTCGCGCGGAATGCTGGTGACGAACGGACCGACAACCCAGCCGAGCCCGATCGGGATGCCTCGCGTCAACGACACTGACTCACATTGAATGTAGAGGCCACCGTCCCGCGCCAGCAGCCGCCAATAGGTGTTCAGCCGCCATAAGTAGCCGCCGTCGTGACCAACGGGCTTCTCACGTTCCTCGGGTGTCCCCGGATTTTCGACTTCGGCGATGCGAGTGCTCGCGATCCAGCCTTCCGCGCGATCGCCGGCCGGTCGCAGAAACCGCGCCTGGTGCTCGCTGTTCACCACCACCGTAATCACTTTCTTCATCACGAAGCGCAGAAAGAATCTGTAGCGATCGCCCTCGTGCGCGAGCAGTTTGGATCCAGCGACAGTCGGTGCGTAGATCTGGTGATGGCGGTCGTAGCTTTGAAGCAGCGTCAACGCTTGATCGATCGTCGCGCCGTCGACGAATGCGGTGCCGATCCAGTGATGGATCATGCCGTCGGGGACGTCGATGTCGCGGCGGCCGTCCTTGGTCGTCAGCCGCTCGATGACCAGCTCGTTCTTGCGCACTTGGGTCCGAGCCTGTTGGCGGCGGGCATCGGTCAGACCATCGATCCAGAGGAATGGCTCACCCTTCAGCCGCTCTTCGGTGAGGCGGACGTAGCGGTCGAAGGCGGCGACGGTTTGCGGGTGGAGATCGGCGGCCTCGGCGGCCGTCTCAACGAGCGCGTCGATTGGGACAGCCAGGGCGAGCGAAAGGGCAAAGGCACGCATCATTGCGTCACTAGCGTAATGTGCAAACGCCGACCGAACGGGGTCAAAGGGCCGGGGCAGGCCCGGGGCAGGCCCGGGGCAGGCCGGGGGCAGGCCCCTACCTGCTCGCCCGTTGGCTCGCGCGCTCGATGAAGTCGGTGACCCGATCCCAGGTATCGACGTCGGTGTCGTATAACGACGCCCAATACCGCTTCATTCCGGCGGGCCACCGCTGGCGACTCTCGAACGCCTTGCGCACGTCCGCCTTGGCCTCCTCGTCGCCATCCGTCTCCCGCTCGAGCAGTTCATCCCAGCGAACTCGTAACGCCTGAGCGTCGGTACCCGCGGGATTGGTCTCGATGAGTGCGATCCACTCCCGAAACAGGGCGAGCCGCGAGGGGTTGACGCGCGGCTGCACCTCGCCCGCGCGCGCCCGACGTTCACGCTCGCGGTCATAACGGATCCATACCGCGGCGTTGACGAAGGCCATACCGCGCTCGATGTCGAACTCGGCCAGCCGGCGACGAAGCGCCGGCGGCCAGTGCTCGCGATCGGCCCATGCTTTCATCAGACCGGTACGAATGGCGCCGGCCGGCTCGCGCTGTGCGAGCACGAGCCATCGATCGGCCAGCGCTTGCGCACGATCGGAGGCAGGGTCCTCGCCGAGCGCAGCTGCGATCTCGCGATACAGCGTTCGCCATTCTTCAGACGGCCAGTCGTCGTAGTAATGCTTCCACTGCTCCCACGCCTCGTCGCTGTAGTACTTCTTCATCACGTCGACGTCCTGCGTGCTCATGGCTTTGATCACCTGTTGGAGGATGGCCGCCTCCGATGACGGATCCTGCTCGATCGCCTGCTCGGCCCGTTGGAGCGTGTCGATGGCACGATCGAGCGATGCCCGTTGCTCCTTGAGCACGTGCCGCTGCTGGCGGAAGGTCACCGCCAGCGGCAGCGGCTCACGATCGAGGATCGATCGCATCTGCTTCAGTGGAATACCGAGCGCTTTGAGCGCGATGATCTGCTCGAGACGCGCCAGGTGAGCGATCGAATACAGGCGATAACCGTTGCGGGTTCGCGCCGGCTTCAGCAAGCCGAGGCGATCGTAGTGATGCAGCGCCTTGACCGTGACTCCGGCCAGTTCCGCAAATTCATGCACCCGATAGGTTCGTGCCTTCATGCAGACGTAGTGTCCGGCTTTAGCCGGACGGACGACAGACTCTGCTCTGCCCCAAGGTCAGAGTCAATTGCAAGGAAGCTGTAACCAAAGTCGGCGGCGCTCCGTCTTATGGCCGTTCCGATTTCAGCGCTCACGGAGGACTGCATGGATGGGTTCTGGGCCATACTCGTCATCGGCGTCCTGGTCTTTCTCTGGGGATACGGGGACATGATCTCCGGGTCGCACAAGATCGCCTCTCGCGCCCGCGACCAACTGCACAAGGAGCGGTTGATGGCGATGGAGAAAGGGCTTCCTCCACCAGACGGCAGCTTCGATGAAGCCCTGCTCGCCTACGTTTCGGACGATGCGAACAACCTCGACTCCAGACGACAGCGCGTAAGCGCGTTCGGTTGGGCGATCGTGCTGATCTTGGGCGGCATCGGCTGGACCGTAGCCACCATGCTGGTTCCGCGGGATGGTGCGATCGGATGGCTGAACGACTCGTTCAGCTTCGGGTTCATTCCAGTGCTCCTGGGGCTCGGCATCGGCGTGCACGCGCTCATCTCGCGTCTGACGAGATGACCGACGAGGATGCGCCCCTCGTCAAGACGTTTTTGGCCACAGGACGTGTCGAGGACTTCGAAGTCCTCGTCGAGCGCCACCGTCGCAATGTGTTCCGGATCGCAATCGCCGTGATCGGGCACGGTGGCGAGTCCTTGGCGGAGGACGTCGCGCAAGAAGTGTTTCTTCGCGTCTATCGCCGCCTGCACACCTTCGAGCACCGCAGCCGCTTCGCGACGTGGCTGTATCGGCTGACGTACAACTGCGCGCTCGATTCTCTGCGCTCGCGGCGCGCCAGACCGGAAGTCGCGCTCGCCTTCGTTCCGGCGATCCACAGCGGCACCCAACGCGATCCTTTTCGAGATGACGCACTGGCGGATTGCATCTCGCAACTTCCGGACGGCCAGCGTACGGCAGTGCACCTGCATTACTGGCTGGGACACACGTCCGCAGAAATCGCCGGCATGCTGGGAGTGCAGCCGGGCACAGCAAAGCTCTGGATCTTTCGCGCGCGACAGTTGTTGGCGAGGTGCCTGGCGCGTAAGGGGGTTCGATCGTGATCGACGACAACCTGATTCAGTATTTCCGGTCGATTCCTGAACCGCGCCTCTCCTCAGGATTCTCTGCACAGCTTCGAGAACGACTCGATACCGCGCGAAGACCCGTTCGTCGAAGCCCAGTGTCGGTCGTGTTGCGCCTCTGGGCGCCGCGCGCGTACTGGATCGCGGCGATTGCCATCGGCCTGAAGGTCGTGCGACCACCTATGTTTGCGCTCGAGCAGATGGCGGCAATGGCTGCTCTCGGAGTAGTTGGCGCGCTGGCCTTGCAGCGAGCGTTACGGCCGACCACGCTGACGCGCATCCTCCGCGATGCGCTCCGCTGAGCGTTCCGGCCCACAGCGCGGCCCGGTTGACATCAGTCTTACAAGTTGTAAGATAGCGGGCGCATGAGCCACGGCCCGCATCCGCCTCGCCTGTCGCCGAAGGAATCGCTCATCCTCGATCTGCTCACCGAGCACAGCTCGATGTACGGGCTCGAGCTCGTGTCAGCGTCGCGCGGGCGTCTCAAGCGAGGCACGGTCTACGTCACGCTGGGGCGGATGGAAGACAAGG
>Ga0075434_100007080_pt1 | contig 10356 bp, 11 predicted proteins | sample RhiMethybrSRZTD3_FD_75298 | JGI IMG/M metagenome (GOLD analysis project Ga0075434, IMG submission 75298) | Populus rhizosphere microbial communities from Tennessee, USA - Rhizosphere MetaG P. TD hybrid SRZTD3 | ecosystem: Host-associated > Plants > Roots > Rhizosphere > Soil | place: USA...
GCCGGGACGGTCGCCGAGCGCTTCCCGGCGATGGGCTGCGAGGTGCTCGTGATCCTGCCGGCCGAGCGCGCCGCCCAGATCGCCACCGTCTCGGCGCTCTTCGCGGAGTGGGAGGCACGGCTGAGCCGGTTTCGGCCGGATAGCGACCTCAGCCGGCTGAACGCCGCCGCCGGCCGGCCCACCTGGGTCAGGGAGCCGCTGCTCGGCGTCCTCCGCCGCGCGCTTCGCGCCGCCCGGGCGACCCGCGGCGTGTTCGATCCCACGCTCGCCCGAGAGCTCTCGGCGCTCGGCTACGCCACCACGTTCTCGGAGATCCGAGGCGAGATCGCCGAGCGGCCGGCGCCGGCGCGCGCGTCGAGCCGGCACGACGTGCGGCTCGGCCCGGGCGGCCTGGTCAGCCTTCCCGCCGACCTGGCCGTCGACCTGGGCGGGATCGCCAAGGGGATGGCCGTCGACGCGGCGCTGGCCGCCCTCCGCGCCGAGGACGTCCCGTTCGCGCTCGTCTCCGCCGGAGGCGACCTCGCGGTGCTCGGGGAGCGGCCATGGCCCGTCGCCGTCGCGGCCGCCGACGGCGAGGCCGTGCTCTCGCTCGCGGCGGGAGCGCTCGCGACCTCGAGCACGGAGGAGCGCCGCTGGCGCACCGCACACGGCGAGATGCACCACCTGATCGACCCTCGCACCCGCCGGCCGGCGACGAGCGATCTCGTCCGCGTGACGGTGCACGCCCCGACGTGCGAGGCCGCCGAGGTCGCCGCCAAGACCGCGCTCATCCTGGGATCGGACGAGGGCGTGGCGTTCCTCGAGCGCCACCGCCTCACCGGACTCCTCAGCACGCCCGCCGGGTCCTACCGGGTGGGCGCATGGCCCACGCAGACGGCGGGAGCGGCGTGAGCGCCTCGCACATCGCCTGGTACACGGTGCGCGCGAGCGGCTACACCGCGCTCGGGCTGCTGACGCTCTCGATGGTGCTCGGGCTGCTGCTCAGCCTGAACATCCGGTCGCCGCGCTGGCCGCGCTTCCTGACCAACGACCTGCACGGCTTCACGACGCTCGTTGCGCTCGTTTTCCTCGCGATCCATCTGGTTGCGACGGTGCTCGATCCGTTCGTGCACTTCGGCCTCGCCGGCGCGCTCGTCCCGTTCGCCAGCGGGTACCGGCCGATCGGCATGGCGGCCGGCATCGTCGCCGCGTACCTGATGCTCGCCGTCTGGATCACGTCGCGGCTGCAGCGGCGGATCGGCTGGCGGACGTGGCGGCAGCTGCACTACGCGGTGTTCGCGATCTACGTGCTCTCCGTCGCCCACACGCTCCTCGCCGGCGAGGACGGCTCGACGAGCTGGGGCCGCTGGATCGTCGTCGGAAGCGTCGTGCTCGTCGCCACCCTCACCGCGCTTCGGACGCTGGGAGGCCGGGCCGTGCGCGAATCCGTCGGAACGCGTGAGGGTCTCATATCTCGCCGCGTCCCGCATCCGTGAGTTCTACGTACCGCCGCCCTGGAGCGACAGCGGCTGGGCGACATGCTCGATCGAGCCAACCCGGTCGATGAGGATCGCGAGGAGGTCGGTGTCGATCAGCCACCGCTCATCGCTCCGGATCAGCCGGAGGTCGAGGTTGTGCGCCTCGCCCCGGTCGATCGCGCCTCGGTCGGGCTCGGGTTCGGGCTCGCCGGCGGTCGCCATGATCCTGAACGATGCATGGCTCGGGCTCCCGTCGGTGGCGGCGTGGTGGACGGACATACGCATGTCGGCGGTGCCGTCCGCGTTGAGGCGTGGGTAGTCACCCCGCGTGCCCGAGCCGGTGATGGGACGGAGCATCGTATGCAGCCAGAGCAGCTTCTCGTAGCGCTCTCGCCCACCCCACGCTCCGGCGACACGGTCGGAGAAGAGCTCGCCCAGGTCGGGGGCCCCGGCGTTCCGGTGGAGCGCGTCTGTGAGCCCGTGGATCGCGGCGCGCACCTCGGCGCGGCGTTCCCGCTCCTCCGGGGTCCGTCGCCGTGCAGCGACGGGCCAGTCGTGCCCGAGCTCCCGCATGGTCCGCTCGACGCGTTCGAGCTCCTGCCGGCGCGCGTGCTCCGCGTGCGGCTCGAGATCGGTGATCCGTTCGAGCGCGATGTCGCCGATGTCGTAGCCCTGGCCGACAAGCGTGATCGTCGTGTTCTCGACGCGGGTGAGGGCCGCCCATCGATCGCCGGATGAGTAGCTCCACCACTCCGAGGGATCGCCGTCGACCCGGATTTCAACCGGAAGCCACGGCCCTTCGCGGATGTCGTTCAGAACCTGCCGGTGCCGCTTCAGCTCGGCAGCCGACCACGCCTCCAACGCCTCGCGGGAATCGCCGTCCGGCACGTCGTCCGGCGGGACGAGGTCGGACGCGAGGTTGACCCGCGCATGGTCCAGGTCGGCGTTCCGCGATGACGTGACCTGCAGCCACCGACGACCTTCCCGGTCGCCGAACGTGATCCCCAGAGACGAGACGACGCCTGCGACACCGCCCGCGACTGCGCCGGGCACGCCGAGCTCGCCGACGAGTCCGTAGACGGCGAACGTGAGCTCCGGGAACACCTCGACCGCGCGACCGACCCACGGAACCTCCCCGAGACCGGCATCTTCGTCATCCCGCTCGTGTCGAAGATCCGGCTCCTCCACTCCCCCGAACACGATCGCGGCGACCTCGCCCTCCGCCGTCGTGCCGGCCCACGCGTCCGCGCTCAATCGGCTCCACGTCGCCGCGGCGTGCGCTCCGAACGTGACCCCCACCCAGGCGCACCGGGCATCGTGCCAACGAACCGCCCGGACGTCCGCGGGCCAGTCCTGCCAGCCCTCCACGCCGTCACCGGCGGACGGCGCTTCGCGATCGAACGCCATCGCATCCCCCTCGGCGACGTCGTACACCCACAAGGTCTCGAGCGTGCCGGCCGGGCCGAGCGAGACGGAGCCGTTGCCGCGAGACGCCTCGTACGACTCCCCGTACCGGGACGCCTCGGGGCTCGCCGGCCACCCCTCCGGGACGCCCGAACGCTCGAGCTCGACGTGCAGATACCTTCGCGCCGCCAGAGACGCGGCGTACCGCTCGCCCGGCAGCCGGAGCGTGACCCGCTCTCTCGCCGGGGTGGGGGCGGTCACGACGACGCGGCAGAGCTCGCCGCCGCCGGAGACGCCGAACCATGCGCTGTCGGTGGCTGCGAACCACCTGTTGGGCTGTGCGTCGCCGACCCGGAGCTCGTAGCGAACCTCATCGCCCTGTCGCTCCATCCGGCCGGATGCGGCGACGGGCCAGCGCAGCCGCGCCCCGACCGCGGCCGACGGGGGCTCGACCCCGGTCGGGAGGCTCACGGCCCCTGCCGCGCAATCGTGCGCTCCGACCTGCTGCAACGCGTTGGCGTCCGTGGTGGCGATCCACGCGCTCCCGAACGGCCAGTGCCGGAAGTGCCCTGACTCGCCGTCGATCCAGCCGTTCAGATCGAACCCGTCCGAGTATGCCTGCAGCGCCCACGCGCGATCGCGGCTGAACACCAGCGCCACCTCGACGAGCGTCTCGCTCACGGTCATGCCCACCACCCTAGCCGGGAGTCCTGCCGGAAATTACGGAGGCGCGCGGCACGGGTTTACCCGCCACGTCCGCGCGGTGCCGCGGATGCCCCCGGAGCGGGCCGGAGGTGCCGGGCCGCTCTCGATGCTGGGCTGGGTGTTCACGGGCATGGGCGCCACCGCAACCGCCCTTCCCAAGTTCGTATGCGCCCCTTCGGAACGCCTGGTCCCGTCATCCCCTGGGGACGATGTGTGGCCTCCGGGCGCGACCTAGCGTGAGACCGGATCAGACGAATTCCTCAGGGAGGTCACCATGGAACGAAACGCCTGGAGCGGATGGGTCGGGTTCGCCGGCTGGCTCATGATCATCACCGGCGCCGTCGACGTGTTCGAGGGCCTCATCGCGATCATCCGCCAGCACTACTACGTGCTCGGCGCGAACCAGGTCATCATCTTCAACGTCAAGACCTGGGGCTGGATCGTCCTGATCTGGGGGATCCTGCTGATACTGACCGGCTTCGGCCTGCTGTCGGGCGCAAGCTGGGCACGCTGGGTCGCAATCGTGATCGCAAGCCTTGCGATCATCCTGCAGCTCGGGTTCCTCGGCAGCTCTCCGTACTTCCTGTGGACGCTGACGGTGATCGGGCTGATGGCGATCGTGCTCTACGCGCTCCTCGTTCGGTGGAACGAGGCGATCGGAACCAGATAGGTCTCCGCCTGCGCGCCCTCGGGACGCTCCTGGCCGCCGCGCTGGCCGTCACCGGCCTCGCGGCGGCCGGCTGCGAGTCGGGCAGCTGGCAGGCGGGGTCGGCGCTGTCGAACGCGATCGGCTCCGCTGCGCCGAGCCGCGGGTAGTCACGACACGGATCGGAGGAGCCACGCGTGGACGGTGCGGGCCACCGCGGGGCCGGCGTCCGCCAGCAGGTCGTGACCGCCGCCCTCGACGAAGACGGCATCCGCCTGCGGGATCGCCGCCCGGAACCGCTCCGACGCGACGACGTTCGCCTCCCTCGCCTCGGACGGTTCGCTCGCGAGCAGCAGGAGCACTCCCAGCCCCGAGCCGGCAATGGAGGGCCATGTCGAGCTCACCCGGTCCACGCCGAGCGCGGTCATCGCCCACGCGCGCGCCTGCGGGCTCGCGATCGGCGTCCAGCGGCCGCCGGCGTGGCGGAATCCGGCGCGAACGCCCGCGCGCATCGCGGGCGTCAGCGGCCGGCGCACGCCCTCCTGCTCGGCGGCCTCGAGCGCCTCCTCGGTGTCCACGGTCAGCTCGGCGGTCGCCGCCTCGAAGCCGGCGATCAGACCGGCGACCTGGTGGTCGGAGCCGATGCCGGGCGGAACCTGGTCGGGATAGTCGACATGGCCGGCGTCGAGCAGCACGAGCCCGCTCACCGCATCCGCCGCCCGCGCGGTCACGTGGCAGGCGACCACCCCGCCCCACGAATGGCCGACGAGCACGGGCCGGTCCAGGCCGAGCCCCCGGATCCGCTCGGCCACGACCGCCGCGTAGCCCGAGACCTCGTAGTCGTCGCGCGCAGCCACGGGCGCGTCGCCGAACCCGGGCGCGTCGAGGCCAACCATGCCTGCGCCGCAGGACTCGTTGAGCAGGCCCGCGAGCTCGGTCGCATACCGGCCCGACGTCAGCGCGCCGAGCGCGTGCAGGAACACGAGCTGCGGGCCGTCGCCCTCCGCCAGCCGGTGTGCTTCGAGGTGGACCGTCACGTTCAGCGCGCAACTCTAACCGCCTCCGGCGGGCCGCCCGCGGCGCCTACGCCGTCACGCGGAAGCGCACCCAGGCGGACGTGTTCCCGAGATGGGCGGCGTCCCTGGGGAAGGTGAAGCGGATGCGCTGCGGCACGCCGACCACGGCACGGCCGTTGTAGTACACGACGAGCGAGAGCTTGCCGCCCGCGCCCGTTCGACGACGACGTGCCGAGGTGGGCCGTGATCGACACGGCGTGACCGGCGACGATGGCCGCAGCGGAGGTCTTCAGGCCGACCGAGCCCGTGCGGGTAGAGGGTGTCGTTCGTGCTGCCGAAGTCCCACTTCGTCCTCACGGTCGAGTTGCCGGCGGGGAACAGCCACACGTCCGGGTCGTAGTAGGACATCGTGCCGCCGGCGATCAGCGAGCCGTCGGGCGAGACGGCGACCGAGTTCGGGTACGGCTGCGTCGGATAGACGCCGTCCGCGGTCAGTCCCGGGAGCGCGAGTGCCAGCAGCTCGTAGGGAGCGCCGCTCGCGACGAGCACGTCGGCGCCGTTCGGGGTCGCCGTGATGTCGTTGATCGCGTCGGCGTTCTGGGGCGCGAACGTGGTGCCGAGCTGCGTCGGCGCCGTCGGATCGGTCACGTCGTAGACGCGGATGTAGGCCTCGCTGAACACGGAGACGAGCCAGTCGGGATGCGCCGGCGTCGTGGCCAGCTCCCCGTCGGCCAACACGCCGGTGTCGGTCGTCGTGGGGGTCGCGCCGAGCGTGACCGAGACGAGGTGGTTCGACGTGTTGGTGTACCAGAGCGCGTCGCCGGCCTCGGCGAGGTCGCAGGTGCCGTCGATGTTCGGCGCCGAGATGCTGCCCGTCTTCGCAAGCGTCGCGGCGTCGATCTCGTCGATCACGCTCCACCCGCACCTGGCGACGTAGAGCGTGCTCCCGTCGACCACCATCCCGCCGGCGCCGGACTCTCCGTGATCGACTTGACCGCGCTGCCGTCCTCGTTGCGGACGACGATCGCCGAGTCGGACGCCGCACCGGTGACGAAGAGGTGGTTGGTGGCGGGATCGACGACGATCCGGCCGAGCTTGCGCCTACATCGCCTTTCCCGGCCGCTCATTGCAGCGGCGTTCCTCGCATTCCTCGGCTTCGGCGGGTCGGGAAGCCCAAGGTTTGCGTCAAGCACCTCTCGCCGTCAGCCCACGCCTGCGACCGCCTCGAGCAGCTCGTCGACGACCGCGACCGTGAGCGGCTCGTCCACGAACTCCGCGACGCGCCCCTCCTGATGGCGCCGCTCGTCCGCGGTCGTGTCCGGGTCGAGCCAGATCCGGCAGGCGATCTCGAGGATGTGGCCGAGCTGGGCGATCGTCATCGAGAAGTCGGCCCGCGTCCGCACGGTGCCGGGGCCGCCGGCCTCGCGATAGCTCCGGTAGACCGCGCCCCCGCGGGTGCGATCGCGGATCCCGAGCTCGAAGACGACGCCGGCGACCTCCTGCCCGGGGTCGGCGAGGCCGCAGTTCTCCCAGTCGATCACGCACAGGCCCCCCGACGACGTCCGCCGGAGGTTCTCGGCCCAGAGGTCGCGATGGCACGTGCGCAGCCTGGCGGAGGGGGTCAGGTGCGCCTCGAGGGCGACGAGGTCGTCACGCAGGCCGGCCACGCCGGCCGCGAACGGCGCATCCGCCGCCGCCAGGTCGCCGACGAGCCGATCCCAGACGGCGGCGCCCACCGGCTCGGTGTACCAGGGGTGCTCGGGCCGGCTGCCGGCGAACGGCGTGCGGTGGATGGCGGCAACCACACGGCCGGCCTCGGCCGGGTCGATCCCGCGGTCGACCGGGAGCAGGTCGACCCACTGGTAGACGCGCACAGGCAGGCCGCCGATCTCGGCGTGCCAGGCGCCGCCGGCCGCGCGCATCACCTCGGGGGCCGGCACCCCCTCGGCCCGCGCGGCCGCCTGGAACGCCGCGTCCTCGCCGTCGAGGTCGGGCTCACCGAACGACGTCTTCACGGCGAATGCCCCGCGCGACGTGACGAGCTCCTCGACCCGTCCCTGCTCGCCCCGCTCGACCCGGCCGGTGAACCTGGCCCCCTCGCCGAGGCCGAAGGCGCCGGCGACGTCGGCGGCCCGCCGGGCGTCAGCGGTCACGCGCTCGTGTCGTCGAGGTGCTGCAGGAGCTCGTAGGCGGCCCGCTCGACCTCCTTGTGGCGCCACTCGGCCGCGCGGTAGAGGCAGGCGATCAGCCCCATCCGGTGGAGACGACGAAAGTCGCCGTACACGAACGCGTACCGCGCCTTCGTCCCGTCGTTCGCGCCGTCGGTCAGGCCGAGGTGCCACGCGGAATACTCGTCCCACGAGTGGGAGGCAAGGTAGGCGGTCTCCTCCTCGGCCCCCGGCTGCACATCGCCCCACGCGCTCGCGAGCACGTACTGGCGCTTGTCGATCAGCTCGCGGGCGTGCGCGACGCCGCGCTCGTTCACCGCGTAACGGGCCATCGCCACATTGTCACACGCCCGACCCGGCGTCGGCCGGCGCGAGCCGCGGGATGACCCGGACGCGCCGGCGCAGGAGGATGAAGGCCGGCAGGCACAGGAGCAGGATGACCACGTACGCGGCCTGTGTGGACGCCGCCTGCGCCAGCGCGCCGACGAGCAGCGGGACGATCGTGAACCCGCCGGCCCAGACCGCGCCCATGAGCCCGGTCGCGGTGACGTGCGAGACGCCCGCGGCATCCGCGCCGGCGGACGAGAGCGGGAACATCGCCGCGCCCACGACCGCGAAGAGCGGCCCGCCGACGACGAGCACGCCGAACTGGACCGCGGCGGACGGCTCGAGCGCGAGCACGAGCGGGATGACGACGGTGCAGGCCGCGGCCGCCGATCCGACCGCGGGCGCACCGAGGCGGTCGACCAGACGGCCGGCGGGCGGGCCGACGGCGGCGCCGAGCACGGCGCCGATGGCGAGCGCGATCCCGATCTGCGCCACCGAGTGGCCGAGCGCGCCCAGACGCAGCGGGACGAGCAGGTCGACGGCCCCGAACGCGAGCAGGTCGACCATGGCGATCGCGAGCGCCGCGCCGGCGGCGGGCTGGCGGGCGCTCGAGACGAGCCCGTCCCACACCCGGCCGGCGGCGACGGCGTCGCGCCCGGCCGGCGCCCGGTAGGAGAGCACGACGCCCAGGAGCGCCACCAGCGCCACGAGGCCGAACGCGACCCCCTGCCCGGCCCAGCCGGCCAGCGCGCCGATCCCCGGGCCCATGACCGAGCCCGCCGAGAGCATGCCGGTGACGATCCCGGACTCGCGGCCGCGGTGCCCGGCCGGCGCGTTCTCGGTCACCCAGGCCATCGACGCCGTCCAGATCGACCCGCTCGCGAGCCCCTGCACGAACCGGGCCAGCACGAGCACGAGCGCCGACGGCGCCCAGGCGAAGATCACCGTGGCCACGGTCATGAGCGCCGCCGACGCGAGCGTGATCCGGCGCGCGCCGAGGCGTGGGACGAGCGCGATGCAGCCGATCGACACGACCGGCACCGAGATCGGGTAGGCCGCGATCACGACGCCCGCGCCGAGCGTGCTCAGGTCGAACCGGTGCACGTAGTGCGGCAGCAGCGGCAGCACCGCGAGGTAGAGGGAGGCGTCGACGAACATGAGCACTCCCACCGCCACCGTGATCCGCCGCGAGCCCGACACGACCATCACGGTACTTCAGGCACGGCGGGCCGAGCCGCCGCGCACGCGTGGAGAAATTCTGGTGAACACCCCTCGACGCGGGCTCGTGACTTGGGGAACATAGAGGCGACTTTCCCGTTTCCGAATCGAGGGGGTAGGCATGTCCGGCATCACATTCGCGCGCGCGGCACTGCGAGGGAAGGGCGCCGTCGTCCTGGCTGCGCTCGCCGCAGGGGTCGTCTTCGCCGGCCCGGCGGCGGCGGACACGTCGCCGCCGACCGCCGACATGGGGGTCGTGTCGATCCACGCGTCCCGGCAGACGGCGGCGCACGGTTCGCAGGTCACCTTCACCGAGGTCATCCGCAACAACGGCCCCGAGACGGTCGAGATGGACACGCTGCCGCAGATCACCGGCGGCACGCTGGTCGGAGAGGTCTGCGACCTCGGCATCTCGCCGGACACGCCGAACTGCGAATACGGCGACGTCGCGCCGGGGACGAGCCTGACCACGAAGTTCATCGTGCGGGTGACCGCGACGCACGGCACGCTCACCGTGCGCGGCGGCGTCGTCTCCGAGAGCGCCTTCGAGGACGACAACCCGTTCAACCAGTACCGGACGGCGTCGGTCCGGATCGGCTGACCCCTCGGCGGGCCGCGTCGCGCTGCGGCGGCTCCGCGGATCGCGCCCCGGCGGCGGCAGCGTCGCCGGGGTAGGTCCGCCGGGCCGGGGGCACGCGCTGCTCATGTTCTCGGACATCGTGCCCGGGGCCGGAGTGCGTACGCTCCCCGTCCGCTTCCTCGACGACGTGGCCTGGCTCCCAGCCGCCCTCGCGCAGGTGCGCCGACAGGCCGTGGGCGTGCTGCTGGACGCCGCCGGGGACGTCCATCGCATACGGGCACACGACGGCGATCCGAAGCCCGCTCACATCCCTGACCGCCATCACCCACGAACTACCCGCAGCGGGCGGCCGCGAACCGGCCGGCCCGTCGCGGAGCGCGGCGGGCCGGCCGGCGGAGATCAGCGAGCGCTGGGCTCGACGACCATCAGGGTGTTGCCGTCCGGATCCCGGAACCAGAACATCGGCGGGACCGGGTCGCCCATGCGCGAGACCTCGTCGTCCACGTCGGCGCCGCGGGCGCGGAGCTCGGCATGGGTGGCGTCGATGTCATCGGTCGTGAGCGTGATGCCGGTCTCACGCGACGTCGGGTCGTCCGTTCCGGGGCGCGGCGGCGCGAGCGCGATTCCGGTCGTGCCGTTCGGCGGGTAGACCTCCACCCAGCGGTACTGGCCGCCGAAGGGGATGTCCGTGCGCTTCTCGAAGCCGAGCACGTTCTCGTAGAACTCGATCGCCCGGTCCTGGTCGGCCGCAGGGACGATCACGAGGCTGATCGCTCCGATGCGGCTGGCGGTCTTCGTCATCTGAGTCCTCCTGGAAAGCGAGTGTCGAGAGTAG
>Ga0075434_100007083_pt1 | contig 10355 bp, 11 predicted proteins | sample RhiMethybrSRZTD3_FD_75298 | JGI IMG/M metagenome (GOLD analysis project Ga0075434, IMG submission 75298) | Populus rhizosphere microbial communities from Tennessee, USA - Rhizosphere MetaG P. TD hybrid SRZTD3 | ecosystem: Host-associated > Plants > Roots > Rhizosphere > Soil | place: USA...
CAGGCGCGGATGTTCCGCGCGCAGATATTACCGGGCGCGGTGCTCGTCGTGATTACCGGACTGCTGCTCACGCTCCAGCTCTACGGCAGCGAAACCGCCACCGCGGGATTCCCGGTCGCGCTCATGGTGATGCAGGGGGCCGGGCTGCTCGGCGCGGCGCTGGTGCTGGTCGTCATGCTGCCGACGAGCGCCCGGCTCGGACGGCTCGATCCCGTGGGCCCGCAGGCTCCGCTCTTCGATCAGCTTCGCAAGCGCATCGCGCTCGCGGGCTCATTGGCCGGGGTGCTGGCCCTCGTCGCGCTGCTTGGAGGAGCGCTGCTGCGCTGAGCGTCGGCTCCCCGTGAGGCAGGCGCCGCGCACGGGACACCCGCCGCAGTGCGCGACTCGCGCCGTACACACCAACGCTCCCAGCTCCATCACCGCCTGATTGAAGGCCCAGGCATCCCGCGCCCGCCGCGGCAGCAGTGCCGCGGCCGTGAGCCACACGCGCTGCTCGCCCTGACCATTGCCGGGGAGCCGTGGGTGAAAGGCGCGACGGATCACGCGGGAGACATTGGTATCCACCGCGGGCACCGCCTTCCCGAACGCAAAGCTCGCGATCGCGCCCGCGGTGTAGCGGCCCACACCCGGCAGCGCGCGCAGCGCTTCCGGCTCGGAAGGCAGCCTCCCGCCGTGATTGCGCTCGACCTCGCGGGCGAGCCGCTGCAGGTTGGCCGCGCGGCGATAGTACCCCAGTCCGTCCCAGGCCTCGCGTACGCGCTGGGGCCTGGCGGCCGCGAGCCTGTCAAGCGTGGGAAACGCGGCGAGGAAGCGCGGGTAGTACTCGCTGACCCGCGCGACCTGGGTCTGCTGCAACATCACCTCCGACACGAGAATCCGGTACGGATCCCGGGTGCGGCGCCAGGGCAGATCGCGCCCGTGACGGCGGAACCACGCGAGCAGCTTGCTCCGGAAGCGCGCCGCTCGGGCAATTCTCCGTGGGGTGGACTTCGGAGGCATTAGCGTCCAAGATAAGCCACGTATGGAGTCCGGCGGATTCTATCCATTTCGCTTCATCGGCCGGCTCTTTCTGGCGGGCTTGGCCCATTTGGGCCGGGTCAGCCTCATGTGCGCCGAGTTGTTTCGCGGCCTCGCGGAGTGGCGCATCTGGCTTCCACGGACCATCAGCGAAGCGGCGAGCGTCGGCGTCGGATCGCTCTTCATCGTCCTGCTGATCTCGGGATTCGCGGGAGCGGTGACCGCGTTCCAGGCAGGCTATCAGTGGCAGACCAGTCTGCCGGTCTACGTCCTGGGGACACTGATCACCGAGACCATCATCCTGGAGCTGGGACCGGTGCTGATCGGCCTGGTGCTGGCGGGCCGGATCGGCGCGCGTTACGCAGCCGAGCTCGGAACGATGCGGGTGACCGAGCAGATCGATGCGCTGGAGTCGCTGGGGCGCTCGCCCGCGTCCCACCTGATCATTCCGCGCGTGCTCGCCTCGACCATCATGCTCCCGGTCCTGGTGATCATCGCCGACGTCGTCGCGGTCGGGGCCGGCTGGCTCGGCGTGAAGCAGGTGCTCCCCGTGACCGACTGGGACTTTGCGTACGGAGCGCAGTACTTCTGGCGCCCCTTCGACGCCTGGTACTCGCTGATCAAGGCGACCGCCTTCGGCTGGGCGATCGGGCTGATTTCGTGTTACATGGGATTCAACACGCAGCAGGGCGCGGAAGGCGTCGGCAAGTCCGCGACGGCGGCCGTGGTGACGAGCTCGGTCGTGATCCTGCTGCTCAACGTGCTGCTCGCCAAGATCCTCTTGCACCAATGATCGAACTCCGCGGAGTCCGCAAGCGCTTCGGCGAGCAGGTCGTCCTGGGGGGCGTCAACTTCGACGTGCGCGAGGGTGAAACCGTCGCCCTGCTGGGTCCCTCCGGCTCGGGGAAAAGCGTGCTGCTCAAGCATATCAACGGATTGCTGCGCCCCGATACCGGCACGGTGTCCGTGGACGACACCCAGGTCCCGCTGCTCAAGCGCGAGGCGCTGGCCCAGCTGCGCACCCGCATCGGGTACGTCTTCCAGAACGGCGCGCTATTCGATTCGATGGACGTCTTCGAGAACGTGCGGCTGGGCCTCTCCGACGAGGAGAAGTATCGCGATCTCGAGTACTCGCGCGAGCGCGTCGCGGAGTGCCTGCGGCTGGTGAACCTTCCGCCCGAGACGGTGAAGAAATTCCCGGCGCAGCTCTCCGGCGGCATGCGCAAGCGCGTCGGCATCGCCCGCGCGATCGCGGGAGCGCCCAAGTACCTGCTGTACGATGAGCCCACGTCGGGGCTCGACCCGGTGAACGCGGACGTGATCGACGACCTGGTGATCCGGCTCGATGAGGAACTGGGAGTGACCAGCGTCGTCGTCACGCACGACGTGCGCGGCGCGTTCCGGGTGGCCGACAGGCTGGCGTTGCTCTACGACACACTGATCGTGCTGGAGGGCACGCCCGAGGAGTTCCGGGACTCCACCGATCCCCGGGTACGAGCCTTTCTCGAGCGCGACTTCGATTCTTCTTCCTTCGCGGCCTGAGGGAGTCATGGATCTTCACTACAAGCAGGAAATCACGGTGGGAATGCTGGTGGTCGTCGCGGTCGCCCTGTTCATCTGGGGAACGCTCTGGCTCGGTGGCAAGAGCTTCAAGCACGAGCCCAACATCACCATCTCTTTTCCCGACGCCGGCACGCTGAAGCGCGGCTCTCCGGTCAAGGTTTCCGGGGTCCAGCTCGGGACGGTCCAGGATATCGAGTATCAGTCGTACGGGAAGGTGCTGGTCCGGATCGATCTGGATCAGCGGGTGCAGCCCAGGCGCGACGCCGCGGCCGAGCTCTCCAGCGTGGGACTGGTGGCGGATGCGGTCATCAACTTTCTGCCCGGGAGCGCGCCGGAGCCTCTCCCACCCGGGACCATCATCGTCGGAACCGTGGATCGCGGCTTCATGGCGGCGGGGACCGAGCTCGCGAGCAGAGCCGATTCGGTGCTGGGCAACCTCACCAACCTGACGAACAAGAAGCTGGGCGAGGACCTCACCCGCACCCTGCAGGCCATCCAGCGCATGGCCGATCTCTACTCGAATCCCAAAGCGGGCCCGAGTGCGGAACTGGAGAAAACCCTGATCGAAGTGCAGCGAATGGGGAACCGGCTCGACTCGACCTTGAACGAGTTCAAGCTGAGCGGTACGCTGGCGCGCACCGATACGGTGATGAGCAACCTGGCCAGGCTCTCGGCCGACGCGCGCACCGGACTGCAGCGGCTCGATACCCTGCTCGCGCGGGTTAACCGGGGCGAGGGCACCCTCGGCAAGTTCGCCACGGACACCTTGCTCTACGCCAACGCCCAGCGCGCGGTCAAAGCGCTGCAGGAGTTCGTGGACGACTTGCGCAAACACCCGGGGAAGCTGGGGATTACGGTGCGGGTGTTCTGATCAGGGATTCCGCCAGCTCGCCCCCGCTCGCTCGATGAGCGCATCCGCTTCCTCGGGTCCCCAGCTGCCGGCGGCATAGTTCGGAAAATGCTTCGGCGCTTCGTGGTCCCATTGCGCGATCACCGGATCCACGATCCGCCACGCCGCCTCGGTGGAATCGTTGCGCAGGAACAGCATCGACTCGCCCGCCATGCAATCGAGCAGCAGCGTTTCATAGGCGTCGTGCCCGCCCGGGCCGAAGGCCTCCTCATACGAGAACTCCATCCGCGCCGAGCGGATCCGCATGCCTGAGCCGGGCACCTTGAGCTCGAAACAGAGCGAAAGCCCCTCATCGGGCTGCACCCGGAACACCAGCACGTTCGGGGCGATGCGCTCGCCGTGCTCCAGCGGAAACATCAGGTGCGGTGGCGCGTGGAACTGCACCGCGATTTCCGTGCTGCGCAGCGGCAGGCGCTTGCCCGAGCGCAGGAAGAAGGGCACGTCCTGCCAGCGCCAGTTGTCGACCAAGCAGCGGAGTGCGGCGTAGGTGGGCGTGGGGGAGTCGTTCGCGACGTCCTCCTCGTCGCGATACCCAGGCACCTTTTCCCCGGCGATCGTGCCGGGCCCATACTGGCCACGGACCGCGCCGTCGACGCGGATCGCCTTCAGCACCTTGGCCTTTTCGTCGCGGACGGACTCGGAGCGGAAGGTGGCGGGCGGCTCCATCGCGGTCAGCGACAGCAGCGAAAGCAGGTGGTTCTGGAACATGTCGCGCACCACGCCGGCCTCTTCGTAGTAGCGCGCCCGGTGTTCCACCCCGATGGCTTCCGCCGCGGTGATCTGAACGTGCTGGATGTGATGCCGGTTCCAGACCGGCTCGAAGATCGCGTTGGCAAAGCGGAACACCAGCAGGTTCTGGACGGTTTCCTTGCCGAGGTAGTGATCGATGCGGAAGATCTGGTGCTCGGCGACCGCGGCGCGAGCCACGCGATTGAGCGCCACGGCGGTTTCCAGGCTGGTGCCGAATGGCTTCTCGATGATGATACGCGCCCAGCGCGGGTCCGACTGGGTGCGCCGCGGCAGCGCTCCGCTTCGCGCCAGGCCCTCGATGGTTTCGGCATACACGCTGGGCGGGAGGGCGAGATAGAAGAGCCGCCCGCGCTCGGCGCCCCGCTCGGCTTCGATGGCGTCGAGCCGCTCGGCGATGGGCGCGAAGCTGTCGGGGACGTCGAGGTCGAGCGTGAGATAGAACAGGTGCGGCGCGAGCCGCTCCCAGAGCCTGGCGTCGGCGCCCGAGGCCGCGCGCTGCTCCTCCCGGAACGACGCATCGTCCATCGGCTTGCGGCCGACGCCTAACACGGTAAAGTCGTCCGGCAGCAGGCCGTCGCCCAGGAGGTGGAGCAGGGACGGGATCAGCTTGCGGCGGGTGAGGTCGCCGCTGGCCCCCAGAATGACGAGGGTGCACGGGCCGACGCGCCGCTGCCCCCCCGGCTCCGGCACCTGGCTCAGCTGCATCGGCAGCGTGATCGTCTCGCTCATGTGGACTTGACCGCGTGGCCGCCGAACTCATGGCGCAGTGCCGCGATCACCTTGGCGCCGAAGGACTCCGGCTGCCGGGAGCGGAACCGCGCGAAGAGCGCGAGTGTGATGGCAGGCAGCGGGACGTCGAGATCGATCGCTTCCTGGATGGTCCAGCGGCCTTCGCCCGAATCATCGACCCAGCCCTTGAGCTCGCTGAGATTGGCATCGGTGGCGAAGGCGCGCTCGGCGAGCTCGTTGATCCAGGAGCGCACCACGCTGCCGTGATTCCAGACCGCGGCGATCTGGTGCAGATCGAGCTGAAAGAGCTTGGAGGCGTGCAGCACCTCATAGCCCTCGGCATACGCCTGGAGCAGGCCGTACTCGATCCCGTTGTGCACCATTTTGACGTAGTGTCCCGCGCCGCTCGGGCCCACGTGGGCAAAGCCCTCGGCCGGCGCGAGGGTCCGGAAGATGGGCTCGAGCCGTCGCACCGCCTCCGCAGAGCCGCCCACCATGAGGCAGTAGCCGTTCTCCAGCCCCCAGATGCCGCCGCTGGTCCCCGAGTCCACCAGCTCCAGGCCGCGTTCCTTGAGCGCGGCGGCGCGGCGCATGGTGTCCTTGAAGTTCGAGTTGCCGCCGTCGATCAGGATGGCGCCGCGGGTTAGCGCCGGCTCGAGCTGGGCGATATTGTCGTCGACCGGCGCGCCCGAGGGCACCATGATCCAGACTGCCTGCGGCGCCGCGAGCCGGCCGGCCAGATCCCCGAGATCCGATGCCGCCACCGCGCCCTTGCTCACTGCCGCCTGGACCGCGGCGGGGTTGCGATCGTAGACCACGACCTCATGGCCGCCCCGGAGCAGGCGCTCCGTCATGTTCCCGCCCATGCGGCCGAGACCGATCATGCCGAGCTGCATGCGATTCTCCTGGAAGGCTACGGCGTGCCGGCCGCCGCCGCGGCACCGAGCAGGCCGACATCGGGGTTGAGGATGACCTGCACCGGCAGTCGCTCGAGCAGCGCCGTCATTCTCCCCTTGCGGCGGAAGGCGCGCAGAAAGCGACCGTCCGCGAGTTTCGGCGCGATCTGGCGGGCAATGCCGCCGGCGACGTAGACGCCGCCGGTCGCAAGCACGGTGAGCGCGAGATTCCCGGCCTGCGCACCGTACGCGTCGACGAAGAGATCGAGGGCTTCCACGGCGACGGGATCGGCCCCGTCGAGCGCCAGCCGCGAGATGACGGCGGGGGCATCACCCTGGACCATTGCTTCGCGAATGCGGTCTGCTCCTTCCCAGCGCCGCCCCTCGGCGAGGAACTCGAAGATATTCACGAGGCCAGGTCCCGACAGAACTCGTTCCCATGAAACGTGTCCAAACTTTGCCGCAAGGTGCTGGAACAGGTCCCAGCCGCGTTGGTCGGTCGGCGTAAAGCTCGAGTGGCCGCCCTCCGAGGCTTGGACGCTGTAACGGTCGCCGGCGCGCACCAGAAAGCCTTCGCCCAACCCGGTGCCCGCACCGATCAGCGCGATCGCTCCCTGCGGATCCCGGACGCCCTCCTGGAGCGTGAGCAGGTCTCCGGAGCCGAGCAGCGGCAGCGCGTGCGCGGCGGCCTGGAAATCGTTGAGGAGCCGGAGTGCGGGGATGCCGAGCTCCCGGCCGAGCTCGTGCGCGTCGAGGACCCAGGGAAGATTGGTGCCCGATACGGTTCCGTCGACTACCGGGCCCGCAATGCCGAGGCAGGCATGAGCAGGCAGCGAGGGCTGTTTGGCGAGAAAGTCGGCGATCATTGCCGCGGGCGACTGCACCGCTCGACTGGCCAGGGTTTGTTCGGCGATGATCCGGGCGCCGCTGCCCAGCTCGACGATCGCGAGCCGCGCGTTGGTGCCTCCAATGTCGCCCGCAAGGACTTTCATCGCGTGACAGCTCCGGAAAGCCGTGCCGCGGCGGCACGGTCGAGGATCCAGGTTGCACCGCGAGCGAGCTGTGCGGGAACGGCGGCAAAGTCTTCGGCTCCCTCCAACGCGCGGGTCACGGCAGCCGCTTTCGCGGGACCTGCCGCCAGTACGCAGACCCGCCGGGCCTCCCGGATCACCGGAGGGGTGATCGTAAGGCGCGGGAGTAACGGCGTACCTCCGATCGTCGGTACCACGCGGCGTTGCGTCTCGTGCAGCGGCGGCTGGTGCGGGAAGAGTGAGGCGACGTGGCAGTCTTCGCCCATTCCCAGGAGTAGAAGGTCCAGTGCGGCGGGCAGCAGAGAGGCGTATTCGGCCGCTGCCGCGTCGCGATCGGGCCGCTCGGCCTGCATACGGTGCACCCGCGCGGGTGGCTCGGGCAGGCCGGAGAGCAGATTGTCGTTGACCAGCCGGAAATTGCTGCGGGCATCGTCGGGGGGTACGGCGCGCTCGTCGCCGAAGAAGAGTATCACACGGGGCCAGGCGACGCCGGCGATGTGCGCCAGCAGCCGGTAGACCGGCGCCGGCGTGTTACCGCCAGCCAGCGCCATGGCGCAGTGCCCGCGCCGGGCGACCGCGTCGCGAATGACGCTCGCGATCCACGCCGCGGCCCGCTCGGCCAGCTCGCCGGTATTGGGGGTGACGATGAGGTTGGGCATCGGTAAGAGAAGGTAGCAGGGAGACCTCCTACCTCCTGCCTCCTCCCTATCTTTCTGGCCCATGCTGAGCCTCACCTTTCTCGGCACCGGCGCGGCCTGCCCAACCGTGGACCGGAACGTCTCCGCGCTCGCGCTGCAGCGCGAGGGCGAGCTGCTGCTCTTCGACTGCGGCGAGGGGACCCAGCGGCAGATGATGCGGTACGGAGTGGGGTTCGCCTTCAAGGAAGTCTTCGTCACCCATTATCACTCCGATCACTTCCTCGGCATCATCGGGCTGTTCCGGACGCTGGGACTCATGGACCGCAAGGAGCCGATGACGCTCTACGGGCCACGCGGCGCGCAGCGCATCCTCGGCGGTGCGCTGAACGTGGGGATCGAGCGCACCAAGTTTCCCGTCGCTATCGTGGAGCTCAAGCCGGGTGACCGGCTCGATCGCGGTGACTACGAGCTGACGGTGTTCGAGACCGAGCATCGGGCCGACACGATCGGCTTTGCACTGGTCGAGCGCGACCGGCTCGGCCGCTTCGATCCCGACAAGGCGCGCGAGCTGGGCATCCCCGAGGGACCGCTCTGGGGCCAGATCCACAAGGGCAAAACGCTGAGTTTGCCCGACGGCCGCACGATACTCCCGTCGGTCCTGGTGGGTCCGCCGCGCCCCGGCCGCACGGTGGTCTACTCCGGTGACACCCGTCCGCATGCGGCGGTCATTGCCGCGGCGCGGGGCGCCGACCTCCTGATTCACGAGGCGACGTTCGGAGAGGATGAGCGCGCCCGCGCTGCCGAAACCGGCCACGCGACCGCTCGCGAGGCGGCCGAAGTTGCTCGCGAAGCTGGAGTGCGGCGCCTGGCACTCACCCACATCAGTCCGCGCTACACCCGGGACGCCCCCGAGCTGCTCGCCGAGGCCCAGGCGGTTTTTCCGGAGACCGTGGTGGCTCGCGACGGCCTCACGCTAGACGTGCCCTTTCCCGATCGCGCTGTGGCAAGAACCAGCGATTGAGCGAGGTGGGATCGGTTTCTGGTACATGGCTGTAACTTCTTGCAACAACAGTGGTTGCACCGTTATTAGTCGGCCAATCGGTCGTGGTTTCGTGGTCGATGCCGGGAGGGATGTGCGGCGCGGGATATGCAGCATTATCTTTAGCGCATTGCAGAGCGGGTGTAGCTGAGTTGGGCGGGGCATAGGTCTACGACCCCCCACCCGGTCAGTTACAGCCGCTCGATGCGTTTCTGGAGGTGGGCAGGCCCCTCTGCCCCTCCGCCCCTCTGCCAATTAGCTTACCGCGCCGATTGCGGGAGAGAGGGGGCAGTAGCTCAGCTGGGAGAGCGCCGCGTTCGCAATGCGGAGGTCAGGGGTTCGATCCCCCTCTGCTCCATCGACAAGTGAATTCTGCCCCTTGGTGTAACTGGCAACACGCCTGACTCTGGATCAGGAGAGTCCTGGTTCGAGCCCAGGAGGGGCAATGCAACGGCGGCCTCGCGGCCGCCGTTTTTTTGCCCCTCCTGGGCTCGTTCGCTTGCTGGCGCTGCGCGATCGAGCCCAGCCTTTGCGTTGCCCAGGCTATTGCGTCTTGTGCTGCTTCTCCAGCAGCGCCGCCAGGCTCTTGGTTCCCAGCGTGAACGCCGAGCGGAAGGTTCCTTCCACTCCGACCTTGGCGCCGGTGCGCGGGGTGCTGCCGCCCCCTTCGAGGATCACCGTCAGGGTGCCGGTACCGTCATCCACCTGGTACGCGCCGTATCCCAGGGCGCCCACCGATTCTTTCACTGTCCCGGCGATTCGGACGGTCTTTCCCTCGTAGTGCGAGGGATCATCTAGGAGCCGCCGGATCGGCGTTGCTCCCGGGCAGGCGACGAGCAGCAGCAGGCCCAGACTCGCGAGTGCCCTCATGGGGTCCCCGTCTTTCCGGCGCTGGCGCGGAACTCCTTGCTCGCGAAGATCGCCACTTCGACTCGGCGATTGGCCTGCCTCCCGCCCTCGGTCTCGTTGCTCCCGACCGGCTCGGTCTCGCCGAGGCCGCGGGTTACTATCCTCGCGCCGCTGACTCCCTGGCTGATGAGATAGTTGGCCGCCGAACGTGCGCGTCGTTCGGAGAGTCCCTGGTTGTAGGATGCCGTCCCCAGGGCGTCGGTATGCCCCGCGATCAGCAGGTCGGTATTGGGGTACTTGTCGAGGCTGTTGGCCAGCTTCTGCAGATTGGATCGGGCCGTGGCACGCAGCGCGTCGGAGTCGAAGTCGAACAGCAGTCCCGACTCGAACGTCACCTGTATGCCTTCGCCCACGCGTTCCACTTTGGCCCCCTCGATCTTCTGCAGCTCCCTGGCCTGCTTGTCCATTTGGTGACCGATGATCGCGCCGGCCGCACCGCCCACGACGGCGCCGATGATGGCGCCCTTCGCGGTCGATCCCGCCGCCGCGCCGACCGCGCTCCCGACCACGATGCCGCCGGCGGTCCCAACGATGGCGCCCTTCGTCGCGTTATTGGCGCAGCTCGTCCCGGAGAGCGCTACCAGCATCGCAAGGGCGGGCTGGACAACAGTGGGTCTGAGTACTTGCACGGTGACCTCCTGGGCCTAGTGGCCGCCCCACCTGATTCCCGCGCTGATCGGAATGAGGTTGGTCGAGACACCCGGCGTACGGATTGAGAGGAAGCGGCCCTCGATGTAGATGCCGATGCTGCCGGCACGGAACCCGATTCCCGCTCCTGCGTTCCAGGCGAACTTGGTGACGCCATTCTCGGTCACGCCCGTATTAGTGGCTTTTCCGTTCTGAAACCCAACTCCACCCAGGAAATAAGGAGCG
>Ga0075434_100007087_pt1 | contig 10352 bp, 12 predicted proteins | sample RhiMethybrSRZTD3_FD_75298 | JGI IMG/M metagenome (GOLD analysis project Ga0075434, IMG submission 75298) | Populus rhizosphere microbial communities from Tennessee, USA - Rhizosphere MetaG P. TD hybrid SRZTD3 | ecosystem: Host-associated > Plants > Roots > Rhizosphere > Soil | place: USA...
CCCGAAGAAGTGATGGAGATCCTGCACGAGTATCACGCCGCGATGGGCAAATTGATTGCCACTTACGAGGGGACTTTAGAGCACTTTGCCGGCGACGGAATGATGATTTTTTTCAACGATCCGCTGCCGGTGGACAATGCAAGCGAGCGCGCGGTCCGCATGAGTATCGCCATGCGCATGAATGTGGATCAGCTAACCGTTAAGTGGCGCAAGTTAGGTCATGAGCTTGGTTTCGGTGTAGGCATCGCGCAGGGGTATGCGACGATCGGTGCGATCGGCTACGAAGGCCGTTGGGAATACGGCGCGATTGGCAATGTGCCCAATCTGGCGGCGCGTCTTTGCGGAGAAGCGAAGCCGGGCGAAATTTTAGTCTCACAGCGGTTCTTGGGAGGAGTCGAAGAATGGGTGGAGGCAGAACCTCGCGGCGAGCTGCTGCTCAAAGGCTTTCATCGCCCTATCGCCGCTTACAATATACTTCGGGTCAAAACGCACAAGTAATTCGAAGCCGCTTCAATTCCGGAATAATCCCCGGCCGAAAAAGCGCAAATCAAGAATATAAATTCAAACGAGCCGACTAGGTATCTGAGAGGTACAAAGTACCGCCTCGCCGACAACGGCTTTCCCCGAATCATGTTCAAAGGATCGGTTGAGTCCATTCTGCTGCAGCTAGTTTTAAAAATTGAATTCTGATTTATTTCGGATGTGATGCTGTTAGATCTCGATACAAGGGAGAGCGACTTCAAGTGAAGTTTACGATTTACCTATTCCTGGCAATTCTCGCGCTGGCTCAAACGGCTCAGGCGCAGACGGCAAAAACAATGACCGTTTCCCAGATCGCCGCCTACAACAAACCGGATCGCGAGAAAGTGCTTTACGAAGGCGCCAAAAAAGAAGGCAAATTGATGTGGTACACATCGCTGACCGGCGGACCGAACACCGACGCACCCAAGGTCTTCGAAGCCAAATACCCTGGCATACAGGTGGAGGTTTATCGTGGCGATAGCGATGCGCTGATCGCGCGCATTGTGCAGGAAGCGCAAGCCAAACGTCATATCGTCGACAGTGTCGAAACGACTTTTCCAATCCTAAAAATGATGCAGGAATATAAGCTCCTGGCGCCATACGCTGCGACACATTTGGCCGCATATCCGGACGAGGCAAAAGAACGCGCGGGCAAGGAATTGGTTTACTGGGCGACGGACCGAGAGTCATATATCGGGCTTGCTTACAACACAAATTCGGTTTCAGCCACTGCCGTGCCCAAAGGATTCGAGGATCTGTTGAAGCCGGAGCTCAAGGGAAAAATCGGCTTTGCCACGAGCGATACAGGTAATCGCGTGATCGCGGCCATGCTGGCGAGCAACGGGCCCGAGTTTGTGCAAAAGCTCAAAGGACAACAGATCAGTCTTCACTCGGTATCGGGTCGAGCCATTCTCGACATGGTGATCTCCGGTGAGCTCGGACTTTCTCCGACGGTATTTCTCAGCCATTCGCGTGTGTCGATTGCCAAGGGTGCTCCCATCAAATGGGTGCCGATGGATCTGGTGCCGACAAATGCTGGTGGTGTTGCTTTGCCGCTAAATGCGTCGCATCCGTATGCGGGAATGCTTTTCGGCGATTTTCTCCTGAGTCCGGAAGGGCAGAAATTTTTGGGTAAGTACGGTCTCGACAGCGCAATGAACAAGCCGGAATTCAAAAGGTTCTATGCGGAGGCAGGCATCACGGTCGAACGCTACGAGAAAGAGAACGAGAAATGGGAGAAGCTGCTCCGGGAACTTGGCAAAAAATAGCGAATATTTTCACACGAACGCGCAATTTCGAAATTGATCATTCATGATCGCTCATCCTCGATTCGCGTCCACCGCGGTTTTGGTTCGCGCCGACCGAAGCGGCGGCTTTGAAATCCTTCTCACTCGTCGACCGACGGAAATGCGATTTCTCGGCGGATATTACGTATTTCCTGGCGGCACGGTACATGCCGACGACTATACGACGACGATGCTCTCTCGATGCCGCAGTCTTTCCGGAAAGGAAGCGCAAAAAATTTTAGATGGCGGGCACGAACCCGAGGAGGCGCTCGGGCAGTGGGTTGCGGCTTTTCGCGAGATATTTGAAGAGGTCGGTTTGCTGCTTTGCGTGAACGAGAGAGGTGAAACGCTGCAACTGGAGAAATCAGCAGAGCATCAGCGGATCGAGGTTGCGCGCGAAAAAATAGTTTCCGGGGATCTTAAGTTCGAGGAGTTTTTGGTGGCCGAGAACTTGTTCTGCGACCTGGCTCGGATGAGGTACTTCGACCACTGGGTGACTCCCGAGATTTATTCGATGCGTTTCGACACGCGCTTCTATATCGCAGCGGTTCCCGAGCACCAAATAGCGCTGATCCGATCAGAAGAAGTAAGCCACAGCTTGTGGATCGCGGCCGGCGACGCGCTCACACGGATGGACCGGCGAAATTTTCCGATTTTGCCGCCGACGATCACTGTTTTACAACGTCTGGCCAGGTTGTCGAGCTGGGACCGGCTGCGGGCGGAATTCAAACTACTTTACTGAAATACGTGCACAGGACCGTCATTCTTGAATTTGTAGTGCCGGTGCGTAGAAAATTCCCTTACTTCTGTCTGCCGTCGCCACCCGAATCGCCTTCACACCTCACGAGTTGAGGCGTCGATCGGGCTCGCTTTGTACGTAGTGGTACGAAACTAAACGATATTCGGGTCGGTTTTTGTCACCTAATACGCCATCCAGCGTGCTAAGGTTCCCAGCCTTCTCGACAGCGAATTTGGGGCATGGTCGTTGCGGCGGTTCCCCATTCTATGACCCGCCCGCAATCGTACAAAGCCGCAGCAATTTCGGCGTTCCACGTCCTGGTTTTACCATCACGGGTACGCACTTGGTTTTTTGCTGCGATGATGATGGTGATAGCTCAGACCTGGAGCGGCGTTTCAGACGCAGCTGACGAAACACCATCGGACATCCTCAGCGAGAACATCGTTAGCGACGAGACACAACTCGAGAGGATTTCAGATGAGACTTCGGTTCCAGAAAATGTTGACCAAGTGAAAGAGTCTGAGACACCGGCCATCATTGCGACGCCTTCGTCATTCGCAATTGAGGGGATCGCCTCGTGGTACGGAGCGAAACACCATGGAAGGCGAACCGCGAGTGGAGAACGTTTCGATCAAAAAAAGCTTACCGCTGCGCATCCGACTCTGCCATGGGGAAGCATCGTAAGAGTCACCAGTCTCGCAAATGGAAAATCGGTCGATGTTCGGATAAACGACCGAGGCCCATTTGTAAAAGGTCGGATCATTGACCTGTCGAGAGCCGCTGCGAGGGTTCTAGGGATGGCGGGACTGATGCAAGTCCAACTTGAAGTGCTGACGCCAATTGAAATCTCGGGGAATCGGGACCTCATTCTAGAGGAGCAGCTCGAACCGGCTGCGCAAGCTCCAAATCAGAATTAAGGTCAAGCAGCCAGCGGGCTCACGAGATCAGCCGGAAGCAGTCACTGTATTCGGGCGAGTCGTTCTCCGCAGCTTGAACAGCTCTGAACTCGTGCGGTCGCCACTGCTCGACTGAGAGTGGGTGGAGACGCGACACTTCTTAGCTCCACTATCGCTCACGCCCTATGCCGCCGTTTCTGTAGATTTTATCAATTCCAGCGGGATCGGATCCAGTAACTTGCCAGGAACACTGTGGCCAGAACTCCAGCAAGCAGCCACTGAATCCCGTAACGCGGGAGATAGTAAGCTTCAATAAGGCCAATAGCGTAGAGTGTCGAAATAATCGAGATACGTCTGATTCGGTCACCGAGCTTAGTTGTCTGTTTCATGTTGTTTGCCTCCATTCTCTCCCTCTCAAAACTAGACTCTCCGGTCCAAGAGGGCCAATGTTGTAGTTCCGTTTGAGCATGTGATGTGCCAGGGAGCAATTCAGCCAAATCACACCCGATGATGGTGATCTATGACAGGCAAGCGTGTTTAACCCATTTATGCGCGTCTTAGTGGCAACCCGAGTTGTCGGTGACGTCACGTCGTAACGTTTAAATTTGCTTCCCAAACTGACTAGATATGATGAAGTTTGGAGTCATTGCAGTAGGAACGATGCCATAGTTTCGACCGGTTAGTCACGTGGCGCAGTCTAGACGAGCCTAGTGTGCCTCGTTGCGATATAGACACCTGATAGGCTATGTTTTCGTCGGGTTTACAATTAGAACAGGCGCTCCAAACGTAGTCTATGCTCTATCTTCCCAATTACGCCGGCGCGCTTCGGTGCATCGGTCAGGCTTTAGAGATCCGGAATATTGCTGTTTTTGAATTGATCGTTGACGCGGAGGAGTTTGTGGCTCGATGTGGCGACCCGAATCCGCCGTATACGAACATTGTTACACTGCATTATTCACCCCAGCGAATCACAATTCTCGACCGTGATGGTCAGGCGCGCCGACGACAGATGAGATCGTATTTGAGATTCGACAGCTTGCCCGAAATACTCCGGGCCGCAGGCAACTATGTTGACAGCCAAGGCGGACAGATCCGCATGCTTACTAACTCTTCTACGTTGGAAGCCAGCATAGAAGTTGAGTATCAAACCAGATCGGGAATAAAATCCGAAACACTAGCTACGAGTTTGATCCGTGATATCGCCGTCACCATGTTCAAGCGGCGAACCCGAATTTCAAATCCGATTGATCTGCTAACCCGCCGCAATTGAGTGGCCGAATTCTTGATTCCGCGTTCGATACTCAATCTCAACCGCGCACCTGATTGACAAAATCCTTGACACCCCGCTCAATAGCTCGCCGTCTCCGCCGGGACTTAAACAGGCTAATCATGCCCATTAGCGCTAAGCCAACACTGACGGTGCAAAATGGAAGGCCGATGGTAAGCGCGATTTCGCCGAGCATTGTCTCTCCTGAACCGATCGCAACCGATCAAATTGATAACTGTCTGTGCTTGCTGCGATTACTGCATCACTTTCAGAGTCTATGTGGAGGTCTGGCGCTTGAACGCGATACATGCACCAACGAGACTCAGCTCAAGCGCATTTTGGTAAACAGATAACTCATTTTCGCCGGCGCATGTCCATCCCCGGCGAAGGTGCATAAGCGCCTCGGAATGCTGCACGAAAGCACGCGAGTCCCAGATGGTTTTATAAGCATTGCCGCGGTGAAGGATGAACGAACACTGATATATCCAGCAAACCCGGAGAGCATCTGCGAAAGTGACAATCAGCCGCTCGTCTTCGGCGTCCCAGTCCTCTGGCTTTGTTTCGTCCATTGGCGGGATCAGCGCTTCGTCCGACCCGGTTAAGCCAAAAAACGCCGCTAAGCCGTTGTCGGTCATCCAGCAAGCAACTTCGATTAGAGAAGCCTCGGGAACAGAGTTCCCGTACGTATATAGCTCCACTCCAGCGAGTGAACCGACGATGCGGTCAAACGAAGGGACGACCCGCGTAAGATCCATGTCAAAATCATGCGGGTGCCTTAGGGACTGATACATACTAAAAGATCATCACAATTATTCGTTCGATGAAAGTAGTGTGCATTGCGCATGCTGCACTACTTTCATTTCTTCGTCGAGCGCGCGCATCCAACCGACGCTGCCGATGGTGGCGAAACGAAACCGTCTCCCGTCACGTTCTCCAGCCCATTTTTCTGCTTCTTGCTGCGTTTGAAATACTCGCAGTTGATGTATGCGCGTTTGTCCAAGCTGCTCGCCAATTAGCTGGCGTCTGGCGCCGCCTTTTGTATGAGACGGGCGTCTATCAAATTTACGCCGTGCGGCTGCCGACTCTTTCTTAGTTTCCAAAGGGTTCGATACTGCTGCAATACGATGCGGTTTTGACTGCTTTAACGGCCCGATCGCGCGCTGCTTATGACTCTGCAGTACGGGCGGCAGCGCTCTCAGGTGGTGTCGCTCATTTCCAACGATCCAGTCGAATAACCAGTTCATTTCCGCTTGGTCCTCTGTGAATACGATCGGCTCACCATGTTTATTAAGCACCAATGCCATAGCTAAGTTTTTTACGTAGACGAATCCTGGTGCCTCATTCAACGATCTATCCATATTGCACCCCGGCTCAAATGGTCAGCCAGTTCAAGCAATTGGAGTGCCTGGAGGCATTTGAATGGCAAATAGCGAATTTTTAAAGACTTCAGGAAAGGCAAATCCGGTATTCGGCCAATTCTGGCAGGGCCCGTGACATTCTGACATGTCACGATGATTTAGCGGGATGGATAATCTATCGAGCGAAAGGCGACAATTCCGCAGAATATCAGTGTTGGCCCGACAGAATGACCGCCGAGACAGACGGCTACACAGGATCTCGAAACTTGATATGAGGATGGTATTCTGAGCTTCTTCGTCTAATTTAGAGTCATCCGCTCGTTCTGAGTAAAATGCTGAAGAAAATACATCTGGCGATTTTCGTCCGGGATCTCCTTTGCCAGACCCTCAAGAAGTTCCGGCAATCGAGCCCGAGGAAACTTCTCAACCGATTCGCCGAGAGCCTTCGCTTGCTGGTGGACCATTAGGGACGCAAGAGGACCGATGACGTTGGTCGCTTGTCCAAGCTCCGTGATTATTTTCTGAAATGTCTCGGCTGAAACCGTCTCGGAGACCGCATCGGGTGAAATCCTTCTGATTCTTTTATCATTCTGCGAATGGCTTGAAATCCGATGATCTGTAATTTCCGGCAAGGGCTCCTCGCTAACAGACTTCGTCGTCCTAGGTGTTTCGGTTCCGGTCAGAGCCTCAGCTTCTTTGAACAATAGCGAAACATCACTGATGCTCTTCGTGAGCCGCTTCAATTGTGCTTTAAGATCAGCTATCTCGGAATCTCGTTGTGTCAAAATATCGTTTTTTCCCTTCAGTATGGACTCGAACTCTTGCGCCTTGGCGACGAGATCCTGTTCGAGATCTTCAATAGCCGATGTTTTCTGACGCGCGAGTTCTATGAGCTGGGCTTCAAGTGCGGCTATTTTATGTTGGGAACTCTGACGAAATTCTTCAGCGCTTCGGGCCTGGTCGGCGATCCCTTCTTGTGCTTTCGTATGAGCGGCTTCCAACTCGGTTATTTTTTTGCTGTTCTGCTCTATCATGGATTTATAGTTGTTTATTTCATTTTCGCGCTTCGCCAGGGTTTCATCTCTGCTCTTAACATCGCATTGCAAGTTTTTGATTATTGCGGAAAGACTTTCCTCGGCTTGTTGTTGGAGTAGATTCTTCCGCTCGATGAGCTCCTCGGCCTGTTTAAGCTTATCTCTCAGAATCGTGGCCTCGGCTCTGAGATTCTCAACGAGCTGCTCAGTCCGATGTGATTCCTCTGAGACGATCGTTTCGCCTGTTCTCACTGCTTCTTTGAGCCTGCTCAGCCGATGGGCAATGATTCTTTCAAGTCTTTCCATTTCGTCATTTAAACCCGTAGCATTGCCGTTTTTTACGCGAATCGCCGGCACGGCGTCGCTTTTTCTCCACGGCAAAGTGTCGTGCATTCTGGACTTAAGAGAATTGTATAAGTCGCTCATGAGGTCCTCCGATTGGCTAAGCTCGCCATTGCCTTGGAGAATACACGCATCGCGCATGACCAGACCCGGGTGTGGTGAGGTGGAAAGCCGGAAATCCAAGGCTGGGGAAAGCGTCGGCTTTCCACCTAATCGATGTTGCAGATCGGAATACGGGTGGCAATGAACCCCCGGGATATATTTGGAATGAAAAACGAAGTCAAGTCGGAAATGGGCCTTTTTTGGATCGCTCACTCTAGAATTCCGTGGGCTTGCGAGAGCTCCCAAGCCGGCAGTCTCCGGGCTCGCGGCGGCTACTCGGGGGTCGGGTCGCGCCTTCGGGCGAGTCCACGAGACGAATTGAGGGGCGGCAAGGATTGACTATGCGGGAGGCGCAGACTGTAGTTGTAGTACCTTCGAAGTTTTGGCGTTATCGAAACCGAGCAAAAGCTGGGGTGGGGAGGTGGTGGTCGGTTTTGCCTTGACATAAGTTGTTGAGTTTATGTAGGCGTCGATATCCCTCCGAGCCGCGCTCTCGAGAAATCGCTTGTCCCTGTTTTCGGCTGCAACTATTTGTTGTTCGACCTGGCGTTTTAGTGTTTCCGGATCGAAGACGTCTTTTACAAGCGCATATTGGATTCCCGTGTCACATTGTACCCGCATAGGGTTCCTCCCGGCGAATAATGGCCTGTAAAACGCAATAAACAATCCAGCTGTAAGTTAACGAAATCTCGAGGAAGTTAGTGTGACAGATGCCGTCAATTTGTCTGTGTTGAGACATAACTGACATCGGGTTGGTTTACAGGCAATATTGCGGGCAAATGGCGCGTGCGCTCGGAAACTCTTCTTCAACCTAAGGCTGACCGGGAGGGGGGTACCTTTATGTTGTGCGTGACTATTTCGGCACGTCCGGATTAATACACCGGAGGTTCTGCAGGGTTGAGTGTATTTACAGTCATTACCACGTCGGTAAAATGCTTTCCCTTAAGGCCCTTCGCGAGTGTGCCTTCGACGACGATCGTCGCGTTAAGATACTTTGCGTATGAACCGGTCTCAGTAGGGAAGATTAATTGGACGAATGACACGTTGGTGCTCTCGGTGTTCACGCTCGGTGGTGGATGTTTAACCCGGATCGGCAAGTGCAGAATCAAAATCGGCACGTCTATCTTTTCATCTTGTTCCGGGTGCTCACCGTAGGTGGGACTGCCGTACTTCATGACTTTAGTCAGTTTGCCCTCGAGCCGTGAAACCGCAGGAGAGTAGAATAACCATTGCTGTTGTTGAGGCGCGGCACCGCTAAACCAAAAAAGCAGGCAAAGTCCCGAGTAGAGCGCAATCCTGATTAGAAATTTCATGAGGCAAGGACGACTGGCAGACCGTCTTCAAAAAAAATGTTCGCTGTGATGGGGTAGAATTGAGCCACGTTGTGACTTTCTGGTGGGCAAGAACCTTTCCTCCGACAGCGGAGTGTCGGTATTCTACTTCACGGTTCCGTCATAATTACAGAGGAGTTCGAAACATAAAAGGTCAGAATTCGACAAATACTCTGATTTTCGTTTCGGCATCCGAATTGCGCTCCTTGAGTCATCACAAATAGCCGTTTATAACGAGACCTGGATTCTGGCTTCATCGTCAGTAACTCCGTTGGTTCAGTCGTGTATAGAAAAAAACTCAAACCGCGAAGTTGTCCGAGGTGCGACGCAAGAAACATTCGCCGATCGCACCGGAAAAATCTAGTCGAAAAGGCACGCAGCTTGTTTTTCGTTAGGCCCTACCGATGCGAGGATTGTCATTATCGCTTCTGGGGATATTGGATACCGTTCAGTTTTTTTTCTCTCACAATTCCAATTCGCCAGCATTCTCCGAATCCGGAAAAATAATTAGCGCTCGCGGTCACTAGCGCGTCAACCCTGCCTTTTATGATTGGCCGGTCTCGCAGGCCGTGAGCGCGCCCATACACCTCCCACGGCACGAAATCACGATGTCCGACAAAGGTTTTGTGCATCGACATCATGGCTTAAACCGCATTTCATCGCTGGGACGGTGACATGAATACGCGAAACCCGCCGGACGGCGATCTCACCCTTCATACCAGAGAGATGGTTCGTTCGCTATGGTGGATCGTCGAAAGGCGCGATCGCTGGGGAGTTAACGCACGCCGGAGAACGAAGGAACGGCAATTATTGTTACCGAGGTTGCAGTTTATTAGAGAACGCAATATATAATTTCGCGATCTTTTGAAACGAGAAATGCCATTCGAGCACCCATTGAGTGTTGTTTTGCGATTGCCCCCCTTCTTTCACGCCCAATCTGTAATCGGCGTGGTTCTGCCCCAAGAGACGGTTACTTTTGGAGGGCCTACTTGAATGATCATTTCGAGGGTTAAGGCGGGTTATTTCATGATGAGCGGCTCCATTGTTTTGTTTGGACTCGCAGCTATTTTAACCGACGACTCTCTCCCGGTGACTAAAGCTGCTGCGCTTACTCCTTTTCAGAATCTTTTCGTTATCGTTTCTCTCCTGTTGATGGTCATCGGAATCTATTTCGTGCTGTCCAGCAAGACCTGTCCGATGTGCGGCGAAAAAGTGATCCGGTCCGCAGCTGAATGTAGATATTGCGGAACAATGTTCAGGGTTGCGCGAGAGCTTAGTCCATAGCTGCGTACAGAGAAACGCCGAGCGAGCCGCATCCTTAAACCAGTTATTTGCACTTCCGGCCAAATCCGATTCCTCTTTATAAATGAAGCTTGCAGTTTCAGCAGCCACTTCGTACAGTCGTCTGGACAGGAGGCGCCCGTGATCATCGATTGCGACACACATCTCATGCCCAGAGATGCCTTTGAGACTGT
>Ga0075434_100007088_pt1 | contig 10352 bp, 5 predicted proteins | sample RhiMethybrSRZTD3_FD_75298 | JGI IMG/M metagenome (GOLD analysis project Ga0075434, IMG submission 75298) | Populus rhizosphere microbial communities from Tennessee, USA - Rhizosphere MetaG P. TD hybrid SRZTD3 | ecosystem: Host-associated > Plants > Roots > Rhizosphere > Soil | place: USA...
GCGCAGCACCTCAAGGCGGTTCCGCACGTCGAACGGGACGATCGTGGCCGTGCAGTGCGGGATTCGGCTCACCACGGCCGCGATCTTGTCGGCGGTGCGGTCGTGCAGCAGCCGCCCGAGCAGCGATGAGTAGCTGCGCCGGGGCAGCACCGCCGTCACGTGCGTGCCGGGCAGCGCAGCCTCAGCGCTCACCAGTTCGGCCGCCGCTCTGGTGAGCCGCCGGTCCGGGCAGTCGATGAAGTCGAGCACCACGCCCGGCTTGGCCCGGGTCCACTCCTGCCGCAGCAGGTCCGCCTCGGCGGTGTCGATGACGAAATGGACCGCGCGCAGCGTGGTTGGCCGCAGGCTCCGTGCGTACCGCATGGCCGCGAGCGTCGCCAGGTCCAGGCTGTCCACCAGCAGGAACACCGTGCGCCGTGGATAGTTCGGCTGCTCGGGCGGCTTCTTCCGCTCGCCGATCCGCTCCAGGACCTTGGCCTCCTCCCGGTACTCCTGGTTCAGCCGGATCAGGGCGAAGGTCAGGATCGGGAACAGCACCACGACGATCCACGCGCCTTCGGTGAACTTCACCACGGCGAAGATCGCGACGACGACCGCCGAGAGGCCCCCGGCGGCGGCGTTGATGGCCAGTTTGTGCCGCCAGCCGGGCTCCTTACGCCGCTTGTGGTAGCGGGCCATCCCGAACCCGGCCATGGTGAACGCGGTGAACACGCCGATGGCGTACAGCGGGACCAGGTTGTTGACGTTCGATCCCCGGATGATCAGCAGGGCTATCGAGACGATGGTCAGCCCGATGATCGCGTTGGAGAACACCAAGCGGTGCCCGCGCTTGAGCAGCCAGCGCGGCAGGAAGGAGTCCCCGGCCACGTAGCTGGCCAGGAACGGGAACCCGTTGAAGCTGGTGTTGGCGCCGGTGAACAGGATCAGCGCGGTGGCCGCCTGCACGACGTAGAACATGATGTGCCCGGCGCCGTTGCCGAAGACCTGTTGCGCCTCCTGGGCCAGCACCGTGGGATACCCGCTCTTCCGGGGGGTCGCGAGAGTATGGTGGGCCAGCCAGGAGATCCCGGCCACGAGGAAGCCGAGAATGATGCCCTCCGCGACCAGCACCCGGCGGGCATTGATCCCTTCCGGCGGCCGGAACGCGCCCACCGCGTCGGAGACCGCCTCGATGCCGGTCAGCGACGCGCCACCGTTGGCGAACGCGCGCAGCAGCGTCAAGATCACCGCGAAGGTGATCAGGCCTCCGGTGCCGCTGCCGATCGTGTAGGTGTCGGGCAGTGCGTGCGGGTTATATTTCGGCAGGTCCCCGGCGATCTCGCGGATCACGCCGACGATGATCATCAGGATGACCGAGCCGGAGAACAGGTACGTGGGCACCGCAAAGGCCTTTCCCGCCTCCTTGATGCCGCGCAGGTTGCCGTAACACATGACCAGGATGACGCCGATGGTGATTTCCAGGCTGAACGTGCCGAGCGCTGGGAAGGCAGACACCACCGCGGCGGTGCCCGCGGCAGCCTGCACGGCGACCGTGACCACGTAGTCGATGAGCAGCGCCACCGCAGCGATTTGGGCGATCTTGGGCCCGAAGTTCTCCCTGGCCACGACGTAGGAACCGCCGGGCCTGATGTAGACCATCACCACCTCGCGGTAGGACAGCACCACGAGCGTCATCACCACGAGGATGACGAGGGTCATCGGCAGGATGATCGTGAAGGCCGCGAGCCCGAACAGCGGCAGCAGGGCGATGAGGATTTCCTCCGTGCCGTAGGCCGAGGAGGAGATCCCGTCGGGGGAGAGCACGCCCAGCGCGAGGAAGTTCGACAGGCGCTGGTGACGGAGCTCCTCGTTGACCATGGGCGGCCCGAGCACCCGCCGCTTCACCGAGTACCAGAAGCCCTCGGGCAGCTCGCCGCTTCCGCCCAGGAAGCCGACTGCGTTACGTATGGCCACGTCCGTCTGTCCCGTCGTTCACATGTCCCGTCGTGGCCTTCATACCACCGTTTGCGAGCGGCGAGTCCATGGGCAAGGCATGAGTTGACCGGCCCTCTCACCGGGGGCGGTGAGAGGGGCCGGTCAGCTCATCGGTCCGGGGCCGGAAGTCAAGACAGGAGTTCGTAGGCGGGGTTGACCATCACGGCGGCGGCGTCCTTGATGCCGACCCGGCCGCGGAGCTGGATCATGCTCCCCGGCTCGAGGCCCGGGATATTCGTGCGCCCGTAGAACAGCGCCGTGAGCTCGCCGGTGGCGTCGCTGACCAGACACGCGAGCACGCAACTGTGCTCCACCGGCCGGATCTCCAGGCTGTGGACCCGGCCCTCCACCGTGGCACGGCCGTTCCTGGCGACCGAGCCGATCGGTGTGACGCCCGGCCGCACGGCGGGCTGGTCGTGTGCGCGGATCTTCGCCTCCGGGCCGGGAGCCTTGGCGCTTTGCCTGGCCTGTCGCTCGTGCAGGACGTCGAGGCGCGCCTCCACGTCGAACGGGATGATCGTGGCGGCAGAGCGCGGCAGCCGGCTCACCACCCGGGCGATCTTGTCGGCGGTCTGGTCGTGCAGGAGCCGGCCGAGCAGCGGGGGATAGCTGCGCCGGGGGAGGACCACGGTTACCTGCGTGCCCGGGTCGCTGGTCTCCCTGGCGACAAGCTCGGCCGCGGCCCGCGGCACCCGCCGGTCCGGGCAGTCCACGAGGTCAAGCGGGATGCCGCGGGCCGCGCGCAGCCACGCGTCGCGCAGTTCGTTCGCGTGCTCCTGGTCGATCACGAAGTGCACCGCCCGCAGCGAGGTGGGCCGCAGCCCGCGCGCGTAGCGCAGCGCGGCGATCGTCGCCAAGTTGAACTCGTCGACGAGGACCAGCACCGTCCGGTATGTGTAGTTCGGCGGGTCCGGCGGTTTCCGCCCGCCGATGTGCTCCAGTACCTCGGCCTCCATCCGGTACCGGCGGTTGAGCCGGATCAGCCCGTACACCATGAGCGGGAAGATGATCACGATGAGCCAGGCACCCTCGGTGAACTTCACCACGGCGAAGATCACCACCACGATCGAGGTGAGCACGCCTGCGGAGAAGTTGATCACCAGCTTGCGCCGCCACCCGGGCTCCTTGTGCGTGTGGTGGTACTTCGCCATGCCGAAGCCGGCCATGGAGAACGCGGTGAACACGCCGATCGCGTAGAACGGCACGAGCCGGTTGACGTTCGAGCCGACGAAGACCAGCAGGGCGATCGCCGGGATGGTGAGCGCGATGATTCCGTTGGAAAAGACCAGGCGGTGCCCGCGCTTGGTCATCCAGCGGGGAAGGAACGAATCCTCGGCGACGAAGCTGGTCAGGAACGGGAACCCGTTGAAGCTGGTGTTGCCGCCGGTGTAGAGGATCAGCGCGGTCGCCGCCTGCACCACGTAGAACATGATGTGCCCGATGCCGCTGCCGAACACCAGGTTGGCTTCCTGCGCGATCACGGTCGGGTAGCCGCTCTCGTGCGGGATCGCGTGGGTCACGTGCGCCAGCCAGGAGATCCCGGCGACCAGGGTGCCGAGGATGATGCCCTCGGCGACCAGCACCTTGCGGGCGTTGATCCCCTCCGGCGGCTTGAACGCGCTGACCGCGTTGGACACCGCCTCGATCCCGGTCAGCGAGGAGCCGCCGTTGGCGAACGAGCGCAACAGCGTGAAGATCACCGCGAAGAGCGCTACTCCCTCGGTGCCCGATCCGATGTGGACCGTGCCAGTGATGTTGTGCACGTCCTGGGGGTGCAGGTTGCCCATCGCCTCACGGAGCAGGCCGAGCACGATCATCAGGATGACGACACCGGTGAACAGGTAGGTGGGCAGCGCGAACGCCTTGCCCGCCTCGCGGATGCCGCGCAGGTTGCCGAAGCACATGACGAGCACGACGCCCACGGAGATTTCCTTGGTGTACGGCCCGAGCGCCGGGATCGCCGACACGACGGCCGCGGTCCCGCCGGCGACCTGCACGGCCACGGTGACCACGTAGTCGATAAGCAGCGCGACCGCGGCGACCTGGGCGATCCGCGGGCCGAAGTTCTCCCTGGCCACGACGTAGGACCCGCCGGCCCGGGTGTAGACCGTCACTACCTCGCGGTAGGACAGCACCACCAGGGTCATCACGAAGAGGATCACCCCGGTCAGCGGCAGGATCACCGCGAAGGCCGCGAGCCCGAACAGCGGCAGCAGTTCGATGAGCATTTCCTCGGTGCCGTAGGCCGAGGAGGAGATGCCGTCGGGGGACAGCACGCCCAGGGCGATCACGTTCGACAGCCGCTGGTGGCGCAGTTCCTCGTTGACCATGGGCGGGCCGAGCAGGCGCCGCTTGAGCGAGTACCCGAAGCTCTCCGGGAGGTCACTCGGCGACGTGCCGCGGAACAGGGTTGCGGCCTTACTCAGGGCCAACGCTGGTTCCCCTCCTGTCCTCGCTGGCACCGTCCTGGCCGTCGCCGCCGGCCGGGACGGGCCCGTATCGCCCGCGCGACCACGTGGGTGCTGATCGCTGCCACCGACGCTAAGCGCCGCCGTCCCCGGGCGGTGCAAAGGCCGCGTTAGGACTGCTGACCTGGGCGTTAAGGATCTATCAAGATCATTTAATTTCAGCGTTTCCGGAGCTTGACTCGGGTACGAGATGAACAGTTCAAGGCAGCGAGGGCTCGCGGCTCCCTTCGCCCTGGTGACCGGTTTCGGGGCGCTCTTCGCGCTCGGCACCGTGGCCGCTGGCCTGCACGGCAAGGTCTCGCCCACGGCGGTGCTGATCGTGACCGCGGCCGTGGTGACCGTACTGTCCTTCCTCGCGGAACCACTCGCGGCGATTCCACTGGGCGTCGTTGGGTGGCTCTGCGCCGTGGGGTTCTCCCACCCGCCCTACGGGCAACTGCGGCTCACCGGTCCGTTCGCCGGGCGCAGCGCGATCGTCATCGCAGCCTGCGCGCTGCTTGCTGGCGGGCTCGGCCTGCTACTGCGCAGGTCGGCGGAGAGGCTCATACTGGAAGGCGTGGGCAGCGAAACCGGCGTGCCGGGTGCCGTATCCGGCCAGACCAAGGCCGGCCGGAGGACAGGCGGCCGCCAGACGCTGGAGGGGGATTCGGTCCTGGCCAGAGCCGCCTACGCGGTGGGTGCCCGCCGCGCGCTGTCCGGGGTGCTCGCCGCCGCGGTGGGCCTGCCCCTGCTGACCCTGCTGCTGGCCCTGGCCAGGCATCACCTGAGCCTGACCGACGACCTGCTCATCTACTTGGTGGCCGTGGTCGCGCTCGCGGTATTTGGCGGCTTCTGGCCCGCCGTGCTCGGCGCGGCTTCCGCCAGCCTGCTGCTCAACTGGTACTTCACCCCGCCGCTGCACACGTTCACCATCGACAAGCCGGATAACCTGCTGGCGCTTCTGCTGTTCGTCACGGTCGCGATACTGGTCAGCAGCGTCGTCCACCTCGCCGCCAGCCGGGCGGGCCAGGCAGCCCGCAGCCGGGAGGAAGCCAGGCTGCTGCTGACGCTGGCCCAGACGGTTCTCGGCGGCGCCGATACCCCCGCGGCGGTCTTGGACCATCTGGTGACGACGCTGGGCGGGCGGGCCGAACTGCTGGAATTCGTCGGCGGCCGCTGGGTACGGATCGCGGCTAGCGGCAATGCCCCGGACGGCGCGCCCACCACCCGCGTCAGCGTGCGCACCGACCTGGCACTCGAGGTGGCCGGCCAGCCCGACCCGATCGCGCCCGGGCTGCTGGCCGGTTTCGCCGCGCAGGCCGCCGCGGCGCTCGACCGGGAACGGCTGCGCACGCAGGCCGCCCAGGCGGAGGCACTGGCCGAGGGCAACAGGATGCGCACCGCGCTGCTCGCCGCCGTCAGTCATGACCTGCGCACGCCGCTGGCCTCGATCAAGGCCAGCGTCAGCAGCTTGCGCCAGACCGACGTGGCCTGGACCGAATCCGACGAGGAAGCACTGCTCGCCACGATCGAGCAGAACGCTGACCGGCTCGACGGCCTCATCGGCAACCTGCTCGACATGAGCCGGCTGCACACCGGCTCCCTGCAGCCGTTCCTGCGGCCCCTCACCGTCGACGAGGTGGCGCCGATCGCGTTGCGCGGGCTCGACGAGTCCGCGAACGTGCGCTTCGAAGTACCCGACGGGATGCCGCTGGTGCTGGCCGACCCGGGGCTGCTGGAACGGGTTCTGGCGAACCTGTTCTCCAATGCGCTGCACCATTCGCCGGCCGCCCAGCCGCCGGCCCTGCAAGCGCACCGCCAGGACAACACCGTCGTGCTCGAGGTCATCGACCACGGCCCCGGCGTGCCGGACACGCTGAAGACGGAGATCTTCGAGCCGTTCCGGAGGTTCGACGACCGCAAGGTCGGGGTGGGGCTCGGCCTCGCGGTAGCCAAGGGCTTCACCGAGGCGATGGGCGGCGCGATCGTGGCGGCCGACACCCCGGGGGGCGGGCTCACGGTGCGGATCACGCTCCCGGTTGCGAGCGCGACCGCGGGCGCGGAGTCCATGCAGGGCGCCGAATCTTGACCCGGGTGCTGGTCGTCGACGACGAGCCGTCGATCTTGCGAGCCCTGCGGATCAACCTTGCCGCGCGGAACTACCAGGTCAGCACGGCGAGCGACGGCGCTTCCGGGCTTGCCGCCATGGCCCGCGACCGCCCCGACGTGATGATCCTCGACCTCGGGCTGCCCGATATGGACGGCACGGAGGTGATTCGCGGGGTCCGGGGCTGGGCCTCGACGCCGATCATCGTGCTGTCGGTCTGGGGCCACGAAAGCCAGAAGGTGGCAGCTCTCGACGCGGGCGCGGACGACTATGTGACCAAACCGTTTGGCATGGACGAACTGCTGGCCCGGCTCCGCGCCGCCATCCGCCGCGCCTCCCCCGCCCCGGACGAACCGGTCGTGAAAACGGAGGACTTCACCGTCGATCTGGCGGCCAAGCGGGTCACCCGCGCCGACGGCAGCGACGTGCGGCTGACCCCCACGGAGTGGCAGCTCCTGGAGATCCTGGTGCGCAACCGTGGCCGCCTCGTCTCCCAGCGGCAGCTGCTCCAGGAGGTGTGGGGGCCGGCCTACGAGACCGAGAGCAACTACCTGCGGGTCTACGTCGCGCAGCTGCGCCGCAAGCTGGAGCCCGAGCCGTCCCGCCCGCGGTACCTGCTCACCGAGTCCGGCATGGGCTACCGCTTCGACCCCTAGCGCTGACCCATGGGGAGCAACCCCGGCCCCCCATTCTTACGATTTCGGATTATCCGATGCCGAAGAAGCCGAGAATGGTGAAGATCAGCAGGGTCAGGCTCATCGCGGAGATGCCTACTACGCATATCCCGGCGGCGATGCGGAACCACGTCTTGTTGGCGGCCTTGCCCAGCACGCTGCGCCGGTTGGTCAGGATCAGGATGTAGATCAGGATCACTGGGGTGACGATGCCCTGCAGTACCTGGGTCCCGATCAGCAGGGAAATCAGGTTGATGTGGGTCAGTGCCAGCGCCGCGCCGATGATGACCTGCACCGTGAACAGCCCCAGGAACAGCCGCGCCTCGGTGAACCGGCGGGACACCGAGCGTTCCACGCCGACCGCCTCGCTGATCGCGTAGGAGCTCGACAGCGGGACCACCGCCCCGGCAAGCGCGGACGCGCCGATCAGGCCGATCGCAAACAGCGCCTCGGCCCCGGCCCCGGCGACCGGCTTCAGCGCCTGGGCTGCTTCGGAGGCCGAGGTCAGCGGGCCAGTCCCGCCGATGGCCGCGGCGGTCGCGATGATGATCGTGATGGAGACGATGCACGCGAAGACCGCGCCCGAGATCGCGTCGATCCGCGCCCGCGGGTAGTCCGCCGGGTCGGCCCCCTTGTCGACCACACCCGCCGCGGCGTACAGCTGCATGTACGGGCTCACCGTGGTCCCGATGAGCGCGACCCCGAGCAGCAGGAAGGCCCTGGTGTACTCGAAGTGCGGTATCACCAGGTTCTGCCCGACCTGGGACCAGTCCGGGTGGCCGAGGATCGCCGCGATCGGGTAGGCGAGGAAGGCCAGCGACATGACCAGGAAGATTCGTTCCGCGTAACGGTAGGAGCCAAAGAGCACGAGCGCCCAGATGGCGACGGCGGCGATCGGGATGATGATGTACCGGCTGACCCCGAGCAGCCCGAACGCCGCGCCGATGCCGGCGAACTCCGAGACCACAAGCCCGGTGTTGGCCAGCAGCACGCAGCCGAGCGCAAGCGCGGTGAACCGCAGGCTGAACTGCTCCCGGATCAGCGCCGCCAGGCCCTTGCCCGTGTAGGTGCCCAGCCGCACCGCCATCTCCTGCACGAGCACGAGTGCCACGGTGACCAGCACCATGAAGAACAGGGTCCGGTAGACGAACTGGGATCCCGCGGAGGCGTAGGTGGCGATCCCGGCCGCGTCGTTTCCGGCGTTGGCGGCCACCACGCCCGGGCCGAGGATCGCCAGGAACAGGAAGATCCGGCTCCGGCGCACCCGGGTCAGCCGGACCCCGCCGATCCGGATCCGCGTGCGTGTGGTGAGGCCGGACCAGGACCGGGCTGACCTGGAGCCGGTCGCCCGGGCGTCCGCCTCCTGCCGTGCCCGAGCCGCCCGGACCGCCGCCGCCTTCCGCTCCCGCGCCGCCTTCTGATCCGGCGCCGCCGTGCCGTCGGCCGCCGCCGGTGCCGTGCCGTCGGCTGCCTCCGGTGCCGTGCCGTCGGCTGCCTCCGGTGCTATGCCGTCGGCTGCTTCCGCCGGCGCCACCTGCCGGGTCTCCTCCGGCCCGGAGCTCACTGCAGCAGCCTCGGGAAGTGCAACCGGCCGTGGCCGGGCACGAGCGCATCGAGCACGTCGTCGGACAGGATCCGGCCCAGCGGCTTTCCGTCGTCGTCCACCACCAGCAGGGACGAGCGCCGCGACTCCACCATCTCGGTGGCGACCGTGTCGATGTCAGCGTCGGGCCGCAGCGTGACCGGCGGGTTCTCCGGGTCGATCAGGTCGGAGAGCTGCTTGCCGGACTTGTTGACCAACAGGTCGAAGGCGGACACGTCGCCGATCAGCCGGCCATCGGCGTCCAGCACGGCCACCGAGTCGATTTCTGTCTGGTGCTTGGCCAGCTTGACCAGCCTCTTCCGCACCTCCTCCACCGTCTCGTGCGGCTCGGCGAGGCAGAGCACCGTGGTCATCACGCCGCCGGCTTCGTCCGGGGCGTAGCCGAGCAACCGGGCGAGTTCCCGCTGGGTGGCGGATGGCATGCGAGTGAGCAACTGCGCCTGCTCCTCTTCGGACAGCTCGCGCAGCGCCTCGGCCGCCTCGTCCGGTTCCATCGCCGCGACCAGGTCGGCAGCCTGGGCCGGCTCCATCTCCCGGAGCAGTGCGGTCAGCTCGTCCGGCTCCATCTCCTCCAGCGCATCGGCAGCGAGGTCGTGGTCCAGGCTGGCGAGCAGTTCCTTTCGCCCGGACCGGCCCAGCCCCTCGAGCACGTCGGCTAGTTCCGCCGGGCGCAGCCGCCGCAGCGCCGAACTGGGGGTCCGCAGCTTCATCGCGGCCGGTTCTTCGGGCGAGTCCTCGCCGAACGACTCGACCGCGGCCCAGTCGATCACGCGGTCCGGGGTCGGATGCCAGCGGAAGCGCTTGGGGCCGAGCCGGCGCAGCAGGGTTTGCAGGCTCACATCCACGCCGACCAGCCGGACCTGGTCACCGACCTGGGCCAGGTAGAGGTCGGCCGCCCGGATCACCTGGACCTGGTCGGTATCCACCAGCTGGTGGTCAAGAATGTCTCTGGCCAGCAGCACCTCACCCTCGCGGCGCTGGAACTCGCGCAGGTCCATCCGTGCGGTCTTCAGCGTGACCGAGCGCCGGTCGATGTGGTCGATGACCGAGGCATCGAGGTAGGCGTGCCTGCGCCCGACCCGGACGACGATCCCGGTGACCGCTGGGTAATCGTCGCCGCCACCAACCCGGGCGACGATGTCAACGAGGCGCCCCACCTCTTCGCCCGCCTGGTTCAGCACCGGGCACCCGTCCAGGCCGACAAGCGAGATGATGTTGTGCCGTACCTGCCGCGACGTCGTCAGCCGCTGCGAATAGGCCCCGAACAGGTGCGAAGGGGTGCCACGGCGGCGGCCGTTATCGGCCCGCGGGGCGGGCTCTCGGTTCCGGGAGAGAAAGCGCCGGTCGGACACAGCAACCTCCTGGACCGCCGGCCAGTCCGGGTGGTCTACCCGGGAGGGCCCGGCAGGCGTAGGGATCGGAACGGGCAGCATCTGGCGGCCCGGCCCCTGGTGATAGCCGCGCCCGCCGTGTTTGTACTGCATGGATCGCCGAGCACGACCGCACCTCCCTCATCTCGGCTGCGAGATCAAGGCTAAACGCAGCAG
>Ga0075434_100007092_pt1 | contig 10349 bp, 8 predicted proteins | sample RhiMethybrSRZTD3_FD_75298 | JGI IMG/M metagenome (GOLD analysis project Ga0075434, IMG submission 75298) | Populus rhizosphere microbial communities from Tennessee, USA - Rhizosphere MetaG P. TD hybrid SRZTD3 | ecosystem: Host-associated > Plants > Roots > Rhizosphere > Soil | place: USA...
GCCCACATCTTCGTCGAGATCGCCGGCGCCGATCACTCGCAAACCTGCTCCGCCTTTCTTGAGGTGACCGATCGGACGGTGCCGAAGTCCACGCTCTCGCAACACTTCAAGGTATTGCGCGACGCCGGGTTGATCCGGAGCCAGCGTCAGGGCGTCGAGATGCGCAACACCCCTCGCTGCGACGAGCTGGAGCGCCGCTTCCCCGGCCTCGTGAAGGCGATCATCGACGCCCACAAGAGCCAGACCGAGCGGCAGCGGGCCCGCCGACGCCGGCGCGCGCGATCGGCGTGAAGCCCGGCGTCCGACTCGTGCGGGAGCCCGCCAGGGCTCGGTCGTACTGCGACAGGCGTCTGACAAGTGCCTGGAGCGGACCGGCGCGAGACCAGCGCGTCTCGGCCGAGCGGTCGTGGGCGCCGCGTGAACGCGGGGCAGGGGATGAGGGAGTGCGTGTCGGAGTGATGGCGGATGCCGCGAATGTCCGCGGGCTAGACTGGCGTTTGGCGCGCCGTATCACGAGCAGTCCTGACGATCCCAGACCTCTCGCGATCCCAGCCCTGTCCGCGGTCGGTCGTCACGTTGTCGAGGACTTTCACTCGACCCAGTGCAGTACGTCGCGCACGACCGACCAGCGCGGCGTCCGGGCCCGGTCGTCGATGCCGAGGATCCAATAGCGCCGTAGCCGTTCGATTGTGCGGTCTTCGCGCTTGAGTAGGATCCACGTGTCGAGGAAGCGTCGGAATTCGATGTCTCGACGGGCGGTCGCGTAGGCGATCGGCACCGCCAACGGCTCGGCGCTCGGCGTGACCACCGTGTAGGCGGGATAGAGAAGCGTCCACGGGTCACCGATCTCGGCCGGAACCACCAGCCCGTCGAGACCGAGGCCTCCGCCCTCGAAGAACGTCTTGGAGGCGGGAATGCGGACGATCTCGACCCCGGGCACGAACGCGCGTGCCTTCGCCTCGTAGTAGCCGTCGGAGACCATGGCGACGCGGAGCGCATGATGGGCCTGGAGCGCCTCGCGCGTCCCGAGCTCGTCGCGCCGGCGGTCCTCGACCACGAGTGCCATCGTGAGATTGAGGTACGGGTGCGACAGCCCGACCTGGCGCGAGAGCTCCGTCGTCACCTCGAGCGCCCCGATCGCGACGTCCGCCTCGCCCGACTCGAGCTGCGCCTCTAGCCGATCGCGGTCGATCGGCACGAAGACGAGCCTGGCTTCGAGCTCGTGCGCGAGGCGGTGCATCATGTCGACGTCGAAGCCGACCAGCTCGTCCCCCGCGTTGAAGTAGGAGAAGGGGAGGCGGGCGGCGGGATACGCGACGCGGATCTCACCGGAATGCGCGATGCGATCGAGCGCGCCCGCTTCCAGACGAGCTCGCGCCGCGCCGCCGTCTTCCGCGGACGTGGGATCGCGTCGGACGGTCGCCGCGGCCGGCTCGCCGAGGAGCGTCCGCTCGCGGACGATCGACTCGGTCACGCCGTGCGGGGTAACGGCGCGCGATAGGAGGACGCGTGTCCCGCCGATCACCACGGCGGTCCCGGCGATCGCGCCGAACGTCATGCGGGCGATGCGCCCACGATCGACGACGAGGCGCCCGCGCGCGGCGCACGTGCCGAGGACCGTGAGAGCCAGCGTGTGCATGGCACCGGCGATCGTCTGGAAGCGGTAGGTGAGGACGCTCACCGTAAGGAAGAGCTGGAAGAGGTCGGCGGGCAGCACGAAGGCGTCGAGCATGAAGGGCAGGGCGACGTTCATGCTCCCGAACGTCACCACGACGCCGGCGAGGACGAAGCGGCCGAGGTCGGCGGCTCCCAGCGGCCGGCCGGTGAACCATGCCGCGAACAGCACGAAGCCGAGGGTCAGGAGCTTGCCCGCGTGCGGAAAGTTGAAGGAGATGGGCACGAGGACGTCGATCGTGGCGCGCGTCTCGTCGTCGTCCGGCGCCCTCGCGGTCGCGAGGTCCCGGCTCGCCTGCGTGAGCGTCGGCAGGACGAGCAGCATGCTGCCGGTCGAGAAGGCCGCCGTCAGCATGTCGCGCGCGCTCGCGAGCACGCGCAGTGGCGACACGCCGGTCAACACGGCGACGAAGCTCGGGATGATCCAGAACGTGATCAAGCACGTGAACGCGACGTAGCTCACGACGAACACCTGGATGCGGCCGATGTCCTCGAACCCGAGCGTCCCCGCGGCGGTTGCCGCGATCACCAAGACGCCGATCGGCATCAGGCGCGCGATGAACCCGTTCACGCGTTCGAGGGCGCGCGTCAGCACGTCGGCGAGCGCGATCAAGGGCTCGCGGTTCGGCAGACCGATCAGCGCCGTCCCGAGGACGAGGCAGAAAAGCACGACGGCCGGCACGACGTTGTCGCTCAGCGATCGGAACGGGTTGTCCGGGATGTAGAGCCGAACGAGGTCGAATGGCTCGTGCGGTGCGACGACCGTCGTGCTGAAGAAGCCTGCGTGGCCGCGTGCGGGAAAGGCGAGCGGCATCGTGACGACCACCGCGAGGACGATCGCCCAAAGGCACACGAGGAGGCCGCCGCCGACGCGCACGAGGAAGCGAGCTTCGCCGGGCGCGAGCCGTCCGAGCGCTCCCGTCAGCGACACGACGATGTACGGCAGCACCGCCATCTGGAGGAGCCGGATGAAGGCGTCGGCGGCGAAGTTGAGCGGCTGGACGAGATCGCCCAGGACCAAGCCCGCCACCACGCCGAGGACGAGACCCGCGAGGGTCGGGCTCGGCAGCCACCGTCGCCAGGAGGCCCCCGCCATCGGGCGGGCGACTATCCCGAGGACTCGTCGCGCTCAAGGTCCCGCCGAGAGCGAGAGCACCTCCCACGCACCTTCCGCATCCTGAACCTCGTCGACGACTACGGCCGCGAGGCAATCGCGCCAGAAGGTCGACGGCTCGCTGCCCGGCCTCCCCGGGCCTGCCGCTCGTATGCGGCGCCTCGAGGATCACGGCGACGCGGCGGTTCGTGGCAGCGAATACGCCGGCCAGCCCCCACAGTGGTCACGCTACACTCGCAGACAGTTGCCGTCGGTGGTTGAGCCGAGCGAGTGCCACGTATCCAATCGCACGAGTAGAGCCGAGGGGAGTCGAACCCCCGACCTCTAGAGTGCGATGTCTCGGCGAGGGTGCGAGACCAAACGAAAGCAACCGGAAACTTCAGCAACACCAAGCCTCCCGGCGAGTTCCCCTCGGTTGCTTTCGGTGGTCTTCTGGTAGGTGTTCACCGACAGAACACCGACACCCGGCGCCGTGCCCGTGTTGACGCTTGGGCGGCGGCCATTCCCTCGGGTCGAGGCGGTGCCACCTGTTGTGCCATCCCGAGAAGCCACGAGGGGCCCTCGCCCTTGTGAGCATCCTCGCGAAGTCCTATCTCGGAGCCCGGTCCGATGACGTCGCTCGTCGTCCACGCCGCGCTCGGTGTCCTGAGCGTCGCCCTTTGCTTCCGCTTCAATCGCCACCTGTACGCGCGCGGCTGGGAAGGCTCTCGCGTCGGCCGCCTGGAAGGACTGTACTACCTGCTCGCCGTCGGGTCGGTTTGCGCCGGCTGGTACTTCAACGTCACCTACGTGATGACCTATCCGACGGAGGCGAGCTGGGTGCACTTCACCAGGATGCTCTTCACGAACCCGGCGGCATCGTCCGGCGGGCAGGATCTCATCGTGACGAACGCGATCCTGTTCCCGCTCTGGACGATGATCGACGGGCCGCGGCGCGGGCTCAAGCGGACGTGGATCTACTTCACGATGAGCCTCTTCACGAGCTTCGGCTTCGCGATGGGGTTCTACCTCGCCGTCCAGGAGCGCCAGGTCCGCTGGCTGGCGGCGCCGCGGATGGGGAGCCTCGCTGCATGAACACTGCGCCGGACTACGACGCGATTGTGGTCGGCGCCGGCCACAACGGCCTCGCCGCCACCGCGGTGCTCGCGGGCCGCGGCCTTCGCGTCCTCTGTCTCGAGAAGAACGCCTGGGTGGGCGGCATGGCAGGGACGCGTGAGATCCTGCGCGGTTGCCGGAACGACGTCGGCGCGAGTCTGCTTTTCCCCCTCGCGAAGGGGCTCGCAGAGGAGCTCGAACTCGCGCGCTACGGCGTCGAGCTGATTGACCTGCCCATCATGGCGTCGAACCTGAATTCCACCTCGTCACCGCCGGCGATCTTCTACGCGAACCCATTCCGGATGGCGGGCTATGTCGTTCGGCACTTCGGCGTGCGAGCGATGGTTGGTTTCGTGCGCCTCATGGCGTTCTGCCGGTACCCGGCGAGCCTGATGGACCGATTCACACCGCGGAGCGTGCCGCTCACGTTGCAGGAGGTGCTCGCGAAGGCGCCTACCGCGCGCAGGCGCCGGCAGATCGAGGTCGCCTTCACGGGCAGCGCCATGGACCTCGTCGACCGCTTCCTCCCCGACCGAGAGAAGCATCGGACGCTGCGGGCGCTGGTTGCGTTCGCGGCCGTGCAATCGACCTACAAGGGGCCGTTCACCCCGGGGAGTGCTCTCTGCCTGGTCTATACGTTCGCGCAGAACGACGGGGGCGGGCTCATGCGCCGGGTCAAGGGCGGCATGGGGGTCCTGTCGGAGGCCCTTCGCCGGTCGATCACCGACAAGGGCGGCGAGGTGCGGACGAAGACGGCCGTCGGGCGCATCATCATCGAGGACGGCCGGGCGACCGGAGTCGAGTTGCGCGACGGCACGTGCATCACGGCTCGCGTGGTGCTGTCGAACCTCGACAAGCCTGCCACCCTTTTTGGTCTGGTCGGCCGGGAGCACCTCGACGCGGACACCACCCGACGCATCGAGGCCATTGAGCACCGCGGCGCGTACATGCATGTCCTGTTGAAGCTCCGGCGGCTGCCCCGCTTCGGTCCGCCGTTCGAGCACCTGAACGCCGATCCCCGCACCCGCTTCAACACGACGATCGTTCCGGATCCCGAGCTTCAGCAGGCGAGCTACGAGGCCTGCCGCCTCGGCAAGCTCCCCGAACATCCGCCGGTCGCCATGCAGATCCCGACCGTCATGGATCCAACCCTCGCGCCCCAGGGACTCCACATAGCGACGACCTACGGCTTCTTCTTCCCGTGCGAAGCGCCACGCGCCGAGCGTGGCCGGCTGCGGGACGAGATGACCGAACGGATACTCGATCGGCTTTCCGAGTTTCTCCCGGATCTGCGCGCCTGCATCGTCGAGCGTGCGGTATTCTCGTCCGACCACTTCGCGGCCATGCAGGGCGCGACGAACGGCGACTTCACGCACGGCCTCATTCACCCGGAGCAGATGATGGGCGATCGTCTGCTCGTCCCCGGATCGGCACATGCGACGCCGATCGCGAACCTCTATCTCTGCGGCGCGTCGTGTCACCCGGGGCCGGGGGTCACGTTCCTGCCCGGCTACGGCGCGGCGTACGAGGTCGCGGAGGCCCTTGGCTCTGTCGGGCGACTGGCGGTGCGCAGCGCTGCGTAGGGCAGAGCGCGGTCACCGTCCCGCGGTTCGGAGATCAACGGGCCGTTGGCTCGCTGAGACGCGCAGCGCGCCCTTTTCGAGTCCTGAGTGTCCGCGAAAGGTCGCTAACGTCCGGGAAGAACGGCAGATCATGCAGCTTTTCGTGGGCACTGGCGGGCGGTCGCGGACAAACGAACAGCCCCAGAACAGCCCTAGGCTTTGCCCGCGGCCGCCCGCTAGAGTTCTCCTCGCGGTTCCTCAATCCACACGCCCTCCAGTCCGTGCGAATGGAGCACACCAAGGCGCTACCCGGCTTCCATCTGCACCTGGACGAGTAGGATCTCGTCAGCGCGCGGGCGAGGCGATGAGCGCGGCGAGGCTCTTCTCCGGAGCGGCCCACTCGTCGCCTGCCATGCGCGCGACCTCCTTGCTGTCCCGGCGCACGATCATGGTCGGCAAGCCGTTGACGCCCAGATCATTCGCCATGGGATCCGTCCCGTCGTGCGGGACACCGTGGAAGGTGACCGCGATGGGAGCCCCCCGGACGCTCTCCAGCACCCGGACGAGCCTCGGAACCGCCTGCCCGCAATGCGGACACCAGCTTCCGAAGAAGACGAGCAGCTCCGTCGGCTGCTTCAAGCGGCGGAGCTTGTCGAGCGCAGCAGGGTCCGGCGTGTATCGAGCCGCGTCACGCCGATACTCGGGCAGCGCCTCGATCAGCTCGTCGAGCGTTCGATCGCCAAGCAGTGGCGGGCTTGCTTTCAGCGTCATCGTGCGCCCGTCACGGTCGACGACCAGATTCGGACCATCCACTCGCACCGACAGGAAGTCTTCTTGCGGTCCGCCCGTATCGACCCGAACGACCTCGGGGTCGGCAGCATCGCGGCTGATGCGCTTGGGGTCGAGCAGCCGCGCGGAAAGCCGCCCCGTCATGATGAGCACAGGGCGGCCGAACGGTGAAGGATCGACGAGGAAGCTCGCCGGCAGCTCGATGGAGCGATATATCGCCGAGCCCGACGCCGCGAACTGGCCGGTCGGCTCGAGCTCCAGGGGCTCGGCGTGCGCGGCGCTCCACCAGCTCACCACCAGCGCGACGACCACCGTCTTCCACACGAACCATCTCATGGCAGCCCTCCTCGGGCGAGCGTGTCCAGCGTAGCGTCGGGAGGAAATCCACTCCACGTCGCGAGCACGCGGCCGCCGTCGACGAGCGCGCTCCGCGGTAGCCTCCGGTAGAGCCTGCGGAGCATCCGCGGCGGGGCACTGCGTACCTCGAACGCGGGTGCGGCTGACCAGAGGAATGCGGCCGCCAGCTCGGGATCGTCGTCGGCCAAGCCCCACACGGGCGTGCCTCCGTGCGGCAGCTTCAAGCGCTCGTTCAGGTCCGGGATGCGCGCGCTCGTCGTCGGATCGGCTCGGTCGAGCAGCAGGACAAGATGCCGGCCGGCGCGTAGCTCGGGGACGATCTCGTCGAGTCGCGTGGCCCCGACCGTCGTCCCCGGGGCGAGCGCCGTCGCCTGGTTGTCGAGCGGCAGCCACGGCGCAGAGAGGGCGAGCGCGGCGCCAGCGGCGGCACCGAGCAGGCTCGACCGCCAGGGCAGCACGTCCGAGCGCGTCGGGCGGCCGAGCCATGCGACTCCCGAGAGCGCCACGAATCCGACGTCCTCGTACAACGCCTGTCGGGGCGTGCGTTCCAGAAGCTGGCCGAAGCATCCGCACACTGCGGTCCCGTCCGGGTGGACCAACTGCCACGCTACGATGCCGACGAACATCACGAACGTCGCGCTGGTGGCAAGCAGAACGAGGCGGTGGCGCGAGCCGCCAAGCAGCGCCGCCCCGAGCCCCGCCTCGAACGCCACGACGACGAGGGCACCCGGGTAGGCGGCTCCCGCTGGCACCGACATGTCGCGCAGTCGATCGGCGAAGGCGTACGGGTCGATCGCCTTGGCGTACGCGGCCAGCAGAAGCACCGCGCCGAGGAGGAATCCCGCGAGCCCCCCCGGCTTCCCGAGCTTCGACGTCCCACACACCGCCGACGCGTTTACGCGAATCGATGCCGCTTCGAAAGCGGAAACGACGGCGGAGTCGGCTGACCTGGACGCGACTGTGTCGTGGCACTAGGATCGGGAGAGTGCGATTCGATTTCCGGGTGTCGTGAGCGTTCACGAGCGTCCGCTACGGTCCTGAGTCTCGACCACATGCGTCTGACCTCGTGAACGCCGGTGGACGGTCGCGGAGGGAAAACCGGCCCAGAACAGGCCCAGGCTCCCGCCGCGGGCGCCCGCTAGGGTCTAGCGGCGAAGGGGGTTGGACCGAGTCGAACGCCCGACAAGTAGCACCCCGGGTGAGACCGCGTCGCCAAACGGCGATGACGTCGGCGGCTCTGCTTCGGCCCAGCCGAACGTAAAGGGGTGCCGAGCACGTGGCGGGCCGACTAGATCGCAAGTGGAGCCGAGGGGAGTCGAACTTCGACCTCTAGAGTGCGATCTCAATTCCGGGTTAGCACGCGTGCCCTGGCCGAGTTCGAGGTTTTGTCCTTGACTGGCGAAGCGCGCCTGAGGCACGCTGCCGCCGTTCTCGGACCAGATGACGGCCAGGAGGTGTCATGCTTCGATCCGCGTTTGCTCTCGGCGCTGCGGTCGCGCTCGCAGCCGCGCCAAATTTGGGGTGGGCTGTGCCCTCTGAGACCAAGTGCATTGCGCGGAAGGAACGGATCGCGGCCGCATATCTGAGTTGCCGGCTGAATGCGGATGCGAAAGCCATGCTTGGCGGCTTCGCGCCGGATTTCGCGACTTGCAACGGTAGGTTCGACGCGAAGTGGGCGAAAGCGGAGGCCTCCGGATCGTGTCCTGCCTCTCTGGATGCGACGGCGTTGAAGGCCCAGCTGGCCATGGCCGCGAGTGAGGCGGTAGCAGTGTTGAACGATCCGTTGGCCGCTACGTGTCAGCAGAGCCTCATCGCGTGCCAGACCGAGCAAGACGCGTGTCTCGTGTCCTGCCTGGGCGGTGACGGCGCGTGCGGCCCGGGATGTGCGGCGAGCGACCCGGAATGCGTTTCGAATTGCTTCATCGACCCGGGAGATGGAACGATCGTCGATAGCTGCACCGGTCTGCAATGGGAGGGGAAGATCGCGACCGACGGAGTGCCCAACACGGCGGATCCCCACGACGCTGACAACCGCTACTCGTGGGGCGGCATTTGCCTGACTGGAGGCGCACGGTGCCAGCCCAGCGCGGAGGCAGAGGCCGCATGCAGGACGCAAACAAACGCCGCGTTCTGGAGCTTTGGCTGCGACCGATGCGCTGCAGGAGATGCTGATTGCGATGTCGATCCGTTCAGTGTTGGGGCACCCACGACGATCTGGGCATGGGTGAGCTCGTTGAATGATTGCTCCTTCGGCGGCCATCACGACTGGCGGCTCGCTACGGTGAACCGCGATGGTGACGCCGCCGAGCTGGAAACCATCCTGGATGTAACCCAGGTAGAGTGCGCAGGCGGAACGGGGCCATGCATCGATCCGCTCATCGGGCCGACCTCCCATGCCCCCGCCGGCGACTACTGGTCAGCGACAACTGTGGCCGGCAACCCCGATCTCGCCTGGTTCGTGTCGTTCGGTGACACGCTCGGCTACGGCCCAGGCGTCGTGGCCAACGGGTCCAAGAACACGGGCGTCGTCCGTGCCGTGCGCGTCAGCGGCCCCTGATGCGCTCGGCGGTTCAAGTCGAGAACCTGACCAGAGGGAAAGGTGCTCACGACCCGCAACGAGGGCTTCATCATGCCCTGTTCCACGAACGCGAGGGTGAGTGTGACCTCGGCGAGGATCGCGCGAGAGTTGCAAGTGGAGCCGAGGGGAGTCGAACCCCCGACCTCTAGAGTGCGATCCGACGTCCGAGGGTGTCCTGACTGTCCTCGAATGTCCACGAACGGCCCGGAAAAAATGGCACTTCATGCAGCAATTAGTGGACACTGGCGGACGGTCGCGGACAAAAGAACAGCCCCAGAACAGCCCCAGGATCTGCCCGCGGCCGCCGCTAGAGTTTTCCTCTAGCGATCGGCCCGCCGCATCTTCAGCAGGCTTCCCGCCCCGACGGGCGACGCGTGCCCCCGGGCCCCGAGCGCGGACAGAGGCGATCGAGCGGCGCGTGGCGGCCCGCGCCTTTGCGTGAGGGCCATTCTTCCGCATCCGGAGTTGGTGTTCATGAGAGTTGACACCAATATGCGATTTAGTGTTAAGTCACATGAACATGAAAATGGCCGCCCTGAAGTCGACGCGCAGCTACACGATGCGGGCGCGGGCAGAGTCGACGATCAGAACGCGCGAGCGAATCCTGGACGCCGTCATCGCTCTCTCCGAGGAGCGGTTGTCTGTGGAAATCATCCTTGCCGACGTCGCCGCGCGGGCTGGCGTGACCGTTCAGACCGTGTTGCGACACTTCGGGAGTCGGCAGGGTCTCTTCGAACAGGCCCAGGCGCGCCAAGTCGCACAGGTCCGCGTCGAACGTGCCACGCCGGTCGGCGACGCTGCGTCGGCGGTGCGCATCATCGTCGCGTTCTACGACCGACTCGGCGAGTGGTCGCTACGGTTGCAGGCGCAGGAGCACAGCGACGAGTTCTGCCGGCAGACGGTGCGGGTTGGCCGGCAGGTGCATCGCGAGTGGGTGGAAGAGGTCTTCGCTCCTCAGCTCGTCGGCCGGCGCGACCGCAAGGAACTCGTGGATCTCCTCGTCGTCGCCACCGACGTGCTCACGTGGAAGATCCTCCGCCGCGACGGCGGTATGGATCGCTCGACCACCTGCAAACGCATGCTTCGGCTGGTGCTGGCCGTCCTGCCCACGTCCGCCGAAAGGAGCTGACATGGCACGGATCCTGACGGTCACCTGGGACGGCGGCGGCAACGTGCCGCC
>Ga0075434_100007094_pt1 | contig 10348 bp, 6 predicted proteins | sample RhiMethybrSRZTD3_FD_75298 | JGI IMG/M metagenome (GOLD analysis project Ga0075434, IMG submission 75298) | Populus rhizosphere microbial communities from Tennessee, USA - Rhizosphere MetaG P. TD hybrid SRZTD3 | ecosystem: Host-associated > Plants > Roots > Rhizosphere > Soil | place: USA...
GCGACGGACATCTGAAAAGACGAGTAAGGTGGCGCGCTGACTTGAGATGCATCACACGACCGGCGTCCACACGAGAGTCACTTGGTCAACGTCTCACTGCCGTTTGCGCCAACCCCTACGACATAGCGGCCGCCGAAAGTTGCAATCCCCGCCAGGTTGGCGTAACTCACGTGCCCGATCCATGCACACAGGCGGCCCAATGCGACTGGGCAACGAGTCGCAACCCGGTTTCGCGGCGCGCGATGGTTCGCTGAATGCCGTGGAATGGAGTGTGCGCCGTCACACCCGGCCCGCCGGATGCGGGACGCTCTTCAGAACAGGTACTCAGAATGGCTCAACGCCAAACCCTTCCGGTCCTTCCGCTCCGCGGAACCGTGATCTTTCCGGGCCTCACCGCGCCGATTGCGGCTGGTCGACCGGGAACGCTGCGCGCGATCGAAGCGGCGTTGAAAGGCGACCGCTTGGTCTTCGCGGTTGCGCAGCGCGACAACACGGATGAACCGACGCCGGACATCCTCTACTCGATGGGCGTGATAGCGCGAATCGGGCAGATCCAGCGCGGACTTGGTGGCGTTCAACTCCTGCTTCAGGGTGAGCAGCGCGCCACCGCCCTCCAATATTCGACGTCGGAGGGCTACCTCACTGCCGTCGTCATGTCCACCGAGGAGATGACGCCGCTCAACGACCACGACCCGGCATTCGAGGCGCTTCACAAGGAGATCCGCGAGCGCGCGGCCGAGCTTGGCGAACGTCGTGGGCTACCAGAGGAGGTCGTTCACCAGGTTCTCGACTCGGTCACCGAGCCGGGACGGTTCGCTGACCTCGTTGCTGGCTACATCGAGCTTCCGGTCGCCGAGAAGCAAGGGCTGCTCGAGACCTTGAGCGTCGAGGAGCGCCTCCGACGTGTCCTCGTACACGTCCAGCGTCAGATCGGGCTGCTCGAGGCACAGGAGGAGATCAAGTCGCAGGTCCAGGAAGAGCTCGGAGAGCGACAGCGGGAGATGTATCTCCGCGAGCAGCTCAAGGCGATCCAGAAAGAGCTCGGCGACGACGATCAGGCGAAAGAAGTCAGCGAGCTTCGCGACAAGCTCACGAAGCTCAACCTCCCCAAGGAGGCTCGAGCCGAGGTCGAGCGCGAGCTGGGGCGCCTAGAGCGGTCCGGGCGGGAGTCGATGGAAGCGCAGGTGATTCGCACCTACCTGGAGTGGATTGCCGAGCTTCCATGGAATACGCGCTCCGACGACCACCTGGACCTCCGGCGTGCAACGGACGTATTGGACGAGGATCACTACGGGCTTCAGGACGTCAAGGACCGGGTCCTCGAGTTTCTTGCCGTTCGGCAGCTCCGGGCTCTGCAACTCGCGGAGGAAGTCGAGAAGACCGGCGAGCTGCCGGCGTCGAAGATCAAAGCGGCAAAGGAGGACGCGACGCCGGCGCTGAACGTCGGCGATGACGACGACCGGACCATCACGGACGCGAAGGAGGCGAAGGCCCGCGCGATGGCCAAGGGCCCGATCCTGCTCTTCGTGGGCCCGCCGGGCGTGGGCAAGACATCCATCGCGAAGTCCATTGCTCGCGCGCTCGGTCGAGAATACGTCCGCGTCGCGCTGGGTGGTGCTCGCGACGAAGCGGACATCCGCGGACACCGCCGCACGTACGTAGGCGCGATGCCCGGCCGAATCATTCAGGGAATGAAGCAGGCCGGAACCAAGAACCCCGTTTTCCTGCTCGACGAGGTAGACAAGCTTGGCGTCTCGTTCCAGGGCGATCCATCGAGTGCACTGCTCGAAGTGCTCGACCCGGCTCAGAACGACAGCTTCACCGATCATTATCTCGGTGTTCCGTTCGACCTGAGCGAAGTCCTCTTCATTGCGACGGCAAACTTCATCCAGAACATTCCAGGGCCGTTGCTCGACCGAATGGAAACGGTCGACTTCGCAGGCTATACGGAACGAGAAAAAGCGGAGATCGCGAAGAAGTACCTCATCCCGCGTCAGCTCGAGGACGCCGGGCTTGCCGACAAGAAGGTCAGCTTCACCGACGACGCGGTCATGTCGGTCGTGTCCAACTACACCCGCGAGAGCGGCGTGCGGCAGCTCGAGCGCCAGATCGGCGCCGTCGCACGGAAGGTGGCGCGACGAATCGCCGCGGGCGACAGCGGAGTGATCGAGGACGGCAAGATCGACGCGAACGAAGTCCGAGAGCTCCTCGGCCGTCCGAAGGTTCATCCCGAGCGCGCGGCCGAGACCAACGAGGTCGGCATCGCGACGGGTATGTACTACACGCCAGTGGGCGGCGACATCATGTTCGTGGAGGCGTCAATCCGCCGGTACTATGGCGGGGCGCCTAACGTCGACCAGTCGATGCAGGTCGGCCCGGGCGGCGCGGTCTCCCTCATTCTCACCGGCCAGCTTGGAGACGTGATGAAGGAGTCGGCACGCGCAGCGTTCACCTACGCGACGAACAACGCGGCCAAGCTGGGCATCCCCAAAGACCGTCTGGGCGCCATCGAGGCGCACATACACGTGCCGGCGGGGGCGATTCCGAAGGATGGGCCGTCAGCCGGAATCGCGATCGCGACTGCCCTCGTGTCGGAAATGTCGGATCGGCCGGTTCGCCGGGACGTCGCGATGACCGGGGAGATCACGCTGCGCGGTCGCGTGCTACCCATCGGCGGTCTCAAGGAAAAAGTGCTCGGCGCTCACCGGGCAGGCATCAAGGTCATCGTTCTTCCAAAGGAGAACGAGGCCGACATCGAGGACATTCCGGAGGAAGTGCGCTCGCAGCTGAGCTTCCACCCCGTGGAAACTCTGGAAGAAGTGCTCAAGATCGCGCTCGTGCCGGAAAAGGACGCCGAGGCATCCGAGGAGAAGAAGGAGGCGATGGTGGCGGCGTGAGTTCGCCGGGTTCCGTCGAGACCCTGCCCAACCAACCTGCAACACACGACCGCGCTGGCTCGTACGAGAGCCAGCGCGGTTCTTCTTGCACGTCCCCTGACCCGAGTTCGATGCGTTTTTCGGTTGTCGCCGCTTCGCGCGTTGGCATGGACGCGCTTCGAGTGAACCCATTGAGGACGGCGCTTTCGACCCTGGGGGTCATCATCGGGGTCGCTTCCCTCGTGGCCGTGCTGTCACTTGGTGACGGGATGGAGCGAATGGCGCGGGCAGAAGTCGAGCGCACAACAGATGTGCAGACGGTAAGCGTCACGTCTCGCACCACGGAGACCGTGGACGGGCAAACGCTTCCGGTTCGAGACTATCCCGTCTTCACTCTCGCCGACGCCACCGCCGCTCGCGACGAGATCGACCGGGCGATCGGCGTGTCGCTCTCACTATCTGGACGTGCGACGGTGGAATCGCCGCAAACAGGGAAACGTCGGTCGACCGGAGTGACGGCCACGCTGGCCGACGCCGATCAATTCATGCACCTCAAGTTCACGGATGGCCGGTACTTCTCGCCGGTCGAAGCTGCGCGAAATGCTCCGGTGGTGGTTCTCTCCAACAAGCTTGCGCAAGAATTAGCCGGGGGCCGATCGCCATCGTCCATGCTCGGCAGAGCGGTCCGCGTGAACGGCAATCCGCGTGAGGTGATCGGAATTCTGGCGCCGTACAAGGGTGAGTTTGCGCTGAACCTGTACGTGCCGTTCGTTGCCGCGAGCACGGTCCTACCGGCGACCACGGCGCCTCGAACTCCCACGCTGCTCGTGAAGGCGCAACGTCTCGAGGAGGTAGAGCTCACCAAGAGCCTCGTCGAGGACTGGGTTGCTCAGCGCTTCGGCCGCTGGGAAGGCCGTATCCAGGTGCAGACGTCTTCGCAGCGGTTGGCTCAGGCGACGGATGGGATCTTCGTCTTCAAGCTCTTCATGGGCGCGCTCACCGGCATCTCGCTGCTTGTCGGCGGCATCGGCATCATGAACATCCTGCTGGCCTCGGTCACCGAGCGCACGCGCGAGATCGGCGTTCGAAAAGCGTTAGGCGCACGTCGGCGCGACATTCTGTTGCAGTTCCTGGCGGAGTCGGTAGCGATCTCCGGCGCGGGTAGCCTACTCGGTGTGGCGCTGGGACTTTCCGGAGCGTTCGCGATCGTCGCCGGAATTCGGGCGCAGGCGCAAGCCATCTACCTCGATGCGACGTTCTCGTGGTCGACGGTGCTCTCGGCCGCGCTCTCGGCCATCGTGATCGGGCTGACGTTCGGAACGTACCCGGCGCGGCGAGCAGCGCGCTTGAGCCCGATCGACGCGATCCGCCACGAGTGATCCGGTGACTGGGTCGGTTGACTCGTTAGGCGTTCGCGGGATCAGAACACGATCGGCCCGTTCTTGAACAGCTGCCAGCCGTTCACGCGCAACGGGAGCGGCTCGGTACCCTCGAGGAAATACTCCGTGTAACGGCGCTCCGGCGGCGTTGTGGAGTCCGCGAGCTGGCCGCTGACACGGTCGAGCTGTGCAGCGATGAGTCCTTGTGGCGCCGTCCACTGCGCCGAACTCCGCGCCGCGTAGTATTCCGCCATCATCTTGCCGAAGATCGGCGCGGCGAGCGTGCCTCCAGCGGCGCCGGCCGTGATCGTCGTCGGTTTGTCAAAGCCCAGCCAAACGCCGGCGACGAGCTCGGGCGTCATGCCGACGAACCAGACGTCACTGTTGTCGTTGGTCGTGCCAGTCTTTCCCGCCACGGGGATGCTCTCGGGCAAGTAGCGTCTCACCGACGTTGCCGTGCCGCGTTCGACGACCTCGCGCATCATGTCGCGGACGATGAAGGCAACCTTCGGATCGATCACCGCCCGCGGCGCTGCCGCCGGATTGGTGAACACTGCGTTCCCTGCGCGGTCCTCGATCCGGTAAATGAAGCGCGGGTCCACGTGCGCGCCGAGGTTGGCGAACACCGTGTAGGCCCCGACGAGGTCCAGCGGCTGCAGCGCGGAAGCGCCTATCGCGCTCGCGGGGTATGGCGCCACGGGGGCATCGATGCCGAACCGGCGTGCGAGGTGTACGATGGTGTCCATCCCAACGCGCTCGGCGAGCTGCACCGCGACGACATTCCTCGATTTCGCCAATGCCTCACGCATCGTGATCGGACCGAGGAACTGGTTGTCCGAATTATCCGGCCGGTAAACTCGGCCACGATCCAGCTGGATGGCGATCGCCGTGTCGGGAATGATGGTGCTGGCCGTTAGGCTGTCGGCAATCGCGGCAGCGTAGACGATCGGCTTGAACGCCGAGCCGGGTTGGCGCATCCCGTCGATGACACGGTCGAAGGACGATTCGCGGTAGTCGCGGCCACCGATCAATGCCCGAACGTCACCCGTGGTCGGATCAATCGCCACCAAGGCGCCCTGAAGATAGTCCGTGCTGCCCTTTGGCCGCGACGCGAACTTGACGTGACGGTAGCCTTGCTGCGACTCGACGTCCTGAATTCCCGCGACCAGCGCGTCGTTCGCGGCGCGTTGCAGTAGTGGATCGAGACTCGTATACGCGCGGTACCCGCCGGTTGATACAGGAACCCCAGCGCGCTCGGCCTGGATGCGTACGACGTCCAGGAAAAACGATGCGTCCACCGAGAAGCCCGCGTTAGGTACCGTTTTGAGCGGAACGCGTTTCGTGGCTTCAGCCTGGGCAGGCGTGATGTATTTTTGCTGCGCCATGAGCGTCAGGACGAGGTTCCGGCGCTCCGTCACGCGGTCCGGGGCCTTGACGGGATCGTAGATCGCCGGGCCCTTCGGCATCGATGCGAGCGTTGCCGCCTCGGCCAGCGTCAGCTGGGCCGCCCCCTTCCCGAAATAATGTCTCGACGCCGACTCGATGCCGTACCAGCCGTGCCCGAAGCTGATCTGGTTCAGGTAGGCTTCGAGAATCTGCTCCTTGTTATAGTGCTTCTCCATCTCGCGCGCCGCGCTCTGCTCGCGAAGCTTGCGCATCGGGCTCTTGTCCCGCCGGTCCACCAGGTCGGGGTGCATGTTGCCGACGAGTTGCTGCGTGATCGTGCTCGCACCCCGTGGGTCCCCTCGCACGGCGTCCTTGAGCGCGCCGGCAATCCCGACGACATCCACGCCGTCATGCTGGTAGAAGCGCTGGTCCTCCACCGCCACGAAGGCCTGGCCTACGTAGCGAGGCAGCGTCCGGATCGAAACGATGGTGCGCTTTTCCTTTCCGAGCTCGCCAATCAACGAGCCGTCGCGAGCAAACACGAGCGACGACTGTGGCGGCACGATGATCCGCCAGGCCTCGTTCGATTCTCCCTCCTGCGCCGAAAGTCGGGCCGCAATCGACACGGCGATCGCGACGACGACTGAGGTGCGCCGGAACATTCGTGGGCCAACCATAGCGCGTAACATACACCTGACTGCCTCGAACGTACCTTGCCAGCGACCCAGGCTCCGGCACTGTGACAGCGATCACGCGTTTGGCATTCCGATGGCTGCGAGACGATGGCACCTTTCAGCATGGCATCGACGCTCGACCTGGCGATTGTCCAGTTCCGGCCGCGTAAAGGCAACTACGCCTCGAACATCGCGCGCATCGGCGGCCTGCTCGCGCGCGCCGCCACACTGTCGCCGAGGCCGGCCGTGGTGCAGTTCCCCGAGACCGCGGCGACGGGATACTTCGTGGAAGGGGGCGTTCGAGATCTGGCGGTCACCGCCGGTGAGCTCGCGCGTGACCTCGATGCAGCGTATCGCCAAGCGCTGCGCGAGCCGCAGCCGGTGGACGTCGTGCTGGGCTTCTACGAGAAGTGGCGAGATACGCTGTACAACAGCGCCGCTTACGTCCGTCTCGGTCGCGGGGAGCCTGAAATTCTCCACGTTCATCGGAAGAACTTCCTTCCGACCTACGGGCTCTTCGACGAGGAGCGGTTCGTAGAGCGTGGCCTTGAAATGCGGGCGTTCGACACGCCATGGGGGCGTGCCGCGATTCTTGTCTGCGAAGACGCCTGGCACAGCCTTTCGGGGACCGTGGCTGCCCTCGACGGCGCCCAGCTGATCTTTCTTTCGTCGGCTGCGCCGGCGCGCGGTGTGTGGCCGCGTGAGGACGCAACTCCGGGCCCGGCGTCGGTGGCGCGATGGGAGCGCCTAGTGCGCGACATTGCCGAAGAGCATGGCGTGTTCGTGACGTTCTCGAATCTCGTCGGCAGCGAAGGCGGCAAGATGTTCCCCGGTGCGTCGATGCTGATGGGTCCGCGGGGCGATATCCGCAGTCGCGCTCCGGTCTGGGAGGAGGCAATGCTCGTCGCGACGATCGACCTGGGGGATCTCGCGCGCGCCCGGTCCGACGTGCCGCTGCTTGCGGACCTCCGGACCGCGCTCCCGCATTTGCGGGACCTGCTGGACGACGTCGATCGCGAACACGTTAGGCCGCCGGTCGAGTGGGACGCGGTTCCATCGAGCGACAATGGGGCCCAGGCCCCCGTCACATCCGGTACGGCGCCGGCGTTGTCGCCACCGTCGTCGCTCGGAGCAGCTACCGACGCAGCTACGAACGGCGCCACCGTCGACGTGTGCATCGTTCACGGCGGCGAGGTAGCCCGCGGAGCGCCGCCCCCTCTCGACATCGATCCATCGCTCGTAGAGCAATGGCTGATTGCCTTCATTCGCGACGAGATGAAACGCCGCGGCTTCCAGCGCGCCGTCGTTGGCCTGTCGGGCGGCGTGGACTCCGCCGTGACGACATATCTCGCCGCACGCGCGTTGGGACCAGCCAACGTCGTGGCTGTGCGCCTGCCGTATCGCACCTCGAATCCGTCGAGTCTCGAGCATGCGCAACTGGTGATCGACGCCCTCGGCGTCGACGCCCGGACGATCGATATCACGACTGCGGTCGATGGCTACCTGGCGACCGAACCCGATGCGGATCCGGCGCGACGCGGAAACGTCATGGCGCGAGTCCGCATGATCGCGCTGTTCGACCTCTCGTCCCGCTATCGTGCGCTGCCGCTCGGCACCGGAAACAAGACCGAGCGACTGTTCGGCTATTTCACCTGGCACGCGGACGATTCGCCGCCGATAAACCCGTTGGGAGACCTGTTCAAGACCCAGGTGTGGGCACTCGCGCATCATCTCGGCGTTCCCGAGGTCATCGTCACCAAGCCCGCGTCGGCAGACCTCATCACCGGGCAAACCGACGAGGGCGACTTCGGCATCAGTTACGCCAAGGCAGACCAGATCCTGAACTGGCTGTTGTCAGGCTACACGCCAGGTGAACTGGCCGGCCGCGGGTTCGACGTGGCCGAGGTGGCCCTGGTTCAGCGGCGCCTCGCCAGTACGCACTGGAAGCGGCGCCTTCCCACGGTCGCGATGCTCAGCCCCACCGCGATCGGCGAATCGTATTTGCGGCCGGTGGACTACTAGGGCGTCACCGCGTAGTCGGTGTCGGCACAGCTGCACCGGGCTTGAGCACGATCGTCACGATGCTGACAGCACTCGGTGCAAGCGTGCCCGGTGCATGCTTCGAGACGTCAACCGTTGCGATGTCGTTAGGCTGCAGCGCCCCGACGCCCGAGGGGAGTGCCGGCGGCCGAGCGGATGGCGTCTTGAGCAGGACAACCTTGTGCTCGGCCGAACCAGCCGGTCGAACCTCGGCGACGTGCAGCTCCGTCCCCGTCGTCACTCGCTTCTCGAGCTCCCCTGCGGCTGTTCTCTCGCGCACCGGGCCCTTGTCCTCTACGGTCGGGGCTCCGCCTGGCCGCTTCAATGGTCCGCCTTCGCCTGCCGGTTTGGCCTCGGTGAGCACGACCGCGCCGGTGGCCGACTTCACGATGAACAGGATTGTGGGCCCACCCTCCCCTCGCGCGACCGCTGGGAAATAGCGGGACACCATTCCCTTGGCGTCAGGCGCGGGCCCGACGACGGTCTGGACTTCGCCGTACAGTCGCTTCGTCGCCTGATTGGTTCCGTCGGGGGCGACCGCTTCCGGTGACGGCATGTCACACGCCAGGAACACGACGGCGAGCGCCGCCGCAATACCTAACGTGACGCGGGCGCCGACGAATCGCGGACGATGAGGATGCATGGCCATGATTCTCCTCGTGAGTGAAGACGTTCGCTCGAAGAGCGCCGGCGCCAGCAGGACGCCGGATCGCAGGCGGCGCTCGCACACGTCCAGCAGCAGATTCCCGTAGGCGCGCGAGTCGCGTCCGGCCGCCAGCACGCGCGCATCGCAGTCCAACTCGACGGCGAGTCGCAGTCGGCGGACGAGCCACCACGCCACAAAATTCCACGGCATGAGCACACCGATCAGGGCGGCGGATTGCAGCAGCAACGGATCGCGGGCGCGCACGTGCTGGCGCTCGTGCTCGAGCATGAGCGCGCGCTGAGCCGGCGGCAGCGTCAGGGACCACTCGGGCACGACTATGCTCGGCCGAAGCGCGCCGATGACCGCCGGGCCGGTTGCCGCGGCGACCCAGACGGGCTGCCCGTCGATGACAACCTTTCGCCAGCTTCGGCGTCGCCGAGCCAGCGCCCATGCGGTTGCGACATAACCGGTCACCGCAAGGAGCACGGCCGCCATCCACGCCCCGCCGAGCGCCACGCTCACGGTGCCTAACGACCTGGGTTCCGCGCGGGCGATCAGCTCCGCGATGCCAGTTTGTGACGCGACCCAGATCGATGGAACACCGGTGCGTGCTCGGGCGTCGTCGCCGACTCGCGCCGCGACAGCGGCCTGGGCGAGGCCCAGCCGAGGTGCCGCCAGCTGCCAGGCCGGTATGGCCGCCGAGAGGGTGAGGGCGAGCATCCAGATCCAGCGGCGCTGTCGGAGCGCTCCACTCGTGGCGAGATCGAGCACGCTGGCCGCGGCCGCGAGCGCAAGCGACACGATCAGGGCATAGGACATCCAGAGGGCGATCATCGCTTGTCTCCTCGCAGCCGCGCGTCCATCAGCCGGCGAAGCTTTTTGATCTGGTCGTCGGAGAGATCCCGATCGCTCACCAGCTGTGTCAGCAACAGTTCCGGCGACCCGTTGAACACGGTGTCGATCAGTCGCGCGAGCGCGCTCCGACCGGCAACGCGTCGTTCCACGAGCGGGAAGTAGCGGTGAGCCTTCCCCTCTCCGCGGTGGCCGACGTGACCCTTCTCCTCCAGCGTGCGGAGGACTGAGAGCACGGTCGTATACGCGAGGTCGTCGGGAAGGCGCTCGCGCACCTCGGCCACTGTCGCCGATCCGCGACCCCACAGCACGGCCATGACGTCGAGCTCGCGATCCGTAAAGATGATGCGCATGGGTATCTACTAGAAGTTTAGTAGATAGTAGGCATCGACAGCTCGTCTGTCAACTAGTTTTCTAGTAGGTCGGCATGTGTGCTCGATTCGAGCCGCAAGAATCGGGTTGGCGACCGGTCAGCGAATCGATAGATCTCAGCCA
>Ga0075434_100007096_pt1 | contig 10347 bp, 8 predicted proteins | sample RhiMethybrSRZTD3_FD_75298 | JGI IMG/M metagenome (GOLD analysis project Ga0075434, IMG submission 75298) | Populus rhizosphere microbial communities from Tennessee, USA - Rhizosphere MetaG P. TD hybrid SRZTD3 | ecosystem: Host-associated > Plants > Roots > Rhizosphere > Soil | place: USA...
CGCGCAGCAGGTGGGGGAGAAGGGCGGCAAGCTCATCGCCGGCAACGCCCTCCAGCCGACCCCCACGGCGACCACCATCCGCGGCGACGTCGTGACCGACGGCCCGTTCGTCGAGACCAAGGAGGCGCTGGGCGGCTACTACCTGATCGATGCGCGCGACCTGGACCACGCGCTCGACATCGCCAAGCTGTGCCCGGCGCGGTTCGGTGGCGTCGAGGTCCGGCCGATCATGGTCTTCTCGTAGGGGTAAGCGCCGCACAGGCATGAGCGCAGCGGGCGTGAACCCGGAGCCGGGGCCTGACGGAGGCCAGGCCGACAGCGGGGCCGGGCCGGGGGACGAATCCGCCGCCGCCGTCGCCGACGCGCACCGTCGCGAGTGGGCCTTCGTGCTCGCCGCGACGGCGCGCGTCGCCGGCGACATCGATCTCGCCGAGGAATGCGTTCAGGACGCCTACGTGGCCGCCCTGGACGTGTGGTCCCGGCAAGGCGTGCCGCGCAACCCCGGTGCCTGGCTCACCACCGCGGCCCGGCGGCGCGCCATCGACGCGCTCCGGCGCGACCGGACCCTGCGCGGCAAGCTGCCGCTGCTGATCGAGCCCACCGCGCCGGTCGCGGGCTCCTCCCCGCCGCCGGCTCCAGCGGGGGAGGACGACGTGATCCCCGACGACCGGCTCCGGCTCGTGTTCACCTGCTGCCATCCGGCCCTGGCCAGGGAGGCCCAGGTCGCGCTCACCTTGCGGCTGGTGTGCGGGCTGACCACGACCGAGATCGCACAGGCCTTCCTGGTCCCGGAGCCGACGATGGCCGCCCGGGTGACCCGGGCCAAGAAGAAGATCTCGGCGGCCCGCATCGCCTACCGGGTGCCCGGTGCCGCCGAGCTGCCCGATCGCCTCGATGCGGTGCTCACCGTGGTGCACCTGCTGTACACCACCGGCCATATGGCTCCGGCCGGGGAAAACGTGGTGCGCGGGGATCTCGTTGAGCGCGCCATCGACCTGGCGCGGATGCTGCGCTCGCTCATGCCGGACGAGCGTGAGGTACGCGGGCTGCTCGCCCTGCTGCTGCTCACCGACGCCCGGCGGGCGACCCGCGCCGACGCGGACGGGCGGCTGCTGCTGCTGGCCGAGCAGGACCGGTCCCGCTGGGACCGGGCCGCGATCGCCGAAGGGCTCGCGCTGGTGCCCGGTGCGCTGCGCGGCGGGCGGCCGGGACGGTTCGCGCTGCAGGCGGCGATCGCCGCCCTGCACGCCGAGGCCCCCAGCTACGCCGAGACCGACTGGCGGCAGATCGTCCAGCTCTACGACGTCTTGCTCGCCGCCTGGCCGTCCCCGGTCGTGATGCTGAACCGAGCCGTCGCGCTCGCGCTGGCCGAGGGGCCGGAGGCGGGACTGGCGCAGATCCAGGAGTTGGAGCGGGACGGCCGCCTGGCGGGTTACCGGTACCTGCCCGCCGCCAAGGCGGACCTCCTGCGCCGCCTCGGTCGGCGGGAAGAGGCCGCGCAGGCGTACCGCGCCGCGATGGCCCTCACGGAGAACACCGCAGAACGGGACTTCCTGGGCCGGCGCATCGCCGAGACCGGCGGGCGGCCGGGACCGGGCCGCCGCGGCGGCTGACGCGGACGCGGCCGGCCCGGGCAGGTGGGGCCGCCGGGCGGAATAGCTTGTGTGGCACACTGGTTACGACAGCAAAGCGTGCTCCGGGGTCGGTGAAACTCCGAGCCGGCGGTGACAGTCCGCGACCCGGCCAAGGCGCCCAGCGCCAGCGGCCGGCTGACCCGGTGGAATCCCGGGACCGACGGTGAAAGTCCGGATGGGAGGCAGCACGCGCGCGGCCCGGTCGGCGATGGCCGGGAGCCGCGCTCGCGCATCCGCGCGTACCCCGGAGCCCGCAAGGCCCGGAGGAGATGAACGCGGATGTTCACCGGAATCGTCGAAGAGCGCGGCGAGGTCGTCGCGGTGGACAGGCATGCCGGGGCGGCCACCGTGACGGTGCGCGGCCCCCGGGTCACCGCCGATGCGGGCCTGGGGGATTCCATCGCGGTCAACGGGGTCTGCCTCACCGTCACCGCGGCGTCCGGCCCCACCTTCACCGCCGACGTCATGGCCGAGACCCTGCGCCGCACCGCGCTGGGCGCGCTGGCCCCCGGCTCGCCCGTCAACCTGGAGCGCCCGCTCCGTCTCGGCGGCCGCCTGGGCGGGCATCTGGTGCAGGGTCATGTGGACGCCGTCGGCGTCCTCGTGTCGCGCAGCCCCGCTCAGCACTGGGACGTGGTGCGGATCACGGTCCCGCCCGGCCTGGCCAGGTACATCGTGGAAAAAGGCTCGGTCGCCGTGGACGGGGTAAGCCTGACGGTTTCCGGGATCGGCGGCGGTCCTGGCGGTGACCCGCCCTGGTTTGAGGTGAGCCTCATTCCCGCCACGCTGTCGGGGACCACGCTCGGCCTGGCCCAGCCGGGCAGCGGCGTCAACCTGGAGGTTGACGTGATCGGTAAGTACGTCGAGCGGCTGCTGGCCGGCCGGGAGGAGGCGGTGCAGCCATGATCGGAGCCAGCCCCGCGATGGATGCGGCACCGGAGCCCGGTGAGCCGGCCCGGCGCAGGAGATCAGGCCCGGCGGGGGCGGCCGAGGACAGCCTGCGGCCCGTGCCCAGCCCGGTGCCGCTGGACAGCGTGGAGCGCGCCGTCGCCGATATCGCGACGGGCCGCCCCGTGGTCGTTGTCGACGACGCCGACCGGGAGAACGAGGGCGACATCATCGTCGCGGCGAGCAAGATGACCCCCAGCGTGATGGCGTTCATGATCAGGCACACCAGCGGCGTGATCTGCGTCCCGCTCACCGGGCAGGATCTCGACCGGCTCCAGCTGCCTCTGATGACCACGCAGAACGAGGAGCGCATGCGCACGGCCTTCACGGTCAGCGTGGACGCGCGGGACGGGGTGACGACCGGGATCTCAGCCGCCGACCGAGCGCGGACGGTACGGGTGCTGGTGGATTCCGCCACCGAGCCCTACGAGCTGGTGCGGCCCGGCCACATCTTCCCGCTGCGCTACGCCGAGGGCGGGGTGCTCCGCCGCCCCGGCCACACCGAGGCGGCGGTGGACCTGGCCCGGCTGGCCGGGCTCAGCCCGGCCGGCGTGCTGGCCGAGGTCGTGAACGACGACGGGTCCATGGCCCGGCTGCCCGCGCTGCGGGCGTTCGCGGACGAGCATGGCCTGGCCCTGATCTCGATCGCGCAGCTCGTCCAGTACCGGCGCCACTCCGAGCGGGTGGTCCGCCGGGTCGTCGAGACCAGGCTGCCGAACGCGCACGGCGACTGGCGGGCCCTGGGGTACCAGAACGTGGTGGACGGGACCGAGCACGTCGCGCTGATCTACGGCGATCTCGGCGATGGTGAGGGGGTCCTGGTCCGGGTGCACTCGGAGTGCCTGACCGGGGACGCGCTCGGCTCGCTGCGCTGCGACTGCGGCGCCCAGCTGGACGCGGCGATGGCCGCCGTCGCCGCCGAGGGCCGGGGGGTCGTGCTGTACCTGCGCGGGCACGAGGGCCGCGGGATCGGGCTGCTGTCCAAGCTGCGGGCCTACCACCTGCAGGACAACGGGGCCGACACCGTGGACGCCAACCTCGAGCTCGGGCTGCCGGCCGATGCCCGCGAGTACTCCACCGGTGCGCAGATCCTGGCCGACCTCGGCGTGCGTTCGGTCCGGCTGCTCACCAACAACCCCGCGAAGGTCGGCGGGCTGTCCGGGTTCGGCATCGAGGTGGCGGGCCGGGTGCCGTTGTCGGTCACGCCCACGCCGGAGAACCTGCGCTACCTGATCGCCAAGCGGGACCGCCTCGGCCACCAGCTCGACGGTCTTCCCGCCCCGCCGTCCGCAGCCGCGGACGGAGCCGCTGGCGCGGCTGGCGCCCCGGACGGGCAAGCGCCCCGGGCCGGCGCCGGGGAGCGGGGATGAGCGGCGCCGGGCGCCCCGGCGCCGATCCGGTGGATGCGGCCGGGCTCAGCCTGGCCATCGCCGCCACCCGCTGGCATGCGGAGATCACCGACGCCCTGGTGGAGCGCGCGGTCGCGGCGGCGAAGGCCTGCGGGGTCGATGACCCGACGGTGGTCCGCGTGCCGGGAGCGGTCGAGCTGGCGGTGGTGGCGGCCGAGCTGGCCGCCCGCCACGACGCCGTCGTCTGTGTCGGCGCGGTGATCCGAGGCGGCACGCCCCATTTCGAGTACGTCTGCGAGGCGGTCACCTACGGGCTCGCCCGGGTCGCCCTGGACGCCCGGACGCCGGTTGGCAACGGGGTGCTGACCTGTGACACCCTGGAGCAGGCCCGGGAACGGTGCGGGCTTGACGGCAGCACGGAGGACAAGGGATGGGAGGCGGTGGTGGCGGCTCTCGACACCGCGATCGTCCTCCGCTCGCTGCGGGAGCCCGGGGCCCGTGACGGCGCCCCCCGGGGAGCGGGCCGGCCGCGACATTGAAGCCAGCGCCCCTCACCCCGTCGATGAAAGGCTGCCTGCCGTGCTCTCCCTTGTCCTGCCCAAAGGCTCGCTGGAACGGGCCACCCTGGAGCTCTTCGATGCGGCCGACCTGACCGTCCGCCGCTCCTCCGACCGCGACTACCACGCATCGATCGATGACCCGCGCATCGACCGGGTGCGTTTCCTGCGGCCGCAGGAGATCCCGTCCTACATCGAGCGGGGGCTGTTCGACCTCGGCATCACCGGCCGCGACTGGATCGCGGAAACCGGTGCCGAGGTCGCGTCGCTCGGCGAGCTGAGGTACTCGAAGGCGACCGACGACCCGGTGCGCGTGGTGCTCGCGGTGCCCGAGGGCGCGCCCTGGCGGTCGGTCGCCGACCTGCCCGAGGGCGTGCGGATCTCGACCGAGCTGCCCGCCATGACGAGCCGGTACCTGGAGGCGAACGGGGTCAAGGCGATGGTGATCCCCTCGCACGGCGCCACCGAGGCGAAGGTCCCGGACATCGTCGATGCCATCGTCGACCTCACCGAGACCGGCTCCTCGCTCCGGCGCAACGGCCTGCGGATCCTGGACACGCTGCTCACCAGCTACACCGAGCTGGTGGCCAACACCGACGCCCATGCCGACGCGGGCAAACGGGCCGCCATGGAGGACATCGCCGTCCTGCTGCAGGGCGCGATCCGCGCCCGGGGCAACGTGCTGCTCAAGCTCAACGTGCCCGCGCAGCGGCTGCAGGCGGTGACGAAGATGCTCCCCGGCATGTCTTCGCCGACGATCACGACGCTGGCCAGGGACGACATGAACGCGGTCGAGGCGGTGGTGCCCAAGCGCGGGGTCAACACGCTGATCCCCGCGCTGAAGGCGGCGGGCGCCAGGGACATACTGGAGCTCCCGATTTCCAAGATCGTCGAGTGACGCCGGCCGGGACCGGCGCGTCGGCGATGGGTCGCCGCGCTGGTCAGGGGGAATGGTGTGGCTGTAGGGCTGGTTTGTCCGAGAAGGGCTGTGTAATCCTGCCGGGAGACCCCCGGGACGGCCCGCAGGCTACGGCAGGCCGGGCCGCCGGGGAATCGTGAGGTGAGAGGGTCTTGCGCGACATCCTGGACCAGATCACGAAGTGGTGGGACTCGGGGGAGACCTTCGGCCTGGCAACCGTCGTGAACACCTTCCGCAGCGCCCCGAGGGATCCCGGGGCGGCGCTGGCCGTTTCCGGCGGCGGTGAGGTCGTCGGCAGCGTGTCCGGCGGCTGCGTGGAAGGCGCCGTGTACGAACTGGCGCAAGAGGTGTGCGAGTCCGGGCAGCCGGTGCTCCAGACCTACGGCATCAGCGACGACACCGCGTTCGACGTGGGGCTCACCTGCGGCGGGATCATCGAGCTTTTTGTTGAGCCGGTCAGCCGGGAGCGCTTCCCGGGGCTGGCCGGCGTGGCGGCCGCCATCCGGGACGAGGTGCCGGTCGCGGTGGCCACGGTCATCGCCGGGCCCGGGACCCTCGGCGCCCGCCGGATCATCCGGGCCGACGCCGCCACCGGTACCCTCGGCGCCGGCGACAGGCTCGACGAGGCAGTCGACGACGACGCGCGCGGCATGCTCGCGCAGGGCCTGACCGGCGTGCGGCACTACGGGGAGCACGGCGAACGACGGCTCGACGACCTGTCGGTATTCGTCCAGTCCTTCGCCCCGCCGCCGCGGATGCTGGTGTTCGGCGCGATCGACTTCGCCGCCGCGGTGGCGCGGGCCGGGAAGTTCCTCGGCTACCGGGTCACGGTCTGCGACGCGCGGCCGATTTTCGCTACCCATGCCCGGTTCCCCGACGCGGACGAGGTTGTCGTCGATTGGCCGCATCGCTACCTGGCCCAGACGCCGATCGACACGCGCACCGTGATCTGCGTTCTCACCCATGACCCCAAGTTCGACGTGCCGGTGCTGGAGGTCGCGCTGCGCACCCCGGCCGGGTACATCGGGGCCATGGGCAGCCGCCGGACCCACGACGACCGGCTGGCGCGGCTGCGCGAGGCCGGGCTGACCGAGGACGAACTGGCGCGGCTGCGCTCCCCGATCGGGCTTGACCTGGGGGCAAGAACCCCCGAGGAGACCGCGGTGTCCGTCGCGGCGGAGCTCATCCAGCTCCGCTGGGGCGGCTCCGGCCAGCCCCTCACCGACACCACCGGCCGCATCCACCACACTCAGCACACCTGACCCACCGGGTCAGGCCACGCCCGCCGGCGGCGGCGCCCGCCGGGCGACGCCTCACGGATCTTGGTCAAACGTCCGTTTCGCTCTAGTTTCCCGGCGACCCAAATCCGTGATATATGCCCGGTGCCTGTCCAGCATCTGAGACCCGGCTTTGTCCGGGCTGGCGGAGGCGAGCCCATAAAGGGGCGTGGCGATCATGGAACACGTGGCCGGCGGCACCGCGCGGACGTAGCGTTGGACGGCGTGAGGAACCAGATCGCCGGGGTCCTGCTGGCCGCGGGTGAGGGCAGCCGGCTCGGCGGGCCGAAGGCGCTGGTCGAGGTGGCCGGGACGCGGCTGGTCGACCGGGGGGTGGCGCTGCTGCGGGACGGCGGGACCGCCCCGGTGGTGGTCGTGACCGGCGCGGTGGACGTGCCGCTGCTGGGTGTGATCACCGTCCACAACCCGGACTGGCGGTCCGGCATGGGCTCCTCGCTGGCGGCCGGGCTCGGGGCGCTGCCTGACGCGTGCGCGGCCGCCGTGGTCGCCCTGGTGGACCAGCCTCTCATCGGCCCCGGCGTGATCCAGCGGCTGATCGCGGCGTACCTGGACGGCGCCGGGATCGCCGTCGCCTCCTACGGCGGCAAACCGCGGAACCCCGTCCTGCTGGCCCGGGACGAGTGGGCCGGTGTGCTGGCGCTGGCCACCGGCGACGTCGGCGCCCGTCCCTACCTTCAGGCCCACCCGGACCGGGTCACGGCGGTGGAGTGCGGCGACATCGGCCGCCCCGACGACGTCGACACGCCGGAGGACCTGGCGCGGGTGAGCCGCGCACTCGCCGCGGCGGGCGGTTCCTAGCGCCTGCTCACCTCGATACCCCAGACGTGGGTGACGTCGCTGCCCGGTTCCAGGATGATCAGGTCGGTGCCGGTGGCGAAGGCGTTCGGCGGGCAGGTCATGGGCTCGACGGCCACCGCGCGGCGGCGGCGGGTGGCATCGAGCGTGTCGCCGGTGAAGACCTGCAGCCAGTGGTAGCCCTGGCCCGCCCAGAGGGCGACCTGGGTGCTGCCGCTGGCCAGCCGGGCCCAGGCCCGGCCCAGCCCGTCGCGGGACAGCCCGGTGAGCGCGTGGTCCAGGACCGCCTGCCCGATCGGCCGGCCGGTGCGGAAATCGGCGTCGGTGCCCGTCACGTCCCGCGCCTCGCCGGCCGGGATGCCGCGCTGGCCGACGGGCAGCCAGCGCGCCGCGGGCAGGCTGAGCGTGCACTCGTCCACGGTCGGCGCGCCCGCGTCCAGGTAGGGATGGGAACCGGTGCCGTATGGCGCCGGCCGGGAGCCGGTGTTGCGCGCGGTAATGCTCACCTGCAGCCCGTGTTCATCACTGAGCCGGTATTCGGCGTCCATTTCCAGGCAAAACGGATAGCCCGCGCGGCCGAGCACCGCGGTGCGCAGCAGTACCGACTCCGGGCTATGGCGGACGGCGGCCCACGGCATCCACCTGGTCAGGCCGTGGATCGCGTTGCCGTTGGCGGGTTCGCTCAGATCAAGCTGGTAGTCGGCGCCGGCCACCGAGTAACGGCCCCCGTCGACGCGGTTGGGCCAGGGCGCGAGCAGCTGGCCCGCCGCGCCGGGTGGGAGCTCGTCGGGCTGGTAGCCCGCGATCACGTGTTCTCCCTGGTAGGTCAGCTCACGCAGGCCCGCGCCGAGCTCGGTCACGACGGCCGCATAGGCGCCCGCGCCGATCGGGTACTGGCTGCCCGTGAGGGGGATCATGACTGCCCGGCCTGGGCTGTTCGCGTCCCGGGATGCGCTGCGGTGATCATGACACCCATTGTGCCGACCCGGGCCGCTCCTGCCGCACCGGGCTCCCCGGCCCCACCCCGCGCGCCCCACGGTCCCCGGCGCCGGGGGCTGATAGCGCCGGCGGGGCTGCTTGGGGAGCGGGGGACCGTCAGCCCCGCCGGCTATTGAACGATATCCGCCCGAGTCTGATATGTGGGCGAAATTCTTGAACCATCTGCCCGCGAAACCACCCCTGGCATCTTGTCCACCACGGATGAAGGCACAGTTTCTGGCCCAGCTGTGTGACGTATGCCACAGTGCTTCATCCCCGTCTCCGGCTCCGGCTGCCGCTCAGCGGGCGGCGCGCAGACGGCTCCTGGGCAGGCCGGCCGGGGACCCCTAGGGGTTCCTGGCGTGCCTACCCCGTGCCGCCGTGCGGGTTGGCCATGGTGACGGTGGGCGCCAGCGTGCCGCTGCGGACGGCATCGGCCGCCAGGACGCCGAACAGGTAGAAATAGGCAGCTTCTTCGTCGGCGAAGGAGCGGAGCTCATGCCTGGCGCCGTCCGCCGCGATGAAGACGTCGAATCCGTCCGGCGTGGGAAGCAGGCAGATGGTCCCGTCGGTCTCGGTTTCCAGGGCATACGCGGCCCGCGGGATGGATGCGAGGTCGGCGAGTTCGCAGAAGATCTCCCGGGTCGGCACCCGCTGGCGCCGCGCCGCCCGGCCGCCCATGTCGCCCACGGGTGTGAGGCCGGCCAGGGCATCCTCCGGCGGATCGTAGAAGCCAGGCGGGACCGGCAGGTCCGGTGGGTCGTCTTCGTCCGGGTAGGGCAGTGCATCCCCGGCTGATACGGGGCCGGGGTAGGGGTCGGTTCCCGCGCTGGTGTAGGCCGGCCAGCCGCCCGTGGCCGCTTGAGCGCCGTCGTCGGCGGCTGCGGAGACGGCCGACGGCACCGGGACCGGGGCGGGAGCGACGGTTTCCGGCGACACGCTCGCGGGCGGGACGCTGGCCAGTGGGGTACCGGCCGGGCGGTCCGCCATCGGGTCATCGGCCAGCGGGGCGGCGAGGGGGGCGCTGGCCAGCGGCGCACGGGCCGGGCGGCCGGCCGTGGGGTCGTCGGCCAGCGGGGCACGGGCCGGGCGGCCGGTCACGGGGTCGTCGGCCAGCGGGGCGGCCCGTGGCGCGCTGGCCAGGGGGGTGGCCGTGCGGCGCGCCAGCTGGGTCTCGGCCATCAGCGCATCCGCCAGCGGGGTGTCGCTCACCGGGGTTTTCGCTGGCGGGCGCCTGGCCGCAGGAACCTCAGCCGGGTCCTCGGCCGCCGGGGCCTCCGCCGGCGTCCCGGCCGGTGAGACCTCGGCCACCGGGACCTCGGCCGGTAGCACCTCGGCCACCGGAACCTCGGCCACCGGAACCTCGGCCACCGGAACCTCGGCCACCGGAACCTCGGCCGCGGGCGGCTCGGCCTCAGCCGTTAGGACATCGTGGAGCGGGTCACCGGCCCCGGGCATGGTCTCCTCGGCAGCAGCCGGAGGCGGCGAGGCGGGCGCGGGCGGCGCCGCGACCGGCCACGGTGCCGTGCCGTAGGGGTAGGTCGCCATCGGCCCGGTCGCCTCGGCCAGCTCGCCCCAGCGCAGCGGCTTCTCCACCCGCTCCTCGGTGAGCTCGGTCACCTCTTCCCGGGGCGCCAGCAGCTCGAAGACCCCCCGGTCCACCTGCCAGTAACCGAGGCTGGTGGCCCGTTCGGCGTCGGCGCCGAGATAGGCGATGTGCAGGCGTTCGCCGGGATCGTCCAGCACGATGCACGGCTCGCCGCGGAACATGCCGACCGGTCTCGACTCCCACAGCGCGTCGATCTGGGCCCGGATCACCGGCTTGCGCCAGTGCCCGGTGGCCGGCTCGAAGCCGAGTTCCTCCGGCGG
>Ga0075434_100007097_pt1 | contig 10346 bp, 6 predicted proteins | sample RhiMethybrSRZTD3_FD_75298 | JGI IMG/M metagenome (GOLD analysis project Ga0075434, IMG submission 75298) | Populus rhizosphere microbial communities from Tennessee, USA - Rhizosphere MetaG P. TD hybrid SRZTD3 | ecosystem: Host-associated > Plants > Roots > Rhizosphere > Soil | place: USA...
TGATATTGGGCCTCCCTGCGTCCTTGCGCTGCTCGGTTCTCGCCGCCCAGGACATCCCGTGAATTCGGAATCAACCATCTAGCCGGGGACAGTCCCCGAACTTCCGCCGTGGCAGTCCCGTAACACCCCCGTGACGCCCAGCTACGCCGCCCTCTTCCGCGCGCCGTACACGGCGCTCATGATCGCTGCCCTCGGCGCGACGTTCCTCGGCTCGCTCGACGCGCTGATGGTGACGACCGCCCTGCCGTCGGCGGCGCAGGACATCGGCGGCGTCGACCTGATCGCGGTCACGGTCGGAGCCACGACCGTGGCCGTCGCGATGACCTTCCCGGTCGCGGGCGCCGTGATCGACCGCGAGGGCGTGGGGCGGTCGTTCGCGATCGCCTGCACGCTCTTCGCGCTCGCGAACGTGCTCGGCGGTCTGGCGCCCTCGATGCCGGTCGTGGCCGTGTCGCGGGCGATCCTCGGGCTCGGCGCCGGCTTCATGTTTGCCGTCCCGCTCGGGCTCTTCGCAGTCTCGCTCCCCGACGAGCTGCGGCCGCGCGCCTTCGGGATCAACGCCGCCATGTGGGGCATCTCGGCCCTGATCGGCCCCGCCCTCGGGGCGGTGCTCACCGCCACCGTCGGCTGGCGGTGGGTGTTCTGGATCAACCTCCCCCTGATCGCGTGCGTCGCGTGGTCGGCTGCGCGCGCCCTGCGCGTGGTTCACCCGCCGAAGCGCCCGGCCCGTGACGCCCCGCTCAACATCGTCGGCCCGGCCCTGCTCGGCCTGGTCGTCGCGGTGCTCCTCGCGCTCACGAAGCACTGGCTGCCGCCGCTCGCCCTGGCTCCGGTGGCGCTCGTCCCGGCCGTGGCGTTCGTCCTTCACGAGCGGCGGACCTCCCAGCCTGTCTTCACGCACACCCCCAACTCGATTGCCGCCAACCTCGCAGCCTTCGGGGCCGGCGTCGCGTTCCTCGGCGCCGAGACCTACCTGCCGCTCCAGCTCCAGGTCGGGTTCGACGACGGCGTCCGCGTGGTCGGCCTCGCCCTCCTCCTCTGCACGCTGGGATGGACGACCGGGTCGATGACCGCCGCCCGCCTCGGGGCCCGGCCGCGAAACCAGATCGCGCTCGGGACCGGCCTCACCGTGGCGGCCACGTTCGTGATGGCGATCCCGGCCGGCGGGGCGGCGCTCCCGATCGCCGCCTACACGCTCTCGGGGCTTGGCATGGGGATCGCAAGCCCGGCGCTCTTCGCCGCGGTGCTGGCCGACGGCGCGAAGGGCCGCGAGGGCCAGTCCACGTCGAGCATCCCGCTCGCCCGCCAGGTCGGGTCGGGCATGGGGGCGGCGATCGCCGGGATCGTGTTCGCCGCGGCGCTGACGTCGGCCCAGGTGCACCACGCCGAGCGTGCGGGAGCCCACGTCCCCGCCGTGGTCGACGCCGCCCGCCTGACGTACCTGGGGGCGGCGGTCGTCGGGCTGCTGGGGCTGGCAGCCTGCCTGTGGCTGCGCGGCGACGTCCGCACCACCCGGGCCGAGCACGCGATGGTCGAGCCCGAGGCGGTTACCTAGGGCGCGGTCCGGGTGGTCTGAGACACTGCCCTTGTGGGCGTGGTCGAGACCGACATCGCCGTCGACCTGCGCCGGCTCTTCGGACACCCCGAGTTCCGGCCGGGGCAGCGCGAGGCCGTGGAGGCGTTCCTGGCCGGCCGCGACGTGCTCGCCGTCATGCCGACGGGCTCGGGGAAGTCGCTCTGCTACCAGCTTCCGGCGCTGGTCGCTCCCGGCGTGACCCTCGTCGTCTCGCCGCTCATCGCGCTCATGCAGGATCAGCACGGCGCGCTTCGAAACCGCGGGATCGACGGCGCCGAGATGCTGACCTCGGCGATGTCGCCCGATGCGGTCACCGCGGCGCTCGACCGCATCCGGGCCGGCGAGGCGCGGCTCGTCTACGTCGCCCCCGAGCGGTTCACGAGCGCGCGCTTCCTGTCGGCGATCGCCGAGGCCGGCGTTGCCCGGCTGGCGGTCGACGAGGCCCACTGCCTCTCGGAGTGGGGGCACGACTTCCGCCCCGACTACCTGCGCCTGGCCGACGTCCGCGAGCGGCTCGGCTCGCCGCCGACAATGGCCCTCACCGCCACGGCCACGCCGCGGGTGGCCGCCGACATCGCCGCGGCGCTTCGCCTGCGTGACCCGGTCATGCCCAGCACCGGCTTCGACCGCCCCAACCTGACCTTCGCCGTGGTGCCGGTCGCGGGCGACCGCGACAAGCCGCGCGTGCTGGCGTCGCTCCTGCACGCGCCCGACGCGCTGCCGGCCGTCGTCTACTGCGGCCGCCGGCGCACGTGCGAGGAGGTGGCCGAGGCGCTCTCGGCGGGCGGGCTGCGGGCGGCGCCGTACCACGCCGGCCTCCACGGCGAACGGCGGTCCGCGACGCTCGAGGCGTTCCTGGGCGGCGAGCTCGACGTCGTCTGCGCGACCACGGCGTTCGGGATGGGCATCGACAAGCCCGACGTCCGCTCCGTCGTGCACTGGTCGATACCGGCGTCGCCCGAGGAGTACTACCAGCAGGCGGGCCGCGCCGGCCGCGACGGGCTCCCGGCGCGCTGCACGCTGCTCTACGCCCGCCGCGACAAGGGCCTCGTCGTCCACTTCATCCAGCGCGCGCGGCTGGCGGCCGGAGACCTGGCCGAGGTCCACGCGGCAGCGGCCGCTCGCGCCGATGCCGGCGGCGTCTTTCGCCTTCGCGAGGCGGACCTGCGGATCGACGAGCCGCGGGTCGCGCTCGGCGTGCTCGAGCGGGCCGGCGCCCTCGAGCTCTTCCCGGCGCCCACGGGATCGTTCGCCGGCCGCCTCGCCGACCCGCGGCTCTCCAAGCGGCACCTGGCCGCGGCGGTCGTGGCCGGCCGCCGGGTGGAGCGGCGCCGGTGGGACCGGCTGGCGGCGATCGACGCCTACGCCACCGAAGGTGGCTGCCGGCGCGCGGCGCTCCTCGCCTACTTCTCCGGCGAGACGTCGTCCGTCCCCCCCGAGCGCTGCTGCGACGTCTGCGGAGCGGCGGTCGTCCGGCTCGCGGAGCCCGACGCGCCGGCGGCGCCGTTCCATGCGGCGGGGACGGTCGACCCCGCCACCGCCGTGCTGCGGGCGGTCGACGAGACCGGCGGGCGGGTCGGCCGAACCCGGATCGTCCAGATCCTGCGCGGGTCGCGGGGCCGCGCGCTCGTCACCGCCGGTCACGACCGGCTCGACGCGTACGGGATGCTCACGACCCTCTCCGCCGACGAGGCGCTCGCGGCGGTCGATGCGCTCATCGAGTCCGGCGCGCTCGAGCTCACGAGCGGCCCATATCCGCTCGTCCGCCGGGCGGCCGGGTCCAGGGCGGCCACGGCACGCGATGCGGAGCTCCGCGAGCAGGTGCGCGCGCTCGGAGCTCCCGGCGCCGAGGACGGCGTCGCGTTCCTGGCCCGCGTCCTCGCGGCGGCCGACGACCCCGAGCTGCGCGCACTGGCTGCCGAGTCGCTCGAGCGGATCGGCGGCGATCGGGCCGCGGCGGCCCTCGCCGGGGCCTAAAGCCGCGTCAACGGTCTGCCGGTACGGTTGGGACAGTGCTTCGCAGGCCCACATCGGTTGCGATCGAGCCTCCGGTCGTGATCGCGGCCGGAGCGCTGCTCGTCGCGGCCGTCGACATCGTCTCCGCGGTGATGCCGACGCTCACCGACCGGTACGACCTCTTTCAGGCAATGCTGCCGATGGGCGCCTACGACGTGGCCAGATCGCTGACGTTCGCCGCCGGCCTGGCGCTCATCTGGCTCTCCGGCGGGCTGGCGCGCCGCAAGCACCGGGCGTGGCTCGCCGCGCTGGCCGTTGTGACGTTCGCGGCCGTCGCGCACCTCGTCAAGGGGTTCGACATAGAGGCGGTGCTCGGCAGCCTCGTCCTGATCGTCGCGCTCCTGCGGCTGCGGCGGTGGTTCGACGCGCCCGGCGATCCGACCAGCCTGCGGCCGCTCCTCGCGGGCCTCGCAGTTGCACTGGCGGCCTGGGCGGTCGTCGGATCGGCGGTGGACGACCGCATGAACCAGATCACGGACCTGGGCTTCGAGGTCGTGCTTGCTGCGGGCGCGTTCTGGGCGCTTCACCAGTGGCTGCGGGCGCACCGCGAGCCGACGGCGCAGACCGACGCCGACCACGAGCGGGCCCGGGCACTCGTCGCCGACCACTGCGACGACAGCCTGTCCTTCTTCTCCCTGCGACGCGACCGCCGGTACATGTTCTCGCGCAGCGGGAACGCCTTCCTCGCCTACCGCGTCGTGGCCGGCTGCGCGCTCGTCGCCGGCGACCCGATCGGCGCGCCCGAGGAGGTGCCCGGCCTGGTCGGCGACTTCCGGGCGGTCTGCCGCGAGCGCGGCTGGCGCTTCGTCGTCCTGCACGCCTCCGAGCGGTGGCTCGAGCTCTACCGAGGGCACGGCTTGCGCGCCTTCCCGAGCGGCGATGAGGCGGTGCTCGACCCGCGCCGGTTCTCGCTCGAGGGCCGGGCGATCCGGAAGGTGCGCCAGTCGGTCGGCCGGCTCGAACGGGCCGGCTTCGGGTTCCGTGTCGCGGCGCCGACCGACCTGTTGGCGGCGGAACGCAAGGATGTGGATGCCGTCACCCGCGAGTGGCTCGGCGGTGCCGTCGACCGCGGCTTCTCGATGGCGATGGACGACCTCCACTCCCACCCGCAGGCCCGCTTTGCGCTCGCGACCGACGCCTCCGGGCGCGTCCGCGGCTATCTCCACCTCGTGCCGTCGGGCCGCGGCTACTCGCTCTCGGCGATGCGGCGCGGCCGGGACACGCCGAACGGGCTCATGGAGTATCTGATCGTCCGGACCGCGCTCTGGGCCGCGCCGGAGGGCGTGGAGGAGCTCTCGCTCAACTTCTCCGCGTTCGCCGACGTGCTGCGGGCCGACCGCGCGGCGCCGATGCGCCTGCGCCTCACCCGCGCGGTGCTCCTCCGCCTGGACCGGTTCTTCCAGCTCGAGCGGCTCTTCAGCTTCAACCGCAAGTTCCACCCGACCTGGCGGACCCGCTACATCTGCTTCGAGCGGGCCATCGACGTGCCTGTGCTGAGCCTGGCAACGCTCCACGCCGAGCGGCTGATCGGCCCTCCCGGCAGGTTCGCGCCCCGGCGCCGCTAGCGGCGGCCCGCGTGCGGGCCGCGCACGGCCGGATACGCTCCTCGACGATGCCACCGACCGGCAGCCCCGTGGCGGCCCGCGCAGATGAGCTCGAGGCACGGACGCGATCGTTCGTCCGCGAGCATCGCCTGCCGGGCGCCGCCGTGGGTGTCGTCCACGCCGACGAGCTCGTGTGGTCGTCCGGCGCGGGTTTCGCAGACATCGCCGGTCGGCACGCATCCGGCCCCGAGACGCTCTACCGGATCGCCTCGATCACGAAGACGTTCACCGGGACGGCCGTCATGCAGCTTCGTGACAACGGCCGGCTGCATCTGGACGACCCCGCCGTCGCCCACCTGCCCGAGCTTCGGGCGGCGCAGAGCCCGTTCGGCGCAATCGAGACGGTCACGATCCGCCGCATGCTGAGCCATGAGTCCGGCCTGGTGGGAGATCCGCCGGGCACCGAATGGGCATCGGCGACCTACGAGGCGTCTCCGGCAGTCAACCTCGCCCGCGTGGCGGAGATCGGGACGACGGTGCCGCCGAGCACTCAGCAGAAGTACTCGAACCTGGCATACCAGCTCCTCGGCGAGATCGTCACCCGTGTGTCCGGCGTGCCGTACGGCGAGTACGTGCGGACGCAGATTCTCGAGCCCCTGGGGATGGCGGCCACGGCGTTCGAGCCGTTGTCCGCCGAGCTCGACCCCAGGCGGGCCACCGGGTATGCGCCGCGCTCGCTCAGCGACGACCTGGTCGAGTCGGTGACCGCGCCCTTTACCGAAGCCGAGGGCGGCCTGTGGTCGTGCGTGGCGGATCTCGCCCGGTGGGTGTCGTTCCAGCTCCGCGAGGACGGCGGCGCCCGCACCGGCGCCCAGGTGCTGGCGGGCGAGACGCTCGCCGAGATGCACCGGCCGCGCTACCTGGGCGACAAGGCCTGGACGGAGGCGTGGTGCATCGCCTGGTACGCGATCCGGCGTGAGGACGTCGTCTGGGTGCAGCACTCGGGCGGCCTGCACGGCTTCAGGACGAATGTCTGCTTTGATTCCGGGGCGCGGGTCGGTGCGATCGCGCTCGTGAACGGCGGCGGCGAGCCTGACAGCCTGGCGATGGACCTGGCGGGGATCGCCCGCGACGCCGTCCGTGCGGCTCCTGCCCCGATCGAGCCGCCGGCCCCGCTTCCCGAAGCCTGGCGGGACCTGCTCGGGCTCTACGCAGAGCCCGAGACGATGATGCTGCTCCGGCTCGAATGGCGCGACGCCAAGCTGACGTTCGTCGACGCCGACTCCCCCACCTGGCGGCCGACCCTCGCGCCCGGCTCCGCCGCCGACTCCTTCGTGGTCGAGCCCGGCGTCCGCGAGGCGGGCGAGCCGTGCACGTTCGAGCGCACCGACGACGGCCACGTTCGGGCGGTTGTCCTCGGGCCTGCCCGCCTCCGCCGGCTCGAGCCGGTCGACAGCTAGGCCGCCGCGACCGCGCCGACCCGGTTCAGGCCGAGCTCGACGATGCCCGCCGACGGCGGCGCCAGCTCGATTGCCGAGCGGTCGGTGCAGAACACGATCAGCTGGCGCTCGCGGGCCACCTCGGCCAGGTAGGCCAGCGTGCGCTCGACCCGCTCGGCGTCGACGTGGGCGAAGGGATCGTCGAGGAGCACGGGCGGTGTGGCGCCGGACGGGCAGAGGAGGCGCACGAGCTCGAGCCGTTCGACCAGGTACACCTGGCGCTGCGTGCCGTGCGAGAGCACGTCGAGATCGACCACCTCGCCCAGCTCGGGCGTCTCGAGCCGCACACCGAGGTCGTCGCCGACGAACGCCGTGGCGTAGCGCCCACCGGTGAGCCGCGCGATCGGCCCCGCCAGCGCGCTTCCCAGAAGCGGCGCGATGTCGCGATAGGTCTCGTCCGCGGCTGCCTTGAGCTCGGACTCGGCGAGCCGGAGCACCGCGTCGGTGTGCTCGAGGCGCTCGACGAGCTCGGCCGCCGCCTCGAGCGCCTCGCGCAGCTCGGCGACGCGCGGGGCCGAGCGCTGTCGCTCGGCCAGCTGGGCGTCGAGGCGCTCCGCGGTCATCGCCGCCCGCTCGCGTTCCGACTCGGCCGCGGCGCGCTCGGCTTCGACGGCGTCCAGATCGCGGCCCTTGGCAAGCGCGGCGTGGTCGGCGAGGCCGTTCTCGATCTCGGCCAGCCGCCGGCGAGCCTCGTCGAGCGGCTCGTCGCCCAGCACCCGCTCGAGCTCCGCGGCCTTCTCGCGCCGGGTGGACGCGGCCTGGACGAGCCGGGCGTGGCCGGCGGCGGCCGCGTCGTGGCGGCGCAAGCCCTCCTCGAGGTCGGCATCGCCGCAGCCTGACCGGGAGAGCTCTGCGCGGATGCGCTCGGATACCTGGAGCCGCTCGCGCTCGATCTGGTCGAGCGCGGCGAGGTCGGCCCGCAGGCCTGCGTAGCTCACCTCGACGCGGTTCAGGTCGCGCTCGGCCCGATCCAGCTCGCGCTCCGCGGCGCACGCCTCGCGAAACGCCGCCAGGCGCGCCTGGACAGGCCCGTCTCCGGGAAGGATCGCGTCGAGATCGGCCGCCGCGGGTGGCCGGCGGCGGACGGCGAGCGCGAGGACGACGACCCCGGCCAGGGCGACAAGGGCAGCGACGGCCGTCCGGCCGAGTACCAGGGCCCCTGTCGCGGCGACGAGCGCGGCCGCGCCGGCCGCAAGGAGGCGCCCGCGGTCGGAGCCGCTGTGCCCCGCGGCGAGGGCGAGCGCGTCGATGTCGGCCGCCCGCGCTCCCGCACCACGGTGGGGAGACAACGCCTCGACGCGGCCTGCGAGGGCAGCCCGCTCGCGCTCCATCTCGGCCAGCCGCTGGGTGTCGAGCATGCGCTCGCCCGAGCGACGGTCGCGCTCGGCCTCGAGGTCGACGAGCCGGTGCCGCAGCGGTTCGAGCTCGGGCGAGGGCGCGAACCCCGCATGCTCGGCCTCCTGCTCGACGACGACCTTCGCGGCCTCGACGGCACGGTGCGCCTCGGCGGCCCACTCGATCCGGCGGCGAAGCTCGCGCGCGCGCACATGTGCGGCGGCGTCGTCGAGGGCGTGCACGCGGCGCTCAGCGGCCTCTGCGCCCGCACGGGCCGAGTCGCGGTCGGCGGCCAGCTCGTTGACGGCGGCTCGTCCGGCCTCGGCCTCGGCGACGGCCTCGGCCAGGCGCGCGTGGTCCGCGCGCGCCTTCGCGAGCGGCTTCGTGGCGGCCGAGTTCAGGCCGACCAGTCGCGAGCGCTGCTCCTTCAGGGCCGCGACGGCGAGCTGCGCAGGCGAGTCGGCTGCGCCCTGACCGACCACCGCCTCGATCGCGTGGCGGACGCCGGAGGGATCGCCGATGTGAGCCAGCTCGGCCTGCTCGACGTGCCCGAGGCGAAGGTAGATGCCGCGGTCGACGCCCCAGACGGCCTGCACGAGCGCATCCACGTCGCCGGCCCCGAAGTCGCGGGTGATATCCGAACCGGAGGCCGCGTCGACCACCGCGACCCGGCCGCGATCGAAGTCCCACTCGATTCGCAGGCGGCGGCCGTCGCCGGCGACGACGTCCGCGGTGGCCGCGTACCGGCCGCCGCTCCACGGGCGGTAGCGCTCCACACGCGCCGTGTCCTCGCGCTTGCGGCGGCCGCTCCCGACCAGCCCGAACAGCGCCGCGGAGAGCGCGGTGTGGAGGGTGCTCTTGCCCGCCTCGTTCGGGCCGTGGACGATCGTGAGGCCCGGACCGAAGCGGAAGTCGCGTTCGGCGAGGCGGCCGAAGCCGTGCAGGTGCACCGACTCAACGTGCACCGAGCACCTCCGCGTGGCCGTCCAGCGCGCGCAGCCCGGCGAGCACCGCCTCGCCGGCAGCCGGGTTGTCGCTTCGCAGCATCCGCGCCACGAACCGCCCGCGTACCGACCGCTCCCGGGCGATCGCCTCGAGGTCGTACGCCGGCCGGGTGCGGTCGACGAGCACGAGCTCCTCGAGACCGTCGCCGAGCCGCTCCGACAGCGCGTCGAGGTCGACGGTGCAGCCGGGCGCGATCTCGCCCTGGAGGACGAGCCGTAGGCATGCTCCGGCCTCGCTTGCGGCCGCGGCGGTCGCGATCGCCTCGACGTCGGCCGAGCTCGCCGCCCCGGCGACCGACACCGCCCGCTCGACGTAGCGGCGGGTCGCGATCGGGATGTGGCGTGCCGTCACCCGGCCGCCGTCGATCGTGACGAGCGACGCGCCGTGGTTGCCGTGGCGCTCGCCCCAGCCGAGCGGCTCGGGGCTGCCCGGGTAGCAGAGCAGGCCGTCGTCGTAGCCGTCGTGGAAGTGCCCCAGGAGGATGCGGACGGCGCCCGTCGCCTCGAGCTGCGCCCGCGTCACCGAGCGGTGGCGGCCCTCGTCGGCCCAGCGCTCGCCCGTGAGCGCGGCGTGGAGCGCGAGCAGATGCGTGCGGCCGTCGGCCGGGGCGACGAACCCGTCGGGAACGCCGGCCGGCGCCGTTGCCGCGCAGAACGCCGCTCCCCAGACGACGACGTCACCGGCGAGCTCGAACGGCTCGACCCGATCGGCCGTGAACACATGCACGTTCGCGGGCCAGGCCGTGAGCTGCCAGGCCGAGCCCGCCACGTGCGGGTCGTGGTTCCCGGGGGTCACGAGCACCGGCACGGCGGCCCGCTCGAGCTCGCGTGCCAGGAACGCGACCGTGTCGGCCGTGACGGAGGCGTGCTCGTAGACGTCGCCGGCCAGCACGACGGCATCGACGCCCTCTACGCGCCCGGCTGCAAGCGCCCGCGACAGCGCGTCGCGCAGGCCGGTGCGGCGCCGGGCGGCGTCGCGCCGGTCCTCGGCGGCGCCGAACACGCGGTCGAGGTGGGTGTCTGCGAGGTGGAGGATGCGCATGAGCCGGACCCCCCACTGTAGGGAGGCGTCCGGACGGAGCCGGCTCCGCGCGCGGATGCTGCGACGCATTCGGCACAGGTCGTGACACTCACGCGGCACCTCGGCCCGTACGGTCACCGGCATGCGTTCTGCGACCGTCCGACTCGGGATCATGGCAGCCGCCCTCGCGCTGGCGGGCGTCGTCTGGGTGCGTGCCTCGTCGGGCCCACCGATCGCAGCCGGCACCGTCGTCCGGGTCGTCGACGGCGACACGGTGATCGTCCGCGGCCCCGGCGGCAGCACCGAAGACGTGCGCCTGATCGGGATCGACACGCCCGAGACCGTCGACCC
>Ga0075434_100007099_pt1 | contig 10345 bp, 11 predicted proteins | sample RhiMethybrSRZTD3_FD_75298 | JGI IMG/M metagenome (GOLD analysis project Ga0075434, IMG submission 75298) | Populus rhizosphere microbial communities from Tennessee, USA - Rhizosphere MetaG P. TD hybrid SRZTD3 | ecosystem: Host-associated > Plants > Roots > Rhizosphere > Soil | place: USA...
GCGAGGAGCGCCGCTTGATCTCGTCGGTGGGGGCATGCTTGGTACACTCGCGCGGATGGGACCTTCGCGATGAAGGTGTGCATAGTCGGAGCCTCTGGGAAGCTCGGGCGGTACATGGTGCAGCACGCGCTGGATCGCGGGCACGAGGTAGTGGGGGTGTGTCGCGAACAGAGCGTGGGCAAGCTCGACGCGTTCACGGGGCGGATCACGGTCGTTCCGGGGGCAACGGACGATCGCGAGGTCGTCGAGCATGCCGTGGAGGGGTGCGACGGAGTGCTCGTCGTACTCGTGCCGAGAGGCGTGCATGGGTACTCGACGGGAACCGCCCAGGCCGTGCTCGACTACGCGCCGCCGGGGGCCCGTCTCGTCTTCTCGTGCGGATGGCACATCACTCGCGACGGCCAGGACGTGTACTCGCGCAAGCTGAAGACGATCGTGAAGGTCTTCGGTCCGCTGGCGAGGTTGGCCCGATTCGCAGACCTCGATGACCAGGTCGAGGCCGCCCGGCGGGTGTTCGCAAGCGACACGCGGTGGACGGTCGTGCGCGGGAGCGACCTCGAGGAAGGAGAGAGCCAGGGCCTGCCGGTGTGGAGCCGGCATGTCGGCGATCCCATCCTCGCGAGCAACATCACGCGCCGCACTGACTTCGCCCTGTTCATGGTCGTGGCCCTCGAGGACGATGGGCTCGTTCATGAGGCCCCGGCGATCGTCGGCTGCCAGACGCCCTCGGCGCTCGCACATGCCGCCTGAGGAGGCAGTCCGACTGCACGTCGGTAGCTGACGCAGCGCGGCGGTGAGGATCGCGCGGTGAGCAACCGCGTCCTCACGGCCATCGGAGCGGCCGTCAGCCTGTTGGTGATCGGCGGCTGCGGAAGCGCGAATGGGAACCTACGCCCTCGACGGCTCGCTACGGTGAAGCCGTCGCCTGTGAAGCCATCACCACGACGGAGTCCGAACGACATGCACCACTCGCACGATCATCACACCACCACGAACAGCTGGAACATCGCCATCTCCGCGACGCTGCACTGCCTCACCGGCTGCGCCATCGGTGAAGTGCTGGGCATGGTCATCGCTACCGCGCTGGGTCTGGGGAACGTTCCGTCCATCATCCTGGCCGTCATCCTGGCGTTCTTCTTCGGCTACGGGCTGACCGTGTATTCGCTCGTTCGTGCCGTAGATGTGCGCCGAGCAGTGCGGCTCGCGTTCGCATCGGACACGGTGTCCATTGCCACCATGGAAGTGGTCGACAACCTGTTCATCGTCGCCGTTCCTGGAGCGCTGGCCGCCGAGCTAACCGACTCGCTGTTCTGGGGGAGCCTTGCTGTGTCCCTTGCGGTCGCCTTCGTGGTCACGGTGCCGATCAACCGTTGGCTGATCGCAAGGGGCAAGGGCCACGCGGTTGTGCATCAGTACCACTAGTACGGCAACCCGGCTACGGGCCTCCCGGACGCGCGCGGACTCCAGGCCCCGGTAGTGACGCATGAAGGTGAAGACCCGGCCGCCCTTGCCTCGCCGGAGGTTGATGACCGGCTCCTTGGGTCCGGCTGCGGCGTGTTGCAGTTGTTGCATTCTCCGATGCATTGTGAGACCGTGCCCGCGTCGTATTCCGCGGAGGGCGCGAAGGGAGTCCAGAGCGCTGGTGGAACGAGCCGGCCAGAGGCGGTGGCCAAGGTGGCCGAGGGTCTCGGGGGGAGCCTCGAGAGCTTCTAGCCTCGGCTGATGCATCACGATGTTGTCGTGGTCGGAGGTGGCACCGCCGGCTGCGTGCTCGCCTCTCGGCTGTCGGAGGATCCTCAGCGGACGGTCTGCGTGATCGAGGCCGGGCCGGACTACGGCCCGTACGGCGCTGCCGGCTGGCCTGCGGATCTCCTCGATCCGCGCGGGCTGACATTCACTCACGACTGGGGCACCGGCGGCGAGGACGAGCGCTCACTGGGAGCGCGCGTGATCGGCGGATGCTCGACGCACAACGCCTGCATGGCCGTCACAGGCACGCCCGAGGACTACGACGAGTGGGGCGATGCCTGGGCGTGGGCGCGCTTCGCCCCCTACGTCTCACGCGCGCGTGCGATGCTCAAAGTCTGCCCGGCGAACACGGGAGATCCGGCGCCGATCCATGTCGCATTTCTCGAGGCGGCGGCGAGTCTCGGGCTGCCGTTCCTTGACGACGCCGACGACCCCGGGCGACCCACCGGAGCGGCGCGGATCCCCGTGAACGTCGTCGACGACACGCGATGGAACGTGGCTTTCGCCTACCTGGATCGCGCGCGGGGCCGACCGAACCTCAGGGTTCTTCCAGACACCATCGTCGACCGCGTCGTGCTGGACGGCGCCCGGGCCAGAGGCGCGATCACGGCGTCCGGTGAACGAATCGGCGGGGACGTCGTCGTCCTGGCCGCAGGCGCGTACTTCACACCGGCGATCCTGATGCGAAGTGGGATCGGTCCTGAGCCGGAGCTGGCCCGCCATGGGATCCCACTCCTCGCCGCGCTACCGGTGGGCGAAGTACTGCTCGACCATCACGGTACAGGGATCAGCTGGCAGTCGACCCGGTTGCTCAACCAGATGACCGCCGCCCATGTTCGTCGCGCCGGGCCGCTGTATGCGCCTCACGCCGTCGTGAAGGCCGCAAGCACTGCGTGCGACGTGGGCAGCTGGGACCTCCACCTGGTTTCCTGGGCGGACGCGGCGACCAACGGCTACGAGGCAAGCGTCGGGGTCTTTCATATGAAGCCGGGTTCCGCCGGAGGCGTTCGGCTGCGCTCGCCCGACCCGCGCGAGCTGCCCGACGTCGAGCGCGGCTTCCTCCGCGACCCGTCGGATCTGACGACCATCGTCGAAGGGCTGGAGCTGGCACGTGCATTGGCGGAGCAGGGGCCGCTCGCGCGTCTGCTGGGCCCCGAGGACGCTCCCGGGAACGAACGTCTCGACACCTACGCGCGGCTGACGATGCGCAATTACTTCCATCCTGCGGGGACGTGCGGGATCGGACGCGTCGTCGACGACTCTGGCCGCGTCCTCGGCGTGGACCGGCTGTTCATCGCGGACGCGTCGATCATCCCGACGATCCCCCGCGCCAACACGAACCTGACCGCGGTTGCCATCGCCGAGCGCCTGGCCGAAGCGATCTGAGGGCGCGGACGGCTCGCACGACCGGGTCGTGAACCACGACCGGGGCTGAGCCGGAGAACGTCCGGGGAAGCACAACGGCGCTTCGGGACGAGCGTGGCTCGATAGGATCGCGCGGTGCCGATCGAGCACGTCAACGGCGTCGACCTCCACTACCTCCAGTCCGGCGACGGCGACGACGTGCTGCTGCTCTGCGGCCTCGGCGACGACGTCACCGCCTGGGACGCCCAGGTCGGCCCCTTCAGCGAGCGTTACAGGGTCACCGTCGTCGACAACCGCGGCGTCGGCCGCTCGTCGCTGCCCGACGGCGAGTTCACCGTCCGCGACCTGGCCGCAGACGCGATCGCCCTGTGCGAGGCGATCGGCGTCGGGCCGGCGCACGTCATGGGCTTCTCGATGGGCGGCGCGATCACCCAGGAGCTCGCGATCGCCCGGCCCGACCTGGCCCGAAGCCTCGTGATCGTCGGATCGTGGGCGTATTCCGATCGCCTCTTCCGCACGTTCATCGAGAGCTCGGCCTACTTCGCCGGGATCGCCGACGACGACCGCAAGTTCCTCATGTACTTCCTCGCCTCGACGTACTCGAAGGCCGTGTTCGAGGACGGCCGCGTCGACGCCTTCTGCGACGCGATGCTGAACAACCCGCACCCGCAGTCGACCGAGGCGTTCCAGCGTACGGCGCGGGCGATCCTCGAGCACGACACCCGCGACCGGCTCGGCGCCATCGCCCTGCCGACGCTCGTCCTCTACGGCGAGGAGGACGTCATCTGCCCGCCGCGGCACTCGCGCGAGATCGCCGGTCTCATCTGCGGGGCGCGCCTCATCGGCGTGCCCGGGCAGGCCCACCAGCCCTTCCAGGAGGACCCGGCGGCGTTCAACGAGACCGTGCTCGGGTTCTGGGAGTCGGTCTGACCCACAGGAGGGACCTGTGATCGCCCGGATCTGGCGGGGCGCGGTGCGGCCCGAGGATGCGGACTCCTACGCCGCGTACATGCGCGAGACGGGCGTCCGCGAGTACCGGACGACGCCGGGGAACCAGGGAGCCTGGATCCTGCGCCGGCGGGTCGGCGACCTGACCGAGGTCGTCGCCTTCTCGCTGTGGGACGACATGGACGCGGTGCGCGGGTTCGCAGGCGACGACCCGTCACGCGCCGTCTACTACCCCGAGGACGATCGCTGGCTGGTGGAGCGCAGCGACGTCGTCGAGCACTACGAGGTTGAGTGAAACGGGCGGCGCGAGCTCTCCGGCGCGCCCGGCTCCCAGTCCGGGAACGGCGCGTACGCCGCCCGGCCGCTGTCGGTGTCGGCCTCGACGCTCACGCCGTGGCGCAGCGCGACCTCGTCGCGCAGGTAGACCGCGCTCCCGCGGTGCTCACGGGCGCCGGCCATGAAGATCACGCACGGCTCCGGGCCGGCGCCGACGACGATGTGCGCCGTGCCCGGCGGGCAGTGCAGGAAGTCCCACGCCCGCAGCCGCCGTTCCTCGCCCTCGACGATCGCGATGCACTCGCCCGAGAGCACCAGGAAGTCCTCCTGGTCGTCCTCGCGGTGGTACAGCCCGCTCGAGCCGCCCTCAGGGAGGACGGCGATTGTGTAGCCGATCTGCGGGAACGAGACCTCGTCGGTCTCGATGATGCACGCCGAGCCGAACTTCGGGCTGTGCATCCAGGCCGCGTCGCGGACGTTGACGACGAACCACCCGTCGCTCACGGGCCCGCGGCCGTACTTCGTGTCCTCGACGCGGGCCTCGTCCACCCGGCCACGATAGCCGGTCTGGCACCATTCCCAGGTTCCGCCACCAGGAGGTCTCCATGATCGAGGTCGAGCGAGTCGACTACATCGCAGTCCCCACGCAAGACGTGGAGCGGGCGAAGCGGTTCTACGGCGAGACGCTCGGGCTTCCGCACGAGAAGGACACGCCGGTCGGCGCGGAATACCGGGCCGGCCAGGTGACCGTCGGGATCGTCAAGTCGGCGGACGTGGGCCTCGAGTTCGCGCCCAATCCGGCCGGCTTCGCGCTGCGCGTGCCCGACGTCCACGCCGCCTGCGAGGAGCTGGCGGGCGCCGGCGTGGAGCTGACGGAGGTGTACGACACGGGCGTCTGCCGGCTCGCGTTCTTCAGCGATCCCGACGGGAACCGGCTCGTGCTGCACCGCCGCTACGCCCCGTAGCCACCCAGTTTCTGCCAGCATCCCCCGTCCGGGGGTCGGAGCATCCGGGGAAAGCACGGACACTGAGAGTGGAGGCGCCCACCCCGGGGCGTCCCGACTCACTCGAAAGACCCGCTCCGTGCCAGAACGGCCCCTGCCCCAGCGCGACCTCGCCGGGCGCCTTGCGTCCTACGAGACCCTCTTCGACATCTCCCGGATGCTGCTCGTGTCCGTGACGCAGGACGAGCTCTTCGAGCGCATCTCGTCCGAGCTCAACCGGCTCGTTCCCGTCGACGCGCTCACGATCTACCGGATCGACGAGGTGGCAAGCCAGATCGTCCCCGTCCACGCGCGCGATCAGTGGGCCGACGAGATCATGGCCGCTCCCCTCGCCCTCGGTGAGGGGCTCACCGGCTGGGTGGTCGAGCACCGCGAGCCGGCCAACATCACCGCCGCAGAGCGCGACCCGCGCATCGCGGTCGTGCCCGGCACGCCCGAGGACGAGCCCGAGGCGATCATCTCGGTGCCACTTGTCGTCCATGACCATCCGATCGGCGCGCTCAACACCTACCGGCTGGGGGAGGGGGTGGAGTTCTCGGCCGACGAGTTCGTGCTCGTCCAGCAGTTCGCCGCCGTGGCGGCGCTCGCGCTCGAGAACACGCAGAACCGCACCCGGCTGCTGCACGAGGCCCAGACCGACTGGCTCACCGGCCTCCACAATCACCGCGTCTTCCACGAGCGGCTGCACGACGAGCTCGAGCGGGCCGAGCGCTACGGCCGCCCCGTGTCGCTGATCTCCTTCGATCTCGACGACTTCAAGCTCCTGAACGACGTCCACGGCCACCAGGAGGGCGACCTGGTGCTGCGCCGCGTCGCCGCTGCCGCGCGCGAGGAGCTGCGCGGATCGGACCTGGCGTGCAGGGTCGGCGGCGAGGAGTTCGCGATCATCCTGCCCGAGTCCGCCAAGCGGGCCGCGCGGGCCGCGGCCGACCGCCTCTGCGCGCGGGTGCGGGCCCTGCCCGGCGCCCGTTCCGTCACCGTCTCGTGCGGGGTGGCCAGCTACCCGGCCGACGCCGCCGACGCCACCGAGCTCGTGGCGGGCGCCGACGCCGCCCTCTACGCCGCCAAGGAGCGGGGCAAGGATCGCGCCGCCAGCTTCTCCGCCGCCGTGCTGGCCCACCGCGCCCGCCGCGCGACCCGCGCGAACGGCGAGGAGTCGCTCGCGTCGCTGCGGCTGCTCGGCGCGGTCGCCGACGCCCTTCCCGGCATCGCCGCCGCCGCCGACACGTCTCCCCAGGCGGTCGCCGCCCGGATCGCCGAGGCGGTCGTCCAGGTCACAGGCGCCGATGCGGCCATCGTCCTCGGCGCGGGCCCCGGCGGCCGCGAGCGCGTGCTCGCCGCCCGCGGCATCCGCCATGCCCGCTCCGTCGCGCTGGCCGCCGCGCTCGCCCCTCCGGCAGACCCGGCCGGCCTCGAGGTGCTGCGCACGACCGAGCTTCCCGCCGTGAGCGCCGACGCGGCGGAACGCCACGTGCACGTCGTCACCGCGCCCCTGGACGTGGGCCGCCTGGCCGTCGTCTGCGCCGAACCGGCGCGGGCGGTGCTCGACGCGATCTCGGCCCTGGCCGCCCAGGGCGGACTGGCACTCGGGCATGCCCGGCTGCTCGCCGGCCGCCGCAAGGGCGAGACCGGCGAGCGCCGTGGGCTTCGCAGCGCGGGCGGCTGAGCCGCCGCGCCGGGGTTACGACGCGCTGCGGTCGAGGTCGAGCGCGCAGGAGTTGATGCAGTAGCGCTGCCCGCTCGGGCCGGGGCCGTCGTCGAACACGTGGCCGAGATGCGAGCCGCAGTGCGCGCACGTCACCTCGGTGCGGATCATGAAGTGGCTCGTGTCGCGGTGGAGCTCGACGTTGGCCGCGACGGCCGGGTCGGTGAAGCTCGGCCAGCCCGTGCCCGACTCGAACTTCGTGTCGGAGCTGAAGAGCTCGGCTCCGCAACCGGCGCAGCGGTACATGCCGTCGTCCTTCACGTCGACGTACTCGCCGGTGAAGGGCCGCTCGGTGCCCTTCCTGCGCATGATCTCGTACTGCTCGGGCGAGAGCTTGTCCCGCCATTCCTGCTCGGTGGAGGGGATGTTGTGGGTGCTCATGCTGCTCCGTCTCGTCTGGGGGTCAAACGTTACGCCGGGCCACAAATTCTAGGCGACCCATCACCCCTGCCGGATGATGCCGCAGCTTCACCGATCGGCAACATTCTGCCGGCTGTGATCGGGGATCGCCCATGACGGAAGCCGCGCCGCCCGGCGAGGCCGGGGAGGAGGCGGGCAGCCAGCGGCTCGCCATCCTGCTCGCGATGGCGATGTTCGTGCTCGTCGTCGACACATCTCTCATGAACGTCTCGATCGCGGCCGTGGTGCACGACCTCCACACGACGGTGAGCAGCATCCAGTCGGCCATCGCGCTCGAGGCGCTGGTCTCCGCGGCGTTCATCCTGATCGGGAGCAAGGTCGGCGACCTGATCGGGCGCAGGCGGGCCTACGTCATCGGCCTGCTCGGCTACGCCACCGGCGCGGCGGCGATGACCGTCGCCCAGTCCGTGGCCGTGATCGTGATCTTCTGGGCCGTCGTGGGCGGGATCGGGGCGTCGCTCCTCCTGCCCGCCATGCAGTCGCTGATCCACGGCAACTTCCAGGGACCGGCCCAGAAGCGGGCCTATGCCCTGGTCGGGGCCGCGGCCGCAATCGCCGCGGCCGTCGGGCCGCTCCTGGGCGGCTTCATCACCACGTACCTGTCGTGGCGGCTCGGGTTCCTGCTCGAAGACGCGATCATCGCGGTCGTGCTGCTGAACATCCGGCTCGTCCACGACGTGCCGTACACCGGCCCTCGCGCCGTCGATCCGGTCGGCGCCGCCCTCTCGGTGGTGGGCATGGGCGGCGTCGTCCTCAGCATCCTGGTGTGGCAGGAGGGCGGCGAGGCCGTGGGTGCGCTGCTGGTGGTCGGCCTCGTCGCGCTCGGCTCGCTCGTCTACTGGCTCGGGCGGCGCAAGCGCCGGGGTGAGGCGACCCTGCTCGACCCCGACCTGTTCAAATCGAAGGTGTTCCGGTTCGGGATCTCGCAGCAGATGCTCCAGCAGATCGCGCTCGGCGGCCTCATGATCGCGCTCCCGATCTACCTGCAGATGGTGCTCGAGTACTCCGCGATGGAGGCGGGGCTCTCGCTCGCCCCGCTCTCGCTCACCATGTTCGCGATGGCGCTCCTGGCGGCCCGCAAGGCGGGGAAGCGGCGACCGAGCAGCATCATCAGGGTGGGGTTCGCGATGCTCGCGCTGGGCCTCGTCGTCCTGATCCCGATCGTGCCCCGGGCGGACTCCGGCTGGTATCTCGTCGTGCCGCTCGTGATCGCGGGGATGGGTCTCGGCCTGCTCGTGTCCCAGCTCAACAACTACACGCTGGCCCCGATCTCGGAGGAGCGGGTCAGCGAGGCCGCCGGCGTGAACTCGGCGGCGGGCTCGTTCGGGCTGTCGTTCGGGCTGGCGTTCGCCGGCGCCATCATGCTGGCGACGCTCTCGATCAGCTTCACCCACATGGCGGACTCGAGCAGCGTGCTCTCGCCGGCCGAGCAGCAGCAGGTGTCGAAGGCGCTCGAGCACGACGCCGAGGTGATGCGGAACACCCAGCTCCAGAAGCAGATCGCGGATCAGCCTCCGGCGACGCAGGCCGAGATCATCAGCATCAACACGGACGCCCGCCACGTTGCGCTCCAGGTCGCGCTGCTCGTTCCCTTCGTCGCCGCCCTGATCGGGCTCTTCGATGCGTTCCGCATGGTGCGCATCCCGGAGCCAACGTCGTCGGCTGCAGTCGAGGGCATGGCCCTCGGGTGAGAGAGGCGACGACCGGAGTCGAACCGGTGTACGCGGCTTTGCAGGCCGCTGCCTAAGCCACTCGGCCACGTCGCCCAGCGAGAGCGAAGGCTACCAGCGGCCCCAACGAAGAAGGGGACAGTCCCCGATTCTCGAGACGCAGCGGGCGGGCTACTTGCCGCCGGAGAACGTCTGCATCAGGTTCAGCGCGGCCGGGCCGAGCGCGACGACGAACATCGACGGGAAGACGAAGAGCACGGTCGGGAAGAGCATCTTGACCGGCGCCTTCATCGCCTTCTCCTCGGCGGCGAGCTGGCGCCGCACCCGCATGTCGGAGGACTGCACCCGCAGGATGCGGGAGAGCGCGATGCCCAGCTGGTCGGCCTGGATGATGGCGCGGCAGAACTGCGACACCTCCGGGACGTCCACGCGGTCGGACAGGTTCTTCAGCGCCTCGGAGCGGCTCTCGCCGATCCGCATCTCGTGGAGCACGAGCCCGAACTCGTCGACCAGCGGGCCGGTCATGCGCTCGGACAGCTTGGCCACGGCGGCGTCGAAGCCGAGCCCGGCCTCGACCGACACGCACAGCAGGTCGAGAATGTTCGGCAGCTCCATCTGCATCATCTCGCGGCGGCCGCGGGTGCGCGAGTTGATGAAGAAGTCGGGGGCGATGTAGCCGATGGCGGCGCCGCCCAGGGCGACCAGCATGCCCATCGCGGCGGGCACGAGGCCCGAGATCAGGACCATCAGCCCGAAGGCGATGGACATGAACACCAGGCCGCCCTTGAGCGCCAGGTACATCTGCGGCGACATCGAGCGGGCCAGCCCGGCGGCCATGAGCCGGTTGGCGATCAGGTTCGGATCGGTGCGGGGCAGGAACTTGCTCGTCACCGCGGCGACCTTGTGCGTGAGCGGCCCAACGATGCGGTCGTTGACGCTCCGTCGCGTCTCCACCTCGCGCTGGGTCTGAACGCCGTAGCGCTTGGCCTTGCCGAGGGACACGGCAATCTCGCGCTGGCGGACGGTGAGCCCGGTCAGCAGCAGGTATGTGGCGGCCCCGAGGAGGCCGACGGCGATGATGATGAGAATCATTCGGCTACCCCTTGAAGGAGACGATCTTGCGGATGATCATCCCGCCGATCGCCATCATCACCAGCGACACGGCGATGAGCGCCTTGCCGGCCGTCGAGGTGAACAGGATGGACATG
>Ga0075434_100007100_pt1 | contig 10345 bp, 6 predicted proteins | sample RhiMethybrSRZTD3_FD_75298 | JGI IMG/M metagenome (GOLD analysis project Ga0075434, IMG submission 75298) | Populus rhizosphere microbial communities from Tennessee, USA - Rhizosphere MetaG P. TD hybrid SRZTD3 | ecosystem: Host-associated > Plants > Roots > Rhizosphere > Soil | place: USA...
TCGCCTTCCGGGTTGCGAATGCGCTCGTTGATCAGGCGCCAGCGATCGAGATCGGGGATCTGCCGCGGCTCGATTCCAAACGCCGCCAGAACCTCGGCATCCAGGCCCTGGGCCGAATAAGCCTCCGGCACGGCGTAAATGTTATCGACGTCGCGCGCTTCGATCACCGCGCTTTCGCGAACGTTGCAAAACAGCGCGAGCTTGCGCCGCTCGCTTTCGGGAATCGGCCGATCGGTTCGGCACAGCAGAATATCCGGCTGGATGCCGATCGAGCGCAGTTCCTTCACCGAATGCTGGGTCGGCTTTGTCTTGAGTTCGCCTGCGCTCGGAATGAACGGCATCAGGGTGAGATGGATGTACACGGCGTGACCTCGCGGCAGATCGTTGCCCAGTTGCCGGATCGCTTCGAAAAACGGCAATCCTTCGATGTCGCCGACCGTGCCGCCGATCTCGCACAGCACGAAGTCAAATCCCTCATTGCCTTCCCTGATGAAATCCTTGATGGCGTTGGTGACGTGCGGGATGACCTGGATCGTTGCGCCGAGATAATCGCCACGGCGCTCGCGCGTGAGAATGTCCTGATAAATGCGGCCGGTGGTGATGTTGTCGTGGCGCGTGGCAGGACGGCCAGTAAAGCGTTCGTAGTGACCGAGATCGAGGTCGGTTTCGGCGCCATCGTCGGTGACAAAAACCTCGCCGTGCTGATAGGGCGACATCGTCCCCGGATCGACGTTGAGATAAGGGTCAAGCTTGCGCAGGCGCACCTTGTAGTCCCGCGCCTGCAGCACCGCGCCGAGCGCTGCGGATGCGAGACCCTTGCCGAGTGAGGAAACCACGCCGCCGGTGATGAAGATGTACCGCGCCATGGGACCTACTCTCTAGCGCGGCCGAATTGATTCGACGAGCCCGAAAAGCGCAGACCCGCTCTGCGCCTGTGCGCAGATCTCCGAATTTCTGATTTTCCAGACTCTTGCCTCTCTGTCTTCATGTCCATTCCTGTTCACTTCGAACGCTTACAACGGCCCATAACGCTGAAGGGCCGGAATTCCCGGCCCTTCGCTTGTGAATTTCATTTCGACTGCGGCACTTGCGGCCCCGAAGGGCCGGACGGCGCTGGAGACTGCGATCCGCCCTGCAGTTGATTGAGTAAGCCGCCACCTCCGCCGCCGCCGAGTGGCGTGGGTGTGCCGGGGGCGGTTGGCGCACTTTGGCTGCCACCCTGCAGGATCGAGGTCGGCTTGCGGTTTGTGCCAGCCAGGATCGACAGCGTCAGGCTGGTCAAAAAGAACAGTCCGGCCAGGATCGCTGTTGCCCGCGTAAGGACATTGGCCGTGCCGCGGCTAGTCATGAAGCCGCCGGTTGAACCGATGCCGAGGCCGCCTCCTTCGGAGCGCTGTAAAAGCACCACGCCGATCATGGCCAATACCAACATCAGGTGGATTACGATGATGACGTGCTGCATCTATCCAAAATCCGCTCAAATCCATACTGCTCTGGGCTCTTCCGCCCAGGCGGTGTTCCTTGGGCCCATAAATGAATTCGCGGCGGTCTCTACACGATCGTCGGCCGATTTTCCAGCCTTGCCGCCCCTATCGGTAAACCGCAGCAATACCGAGGAAATCTTCGGCCTTGAGGGAGGCGCCTCCGACGAGGGCCCCGTTGACCTCGGGCACTGTCAAAAGCTCCGCCGCGTTGGCAGGCTTGACCGAGCCGCCATACAGAATGCGGGCGCGCTGACCACCCGGGCCAAAGTGTTCGCTCAGGCGCTTGCGGATGAACGCGTGAACCTGAGCCACATCGTTTGGTGTCGGCGTCAGACCGGTTCCAATTGCCCACACAGGCTCGTAGGCGATCACAAGCTTTGCCGCGGTGGCGCCGTCCGGGAGCGAAGCCGCGAGCTGGCGGCCAACCACCTCGATGGTCCTGCCGGACTCTCGTTCGGCACGGCGCTCGCCAATGCAAACGATCGCGGTCAGACCCGCGCGCCACGCGGCCTGAACCTTCGCGCAGACCTGCGCATCGGTCTCGTGATGTTCGGTACGTCGCTCCAAGTGGCCCACGATCACAGCGCTGGCGCCGGCGTCAGCTAGCATCTCGGCGGAAATGTCGCCTGTATGCGCGCCCCAGGGCTCGGCATGGCAATCCTGGCCGCCGATGGCGACACCGGATCCCTCTGCCGTCGCGGAAAAGCTCGCAATCAAGGTTGCGGGCGGACAAACCATCAAATCCGCTTTTCCGCTGAGCGCTCTGGCCCCAGCGATGATTTTGACGAGCTCACCGCGCGATGCGACACGCCCGTTCATTTTCCAGTTGCCCGCGACCAGCGGAATGATGTTGGCCGCCATTGAAGATCCCCTTGCCGGTGCGGTTATCAGAAACTCTTGCGCCCATAACGCTTCGTCACGCTTTATCACATTGCGTCTGATTTTATTGAGCTATTGCGCGGTGGGTGTCCCTGCCTGTCAGCTTAATCACGGCCTGTTTTAAGTATTCCGGTGGCAATTCCGGTGGCAATTTTTTGGAAGCGTTTGGTGAGCTTTGGGGCGCTGAGGTTTCATCAGGTTTTGTCAGATTTTCACTACCGAACCGAATGTTCGTCTGCGACGTCAACGCCGACCGCTGGCGCAGTCATCCGCCGAAGTTGGCCCAACCGGCCTTCAAGCTTTACTTGAATGACTGTTTTTAACTTTGATGCATTACTTGAAAATTGTTCGATGTGAAACAGAGCTTCGGTGCTGTTTTTGCAAACTCCTGTAAGCCATTGAAATAGGATTGCGCCGCCGGATGATGAACCACACCGACCGAGCAGCCAAAGCGGCCCCCAAAAGCGGACATGTGCGGTGCAACAGCCCATGTCTGCTTTGGGCCAAGAGCGGACATTGCGGCGCTAGCGGCTCAACGCCAATGATTGCCGTCGCCGTCATTTATTTGTCGATTTGGCTTTATGCTGGCTGCGTGCTGCTCAAAGTTTGTCCTACCGCGCAGGCGCTCGGCTGACGATAGCCTTCCTGGTGGATCTGTAGCCGATAGCCGTCATGCTTCAGTTCGTGCAATTCCTGTATGCGGACGTTCCACGTACCGGACGGCAAGGAACGATGAAGGCGGCGGGTGCATTTTTGACCCGGCCGCGTGAGTTACGCGAACGCCACAACATGCCTCAGATACATAGCAGTTAATAAAGAACTCAACCGCGCTCACAAATTACCGTAGCAAACAAAACGTATTTTCTTGCGGCAGTCCCGAATGAAGCGATAACGTTTTAGACCAGTCAACTTCGCTTCTCGCGCTTGACGACGGCAATTCTCAATTCGACATGCTTCCGGAATTGCTTGCAGCGCCTCCGCGAAGGTAGGGCACGCTATTAGTCCGGCAACAATCAATAGAGACCTCCAACGCTTCATTATGACCTCCATTAATCATCGCTAGGATAGCGACCTTCCAAACCGGAGTCCCGATTGGCCTGCGATCAGTGGGCGGCGTTGCTATTCTGGTTCAATCTTGCGCGGCGAGCCGCAAGCAGGCGATGGCAGATTTTAAGCGGGCATGGGAGTCTGGACCATGATCCTCAAATCCGAGACTTAGAATTTCCATCGTCTACGGCACCCAAAAGATCGAAAAAAATCTCGCCGTCGCATTGCCTCCCCCCGAGGCTCAGGGCAAGGTATCGTATCAGGTCGAGTTAGCTATGTCCGCTTTGGGTCATAAGCGGACATTTGCAGTGCAATAGGCCATGTCCGCTTTACCCCTGAAAGCGGACATTGCGAGCAAATGATCTTCAATGCAGCGTGAACAACGGAAATTGAGCAGCCAGCTTCGCCGCGCGCCAACCATAATTTTTGCGGATGAAACCTAAAATATCGCGTCGCAGTGCGCGCTCCCATTTCGCCTCTTGGCGGGCGCTGACCATCGGATAGGGAGTTTTGATTAGACCGGACAGCTTCAGCGCCCGGCACACATTGGAAATTTCGTGCATCTCTGCGGGGCTTCATGTTGCCCCCCAAGTGCCAGCAATTGAGCGACATATAACGGTGGTCTCATATTGTGAAAAGCGTTCTCACATTTTGAAATTCCTGCTAACATCCTGCTTATGACAAAACTGGATAAATCACGCGGACAACAGTCCGGCGGCAGCAGATCAGCGGGGCGGGTCAGACGCTTTCCCTATTTGCTTTCCATCGGCGTCACCGCGGAAATCATGCAGGGCCTTGAAGCTGGCACGCACAACGGCTTGTTCTCAATTTCCGATAGCGCGCGGCTTGCCTTGGTGCATGGGCTGATGGCGTCCGGCCATTTCCCGCCGCGTCTCAATAATCAGCCGCAATTGCAAAACGGGGGTAACGGACATGGCCCGGTCGGATGATCTTTTAGCCATCGCTGCGGCTCACGCCGCAACACAAGCCATAAGCACAATCCGCGATGACGTGTCCAACGCGGAGCAATCCTTGCGGCAATCCTTGGAGTCTGGCGACACCGCGACCGCCGACGTAGAAATGCGACGGCTTGCCGATTTGGCATCACAAGCGCAAGTACTCGGGATTTGTTCTCATCCGCTTTTTGTAAGTGGCTGAAAACTTGCCGAAAAATTCTGCCGTCACCGTCAGACGTACCGGTTATCATGACCGGGAACGGTAATGCCAGCGTGGCGGGCGATGCGCCAATCCTCTTGCTGTTGCAAGGAGTTGGCTCGGTCCCTATGGTGACCCCAACGCGTCTGGGCTAGACAGGCGCGGTCTTCTCAAACGTGGTCGGTCCAGTTCACGAACAGCGCGCATGCTTCGCGGTATCCATAAAGCCTCCTCAACCTGGCTCGGCAAAGGCCTCATGGCCGTTGTTATGGGCTTCCTGGTCATCAGCTTCGCGATCTGGGGGATCGGCGACATTTTCCGAGGCTTCGGTCGCAACGCGGTGGCGGCCGTCGGCGGCACAGAAATCTCCATCGAGCAGTTCCGCCAGTTTTACAACGAACGCGTGCAGCAGTTGGGGCGCCAGGTCGGCCGACCGATCACGCCCGATGAAGCACGCGCTCGTGGCCTCGACCGGCAGCTCCTTGGACAATTGATTGCCGAGACGACCCTTGACGAGCAGGCAAGAAAACTCCGGCTTGGCATAAGCGACGAGGAGATCGCGCAGCGGATCAGGTCTGATCCCTCCTTCCGCGGGCCCACTGGCCAGTTTGACCGGAACCGCTTTGAACAACTCATTCGCCAGGCCGGTTTCACGGAAAGTCGCTTCGTCGAGGAGCAGCGTCGGGGCATGCTGCGTCGGCAAATCGCACAAGGCGTTACCGGCGATATGAAAGCGCCAACGACGGCAATGGCGGCGCTCAATCACTATCGGAATGAAAGGCGTCAGATCGAATATGTGACCCTCGGCTCAGCCCAAGCGGGCAACGTGCCGAGCCCAACGCCGGAAGAATTGGCCAAATATTTCGAGGACCGAAAAACGCTGTTTCGCGCGCCCGAGTACCGAAAGATCACCATCCTACCGTTGACGCCCGCGGACTTCGCCAAACCCGAAGCGGTCAGCGATGCCGACGTCAAGGCCCACTATGAACTGCGCCAGGCCACTTACGGGAAACCTGAAAAGCGAGAGTTGCGACAGATTGCATTCCCCAACGAGCAGGAGGCCGCGGCCGCGCGCGAGCGCATCGACAAAGGCACGAGTTTCGACGACATCGCCAAGGAACGCGGCATGCAGGCGTCGGATATCGATCTCGGACTGGTGTCGAAGGCCGAGATCATCGACCCGGCGGTTGCCGATGCTGCCTTTGCGCTGAAGCCCGGCCAAACCAGCGCACCGGTAAAGGGGCGGTTCGCCACGGTGTTGTTGCAGGTCGGCAAGATCGAACCGGGCGAGGAAAAGTCCTACGAGCAGCTGGCCGGGCAAATCAAAAACGAAATCGCCGAAAGTCGAATCAAAACTGAGATCGGAAACCTCCGTGACAAAATCGAGGACGAGCGTGCCGCCGGCTCCACCTTGGCGGAAACCGCGAGGAAACTCGGTCTCAAGGCCACGACGATCGAAGCGGTCGACAGATCCGGCCGCGGGCCTGACGGCAATCCGGTAGCGGGATTGCCGCAGGCGCCGAATGTTGTCAGCGCCGCATTCGCAAGCGATATGGGCGTCGATACGGAGGCGCTCCAGTTGTCGAACGGCGGCTATCTTTATTTCGATGTGACCGGCGTGACTCCGTCGCGCGATCGTTCGCTCGACGAGGTAAAAGATCAGGCTGCCGCGCGCTGGCGCGAGGACGAGATCGCCAAGCGGTTGCAGGCGAAAGCCGAGGACATTCTCGGCAAGCTCAAGGCTGGCACTCCGTTTGCACAGGTCGCGAGCGAAGCCGGAGTTAAGGTTGAGACGGCGAGCGATTTGCAACGCGGGAGATCGGCCGGTTTTGTGCCTGCAAAGGTGGTCGAAGCTGTATTCCGCACGCCAAAGGGCACGGCGAGCACCGCCGAAGGCGACAAAGGCTCGGAGCGGTTTGTGTTCCGTGTGACGGATGTCTCCGATCCCCCGTTAGATGCCAACTCCTCGCAAGGCAAGGCACTCGCGGATACGCTGAGAAATGCCCACAGCGAAGATGTCCTCACCCAATACATCGTGCGCCTGGAAAATGATTTCGGCGTTTCGATCAACGAGGCGGCATTGAATCAAGTTGTCGGCGGCGGCGGTCAGCAGTAGTCACTAAATGCACATTGAGCCGTCGGAAACCGCGTTTGCCGGTCGCTATGAACGCGGCGAGGCGCAGGTGGTGTGGACCACCCTCGTCGCAGACCTCGAAACACCTGTCTCGGCTTTCCTGAAGCTCGGCGGCGGCAAAGCAATGAGCTTTCTGCTCGAGTCGGTTGAAGGCGGGACCGTACGGGGGCGCTATTCGATCATCGGGCTCGAACCGGATCTGGTCTGGCGCGCAAACGGCGGCAAGGCTGAAATCAATCGATTTGCCCGCAGGAACAGGGATGCGTTTTCGCTTTGCCCTGAACCGCCGTTGCAGGCCTTGCGCGCACTCTTGTCGGAGTGCCGGATCGTGCTCCCCGACACTCTGCCGCCGATGGCCGCAGGCGTGTTCGGCTATCTCGGATACGACATGGTGCGCCAGATGGAGGACTTGGCGCCGCCAAATCCGGATCCGATCGGCATTCCTGATGCGATCCTGGTCCGTCCCACGATCACAGTCGTTTTTGACGGGGTCAAAGATTCGATCACGATCATCACTCCCGTGCGCCCGGACAAGGAGCTTGACGCGAAATCTGCTCTCGCGCGCGCCATCGAGCGTCTCGCCAACGTCGTCGAAAGCCTCGATCGGCCGCTCGACAAGTCTCTGACCGAACACGAGGCCGGTCCCATCGACGTGCAAGCGAAATCGAACACCACGCGCGAGGAATTCAAGGCGATGGTGCGGCGGGCAAAGGACTACATTGTCGCCGGCGATGTTTTTCAGGTCGTTCTGGCGCAACGTTTCGAGGCGCCATTCAGCCTGCCGCCATTCTCACTTTATCGCGCGCTGAGACGCACCAATCCGTCGCCCTATCTTTATTTTCTTGATTTTGGCAGGTTCGCGGTCGCCGGGTCGAGCCCGGAAATCCTTGTGAGAGTGTCCAAGGACGTTGTCACCGTTCGCCCAATCGCCGGCACGCGTCATCGCGGCGCCACGCCGCGCGAAGATAAGGCGCTGGAAGAGGAACTCCTCGCCGATCCGAAGGAACGTGCCGAGCATCTGATGCTGCTGGATCTCGGCCGCAGTGATGTCGGCCGCGTCGCTGCCATCGACACCGTCAAGGTCACGGACCAATTCTTCGTCGAGCGCTACAGCCATGTGATGCACATCGTGTCCAATGTCGAAGGCAAGCTCGCTCACAATCGCGACGCGCTCGATGCGCTCTCGGCAGGCTTTCCAGCCGGGACCGTCTCGGGCGCCCCCAAGGTGCGCGCGATGCAAATCATCGACGAACTGGAGAGAGAAAAGCGCGGACTCTACGCGGGCTGCGTCGGTTATTTCTCGGCCGGCGGAGAGATGGATACCTGCATCGTTCTGCGAACGGCCTTGATCAAGGACGGCATCATGTACGTCCAGGCCGGCGCCGGCATTGTCGTCGACAGCGATCCCGATTTTGAGCAGCAGGAGTGCATCAACAAGGCGAAAGCCCTGTTTCGCGCCGCGGAGGAAGCGCGCCGCTTCGCCAGCGCCGCCAGGCGGGGTCAGTAACCACCACAAAACCCGGCTGCTTGACCCCCTTTGGGTGGCACCTTAAACCCTTGGCAAAGCGGTGGAACATGATTGTCCTGATCGACAACTATGACAGCTTCACTTTCAACCTCTTCCACTATCTGGGAGGGCTGGGGGCCGATGTCATCGTCCACCGCAACGACAAGATTTCGGTCGCTGACGTCATGACGCTGGAGCCCGATGCGATTGTGCTGTCGCCTGGGCCTTGCACACCCAACGAGGCCGGCATTTGCCTCGATCTCATCGTCAAATCGTCCTCCAGCATTCCAATCCTCGGGGTATGCCTCGGCCACCAGGCGATCGGACAAGCCTTCGGCGGGAAAGTCGTACGGACAACTCCCCTCCACGGCAAGCTCTCGGAAGTCAGGCATGCCGGGACCGGGGTGTTTCGCGGAATCAATGGACCTCTGAAGGCAACGCGCTACCATTCGCTGGTAGTGGAGCGCGCGACCATGCCGCGCGATGTGACAGTCAACGCGGAAAGCGCCGATGGCCTGGTGATGGGGATCATGCACAGCGCTCTGCCGGTGCACGGCGTGCAGTTTCATCCCGAGAGTATTGCCTCCGAACACGGCCGCTTGATGCTGAAAAACTTTCTCGACATTGCTGCAACGTGGAACGCGCAGCGCGAACCGCGCGTCGCGCCTGCACGCATGCCTTCCACTCTTCATCTGGCGACTTAGGGGCCGCTCGTGGCCAACGACTTCAAAGCGCTCATCGCCAAGGTTGCGACCGGCGCAACCCTGACCCGCGAGGAAGCAGCCGCCGCTTTCGACCGCATGATGTCGGGCGAGGCCACGCCATCACAGATGGGCGGACTTCTGATGGCGCTGCGCGTGCGCGGAGAAACTGTGGACGAGATCACTGGTGCCGTCACCACGATGCGCAGCAAAATGCTGGGAGTTAAAGCACCCCTGGGCGCTGTCGATGTGGTCGGCACCGGTGGTGACGCCTCCGGCTCGTTCAACATCTCGACCTGCGCGGCGTTCATTGTTGCCGGCGCAGGCGTTCCGGTCGCCAAGCACGGAAACCGCGCACTTTCCTCGAAATCAGGCGCCGCCGACGTGTTACAGGCGCTTGGTGTCAAGATTGATCTCGACGCAAACCACGTGGGAACGTGCATCCAGGATGCCGGCATTGGCTTCATGTTTGCCCCGGCCCATCATCCGGCGATGAAAAATGTCGGGCCTACCCGTATCGAGCTTGGCACGCGCACCATCTTCAATCTGTTGGGGCCGCTCTCCAATCCCGCCAGTGTGAAGCGACAGATGATCGGCACTTTCGCAAGGCATTGGGTGAAGCCGATGGCGCAGGTGCTGAAAAACCTGGGCTCCGAAAGCATCTGGGTCGTACACGGGTCTGATGGTCTCGATGAAATAACCACCGCGGGACCGACCAGCGTTGCCGCTCTTGAAAATGGTAAAATCCGTACATTCGAGGTGACGCCGGAAGACGCCGGGTTGCCGCAGGGAAAAGCCGAAGCCTTGCGGGGCGGCGATGCTGAGCAGAACGCGGAAGCCTTGCTCGATGTTTTGAAAGGCAAGCGAGGGCCTTTGCGCGATGTCGCAGTGCTCAATGCCGCGGCAGCGCTGATCGTGGCCGGAAAGGCGAAGGACCTCAAGCAAGGCGCGACGCTGGCAGCAAAATCGATCGAGAGCGGCGAGGCTGAAGGCCGCCTGGATCGATTGATCGCGGTATCGAATGCTGGGGAGGACCGGACTTGACGAATATCCTGGCAAAAATCGAAACCTACAAGCGCGAAGAGATTGCCGCAGCCAAGCGTGCGCGCCCTCTCGCCGCGCTGGAAAAGGATGCAAAAGCATCGTCTCCGCCCCGCGGATTCCTGCGCGCAATCGAGCAGCGGATCGCCCGCGGCGAGTACGCGTTGATCGCTGAAATCAAAAAAGCAAGTCCTTCAAAGGGATTGATCCGCGCTGAATTTGATCCGCCCGGGCTTGCCAGGGCCTATGCGGCAGGCGGAGCGACCTGCGTTTCGGTGCTGACCGATGCGCCCTCCTTTCAAGGCAAGCCGGAGTTTCTCGCGGCGGCGCGCAACGCGACTGCCTTGCCAGTCCTGCGAAAGGACTTCATCTACGAGCCCTATCAGGTTGTTGAGTC
>Ga0075434_100007103_pt1 | contig 10343 bp, 8 predicted proteins | sample RhiMethybrSRZTD3_FD_75298 | JGI IMG/M metagenome (GOLD analysis project Ga0075434, IMG submission 75298) | Populus rhizosphere microbial communities from Tennessee, USA - Rhizosphere MetaG P. TD hybrid SRZTD3 | ecosystem: Host-associated > Plants > Roots > Rhizosphere > Soil | place: USA...
TCCGTGTGCGTGCCACCCGCCAGCACGTCCACCCCGCCCGCGCCCGGCGCCGCGACGCCGGCGGCGTCCGCAAGCGTGCGGGCGATGTCGAGGTTCAGCACGATGCCGTCGTCGACGGCTCCGGACGGCACGTGGCCGTCCCAGCGCACGAGGAGCGGTACATGGGTGGCCTCCTCGTAGGGCACCGTCTTGCCGTTCCACCGGTGCGCGCCGAGCAGGTAGCCGTTGTCGCTCATGAAGACGACAAGCGTGTTCGAGAGCCGGCCCGTGTCCGCGAGCGCCGCCGCCAGGCGGCCGACCTGGTCGTCCACGCTGAGGAGTGTCTGGCACCGCATGAGCGCGAGCTTGTCGATGTTCAGGACGCCGATCTTCGGATGGCTACTGAGGTACGCCGGCTTGTCGGAGACGTCCTCGTTGAAGTCGGCAGTGCGCGGTGCCGTCGCGGTCGGGCAGGACGCCGACGCGTACTTGGCCTCCGGGGTCGCCGGGCCGTGCGGAGCGCGGGGCGCGAACCAGAGGAAGAGTGGCTTCGCGGGATCGGCGTTTTCGACGAAGCGAACTGCGTCGTCGCCGAGAACCGTCGTCGAGTAGTCGGTCTGCGCCTCACCGTGGAAGGTCCCCACGCCGTTGTCGGACATCGTGTAATCGAAATAGCCGCCCTTCCCCTCCGAGTCGGCGCCGGACTCCCCCAGCGCGAGCGCATGCCAGTCGTCCCAGCCCTTCGGCACCTTCGTCACCGTGGACGGCTTGTACCCGTTCAGGTACTTGCCGACCAGGCCGGTCCGGTATCCCGCGTTATGGAGCCACACGGGCAGGTCGCTCTTCTCGAGCCCGCTCGCCTTGAAGCTTCCCCAGCCGCCGTCGGGCGGCACGTTGTCCCAGACGTCCGTCTCGCCACTCGTCTTTCCCGTGAGAATCGTCGCGCGGGACGGGCAGCACAGCGGATTGATGACGTAGGCGTTCGTGAAGGTCGTCCCGGTCGCGCCCAGGAATGCGCGGGTCTGCGGCAGATCCACCATCTCGTGGAACGCCTGGTCGTCGGTCAGGATGAAGACGATGTTCGGCCTCGCGGCCGCCCGGATCGACGACCCAGGCGAGCCGGCGAGCGCGACGAGCGCAAGCGCGCCAAACCACGCCGCTCGGCGGAGGATCGTGCCCACGCCGCCATGGTCCCAGAACGGCGTGCGGGATGCAACCCTCGGGCCCGCGGCGAGTAGCTCGACCGAGGGCTTAAGCAGCGGCCGGGCGACGCCGGGTGCGGCCCCGCCGTCGGTGGCCGGCAGGACGTGGTACCCGGCCCGCCCCAGCTCGTGGTGCATGAACCGAAGCAGGCGCACATCGTCGCCGGTGACCACGATCCGGGGCCGCATCGTGCGCGACATGAGCGGGCTCCAGCCCGCCCGATCAGTGTGATGGTGCTTCGGTTGCTTCTCCATCGACCGATTGGAGGACGCGGCGCATACGACGGAGCGGGGATCCGGCCCCCTGCCTGGGTAGGCGCTCCTCAGATCTCGATCTCGGTGCCGAGCCCGCGCTCGCGGGCGGCCTCGAGCACGAGCGCGGCCGCGGCGGCGTCCTGGGCGGCGACCCCGACGGACTTGTAGACCGTGATCTCCTCGGGGCTCGTCCGGCCCGGCCGCGTGCCGGCGACCAGCTCGCCGATCTCGGCATGGATGTGATCCTCGCCGAACGCGCCGTCGCGGATCGGCCACAGGAGGTCGTTCGAGCCGGACGGGTACGGCGCGAGCGCCGCGGCCCGCGCTTCGACGACCACGAGCGCGGCCGCCAGGAGGGCGGGGTCGAGCTCGCGGCCCTGCGGGTTGTAGCCGACCGATGTCACGTGCGCACCCTGGCGCACCCACTCGCCGCGCACGACCGGGTCGGGCGAGTGGGTGCAGGCGCAGACGATGTCGGCTCCGGAGATCGCCTCCTCGAACGATCGGGCCACGATGCCGCCGAGCTCGGCCGCGAGCGCCGCGGCCTTGTTCGGATCGCGGCCGGCGACGCGCACCTCGCCGATCGGCCGGACGCGCCGCACCGCCTCCGCGTGGGCACGGGCCTGGACACCCGTCCCGAGCACCGCCAGGACGGCGGCGTCGGCGCGCGCCAGGAGCCTCGCCGAGAGCGCCGAGCACGCGGCGGTGCGCATCGCGGTCACGACCTCGCCGTCCATGAGCGCCGCGGGCGTCCCGGTGGCCGGGTCGAACGCCGCGACGATCGCCTTGTGCGTCGGTAGCCCGCGGGCGGCGTTCTGCGGGAACATCGCGACCAGCTTGGCGGCAAGCGCCCCGGCGCCCGCCAGGTAGGCGGGCATGGCGATGAGCACGCCGCCGACGTCCGCGACATCGGCGCCCGTCCGGGTCGGGAACGAGCCGTTGCCAGCGCTCAGGTCGGCCATGGCGGCGGCGACCGCATCGACCAGGCGGTCGGGGTCCAATGCGCCTTCGACGTCGCGTCGGCTCAGGACGAGCATCAGCGGAGAGGGCGGGATTCGAACCCGCGAACGAGGAAACCCCCCGTTACGCGATTTCCAGTCGCGCTCCTTAAGCCAACTCGGACACCTCTCCGGGCTCCCGGAGTATGCCACTCGTCCGCCCCGCCCTCACCGGGCCGGGCAGCGGGGTGGTAGGCTCGCGCCGGCACGTTCAACCCGACGACGAGGATTGGGGCAATGCCCGACGAGCGAATCGAGATCATGCGCCGTGTGGCCCTGTTCGACGGACTTTCGGACCGCGAGCTCGAGGCGGTCGCCAACGCGTCGAAGGAGCGAAGGTTCGACACCGGCGACACCGTCGTGGGCGAGGGCGAGGGCGGCGTCGGCTTCTTCGTCGTGGCCGACGGGACGGCCCGCGTCGAGGTCTCCGGCTCGCGCCGCGGGACCATCGGCCCCGGGGCGTCGTTCGGCGAGGTCGCGCTGCTCGACGAGGGCGGCCGCCGCACGGCGAGCGTCGTGGCAGAGTCGCCGCTTCGGGTGTTCGGGATCACTGCCTGGCAGTTCACGCCGCTCCTCGAGCAGCACCCGTCGATCGCCATCAAGATCGCCAAGATCCTGGCGCGACGGCTGCGCGAGGCCGAGGAACGATCCTCGGCGCCTGCCTGATACGATCACGCGGACCGTGCTAAGCGGGGAGCTAGCGGTACCCTCCTCCGGCAATCCGCTCTAGCCGGGCCGAATCCCCGTCCTGAGGGGTGCCGGGTTCGGGATCAGGGCCGGCGCGCTCCGCGTCGATCGCCAGGTCCCACGCAACGGAGGCTTGTGAACCGCGTCAGGTCCGGAAGGAAGCAGCGCTAAGCAACGTCAGCCGGGTGCCGTGGGCGAGCCTGGCGGGAGCGAGCGCCGCTGGCACCGCCCGGGTCCGATGCTTCGAAGGCGGGTGCACGGTCGCTGAGCTTTGCGGCGCGAGGCACCGACGAGCGCGGTGCCTCCGCCGTTAAGCTGCAACAGGTGTCCGCCCTCTACCGCATCCATCGCCCCCAGGACTTCGACCAGGTCGTCGGGCAGGAGCACGTCGTCCGCACGCTCCGAAACGCCGTCGAGCTCGACCGGGTCGCGCATGCCTACCTGTTCGCGGGGCCGCGCGGCACCGGCAAGACGTCGATGGCCAAGATCCTCGCCAAGTCGCTGAACTGCGTCAACGGCCCCACGCCGACGCCGTGCAAGGAGTGCGAGTCGTGCCGGTCGATCCACGACGCCACGTCCGTCGACGTCATCGAGCTGGACGCGGCCAGCCACCGCGGCATCGACGACATCCGCGAGATCCGCGACCGGGTCGCGCTGCGGCCCGTCCACGGGCGCAAGAAGGTCTACATCGTCGACGAGGCGCACATGCTGACCAAGGAGGCCTCGAACGCCGTCCTGAAGACGCTCGAGGAGCCGCCCGACCACGTCGTCTTCGTCCTCTGCACCACTGAGATGGGGGCGATGCTGCCGACGATCCGCAGCCGCTGCCAGCGCTTCGCGTTCTTCCGCCCGGGGCTGCCGGACATCTCGACCCTGATCCACCGGATCGCCGCCGCCGAGGCGATCGAGATCGACGCCTCGGCGGTGTCGCTGGTGGCGCGATCGGCGTCGGGCAGCTTCCGCGACGCCGTCTCGGCGCTCGACCAGCTCGCGACCGCGTGCAGCGGCCCGATCACGGTCGACGACGTCCGCGCCCTGCTCGGCACCACCGACGCCGGCATCCTCTTCGACCTCCTCGACCGGGTGGCCGCGGCGGATGCCGCCGGCTGCCTCGAGGCGGTCGATGCCCAGGCCGACGCGGGCTCCGACCTCGGCACGCTCGTCACCGACCTCCTCGCGCACCTGCGCCTGCTCTTCCTCCAGCAGCAGCTGGGTGGGCTCCCGGCCGAGGCGGCCGTGACCGACGACGAGCGGGCGCGGATCGCGGGCCAGGCCGAACGACTCGAGCCGGCGACCGTCCACAGGCTGATCGACCTGCTGCGCGACGTCCTCGACGACGTGCGCGACGGCGCCGACCCGCGGCTGCCGCTCGAGCTCGCGCTCGTGCGCACCTGCCGGCCGGCCGGCGACCTGACAGCCGAGGCGTTCGACCAGCGCCTCTCTCGCCTCGAGTCCGCCGTCCAGGGCGGCGCGGCGCCGCCGCCCCCTCCGCCCCCGGCCACCCGGGCGCCCGAGCCGAAGGCCGCCGCCGTGCCCGCGACCGCTGCCGCGCCCGAACCCGTTGCCGCGCCCGAGCCCGCCCCGCCGCCGGCCCCGCCGGCCCGTGACACCGGCCGGCTGGCCGATCGCTGGCACGAGGCCGTCGTGCCCGAGGTGGCCCGGCGCTCGGCCGCGCTCGGCTCGCTGATCGAGCACGCGGTGCCCGACGCCGAGTCGGGCGACGTCGTGCTGGCCTTCCCGCGGTCGCAGACGTTCGCCAAGGCGACCGCGGACACGCCCCAGAACCGCGCCCTCATCGAATCGGTGCTCGAGCAGGCCGTCGGCGGCCCGGTGCGCGTGCGCATGGAGGTGGCCGAAGCAGCCGACGACGAGCCGGCCGAGGCCGAGCCGCTCGCGCCGGAGCGGCTCGACGAGGCCGCCCTCCTGACCCAGATCAAGGAGAAGTTCGACGCCCGCGAGATCGAGGAGCGCGCATGACGAAGATGGACCCGAACAAGATGATGGCCCAGCTCGGCAAGATGCAGGAGCAGATGGCGCAGGCCCAGGAGGAGCTGAAGACGGCCTACGTCGAGCACTCCGCCGGGGGTGGCGCAGTCACGGTCAAGGCGTCCGGCGCGCTCGAGATCACCGAGATCACGATCAAGCCCGAGGCGATCGACCCCGACGACCCCGAGATGCTCCAGGACCTGCTCGTCTCCGCCGTGAACGGCGCCATCACCGCGGCTCAGGCGCTCCAGCAGCAGAAGATGATGGGACAGCTCGGCGGCCTCGGCGGCCTCGGCATACCGGGCCTCTAGGGCTTGTACGCCCCCTCTGTCGACAACCTGATCGCCCAGCTCGCCCGCCTGCCCGGCGTCGGGCGGCGCACGGCGCAGCGGCTGGCGTTCCATCTGCTCAAGGCGTCAGAGGCCGACGCGAACGCCCTGGCCGACGCGATCAGGGAGGTGAAGGAGCGGATCAGACCGTGCTCGCGCTGCTTCAACCTGGCCGAGGAGGAGCTGTGCGAGATCTGCGCCGATCCGCGCCGGGACGGCTCGCTGATCTGCGTCGTCGAGGATCCGTCCGACGTGGTCGCGCTCGAGCGGACGCATGAGTATCGCGGGCTCTACCACGTGCTCGGCGGCGCGCTCTCGCCGATCGACGGCGTCGACCCCGAGGATCTGCGCATCGCCGAGCTGCTCCAGCGGGTGGAGGGCGGCGAGGTGACCGAGGTGCTGCTCGCAACCAACCCCACGATGACCGGCGAGGCGACCGCGGCCTACCTGGCCGACCGCATGCGCGGCGGCTGCCGTGTCACCAGGCTCGCGAGCGGCCTCCCTGTCGGCGGCGACCTGGAGTACGCCGACGAGGTGACGCTCGGGCGGGCGCTGGCGGGCCGGCGGGAGATGTGATGGCGCGGCACATCGTCGACCCCACCTCGATGCACCGCTACACCGACGAGACCGAGCGCGTCGCCCGGGCGGCGCTCGAGTACTCCCGCGACCGCCTGCGGCTGCACCCGGTGCCGCTCGACGGGCCGCGGACCGCCGCCGAGCTCGAGGCCCAGGCGGGCGCGACCATCACCGAGGACGGGCTCGGGGGCGAGGCCGCGATGCGGCTCTTCGCCGACGTGCTCGCGCCGGCGATCATCTCGATCGACAACCCCCGCTTCCTGGCCTTCATCCCCGCGGCGCCGACGGAGCTCTCGATGATGTTCGATCTAGTGGTGGGGGCGTCGTCGATCTACGCCGGCACGTGGATGGAGGCCTCGGGCGCGGTCTACGCCGAGAACCAGGCGCTCGCGTGGCTGGCGGGCCTCGCTGGGCTGCCCGAGTCGGCCGCCGGCTGCTTCGTGCAGGGCGGGACGATCGGCAACCTCTCGGCGCTCGTGGCGGCCCGGCACGCCCATCGCGCATCCCGGGGAGACGGCGGCGGCGCCCGCCTGCGGGTGGCCTGCACCGACGAGACGCACTCGTCCGTGGCGACCGCGGCGGCGGTGATGGACGTCGACCTGCTTCGCGTCGCGGCCGACGCCGGCGGCCGGATGACCGGCCAGGCGCTGGCCGCCGCGCTCGATCGAGAGGGGATGAGCGGGGTCTTCGCGGTGGCCGCGACCGCCGGGACGACCAACGCCGGGGCGATCGACGACCTCGCCGGGATCGCGGACGTGTGCCGGGAGCACGGCCTCTGGATGCACGTCGACGGGGCCTACGGCGGCGCCGCCCTCGCGGCCGCCTCCGTGCGCGACCTGTTCGCCGGGATCGAGCACGCCGACTCGTTCATCGTCGACCCGCACAAGTGGCTCTTCGCACCGTTCGACTCCTGCGCCCTGCTCTACCGAAACCCCGAGCTGGCCCGGGCCGCACACACCCAGCAGGCGGGCTACCTCGAGCACGTGCAGGGGAGCGAGCTGAACCCGTCCGACTACGCCGTCCACCTGAGCCGGCGGGCGCGCGGGCTGCCGTTCTGGTTCTCGCTCGCCGCGCACGGCACGCGGGCCTACTCCGAGGCGATCGAGCACACGCTGGACGTGGCCCGCGGTGCGGCCGACGAGATCCGCTCGCGCCCGTACGTCGAGCTGGTGAACGAGCCCGACCTGACCGTGCTCGTGCTGCGCCGGACCGGGTGGGCAGCGGCCGACTACACGGCCTGGACGGAGCGGCTCCTGGCCGACGGCGTCGCGTTCGTCACGCCGACGACGTTCGCCGGCGAGACCGCCACCCGCTTCGCCATCGTGAACCCGCGCACGACGATCGCCGACATCGCCGCGATCCTCGATACGATGGCCTAGGGCCGCCTGTTCGCAGCCTGCACGCCGCCCACCGAGCGGTGGGACATGAGCGACCAGCGCGACCGGGACGAGAGCGCCGAGCCGACCGAGGCGAAGGATCCCACCGAGAACAGCGAGCAGGCGCTCCCGACCGACCCGACAGACAGGAACGAGCCCACCGACCCGATCGACAGGACGGAGCCCTTCGAGGCGATGGAGAGCACCGAGTCCTCCGACCGGATCGACCAGCGCGACGTCGGCATCGCAGGTGTTCTCGCACACGTCGGCGCCGGCCGCGCCGGTGAGGGCGCCCGGTACACTGCCGCGATGGCCGAGGCCGCAGCCCAGCCCGTCGCTGGTCGCGTGCTCGTGATGAAGTTCGGGGGCACGTCCGTCGCCGACGCCGACAAGATCCGGCGCGTCGCCGCACGCCTTGTCGCGGCGCAGACCGCGGGCCGGCGGGTGGTCGGCGTCGTCTCGGCGATGGGCCAGACCACCGACCAGCTCGTGGAGCTGGCCCGCGGCGTCTCGCCCCGGTCGCACCCGCGCGAGATGGACATGCTGCTCTCGACCGGCGAGCGGATCACCGCCGCCCTCTGCGCGATGGCGATCAACGACCTCGGGGCGCACGCCGTGTCCCTCACCGGCTCACAGGCCGGGATCGTGACCGACACCGTCCACACGAAGGCCAAGATCCTCGAGATCCGCCCGCGCCGCATCTCCGAGGCGCTCGACCGCGGCGAGATCGTGCTCGTGGCCGGCTTTCAGGGCGTCTCGACCGCCTATGACGTCACCACGCTCGGACGCGGCGGCTCCGACACGACGGCGGTCGCCCTTGCGGCGGCCCTGGATGGCGACTGCGAGATCTACACCGACGTCGCCGGCGTCTTCACGGCCGACCCGCGCATCGTCCCCCACGCCCGCAAGCTCCAGACGGTCTCGCCGCTCGAGATGCTCGAGATGGCCGGATCCGGCGCGCGCGTGCTCCAGCTGCGCTCGGTCGAGTTCGCCCGAAACCACAGCGTGCCGCTGCACGTCCGCTCGACCTTCACCGACGCCGACGGCACGTGGATCCGTGAAGATACGGGCATGGAGGCCCCGATCATCTCGGGCATCACGCACACCACCGACGAGGCGTACGTGACGCTGACCGACGTGCCCGACAAGCCGGGGACGGCCGCGAGCATCTTCAACGCCGTGGCCGCGGTGCACATCAACGTCGACACGATCATCCAGAACGCCGTCACCCATGGCGACGCCGACGTGACGTTCTCGGTCCCGCTTGACGACCTGCCGCTCATGACGAACACGATCGAGGGGCTCTGCCACGACCTCGGGCTGCACTGGCGGGTCGACGACACCGCGGCCAAGGTCAGCCTGATCGGCGCCGGGATGAAGAGCCACCCGGGCGTCGCCGCGAAGATGTTCCAGGTGCTCGCCGATCTCGGCATCAACGTGCGGATGATCGCGACGTCGCCGATCAAGGTGTCCTGCGTCGTGAGCCGCGAGCGGGTCGCCGAGGCCGTCTCCGCCCTCCACGGGGCGTTCGAGGCCGAGCTGGCCGAGGCCGACGGGGCAGAGGTCGATGCGTAGCCCGCGGGTCGCCGTGGTGGGCGCGACCGGCGCCGTCGGGCCCGTGGTGCTCGACATGCTCCAGGAGCGCGGCTTCCCCGCCTCCGAGGTCGTGGCGTTCGCCTCGTCCCGCTCCGCTGGGAAGCGGGTGCCCTACGCCGGGAGCGAGATCGAGGTGCGCGAGCTGACGGCCGACGCCCTCGAGGGGTTCGACCTCGCCCTCTTCTCCGCGGGCGGCTCGACGTCGAGAGCGTTCGCCCCGGAGGCCGTCGCCCGCGGCTGCGTGGTCGTCGACAAGTCGAGCGCCTTCCGGATGGACCCGGGCGTGCCGCTCGTGGTGCCCGAGGTGAACGCCGACGCCGTCGGTTCACACCACGGGATCGTCTCGAACCCGAACTGCTCGACGATCCAGCTCGTGTGCGCCCTCGCGCCGCTCCGCGCGGCCGCGGGGCTGGCGCACGTCACGGTCGCGACCTACCAGGCCGTTTCGGGGACAGGGGCCAAGGCGGTCGACGAGCTGCGATCGCAATCCCGGGCTGCGCTCGATGGACACACGGCCGAGCCCGTGGTGTACCCTCATCCGATCGCATTCAACGCGATTCCGCATTGCGACGGGTTCGAGGGGGATAGCACGCTGGAGGAGAGGAAGCTCGTTCTCGAGTCGCAGAAGATCCTCGGCGACGACGCCGTCGGGATCCACGCGACCTGCGTCCGCGTGCCCGTCTGGCGCGGGCATTCCGAGGCGGTCTGGATCGAGACGCGCTCGCCGCTGGAGGCCGACGAGGCCCGCGAGATTCTGCGCGCCGCGCCCGGCGTGCGCGTGGTCGACGACCCGGCACTGGCGCAGTACCCGCTCGCCTCCGACTCGACGGCCACCGACGACGTGCTCGTCGGCCGCATCCGGCGCGACCCGTCGCGGCAGAACGGGCTCGCGCTCTGGATCGTCGCCGACAACCTCCGCAAGGGCGCCGCGACGAACGGCGTCCAGATCGCCGAGCTGCTCGTCGAGCGAGACCTCGTCCGCGTCCCCGGCCGGGCGGCCGCCTGATGGGGACGCCGGCCCGCGAAGGCACCCTCTGCCCGGTGTGCCTCCGCCCCGCCGGTTCCGGCCGCTGCGTCGAGCACGGCCCCTGGGAGCCGCATCAGCTCCTCACCCGCGACGACCGCCGCCGGGCCTCGGCGCACGTCATCCGCCAGCCGTTCGAGCCGCTCGTCCACGCGTGCCCGCGCTGCCTCGGCGAGGTCGCGCTCGGCCGGCTCGGCTTCCATTGCGTCGAGCACGGCGACGTCCGGGACGCCCACGGCCCCTACCGCGTCGACGAGCTGCTCGGGCCGACGGCCCAGCGGGAGGCGGCGTTGCACCGTTCCCGCCTGGCCCGGCGCACACGCGCCCGCCGGGAC
>Ga0075434_100007105_pt1 | contig 10341 bp, 9 predicted proteins | sample RhiMethybrSRZTD3_FD_75298 | JGI IMG/M metagenome (GOLD analysis project Ga0075434, IMG submission 75298) | Populus rhizosphere microbial communities from Tennessee, USA - Rhizosphere MetaG P. TD hybrid SRZTD3 | ecosystem: Host-associated > Plants > Roots > Rhizosphere > Soil | place: USA...
GGGGAACCGCCGCCGCCGCTCGTACTCGAGCACGAGCGCCATCACGTCGTAGTCGACCGAGACCGGCTCCCGGACACGTACCACCTCGCTCGGATGGGCGCGCTCGTGAGCGGCGACGAAGGCTCGTCGGTCCTGACTCACGCGGCCCCCGCCAGCTCTCGCTCCATGCGATTGGCTCCGGGCGGCACGATTATCGCGGGCCGAGCGTCGTTGTCCATGCCCCGCGCGTACCGGCCGGCGACTTGACGGCCCCGCCCGCAGCGGACATAGTGCGGTTCCATGAAGATCGCCGGCGTGCGGATCGTCCAGGCCGACATCCCCCTGACCCGCCCGCACAAGATGTCGTTCACGACCCTCGAGACCATGAATTTCGTCTTCGTCCGCCTTGAGACGGCGGACGGGCTGGTGGGCTGGGGCGAGGCGGCCTGCTTGGGCGGGCCGACGTGGAGCGAGGAATCCTCGGAGTCAGTGGCGGCCACCATCGAGCGCTACATCGCGCCCTGGCTCGTGGGGCGTGAGGCGAGCGGGATCGAACCGCTCGCCCGCGAAATGGCCCGCCGGGTCCAGGGTAATCCCTTCGCGCGCGCGGCCGTCGAGATGGCCCTCTGGGACCTTAACGGCAGGGCCTTGGGCGTGCCCGTGCATCGTCTCCTGGGCGGCCGCGTAAGGGACCGCGTGCCTCTGTCCTGGTCGCTGGCCGTGGCCGATCACGACGCGGAGGTGGACGAGGCGCTCGGGAAGGTCGCGCGAGGCCATCGCATCTTCAAGATCAAGACCGCAGCGCTGCCGCTGGCCGAGGACCTCGCCCGGGTGCGGCGTCTCCGCGAGGCGCTCGGGCCCCACGTCTCGCTGCGCGTCGACGCCAATCAGGGCTGGGATCGCTCGACGGCCCTCAAGGCCGCGCGGTCCCTGGAGGAGTGGCAGGTCGACTTCGTGGAGCAGCCGGTGCCGCGCTGGGACCTCGACGGCATGGCCGAGCTCGGGCGACAGGTGAGCGTGCCCATCATGGCCGACGAGTCCTGCTTCTCGCCCCACGACGCGCTCGCCATCGCGCGGCGAGGCGGTGTGAGCATCCTGGGGCTCAAGGTCACGAAGTCCGCGGGCCTGCTCGGGACGATGGCCATCGCGCGCATCGCCGAGGCCGCCGGCATGACGTGCTATGTCGGCTGCATGATCGAGACGTCGCTGGGCACGGCCGCCTATCTCCACGTGGCGTTGGCGGCGGCGCCCGTCGCCTGGGGCTGCGAGCTCTTCGGGCCTCTCCTGCTGGATGGCGACGTGGTCCGCGACCCCGTGCGCTACGCCGATGGATGCATCCTCGGGCTCGACGCGCCCGGCCTCGGCGTCGAGATCGACGAGACCGCGCTCAAGAAATGGTCGCGCCGACCCTGAGTGGGGGGCCGCCCGTGCTCGAGACGCGAGGGCTGACCAAGCGTTTCGGCGGCCTCGTCGCGGTGGATCAGCTCTCGCTCTCCGTCCCCCGGGCCCAGATTCGCGGCCTCATCGGGCCCAACGGCTCCGGCAAGACCACCACCATCAATGTCCTCTCCGGGCTCTATCGTCCAGACGCCGGCGAGATCCATCTGGGCGGCCGCCGGACCGATGGGCTCCGTCCGCACCAGATCACGGCCTCCGGCATCGCGCGAACCTTTCAGATCCCGAAGCTCTTCGGGAACATGACGGTGCTGGAGAACGTGCTCCTACCCGGGCTGGCCGCGCTCGACCGGGGAGCGGAGGGGAGTCTCCCCGCCATCACCGAGCGCGCGCGGCGTCTCCTCGAATTCGTTACGCTGGACGGGCTGCGCCATGCTCGTGCCAAGGAGCTCTCCGGCGGGCAGAGCATGCTCATCCAGATCGCGCGCGCCCTCATGGTCCGGCCGCTCCACCTGATCCTCATGGACGAGCCGTTCGCGGGCGTGCATCCGGCGATTCGCGAGATCATCCTGGAGTCCATCCTTCGCATGAACCGCGAGGAGGGCATCACCTTCCTCATCGTTTCCCACGAGATGGCCGAGCTCCGGCGCCTCTGCCAGATGGTTTCGGTGATGGACGAGGGCCGACTCATCGCCGAGGGCACCCTCGACGACGTGGCCAACGACCCGCACGTGCTCGAGGCGTACCTGGGGCCCTGATGGCGCGCCTCGACGTCGAGCGAGCGGCGGCCGGGTACGTCGAGGGCATCGACATCCTCGCGGACGTGACCCTGCGCGTCGAGCCGGGCTCCATCACCGGAGTCATCGGCCCCAACGGGGCGGGGAAGTCGACCTTGCTCAAGACGATTTTCGGCTTCCTCCACCCCCGGCAGGGGCGTATCGCCCTCGACGGCGCTGAGATCCACCGGCTGCCCCCGCACGAGATCAAGCGACTGGGCGTGAGCTACGTTCCGCAGGGCGCGAACATCTTTCCCCAGCTCACCGTCGAGGAAAATCTCCTGCTCGGAGCCTGGGTGATCCGGGCCGACAAGGCGCGGGTTGCGGAGCGGCTGGAGCGCGCCTACGCCGCGTTCCCGCGCCTGGCCGAGCGCCGCCAGCGCCGGGCGACCGCGCTCTCGGGCGGCGAGGCGAAGATGCTCTCGCTGGCCAAGGAGCTGGTGACCCAGCCGGCCCTCCTCCTGGTGGACGAGCCCTCGGCCGGGCTCGCGCCCCGCATCGTGGAGCAGGTCTACGCTCGCCTGCGCGAGGTCCGCGGGCAGGGCGTCACCATCCTGCTCGTGGACCAGAACATCAACAAGGCCGTGGAGGTCTCCGACTATCTCTACATGATCGAGCGGGGGCAGGTCCGGCGCGAGGGGCCGCGGCGGGACTTCGCGGATCACCTTCGGGAGATCGTCCGCGACGCGCTCCTGGGCGCGTGACCGCGATGCCGGAGCGCGGACGGCGACTCGGGTGGGGGCTCGTCGCCGTCGCTCTCCTGGCCGCGCTACCCCTGGGCGTATCCGAGTACCACGTCCACGTCCTCACTACGTGCCTCTACTACGTCATCCTTGCCGTGGGCTGGAATCTCCTCGCGGGCTACACCGGACAGTTCTCGCTGGCCCACCACACCTTCGCGGGGGTAGGCGCCTACACGTCGGCGCTCCTGGGCCTCTACTTCCACGTGCCCATCCTGGCGGGCATCGCGGCAGGGGTGGTGGCCGCCGCCGTCCTGGGCTATGGCCTGGGCACGCTCTGCCTGCGCATGCGCGCCATCTACCTGGCGCTGGCTACCTGGGCGTTCGCCGAGTCGATGCGCCTCTTCATCGCCGTCGAGTACCAGATCACCCGCGGCGATCTCGGACTCAAGGCGCCGCTGCTCTTCGGGACGCCTCGCCCGACGCCCTACTACTACCTCTTTCTCGCGCTCACGCTGGCCGCCCTGCTCGCCGCGTGGCGGATCGTCCATTCGCGCGTCGGGGCCTATCTCCGCGCGATCCGCGACGACGAGGAGGCCGCCGCCGTCATGGGCGTCGACACCTTCAAGTGGAAGCGCATCGCGTTCGTGATCTCGGCGGTGTTCGCGGCGGTGGCGGGCGGCTTCCAGGGGCACTACATTGGGCTGCTCTCACCGACCCCGATGAAGTTCAACGAGATGGCGATCATCGTCATCATGGTCATCGCTGGCGGCTTTCGTACCTTCGCGGGGCCGGTGGTCGGCGCCGTCTTCATCGAGCTTCTCTCCGAGGAGCTGCGCGGCTGGGGCGAGATCCGGATGGTGCTCTTCGCGCTACTGGTCCTGGTGATCGTCCGCGCCTATCCCGCCGGGCTGGTGGGACTGGGCCAGGCCATGGCCGGGCGGCTGGGCCGCGCCGTGCCCGCGCTCGCCCCGCTGTTGTCCCCGCGCTCGCCTGCCGACTAGACCGTCCGCTCGCGCTCGCCGAACAGGCCGCTCGGTCGCAGCGCGAGCAGCGCGATGAGGAGCAGGAAGCCGTAGAGGTCCTTGTAGGCCGGGGAAAGGAACACCGAGCCCAGCGCCTCGATCACGCCCAGGAGCACCCCGCCGACGATGCTTCCGAGGATGGAGCCCAGGCCGCCAATCACGATGATCTCGAAGCCCTTGAACGTCGTGATGGCGCCGTTCTCCGGGTAGACCAGGAAGTCGGGGGCGAGCAGCGCGCCCGCCGCGGCGGCCAGGGCCACGCCCACCCCGAAGGCGAGCATGTCGAGGCGGAGCACGTCCACGCCCGCCGTCTGGATCCCGACCCGGTTCTGGGCCGCGCCGCGGAAGGCCCGCCCGATCCACGTCTTCTTGATCACGAGGAAGAAGAGGGCGAGAAGAACGAGCGTGCTGATCAGCGCGACCAGCCGGTTGCCGGAGATGGGCAGGGTCAGGAGCCTGCCCGCCCGGGCGTAGTCGCGCGGGGCGTACTGATTCGGGCCGCCGAGCACGATGGCCAGGTTCCGAAAGAAGACCATGAGGGCGATGGTGACGATGGTCGCGTACTCGTCGCGCCGCTCCACGCCGCCCACGTACATGGGGCGGAGGAGGAAGCGCTGGACGACGAGCCCGAGTAGGAAGACCGACGCCATCGCCACGGGCAGGGCCACGTACCAGAGGGTCCAGCCGAGGACGGTGGCGAGGAGCGCGTACTGGACGTAGCTGCCGATCATGTAGAACTCGCCCATCGACCAGTTGATCATCTTCATGATGCTGTAGATGAAGGTGATCCCCAGCGCCATCAACGCGTAGATCACCCCGATGACCAGCCCCGACAGGACGTACTGAGACAGGAGATACGGGTCCACGCGTCGTCCTCAGCCCCGGCGCGCGCCGTCCACGCCGGCGGTCAGCGCGGCGCCGACGTGAAGTCGCCGGTCTTGAGCTCGGGCGGAAAGACGATCTTGGCCTCGGGGAAGGCCTGCTCCGGCTTGGTGTACTGCAGGAAGAGCATCGGCGGCGTCCACTGCTGCCAGTAGGGTCCGTCGCCGCGCGTGAACGAGATCGTCCCGTTCCATCCGGTGAACTTGTTGGCGAGCAGCGCCTTCACGATGTCATCCGGCTTGTCGCTCTTGGCGGCGTTCATGGCGTCGGCGATCAGCATCACCTGAGCGTAGGCATTGAGCCCGCCGTAGACCGGCTGCTCCTTGAACTGCTCGAGATAGCGCGTGCGGAAGCCTTCACCGCGCGGCGTCAGCTTCATGGTCGGGTGGTAGTAGACGATGAACGTCGCGAAGGTGCCCTTCTCCCCGAGCGTCTTCCAGTACTCCGGACGCGCCGGCGCGTCGTAGGACATCAGCATGGGAGTGGAGGGGAAGAGCCCGACGTCAAAGGCTTGCTTGGTGATGAGGTAGAGGGGGGTGCCGATCCCGACGTTGATGAACAGGTCAGGCTTCCAGTTCTTGATCTCCAGGATCTGCGGGGTCAGGTCGACCACGGCCCGGTCGAAGATCATGGTCTTGAGCTCGGCCTTGACGCCCATGGAGGCGAACTGCTTCTTCGTCTCTTCGATCAGCCCCACCCCGTAGTCGGTGTTCTCGGCGAGGAGGGCGACGCGCTTGAATCCCTGCTGCTGGATCCAGCGGTTCCACATGGTCACGCGGTCGGGGTCGATGACGTGGGTGCGGAAGGTGTACGCGAGGTGCTTCTCGGTGAGCTTCTTGGCCGAGGCCTGGGTCATGAAGACGGGCACCTTGAGCTGCTCGGCGAGGTCCTGGACCGCCTCGGCCACGGAGCTGTGGAACTGCCCGACCACCCCCACCACCTTGTCCTGCCCGGCCAGCTTGCGGAGCCCAGCCGCGCCCTTCTCGGGTGTCCCCGCGTCGTCTTCCACGATCAGCTCGAGCTTCCGGCCGCCCAGCACGCCGCCGGCCCCGTTGATCTCCTCCACTCCCATGCGGGCGCCGCGCACGATGAACTGGCCCGCCGCGGCATCGCCGGGGGGCGAGAGCGGAGTCAAGACGCCGATCTTGACGGTGCCCTGGGCGAGGGCAGGAGACACGAGGGCCGTCGTGGTGAGCACGGCGAGCAGCACGCCACGGAGCGCGTAGAGCATGGTCGATGTCCTCCCGGGGAGTCGTGGGGCTACGCGATCGTATGTGGCGGCGCTCGTCGCGTCAAGATCTGCTTCGGGGTCGCGGTGCAGCCACGGTGCGCGCTATCCTACGCGAGGCCATGGCGACCCGTCCCCGGCGCGCCCCTGATCCGACCGAGCAGGCTCGGCGGGCCGGCGTCCGCCTCGTGCGCTTCCTCTACACCGACAACGGCGGCATCACCCGCGGGAAGGCCACGCATGTGCACGGACTCGCGAGCCGGCTGACCGACGGCATCGGGCTCACCGTGGCCATGCAGGCGATGAACATGCTGGACCAGCTCCAGACCGTCGAGGGCCTCGGCCCGGTCGGCGAGATCCGACTGGTTCCCGATCCGCAGACCTTCACCGTGCTGCCGTACGCGCCGCACGCCGCGGCCATGACGAGCGACATGCGCACGCTGGAGGGCGCGCCGTGGGAGGCGTGCCCGCGGGCCTTCCTCAAGCGCCAGATCTCGGCGTGCGGCGCGGCGGGGTTCAGCGTGCGCGCGGCCTTCGAGTGCGAGTTCACGCTGGCCGCGAAGCAGGTGGACGGCGCCTTCGCCCCCCTCGACGAGAGCCTCTGCTTCTCCACCGTCGGCATGACGACGGCGGCGCCCGTCATGGACGACATCGTGGCGGCGCTCGAAGCCCAGCGCATTCCCGTCGAGCAGTACTATCCCGAGCTGGGCCACGGCCAGCAGGAGCTCTCCATCGGCCACGCCCCGGCGCTCGCGGCGGCCGACCGCCAGGTCTTCTATCGCGAGACCGTACGCGCCGTCGCGCACCGCCACGGGCTCTGGGCCTCGCTCGCGCCCAAGCCTTTCGTCGATCAGGCCGGCAATGGCGCCCACATCCACTGGAGCCTGTGGGATGCGGCAGGACGGCGGCCGCGGATGTACGACCCGCGGGGCCGCTACGGGGTGAGCGCGCTGGGCTATCACTTCATCGCAGGCGTGCTCGATCACCTGCCGGCGCTGCTCGCGCTGACCTGTCCCAGCGTCAACTCGTATCGCCGGCTCCAGCCGCATTTCTGGAGCTCGGCCTACACGGCGTGGGGACCCGACAACCGGGAGGCGGCGGTGCGGGTGCCCTCGACGTATCCGTCCGACCGCGCCGGCTCGACCAATGCCGAGCTCAAGGCGTCGGATTCATCGTCGAATCCGTACCTCGCGCTGGGCGGATTGCTCGCCGCCGGGCTCGATGGTGTCACCCGCGGGCTCGAAGCGGGGGAGCCCGTGCTCCTCGATCCCGGCGCCCTGTCCGAGCGCGAGAGGCAGAAGCGCGGGATCCAGCGCTACCCGACCACGCTCGATGCGGCGCTCGACCACCTTGAGCGAGATGCCGTGCTCATGGCGGCCCTCGGTCCGACCCTGGCGCGCGCGTATCTCGCGGTGAAGCGCTCGGAGGCGGCGGCGTTCGGCCGTGAGGACGCCGCGTTCGAGACGAAGCACCACTTCTGGAAGTTCTGAGGTGGACCTCGGGACCGTCCCGATCCTGGATCAGCACTGCCACGCGCTGCTGCGCGATGGGAGGATCGACGGCGCCGCCGCGTACGCGCGATTCTTCACGGAGAGCGGCGACCCGACGGTGCATGCGCACCACGCGCCCGAGACGGTCTTCTACAGCTGGGCCATCCGGGAGCTTGCCGCGCTCTTCGGCTGTGCGCCGAGCACCGAGGCCGTGCTCGCCGCGCGGGGCGGCATGTCCTCCGACGCGCTGGCGCGTCGGCTGCTCGGCGAGGCCAACATCGCGCTGCTGCTCGTCGATCACGGCTACCAGACCGAGGCGACGTGGCCGCCCGCGGAGATGGCGGCACGGGTTCCCCCTCGTGTCCTGCCCATTCTGCGCCTCGAGACGCTCGCGCAGGCCCTGATCGTCCGGCACGAGACGTTCGACGCCGTGGTCGAGGCCTACTCGGCGATCGTCGAGCGAGCGCGCGCAGACGGCTTCGTCGGACTCAAGAGCATCATCGCCTACCGGACGGGGCTCGCGGTGAAGGAGACGTCACGGGACGACGCCATCGCGGCGTTCGGCCCCCTCAAGGAGCACGCCCGCCGTGACGGCCGGGTGCGCCTCGCCGTCAAGCCGCTCAACGACTACCTGCTGCTGCGCGCCCTCGAGATCGCCGAGCGCCAGGCCCTGCCCCTGCAGATCCACACCGGCTTCGGCGATGCCGATCTCGACCTTCGCGAGGCGAATCCGCTGCATCTGCGCCCGGTGCTCGAGAGCGGGCGGTACGCGAGCGTGCCGTTCGTGCTCCTGCACGCGAGCTATCCCTATGTCCGCGAGCTCGGCTACCTGGCGGCCATGTACCCCAACGTCCACGCCGACGTGGGGCTGGCCATTCCCCATCTCGCCGCCGAGGTGCCGACCATGCTGCGTCAGCTCCTGGGCCTCGCCCCGACGACCAAGGTGGTGTACTCGAGCGACGCGTCGCAGATACCGGAGCTCTACTGGCTGGCCGCGCGCTGGGGGCGGCGTGGGCTCGCGACGGTGCTCGATGAGCTGGTGGCGCTCGGCGCCCTCGATGGCCGCGACGCCCTCATGGTGGCGCAGCGTGTGCTCGGAGCCAACGCGGCGAAGATCTACGGGCTGCCCTGGCCGTAGCGCCCTCGCGGCGAGCGGAGAGCCTGATCCCGGCTGACCCTCCTGTAGCCTGTAGGTATGGCCTCCACCGCCGCCGGCGGTCCGCCCGTCCTGAGGGACCGCGCGTTCCTGCTCCTCCTCGTCCTCGTGTCGGTGGCCTTCGCGTGGATACTCTGGCCGCTCTACGGCGCGATTCTCTGGGGGACGATCCTGGCGATCGTATCCGCCCCGCTGAACCGGTGGCTGACGGGGCGATTCGGCGGCCGCCGGACCGCCGCCGCTCTGGTGACGCTCGTGCTGGTCGTGGTCATCGTCATCCTGCCCGTGACCGTCATCGGCGCGCTCCTCGTCGAGCAGGCGGCCGACGTCTACACGCGGGTGAAATCGGGTGAGCTGAATCCGGCGCAGCACTTCGAGCGCATCGTCCACACGTTGCCCGGATGGGCGGTACGGCTGCTGGAGCGCTTCGACCTCGCCGAGCTGACCGCCGTGCAGCACCGGATCTCCGAAGGGTTGCTGCGCGGCAGTCAGTTCGTTGCCACGCAGGCCCTGAGTATCGGGCAGCGCACATTCGACGTCGTGGTCAGCTTCTTCGTCATGCTCTATCTCCTGTTCTTCCTGCTGCGCGACGGGGACGACCTGGTACGGCGAATCCGCGTGGCGGTGCCGCTGAGCGCCGAGCATCAGCGCGCGCTAGGCGAGAACTTCACCCTGGTGATTCGCGCCACCGTCAAGGGCACCCTCGTGGTGGCGCTCGCGCAGGGCGTGCTCGGCGGGCTCATGTTCTGGCTGCTCGGCATCCGGGGCGCGCTGCTGTGGGCCGTGGTCATGGCGTTGCTCTCGCTGCTCCCCGGCGTCGGGACCGCCCTCGTGTGGGTGCCGGTGGCGGTCTACTTCCTGGTGACCGGCGCCGTGTGGTCAGGCCTCCTGCTGATCGGCTACGGCGTCCTCGTGATCGGCCTGGTGGACAATGTTTTGCGCCCGGTGCTGGTGGGCAAGGACTCCCGCATGCCGGACTACGTGGTGCTGATTTCCACGCTGGGCGGCCTCGCCGTCTTCGGCGCGAACGGGATCGTCGTGGGACCCATCATCGCGGCCCTTTTTCTGGCCGCTTGGGACATCGCCTCGACGTCCAGGCTTCGGTGACCGCCGGGTGACGCGTCTTCTGCCCTTCGTGGCGCTCTACGCGCTCATGTACGGCGCCTTCGGGGTCTCCTCGCCGTTCATGCCCGCGTTCTTCGAGGCGCGTGGGCTGACCGCGGGAGAGCTCGGCTTTCTGTTCGGCGCCGGGACGGCGATTCGCCTCGTCTCCGGCCCGCTATGCGGCCGCCTCGCGGATCTCACGGGGGCCCTCCGCGAGGTGCTCGCGGTCTGTGCGCTCCTCGCGGCCGCCGTGGCGCTGGGACTCCTCGTGGGCGCCGGCTTTCCCGCGCTGCTTGCCATCAGCCTGCTCCACGCGGCGGCGCTGGCGCCGATCACCACCTTGGGCGACGCGTTGACCCTGCGCGCGGCGTCCGAGAGTCGGGGCGGCGCCCCCTTCGAGTACGGCTGGGTGCGCGGGACGGGCTCCGGCGTCTTCATCCTGGGCACGCTGCTAAGCGGACAGGTCGTCGGCGCCTGGGGGCTCGACTCCATCCTCTGGCTGCACGCGCTACAGCTGGCGCTCGCCGCCGGTGTCGTCCTGCTCGTCCCGGCGCCGGCGCCGCCTGCGCACCGGGAAGGCCAGCGCGCGCCCCCGCGAACGGACGACGTGCGCTTCCTGCTGCGGA
>Ga0075434_100007108_pt1 | contig 10339 bp, 6 predicted proteins | sample RhiMethybrSRZTD3_FD_75298 | JGI IMG/M metagenome (GOLD analysis project Ga0075434, IMG submission 75298) | Populus rhizosphere microbial communities from Tennessee, USA - Rhizosphere MetaG P. TD hybrid SRZTD3 | ecosystem: Host-associated > Plants > Roots > Rhizosphere > Soil | place: USA...
GTGGACGCTTCCTTGTCGGCTTCACGGGTTTTGCTTTCGAGGGCCGGAATGCGCCCGCTGCTGACGCGGTAGAGCGTGAAGCCCAGAAGACCAAGGAACACGACGCCGACCACGAAGGCGCCGTACCCGTACGCCGCCTGATCGGTGCCTGACTGCACGTCGAGTCGCACGCCCTTTTTCGCCAGCTCCGGAACGAAGGCCGAGTTCGCCGTCACGTAGCTCGCTGGCGCGACGGTGCGGAACAGGCGGCCGTCGGTATGCTTGAAGTCCAGCGTGTCGCCGTTGACGACGACTTCCGACACCACGCTCCGGTCGAGATCGCGCAGCAGATCCGAGAACGGAACCTGGGTGACGGCGACGGTCTGGCGGGTGCGCAACAGGAAGGTGCCGGTCACGACGGCCAGGGCGGCGACCGCGGCGGCGATCCAGATGCTTCGGCGGGACCACTTGCGAGCAAACACGTGACTCTCCGTTTCGTGCAAGGGCTGGCGCCAGCCGGACCGGGCACGTCCGCGCAGCGCACGCCATCGTTTTCTGTTGTAAGCAGGAATTTCCGCTTGGGGCGCGGAAACGTCTGTAAATCCTATCACATGTATCGGTTGCTTAACTTGGCAATATAGCCGATGGCGCGGATTTTTCTGCCGGCTGAGCTTCCGACTGACCACGGGCTCGAGCATTACGCTGCACACTTCAACACGGTCGAGATCGGCAACACGTTCCGCGGCCGCTAGCCAAAGCGCGCTTTGAGACGTGGGCAGAGTGATCAGGGCGTCCCTGGTTTTTGGTTTTGGTGCAGCCAGATGGTGTCGTACAGCGGCCGTGCTGGCGAACCGCCCAGAATCGCCGTCCTCGTGTGGCGCAGCGGCAGACCCAGACCGGCCGCGGCATCGATTAAACCCGCGCGCGACTCGTTGTGCAGCAGGTACCCGCCGGGCCGCACCATGGCTGCGATGTTCGCGAGCGCCAGCGCGAGTTGACGATCGTCGAAATAGGTGAGCACGTTGGTTGCGATGGCCACGTCGAAGAGCGGCTCGTCGACGAGGCGTTCCGTCACGATATTCAGCCGCTCAGCGCTCATGGCGCGCGCGATAGCCGGCCGGACGGCGATCGAATGCTGGTAGTGCCGATCGGATGCGATCTGTCGCGGCGCCGCCGTCGGGTCGCCGATGGCGCGGCCGAGATCGCGCACGTACGCGCGGTACTCTGGGCGGAACGGCTGGTCCGCCGTTTCGGCGACGCCGGTAAACAGGTGCAGTGTGAGCGGCGGCCGTGTGACAGTTCGGAGCGCGCCCACCACCCGTGGGTTCACGTCAATCGAATGCACATGAAGATCGCGCTCGGACGCGAGCGATAAGGCGAGCAGCGCGTCGGTCACCGCCAGCGGCTGGTAGCTTTGAGGATCGACTGCATCGACGAGCTCCGTGCGCGGAGCCAGATCGAGGCCCGGACCGACGACCAGCACTCTCTGGATTCGCAGCGTCGGTTCGAGCGCGTGGAGCGTGCCGAGACCAAGATACACACCGAAGCCCGCCTCGATCTGCGTATCCGAGCTGTGCGGCCGGCTTTCGTACAGCGCGGCAATCTCTGCAACATTGTTCGCGGCGTTGCCGCTGGCCAGAAACTCCTTCCGGTACAGGAATCTCGCGACGCGGACGTAGTCGGCAAAAAGCCCGTCGATCGCTGCCGGGGGCTGTGCCGATGGAATCAGTGTCCTGAAGTACGCCAGACGGGCATCCGCCGACTCTTTGTGGAACGCGCCGAGCAAGTCGGCGACGCGTGAGCGCTCCGCTGCGGGCCACCTAGCCTTGGGGACGTACGAGGCATCCTGTATCAGACGCGTGCGCTCTTCGTCCGACAGATGCTCGACGAACTGGCGTGCGCTCAGAGCGGGCTCGATCGGCGGACGGTGGGTAAAACGGGTCGACTGCAGCGCGTAGTGAATCAGATGCTCGCGTTCACCTTCGGTTACGCGCCGTTCGGTATCGGCCTCTACGCGCTGGATGTATTCGCTGAACGTGCTCGAGGAGAGACCCTGCGCCGTGAGAATCTGTCGCACGGGTTGTGGCAGATCCGCGTACTCGATCCGATGGACGCGATCGGCTGCCGAGGCCGAGAGCCAAAGCGCAACAACGAGCAGGCCCGACGGAACAACGTCCAGCCTGCGCGCGGCCATCGTCAAAACAGGAGCTTGATCCCCAGCTGCCCGTACCTCGGGAAGTTCGATTGACGGACGACCGTGCGATCGATCGTGCCAAACAGCGCGTTGGTCGGGTTGTTCTCGTACTGTCGCTCGTCGTAGACCACCTGGTTGAGCACGTTGAACAATTCGAGCCGAAACTGCAGCCGTGCGCGGCCCGCCAGCTGCGTCGTCTTCGCGAAGTTGATGTCGAACTGGTAGAACGGCGGCCGCCGGATCTCGTTATCGTGGAAATTCACTGTCGTCGGTGTGTAGTTCGGACGCACGATGAAGTTCGGCTCGGTGCATCCCGCAGCGGTCGAGAACCCGAGCATGGTGATGACGCCCAGGTCGCTCATCTGGGCGACGCACGGTTGCACAGCGCGGATCACCTGGGCACCGTAGTCAACATTGTCGATCCGAGCGTCCTTCACATAGAAGACGTTCTGAGGGAGTCCCCACGGCCTGCCGCTGTTGAACAGCCACATGCCGGCGATTTCCCAGCCGGCCACGACGCCGTTGACGACCGAATTCGAGCCGGCGAGGAAGCGACTGTCCCGGCCGAACGGCAGGTGATACACACCGGAGATCGTGACGCGGTGCCGCCGATCGCTCTCGTAGTCCGACTTCTGGACGATCCGGTCGGCCTCGGTGATGGTCGGATTCGTCGTTGCGGTGCCCCCGATCTGGTTACCGCCCCCGTTCTCTTCGAGCATGTGCGACCACGTGTAGTTGCCCGAGAGCGTGAAGCCGCGCGACATGCGCTTGTTCACGACGAGCTGCGCCGAGTTGTACCAGATGCGGCCGTCGTTGCGGTCGAGCATCGTCATTCCGGTGAATTCCGGGAACGGACGGCTCAATTCGTACCGTGAGAGCGTCGGACTCGTGAAGCGGGACGTGCCCTCGAAACCGGGTACCTGGAAGAACGGGTTCGGCAGGAGCTCGTTGCAGAACGCCACGCGGCCGCCTTTGGTCGGGTCGCATTGATCGCGGAGTGAGGCGGGCGGCTCGTTGAAGCCGCCCCACCGGTTCTGCTCCTGCATGGTGCGGCTTCCCACGTAGGCAAATTCGACCGTAGTCCGCCAGGGCAACTCGTGCGTCAGGCCGAGCGAGAACTGATGGACGTACGGATTGACGAAATCGACGTTCGAGAAGCTGGGGCCGCGGCCGAGGAATGTCTGCAGGCCGAGCGCCGATCCAGGCGCCGGCGTCACGCCTTGCGAGAACGGATTCGAGAACGGAAGCGTCGATGTTCGATCGCCGTCGAGCGACGTAATGAGTGGCGTCGAGATGCCGAAGCCGTTCGAATCCGAAATGCCGACCACGTTCAGGTAATACAAGCCATAGCCACCGCGCAGCACAGTCTTGTCTCGAAGCAGGTAGGCAAAGCCGAGGCGCGGCTGGATATTGTTCTTGTCCCACTGGTACGGGTATTTGGGAGCGCCGCCGACATTGACGAAGCCAAGGCCACCGCGCACCTGGTAGCCTGGGAACGCCTGTTGATTGATCTTCGCGGAAACCGGGTTGATCACCTGCGTGTCGAAGTCGTAGTTGATTCGATCCTCGACCTCGAACACCGGCGAATTCAGATCCCACCGCGCACCGAGGTTCAACGTCAACCTGTCGGTTACCTTCCAGTCGTCCTGGACCCAGGGAGCATTGTAGTTCCAGCGGAAGGTCGGGTAGAAATTGTTGTCGATCGTGCCGCCACTGGCCGCGCCGAGCAGGAACGAGGCTATCGAGTTGCCGCTCAGCGCATCGCTGGTGCTGAACACTCTCTGCGTGAAGCGTCGGTCGAAACTCAACACAAACAGGTTGCCGTTGATCTCGCGTGTGTACCACGTCATCCGCATGTCGAGGCCGCCGCGCACGGTGTGCTTTCCTCGGACCCACGAGAAGTTCGGCTGCAGGCTGAATCCCGTCGTCGTCTCGCTATTGCGCGTGTTGCGTCCGAGATTCTGGTACTCGACCGTTGAGCCGCTGGTGAAAAAGTTGAGCCGCGGAAAGACCTTGTTCGGTAGCTGGTTCACGAGCGAACTGGGAAATCCGAGCTCCGACGGGTTGAAGTTCAAGCCGGGATCGGATCGCGCGAGCTCGAGGTACTGATTGAGCCCGGCACGGATGTTGAGAACGAGAGACGGGCTGATTGTCGTTACGTAATCTGCGACACCGGTATAGTTCACTCGCTCGAGAGGAAGCTGACCATCCTGCGCCGGCCCGGTCAGAATGCCGTTGGTCGAGCGTTGCTCGGTTCGCTTGTTCTGCCCGTAGCGAACGAAGATCTTGGTTGTGTCGCTGACGTTCTGATCGACTTTGGTGGCGATGTTCCTAAAGGTGTCAAACGCGAGATTCGGCGCGAAGACATAGTTGTTGCGCCAGGGGTCGCTGCCCCCGGGCGCGGCCGAATTGGGACGCAGGAAATACTGGCTGAACCGCCGCGCCATTGGATCGATGCGGCTGGATGGAATCACGTTGCCCGGAAACGGATCGCGAACCCACTGCCCGTTCTCGAGGCGTCCGGTCGCCGGATCGTAGATGGTGATGAGACGCCCCTGAGCATCGCGCAGGTTGCTGAAATCGCCCCGCAGTTGCGCCTCGTCGGGCACCGTATAGGTGGCGGGATTCGGCGTCGCCTCCTTATACCCCTCGTAGTTGAACATGAAGAACGTCTTGTTGCGCCCGTCGTACAGGCCGGGAATCCGAACGGGGCCGTCGAGCACGAAGCCGTACTGGTCCAGCTTGTGGTTCGGCTTCTCACGATTGTTGACTTTGAAGAAGTATTCGTTGGAGTCGATTTCCTTGCGGCGCGCGAACTCGTACACGCTGCCGTGCAGCGTGTTGGTCCCGGACTTCAACGAGACATTGATGACGCCGCCGGCGGTCCGCCCGTACTGGGCGTCGTAGCTGTTGGTGACGATCTTGAACTCCTGCACGGAATCGACTGGAGGCACGAACGCGATGTTGTTCCCGCCCTGGATCGAATTGTTGGGTGCGCCGTCGAGGAGGAACTCGTTGTTGCGATTCTGCCCACCGTTGATCGACCAGTCGGCGATCGCCCCGTTGTCGAACGGCCGCTGATAAATCGCGGGACCGTTGTAGGTGATGCCTGGTGACAAGTACGAGAGCATGAACGGGTTGCGCGCGTTGAGCGGCAGCTCCGTCACGCGCTCGTTGTCGATGACCAGCCCGCGGTCGGCCTTGGACGTCTCGAGGACCGGCGATTCACCGGTGACCGTCACTTGCTCGCTCACGGTTCCGAGTTGAAGCTGAAAATTGACCGCGGACGTCTGACCGACCTCGAGCTGGACGCCGGCCTGTGTGATTTTCTTGAACCCGGTCAGCTCAGCGGACACGCTGTAGACGCCAGGCTTGAGAAACGGAATCGTGTAGGCACCATCGCCGGTGGTGAATCCGGTCGCGACTTCAGCGGTCTGCGTGTTCATGGCCGTGACGGTCGCGCCAGGCACGGGCAGTCCGCCGGGGTCCGTCACACGACCTGTGACCGTCGCTCGGAATTCCTGCGCGCTCGCGGTACCGGCTAGGAGGCCGGCCAGAATCGTGAGGGCTGATAGCCATCGACGGTGCGAGGTGATGCGCATTCGAGACCTCCAACGGGAGAACTTCACCGCTAAAGCTGGCCTCTTTTAGCACTCTCTTATACCGTCGTCAACACAGCTCAGCCGTACGCGTGCCGACGCGTGGTGAAGGTGACGTTGTGATCACACGTCGGCGAATTTGTAGCCGACTCCCCAGACGGTCAGCAGAAACGCCGGGTGCGCGGGATCGGCTTCGATCCGGCGTCGCAGCCGCTTGACGAGCGTATCGACGCTGCGGACCGTGACGAATGTGTCGCCGCGCCAGATTCGCGCCAGTAGCGCTTCGCGGCTGAACACGATTCCAGGGTTCGTGGCGAGGAGATGCAGCAGCCTGAATTCCTGATCGGTCAACTCCACCGGCCGCCCCTCTACGTTGACGCTTCGCCGCGCGGGATCGATGTCGATCCCGTGAATCCGCACGGGCAGATTGTCGCCGGTGGAACCAGGCGCAGCCGCAGCGGTCTGGCGCGGACGGCGCAGCAGCGCACGGGCCCGGGCGACGAGCTCACGAACGCCGAACGGCTTGGTCAGGTAATCGTCGGCGCCGCTCTCGAGCCCTACGACCTTGTCGGACTCGTCGCGACGCGCCGTCAGCATCAGGATCGGGACATCGCGGTTCGTCCGGCCATTGCGCACGGCGCGACACAGCGACAACCCGTCGATGCCGGGAATCATCACGTCGAGAACGAGGAGGTCGAACCGTTCGGCTTCGGTGCGCTTCAGCGCGTCCCGGCCATCGCCTACGCCGTCGCACGCGTAGCCCTCGAGCCCGAGATGCAGGCAGACGAGCTCGCGGATGTTCGGCTCGTCCTCCACGACGAGCACTCGCGGCGTCACCGTTTTGTCACCGTTTGTCCATCGGGCCGCCATGTCGCGCCCGTCAAACTAACCATACACAGTGTTCCGGCTCGCATGTCTCGACGACGAAGCCGCACCGAGGCGAAAGCGAAGCCGGAGAGGAGAACGTCATGACCGCAACGATACGTCGCATCGCATTCGGAGGTGCCGCAGTCGTTCTGGCCCTCGGGGTCAGTGCCGGATTGTATGCCTCTGCTCAGAATACCAATCAGGACCCGCCGCCGCTCAGGTCGGGCGGACCCGGCGGGCCGGGCCGGCCAGGCGGGCCGGGCCGATGGGGTGGCCCGGGCGGACCGATGGGGATGCTGCCCATGTTCGGGCGGGAGATTGGTCTGACCGACACCCAGCGCGATCAGATCAAGGCGATCGCCGACTCACACAAGGACGAGTGGCAGGCGCTCGGCGATCGCGCCCGGAAGGCGCACGAAGCGCTCAACGACGCGGTGACCGCCGACGCGATCGACGACGCGCTGATTCGCCAGAAGAGCGCGGACGTCGCGGCGGTTGACGCCGACATGGCGGTCGCGCGAGCTCACGCGCACGCCGAGGTTCTTCAACTCCTGACCGCCGACCAGCGGGCGCAGATCAAGAAGCGGCAGGCCGACATGAAGGATCGGATGAAGAATCGTCAGCAAGGCCGGCGCGGGGGTTTACTCGATCACTTCGGTCTGTAACCCGGCGGGATAGGTGGAGGGCTGGAGGGGTGGGATGGGCAGGACAGGCGGGTACAGATCCTGCCCTTCCCGCCTATCCTGCCCTTCCTGCCTGCGCAGCCTGTCCTGCCAAGGCGCGCACTTCCTCCACGATGTGCTTCGCCGAAATCCCGAACCGCTCGAGCAGCTCGTCTTCCTTTCCGCTGCGCGGGATCTCGCGAACCGCGAGGCGGCGCACGGTCAGACCCGCATCGGCGACCGCTTCCGCGACCGCGTCGCCGATACCACCCGCCGCGTAATGATCTTCCACCGTGATCAACCGCCCCTTCGTGGCGCGACCAGCCTTGACCAAGCCGTCTCGATCGACCGGCGCGACGGAGTACAGATCAATCACCCGGATCGACGTGCCCGCAGCTTTGAGCTGATCGTAGGCTTTGAGCGCCTCGAACAACGTTACGCCGGCGCCAATGACCGTGGCGACGTCGCTGCCGCTCTCTCTCAGCACCTTCAACCCGCCGACGGTGAACGTCTCGTCGTTCGAGTAGATGACCGGTGTCTTGGGTCGGCTGGTGCGCATGTATACCAATCCGGGGTGGTAGGCCATCAGCGCCACTAGCCGTTCGGTGCTGACGGCGTCCGACGGGTATAGCACCGTGCAATTCGGCTCGGCGCGGCAGATCGCCAGGTCCTCGAGCGCCATCTGCGAGGGGCCGTCCTCCCCAATCGACACGCCGGCGTGCGAGCCGGCCAGCTTGACGTTGACGTTGCTGATCGCGGCCATCCTGATGAAGTCGGCCGCGCGCGTCAGAAAGCACGCGAAGGTGGAAGGAAACGGAATCGCCCCGCGCGCCGCCAGGCCCATCGCTGCGCCGACCATCACCTGTTCGGCGATGAAGATTTCATAGAAGCGATCGGGCAGCGCCTTCTCGAACTTCTCGCTGAACGTCGAGTTCTTGACGTCGGCGTCGAGCGCCACCACGCGCGAATCGGCCTCCCCGAGCTTGGCGATTGCGGCGCCGTAGGCCTCGCGGGTGGCCACCGCGTCGCCGCGCTTGTAGGCAGGCGGCGCGACTGGCTGCGGCGTGACGACGGCGCGAGGGACGGAAGCCGGCTTCGGAATCTGTGCGGCGAGATTGGCGGCAGGGCCGCTCTCCGGCACGGGCACGAACTGCTGCTCGAGCTCCGCGATCGCCCGGTCCATTTCCTCGCCCTTTTTGAAGGCCTTCCCGTGCCAGCCCTCTTTGCCTTCCACGAACGACACGCCTTTGCCTTTGATCGTGCGCGCGAGGATCATCGTCGGCCGCCCTGTGGTGTTTCGGGCCTGCTCCAGGGCGTCGAGAATCGCGTTCATGTCGTGGCCGTCGATGACGATGGCGTTCCACCCGAAGGCGGACCAGCGGCGCTCGAACTGCTCCATGTGGTGGTTCCACATCGTGGGACGGCTCTGGCCAAGTCCGTTCACGTCGGTGATGCCGCACAGGTTGTCGAGTCCATCCGCCGAGCCGACGTTGGCGGCTTCCCACACCGATCCCTCGGCCGACTCGCCGTCGCCCAGGAGCACGTAGGTCCGGTACGCGGACTTGATGCGGCGCGCGTTGAGCGCGATGCCGATGGCGGCGCAGATGCCCTGTCCCAGCGAACCGGTCGCCACGTCGACGAAGGAAAGACGCGGCGTGGGATGCCCTTCGAGATCGGAATCGATTCGGCGCAGCTTCAGGAGCTCCGACCGATCGAACGCACCCGCCTCGGCCCAGGCTGCATAGAGAATCGGCGCAGCGTGCCCCTTCGACAGCACGAACCGATCGCTGTCCGGATTCTGCGGCGCCTTCGGATCGAACCGCATCTCCGCGAAGAACAGCGCGGCCATGAGGTCGGCCATCGAGCAACAACTCGTCGGATGGCCGCTGCCGGCTTCAGAAGTTGCACGAATCGAATCGATCCGCAATCGCGTGGCGATGTTCTTCAAGGCGGGAACGAGCAGCGCGCGATCAATGACCATAACTGTCTCGAGATTCTACTGTAAGGGCCAGCAGTTCGCTGAGCGCGAGGCCATAGATCGGCGCGTCTTCGGTGCGCGCACGCGGCGACAACGCGGCCAGCATCCGCGACGCGTCGGCTCGATAGTCGGCGCCAGGCGCAATCACCGCGGCCGCGCGATAATCATCGTCGTCGTGAACGGCGGCCAGCCGGCAGAGCACGCGGGCCGCTTCGCACTCGATGGTGAAATCGCGTCCGGCGGATACCCGCGCCGAGGCCTGCATCAGTTCTTCGGCGAGCATCGCATATGGCAGACGGCCGGTGAGGTCGTACGCCGTCATCAGCGCGGCGGCCGCGCGGACGTGATCCGCGTAGTCGCCGATTCCTTCGCCCGGCTCGTACGAATCGCTGACGATCCGTTCCAGTTCGTCGATCGCTGCCGCGATGAGTGGGCCGGCGCGGTCGCCGCCCACGTCGGCCGCGCGAAGGCACGCGTCGACCGCATACATCGCGTCCGCGACGCTCGCACGCGATCGCCAGTCGCGTCGGAGGCTGTCGGTGAGGCCGACGGCGGCGGCGGCAAGGCGCTCGTCGCTCGATAGCGCCGCCGCCTCGCGAAACAGCAGGAGCCAGGCGGCGCGCTGCGCCGGAGCTGCTTCACCCGTGTGATGGGCGAGCGCGTCCGTGAGCGCCTCGCCCAGCCGGTCCCTGATCGCGTCGCGATCGGTCGCGGCAAACTGACGCAGCAGGAACACCAGGGCAATCGGATCAGGCGGGCGCGTCAGGACGACGTCGAGCGCGCACGCCGCGATCGATTCGACCTCCGCAACACGAGGATCGTCCAAGCCGGCAATTATAATGAGGGATGGCCTGCGACTGATGGCGCGCACGATCACGTTGATCCCCGGCGACGGTATCGGCCCCGAAGTGACTGACGCGGTGGTGCGCATCCTCGGCGCCACCGGCGTGGCGATCGAATGGGATCGCCAACTGGCTGGTGTGCTGGCGGTCGAACGGACCGGGCAAACTCTGCCGGTCGAGCTGGTCGACTCGATTCGTCGCAACAAGGTCGCGCTGAA
>Ga0075434_100007109_pt1 | contig 10339 bp, 11 predicted proteins | sample RhiMethybrSRZTD3_FD_75298 | JGI IMG/M metagenome (GOLD analysis project Ga0075434, IMG submission 75298) | Populus rhizosphere microbial communities from Tennessee, USA - Rhizosphere MetaG P. TD hybrid SRZTD3 | ecosystem: Host-associated > Plants > Roots > Rhizosphere > Soil | place: USA...
GTTGTCGCGACGATCCTCATCGCGAGCGTCGCGTTTCGGCAGCGTCGCGCGCGCCTGGGGCTCACACTCGGGCTCGCGCTGCTGTCGCACAGCTGCCTCGACGCCCTGTCCACCTACTCGCTCGGCATCGCCTTTTTGGCGCCGTTTTCGGAGCAGCGCTTCCGATTTCCCTGGACGCCGCTCGGCCGTCCCGAGGACATGATCGTCAGCCAACTGGTTATAGAATCGCTGCTCGTGCTGCTGCCCGCGCTTCTGCTCGCGTGGCTGGGCTGGCGCATCCGGAATAGAAGCGCCGTCCCGACCGCCATCGCGTGAGAATCACTCTGGTTCGCCATGGCAGGCCTGCCTGGGATTTTCGAACACCGATTTGCGGCCGCGACTTTGGGGAGTGGCGACGAGGAGAAGATGACGCACCGCTCGACCCCGGCTCTCGGCCGAGTCCGGCGCTCGAGCGGTTGATCGAGTCGGCAACCTGCGTGTTTACGAGTCCGCTCCGGCGATCACGTGAATCCGCGGCGCTGCTCGCGGCCGGCGTCTCGCCGGTTGTCGCGCCAGAATTTCGGGAGGCGGACCTGCCATCTGGCTTTCGTTCTGGTCTTCGGCTTCGACCCGAGCTATGGGGACTGCTCGCACGGACGGCGTGGTTCTGCGGGTGGTCGACGGGAGTGGACAATTTCCGTATGGTGCGTGAGCGCGCCGCGAAAGCCGCCAAGCTGCTTCAGGAGCGGGCCGCGCGGGGTGGCGTCGTCGTGCTCGTGGGGCACGGGATGATGAACATCCTGATCGCCCGAGAGCTGCGCGCGGCCGGGTGGCGGGGGCCGAGAATGCCATCGCGCCGGCATTGGGGATTTGGGGTATATGAATGCCTACCCGCTCAGTGGATAGCTTGATCAGATGAATGCCGTAACGACGCGTCTGACCGTTATCCCGAGTCTGGCGGTACTGTTCGGCTGTCATTCCGAGCCCAATCCGCTCGCGCGGCTTCCGCATTTCATTTCCCCGCCGGTTGACCGGCCGCAGTGCGAGCGCATGAGCCCCCGCAGCGTCGTGACGATTCAGGCACCTGGTCCGTTCACGCTCTGTAAGGGATCGTTCTCGTCGAACGAGACGTTCAGCCTGCTGCGCGACTCCGCGGGTCGAACCGTGTGGTTCGCGCGAGGCTGGAAAGCGTCGTCGCGTGAGAGGGTCACGCCCGTCTACGACTCACTGAGTCGCCAGATGGCCCAGCAGTACGGCGTTGCCGAGACGTGCGGCAAGGACCGGTTGGTCTGGACGCGGGAGGGCTTCAGCCTGGAGCTCTCGATCAAATCGATGTCGACGATGGTCCGCCGGACTGATCTCGAGCTCGAGCTTCCGGCGTGGATTCACTTCAACGGACGGCTGGGCCCACCCGAGCCGGCGTGTGCGCCCGCTAAGTCCTCGGGGAGGGGCTCTCAGGCTGGCCGGCCGTCAGAGTAACGACCCGATCGGCGTGGGCACGCGCAAACTCCGCGTCGTGTGTCGCCACCAACAGCCCCCGACCCTTTTGACACAGGCCGCGTAGCGTCGCGCCGAGCACACTGCGGCGCGCAGGGTCGAGTGCCGCGGTGGGCTCATCCATCAACAGCAACGGCGGGTCGGGTGCGAGCGCGCGGGCGATCGCCACGCGTTGCGCCTCGCCGCCGGAGAGTTGACGCGGCCACGCAGCCGCGCGCGCGCCGACGTCCAGCTCTGTCAGGAGCGTCGTCGCGATGCCCTCCGACTCGGCCCGGCTCCTGCCGAGCACATAGCGCGGCGCCAGCGTCACGTTGTCGAGCGCCGTCAGATGCTCGAACAGCCCGTGGGCCTGAAAGACGAATCCCACGCGCCGCCGCAGCGGCACGAGCCGCGATTCAGGCGGCACCGGTCCTGGTGTAAGCGCGAACCCATCGACCACGATGCTCCCTGAGTCGAATGCTTGCAGGGCTGCGACTGCACGTAGCGCCGTCGTCTTCCCGACGCCGGAAGGACCCATGAGCGCGACGAGCTCACCGCGGGCGACTTGCAGCGACAACGCGCGCAGCACGTCGCGGCCGTCGTAGCGGACGCACAGCTGATCGATCCGTAGTAGATCGCTCATGGTACCCGCCACCGACGCTCCAAACGCCGCGCCAGTCGCGACAGAGGCAGCGACATCGCGAGATACACGATGGCGCACAACGCACCCGGGACTACCCAGCTTCCGATATTGGTCGCGTAGATCGCAGTCTGTTTCGTGAGCTCTACGACTGTAATCACCGAGACGAGCGCCGAGTCCTTGAGCAGCGCGACGAAGTCGTTGGTCATCGGTGCGAGCGCGTAGCGCAGCGCTTGCGGGCCGCGGATCAGTCGCAGAATCTGGAATTCCGAGAAGCCCAGTGTACGTCCCGCCTCGAGCTGGATGCGCGGCACTGCCTCGAGCGCACCGCGATAGATCTCGGCCTCGTACGCCGCGTAGTTGAGGCCCAGCGCGAGGATGGCCGCAAGGAACGCAGGCAGGCGAACCACCCCGGCCAGTCCATAGTAGATCACGAACAGCTGCAGCAGGAGCGGCGTGCCGCGAACGATCTCGATGTACAACGTCGTGATCACGCGCAGCACCGCCCGCCCGTACACACGGCCCGATGCCAGCGCGAGTCCCACGACTACGGCAAGCGCCATCGAAAGGATCGAGACGAGCAGCGTGACGACGGCCGCGCGGAGCAGGGAAGGGACGTATGCCAGCACATGAGAGCCCTGGGCGGTCGTCGAAGTTCTTACAGCGGTGTCCGTACCCAGGACGCTTTGGAAGAATGTCCCTTGGGAGTCGTCCCACACATTCCAGCGCCGGAAAATCCGTTCCAGTGAACCGTCGCGCATCGCTTGGCGCAACACGAGGTCTACGGAGTCGCGTAGCGCGCCGTTGGCTTGAGCCAGCACGCCGACGTAGTGCCCGACGGCTACCGGCTGCGCGAGGATAACGAAGCCGGTTCCGCCTCGTCGTCGCAGCGCGCGTTGGGCGATGATGTGATCGAGCAACACCGCGTCCACTCGGCCGGCGACGAGGTCGGAGTAGGGATGCACGTCGTCGTCGTAGGAGACCGCGATCAGGCCTGTAGAATCGCGCGCAGACAGCAGCATGTCGTATGCGATCGTCGAGCCGAGCGTGGCGACTTTGCGGCCGCGAAGATCCGTCAGGCCGTGGATACGGTTTGCGTCCTCGGGTCGGACCGCCAGCACTTCGCGAAACTCGAAGTAGGGCAGGGTGACGGCGTGGCGCGCGCGGCGCGCGGGGGTGTCTTCGACCCCCGACAGGCCGATCGCGAAATCGCCGCGCTCGACCGACTGATCGATGTTCGACCACTGAACTTGCAGGAACTGCGCGCGACTTCGCCCGAGCCCGCGCGCGATGCGATCGGCGACTTCGACGTCGAACCCGCGAACGCGCGACGGATCAGCGGGATCTGCCTCGACGAACGGTGCGCCGCCCTCGGCGTCACCGCCCCAGACGAGGACGGGCTGCGCTGGATGCTGAACGGCCGCGAGGCAGAGCGCGAGTGCGGCGATCACGCCGCGAGGGCGACCGAGTACAGCCAGCTTTTCGCTTGAGCATCGCCCATCAATAGCGCAGGACCGAGCGGCGAGCCTATATAGATGAGCGTTCCGGATCCGGCTCGCCGCAGGAGGGCCACGGGCAAATTGCCCGCCCATGCGATGATCTGCCCGGGCTGCTCGGCCGCCGGCGGTATCAGGCGCGTGAAATCGCGCACTCGGGTCCAGCTCGGCCAAATGTAGTCGACGTATGGCACCGCTCTCGGTGGTGACCAGAGATTCACGGGCGCGGCGAGATGCAGTCCGAGTCCCTCGCGCAGCGAGCGGCGGTGCTTTCGAAAGTCCACATGGCTGACGAAGCCCGCGCCCGATTCGATGATCACAGTCGAGCCGCGCTGCAGGCAGAACCGTAAGCGTTCCGCGAGTTTGTCGGGCAGAACGAACACGCTGGACATGATCACCAGGGAGCAATGAGCCATGGGATCGGCCTGCTCCCAAGGCTCAAATTCACACCGCTGCGGCGGGAGCACGGCGCGATACCCGGCGGTAGACTCGGGAAGAACGCGTTGGTTCGAGGCAAAGACCTGCCATTTCTTCAGGCTCGGCTCCGCAGCACTCGGAGGTGCCGGTTGCGGCAGGGGCGCTCCCAGCACATTCATCGCGCCCACCGTATAGCCGAGAAATTCTCGCCGCGTGATGTCCATCAGAGCCTCCCCGAAATCAGCCGATCCATCGCCTGGCTTGTGTCGTAAAACTGCTGATCGACCGCGAACCGATACCGCGACTCCATTTCCGCAATCAGCCAGCCGTCGTAACCAACCTTGCTCATCGCTGCGCGGATCGCCGGCCAGTTGTTGTCGCCGAGAAAGAGATTCGTGTACACGCTCTGATCGCCGCAGCGGCCGCGGTGCTTGAGGACGTCTTTCAGATGAATGCGCGTGATCCGCGGCCCATGAATTTCAATCCACTGCTCGGCGAAGCCGGTGTCGTGGATGTTGCCGACGTCGAGATGGAGTCCGACCGCGGGACTGTTGATGTCGTTCAAGAATTGCGCGAATTCGCGAGGGCTCAGCAGAAACCGCTGCTCGGAATTGCAGTTCTCACAGCCGATCTTCACGCCCGCGCGTGAGGCTTTGTCGCCGAGTGTCTTGAGCCCGTCCACGCAGCGCTGGTAGACCTCATTGTACGGGACTTCGTCGGTCACGAGTCCGGCCACGACCAGAATCGCGTCGGCACCGAGCAGACTCGCCGTCTCGATCTGACGCTCGACAATACGACTGGCCTGCGCGCGGACAGCGGGATCTCGCGCCGACAGTGGCGAGGCCCAGTGCAGCCCGGTGGAGACGTTGGACACAACGAGCCCCGCGTTCTCCACCTTGCGTCGTAGGTCGCGCACCTGCGCGTCGGTCGTGGACATCTGAAACCAGGGCACATCGCCGAGCCACAGCTCGATGCCGTCGAACCCGGCCTGCTTGATCAGCGCGAGGCCGCGGTCGAAGCCCCAATCCTTGGGGATCATGTTGTCGCCGATGGATTTCTTCATAGGCCGGGAAGGGGGCTCGAGTGGTCGCGGCTCAGGTGGACAAACGCCTCAGCGCCCGCGACGCCCATTTCGCGCCCGCGCCAGGCGGTCATGACTTCATGGTGCTCGCGCCAGATGCCCTGGCCGTCCTGGCTGACGTGCGCGAACAGGGCCGCCTTCTTCTTCTCTACGACGTCCGACACGTCCACGTAGGTATTCGGAAAGAAGCCCTCGGTCTGGCTGCCGGTATCGACTTCGAAAAAGTAGAGCGCGCCCCCCTCTGACCCACGGCTCATCCAGGCGCGGATGGTGAGCATGCTCGCCACTTGATGATCCATGTGCGTGTCCACCGGCCAGTGCGTGAGCAGAACGTCGGGGCGCTCTGTCGCAAGCAAGCGCGTCATCGACTCGACCTGCGCGCGCGTCACTTCGGTCGCGCCGTCGATTTGCCCGAAGAACACCGGCTTCGCACCGAGCAGCCGGCAGGCGGCCTCGGATTCGGCGGTGCGGATCCGCGCGGCTTCGTCCAACGACTTCCCCTCGATCCCGCGCTCGCCACGCGTCAGGTACACGATCGTCACAGCGTGACCGAGCGCCGCGTAGCGCGCGAGCGTGCCGCCGCACCCGGACTCTGGGTCGTCGGGATGCGCGCCGACGCAGACCACTTTCAGCGATGCTGCGTGAGGTGCGCGCGCTGGGGAAGAGAGAGGAAGCGCGGCGGCGGCCGCGAGAGCCGACTGTTTTACGAAGCTGCGACGACTGAGCTCGTCATCCGTCATGACACCAGATTATGCCTACCGCTCGACGACCTCGATAGACTGCCCAGCCTTTGGGCCGGCCGTGGTCTGCAGCTGTCCGGAGGGCCACCGCACCTCGATTTCCGCGGCACTGTCGGCGCGGCCCAGCCCAAAGTAGAGCGGCAGATCGCTTTGGGAGAGATAGCCGGACTTGCCGTCGAGGACTTTCAGGATCCGCCGGCCGTCGGTTGTGACGACGGTGACCTGGGAGCCGAGTCCCTCCCGATTGGACCGCGTGCCCCGGAGCCGCACCTTCACGAAGTTCACCGCGTGTCGCTGCGCGAGATCACTCACCAGAACCTGTGGCGGCGCATTGAATTCGTTGGTGACGATGTCGAGATCGCCGTCGTTATCGAGGTCGAGCGTGACGGCGGAGCGGCTCCCGACCGCCGCCATCACGTCCATTCTTCCGTTGCCGCGCGAATGACACTCGATGATCATCGTCTTGGGATGCGCGCACTTGCCGCAGAGTGGATAGCCGCGGTCCGCGCCGTTGCATTCGAGTGTGAACCACACCTGTTGGGTCTTACCACCGGCCCTGGGCTCGACGTCGAGCACGAATTCGCTCGGAAGGAAGCGGCCTTGGTCGTTCAACAGCAACGAATTGATGCCGTATCGAAACGGAAAGTTCATGCTCGCAGTGATGAAGATGTCGTCCCAACCGTCGGCGTTGAAATCGTCGACACTCGGACCCCATGGCCAGTACGTCTCGACGCCCGCCGAGTCGGAGACTTCGTCAAAGCGTCCGTTGCCGCGGTTTTCGAACAGCGCATTGCCGAGAATGAGCGTGTTGATAGGCTCGCGAATCATTGGGGCGGGCAGGTGCGCTGGGTCGTCTTTACGCGCTTCGCCCGTCCAATCACCAGGCGCGAGATCGACCCACATGTCGGGGTGCATGCCGGTGGTGTATAGGTCGAGACGGCCGTCGCCGTCCGCGTCGAAGACTTTTACTCCCATCGCGCCCCAAGGAGTGCGCGGGAAATACGCGGCCGTGCTGTCGAGAAACCGGCGTCCACCTTCGTTGATCCAGAGATGATCGGCGCCCTGCATGTCGAGGATGAAGAGATCGGGGAAACCATCCGAGTTGACGTCCAGCGCCGCGGCATCGCCGCTCCAGCTCAAATCGTGGAGACCGTTTTTTCGAGAGACATCTTCGAAGTGGTTGTTACCGAGATTGTGGTAGAGGATGCTCGCTTCGGCTCGTTCGGGATGGAGATGTCCCATAAACGCGTCGTTCAGGCCGACGTAGTATCCGCCCGCGCCGCGCGTGTTGCTCGTGAACACGCCCACGTTGGCCACGAAGAGGTCGAGCTTACCGTCCCTGTCGTAGTCGAAAAAGAGCGCGCCCGCCGAGTGGCCGGAGTACGCCACGCCGCTTGTCGTGGTGATGTCGCGGAATTTCCCGCCGCCCAGATTCTCGAACAGCCGATTGCCGTGGCGCACCGTGGTGACGAACAGATCGGGATCACCGTCATTGTCGATGTCGCCAAACGCGCACCCGACCGCGATCTGATCCGGCATCGCAAGACCGGCCGACGCGGTGATGTCCACGAAGCGGCCTTGACCTGCATTTTTCCAGAGTTGATTGGTGCCGAGCTGCGTCAGGAAATACAGGTCTGAGAGTCCGTCACCATCGACGTCGGCTGAGCAGACTCCGCTGCCGTGGTCGTAGTGGACGAGCTTGTAGTTCTTGCCCGCGTCGTCCACGATTCGGTTTGCAAACGTTATCCCGCTTTCCGCCCGCCGGTCGCTGAACCGAAAGTCATGAGGGACAGGTGAAGTGGCGAGGAGGGCCTCTTCCTGACGGCCGCGTTCTTTCAGCCAAGCGGGTGGTTGGGGGGAACCACAGGCCAGCACAACGACGGCGGCGCCGATGACCACTGCGGCGCTCGAGACGGGAAGTTGGTGCATGGGTATCGGGTATACGCGTGACCGCAGCGACCTGCTAGTGCCCGACGTCCCCGATTGAAACCCTATTTGACAGTGCCCCGTTGGGTTCCAAGCCACCCGCCGAGTACAAATCTCATCAAGGAGCCCGCATGACTCGCAGGATGAACGCGCGTGTCGCCGGTGTGGCGTACCTCCTCTATATCGCAGTCGCATTTCCCGCCATGGTGATCAGCAGTCGCGCCACGGCCGGTTCTGACATCGCAGCAAGGCTCGCGACGATGGCGCAACACGCGTTCGATGTGCGACTCGCGGCCGTGCTCAGCCTCATTGGCTGCTTTTGCGCCCTCGTGCTGGCCGTCACGCTCTACGCGATCACACGCGTGCAAGACCGCGATCTCGCGATGATTGGGCTAACCTGCCGCGTCGCGGAAGGCGTCACGGGCGGCACCGGATTGGCGGCGACATTGGCACTTCTATCGAGTCTGAATGCGGCGGGCAGCGAGGCGCTTGGGGCATTCGTGTTTGCGGACACGGTATTCGTCGCCGCGACCTTCTTTGCGGTCGGGAGCACGATCTTTTCCTGGTTGCTGCTCCGCGGGCGCATGGTGCCGGCGTGGCTCGCCTGGGTGGGCGTTGTCGGGTCTGCGCTCGCGGCCCTCGCCATGCCGCTCGAGGCACTGCATCTGTTGCGCAGCGCTGCCGCGCAGCTCGTTTGGGCCCCGGTGGCAGTCTTCGAGGTGGTTGTCGCCCTGTGGTTCATTGTGAAGGGCGTCCCGGAACTGGAGGTGGCACATGCTCAATGACCCGCGGACCAACGCGCGGATCGCGGGCGCGCTGTGGCTGCTCGTAATCGCCGCCAGCATCGTAGCCGTGATCACTCAGACCACGCAGCCCAGGGTCGCCTTCAGCGCCAATCAGTTCGCGGCTCTCTGCTATTTGGGCGTCACCGTTTTGCTGTTCGCCTTGTTCAAGCCCGTCGATGCCAACGTCGCGACGTTCGCCGCCGCGTGCGGGGTTGTCGGGGTGGCGAGCGGGGGCGATAGCTCACCCACTAACGCGGTGTCGCAAGTTGGTTTTCTTGTCTCTATGGTATTTTTCGGCGTTCAAATAGCATCGATAGGCTATCTCATTACGCGTTCGACGCTCGTTCCACGCGCGCTTGGCGCGTTGCTCATCGTCGGAGGATTGAGCTACGTCATCAATTCGTTTACCAACTTCCTCTCACCCACGATCGGCGGTCATCTGATGCCGTTCATCGTGCCGATCGCGATTCTGGGTGAGGGCGCGTTGACACTCTGGCTCCTCGTGAAGGGCGTGAAAACTCCGTAGCTTGCTTCTTGATGATTCCCAATATCGGTCCGCGCGGCCAACGCCAGCGGATGACGTTCGGCCTCCTGGCACTCGGCGCCGCGCTGCTCCTCGGAATCGTGCTGTTCGTCATGGGCGCGCCGCGCGCCTGGCGCGCCGTGGTCTTTGCGCCGCTGTGGCTCGCAGGACTCGGCGTCTTTCAGGCGCGGGCTAAGACCTGAGTCCGCCTCGCGGCGCGCGGTCGGCGCGACATGGATAGTGGTTCTGAGCGGATCAGCGATCCCGCCGAGCTGGCACAAGTGCGGAGACAGGCGCGCCAGGTGCAACTCAAATCCATCCTGGCAGCGCTGCTACTCACCGGGGTTCTGATGCTCCCTTGACGAGATGAGGCCCCTGTTCTAAAGTACTTTGCAATGCAAAGTACTACCCTCACTCCTGCAACGTCCGCCGAGTGGCGCGCTTACTTCGAGCGCAATCGTCACGAGCTGCTCGTCATCCTCTGGGATCTCGGTTCGGAGCTCACCGGTGCGGAGCGGTGGGCAGTGGCGCGCTCGGTCCAGGAGTTTCAGCGCGGCGAGAGCTCCGAGGGTCGCCATCTGCACTGTTATGCCAGGCAGTATGCCGCCGCGACGGGGGATTGGGATTACTTGCGCGCGCTCGAGCTGTTCATCGCGGAAGAGCAGCGCCACGCGCGAGACCTTGGGCGCTTTCTCACCATCAATGGCATCCCCCTCGTCAAGGCAACTTTTACCGACGGCGTGTTTCGACGCCTCCGCAACCTCATCGGCACGCTCGAGATCTCGATCGCCGTTCTCATTACGGCAGAGATCATCGCCGAGGTCTACTACGCGGTGTTGCAGCGGGCCACGGAGTCACGCGTGCTGCGACGCCTGTGCGACCAGATTCTCCGGGATGAACGACGCCATGTGCAGTTTCAGGCCCAGCAGCTTTCACGGCTGCAGTCCGTGCGCGGCCGCTGGCCGCTCCGCGTCACGCGACTGCTCCAGCGAGGGTTGTTCGCGGGTGCATGTCTCGTAGTATGGCTGTTTCACCGCCGTGCCCTCCTGGCGGGCGGCAGCTGGTTCGGCTCGTTTTGGCGTGACTGCTGGACATGCTACGGGCGGGCGTTCGACGGCATGGAAAAGAGGGAAATCGCCGGTAAGTTACTGCGTGCCTAACCGGCTTGTCCTCTGCGGTGTCACTGCTTCCCTGATCGGTGGGCTCGCGTGCGCCCATGGGTCCCAATCGCTTGCTAACGCCCCGCCGAGCGGGGGCGTAGAGCAGACGACGCAGG
>Ga0075434_100007116_pt1 | contig 10334 bp, 10 predicted proteins | sample RhiMethybrSRZTD3_FD_75298 | JGI IMG/M metagenome (GOLD analysis project Ga0075434, IMG submission 75298) | Populus rhizosphere microbial communities from Tennessee, USA - Rhizosphere MetaG P. TD hybrid SRZTD3 | ecosystem: Host-associated > Plants > Roots > Rhizosphere > Soil | place: USA...
GCAGATGTCAGAGTTGCAAGCGGTGCAGTCACAGACAAGAGCACCTAGTGAGAACAAGGATGATGCTATTCATAAACTTGAAAAATTAGCTAGCCTCAAACAGCAAGGTCTAATAACGGAAGAAGAATTTCAAAAGATGAAGAGTAAATTAATCTCAAATATTTGAAAATGTACTTCTCCACTAATGGGGTTTGATTTCAAATATGATTGACTTTGTGTAGCGTCTTTTGGTATTTCTAGCGTAAAAGCAACTATCTGATTAAGCTGGTATAAGACAAAACAGAACCTTAATCAAAGAAATAATAGTAGCATGATCAGTTCCCGAGTGTAGTATCTTTTGACTTATCACGTAGAGCAAATGAGAGTAGTTTGCTATATCAAATAAGCAGTATAAAAAAAGTTAGTTAGTTTAGTTAGTTCACTTATGCCGCTAGGGAACCTTAGTACATTTGCATGTGACATCCTTTTCAATCATTTGTGCAAAGGAAGCTTCATCCATGGCACTAAAATCCATATCACCGAAAGTTCTGTAGTACCAATCAGTGTCTGCCCCAAAACATTTGGAGTAGTATGTATTGTTATTTTCATCCTTCCATATCAGATGATATCTTAAAACAAGGTGTCCGCAGTTATCACAATATTCCGGAACTATAAGATTAGAATCCATTTTAGTGTTGTGTTACACCTATACAGTTAGTTAAGTTTCTTTGCGTTCTTGATGCTGCTAATTTCTCCGCACAACAATGATTAGGCTCGTTAGCGTATGAAGACTTAATCACAATGCCTGGATCTTTACTCTTTTATCTTCTATGCTTTGTGCTGGATTCAATACTTCTTTGGTGATTGCATTTGCCGTATAAGACATTTCACGTATTCTTCTGGCAGCCGCTCATCAATTTACTTTTTAACGTTGGTTTTAGCTTGGTTTCTCAGACATGATATGTCTCCGTTTATTGTAGCTAATCCAACTTGCAATACTTGGGATATCTCTCTTTGGCTATATCCTTGTCTACAGTTTGCAAGTCTTCAAATTGTCATAGTGCTTAGATTTACTTAGTTTATTGAGGTCTTTATGAAATATTTTTTTAGAATATAAAATATTGGAAAAACGCAAAATGGAATGAAATTATGAAGGATTGGACTAAAAAATACCAAAATAAAATAAATGCCATATAGTGCTGGGATGACACATGAAGCTGCTATCAAGTAATACAGATTTACATTATGCAGCTCTCCTTTGTATTTCACATATAATGACAAAGCGATTAACAATATGCCAGGAATAATAAAAATAATATTTGCAAAATGAAACGCGGATAGTTTCTTTAGTTGTAATAACCCTTCTTCTGCTACTGGTATCAGTGTAACTAGTATTAGTATCGATATTGATAACAGCAATATTATTTCATTTAGTTGCTTAATGCAGCTCAAAATAGTAGAAAAGACTGACCAGTAAATGAACACTGCTATAAAACTGTTAATATATGCAACTAGCGTATTGAGGAAGGTTTCTGAGTCAAAGTCGTATAATTTAGTTGCCGCCACTGAAGCCAAGTCATATACAAGTAAGACTATGCCTACTAATAATACTGAATCACTAAGAGTTTTCAACCGTTCTATATGCAGAAATATGTTCATAGTCTAAAACGATCTTCTTCTTATAGGCGCTAATAAAAATATCTCTTCAAGGGCAGGTAATGGTCATAAGCTTACAATTAAGGCTTGAAATAATCTTTATTGCGATTGTAATGCTTGAAAAAATTGGGTCATAATTTACAGTAGAGCCACTAATGTTGGTATTTTTTGAAGACCCATGCTGATTAACAATAAGACAGCTAGCTGTAGAGGCAAGACAGCATGGATTGAATTTATCTGTATTAGCAGCATTCGCATCTTAGACTGTATAATTATTTTGTTAAATCGGGGCAGCAGAGGACAAAATAGAATTTCATTACCAAAGTTAGTACTGACGATGTTTCCCCAGAAAAAGTCATTGAGCTTGTATATCAATTACACGAGATCTGGAAGGAAGAATCAATTTCACTTGACTGGGTGTCAGGATATGTCAAGCAAAAAACTAGAAGAGAAGCAGAAGATCGATGGAGGGATAAAACAAGCACAGCAATTTCTATCAATGCAAAAAGCTCAAGCACAGCAGGCACAGTTGGCTCAAGCTCAAGCAGCACAAATGCAAGCAGCTCAGACAACAACAAGCCAATCACAAGAGCCAAAGAAAGATGTTGTCCAAGAACTTCAGAAATTAGCTAATCTCAAACAACAAGGCATACTCTCAGAAGAAGAGTTTCAACAAATGAAATCACGATTGCTCTCGAGCAGTTAGGAGTATAGGCTCATACATTTCATGTTGTGTTTTATGCCTTCTGAGAAAACCAAACATTTGAATTCCTCACGATCTTAGAAAACCAACTGCAAAACCTGCCGCCATACTACCAGTTAATGGAATGCCAAGGTTTGTTATTGTAGGCAAAATCGACTCGGTATGGTTTCCCCCGATTCCAGCAGTACTATTAGCTATAGTACTCGTAACTGTAGATAAACTACCATGATATGCGCCATTAATTTTATCCCAGTCTATATTCACCATTCCTTGTTGCTCAAGATATATCAGCACAGCAAAAAATACACCTGCTACTATAGCTAATATTTTAAATACTTTCTTTATAGCAAATCCGATTAAAAAGCCTGCCACTCCACCAACACCAACACTGGTTAACAGTGGACTATAGTTAGTGACAGCTGCGCCAAGAGCATTTTCAATTGACACTATTTCTTCATCTTCCTTTCAGATAACTCTCAACTGCTCTTCGAATGAAAGTGCTTCTAGGTACATCTCCACGCTTATTATTGATTTTATGCAACAACGATATAGGCAACGTAATCCCTAGTTTGTCTGTTTTATCATTTTTAGTATAACTAACCATACTGATGCAATGGAACCAACAGCTATAAGGGTTTGTTTTCTATTCGTTATAGTAACAATATGATGGTTATAATATGCGAAGATTTGAGCAGAAAATAGTAACAATTCAAGCTAACCATACAATCATTATAATATTCCATATCTCCGATGATCTCAGTATAAGTAGTCTAAGCTAACTCATCATAGGACACTTTTTTAATATTGATAAGATAATGCGGAGATAACGTTGACAGCTTTCTTTCTGTATACAATCGGAGTCTGCAGAAGGAAGGCGAAATAAGCAATGAATAAAATTGAAAAGTGAACTCCAGAGTACTCATGGATGACCGCTTCTTCCCAATAGCTGCATAATATAATTTCAAGATAAAATGTTAATTTTTTATGAAGGAAAAAGGGGAAGATGATGTGAAATACAGATGGCGAATTGCATATTATGGATGCAATTTAGCGAAATTCCCCTCAATGTGATCATAATTAAAAGTAGCTATAAACTTAACTTGTCATTCGCTCTTTTTACACAAGTGTTTTTGCATAAACCATTTGTCTCCCTTTTGTTTGCAATTATGACATGCAAATGTACCAGAATATCCTAAGCGGTACAATGAATTTGATTCTCCGGAGGAGGAAGCCCAGTATTGAGGACATATCAAAACAACAGACCATAAAGATATAGTAAAAAAGAGTTCTGGAATAATTAAAAAAACAAAAAGCAAAAGGCAAAAAGCAAAAAACGAAACGAAATATTATGACATTCAGCTAAATGGGCGCTTCTGGTATTTTTTTTAGAGCTTCGCCATGGTATTCAATTAACTTTTCTTTTTGTTCATCTGATAGTCTATCTATCAAAATCTTTCTAAATAGTATTATTCCTATGCTATAATATTGTTATATGTGATCGTCTTGTCCTCCTCCGTAAGGTATGCTCAAGGTTCAAGGTTCATTGGCTTTTTTCCGAAGGAATCTCACCTTTTTGCATATGTTCCGTCATATGAAGTCCCATGTCGCCCAGAGACCCAAAGGTCATCCCGCATATACTACATTTGTAGGGTTCAGAGGAGCTTTCATTACGTGACAAATCTTGTTTTTTTCACTCATTTGCTATGATGAGATGATATTTATAAACATTGGCTGTTTTTTATCTAAAAAATGAATAAGAGCCTTTAAATTTTGGAGAGAGCCTTTTGTTTAATCTGGGAAACCTCTTCCTTTATCTTCTGGATCATTAAATCATGCTCAGACTTTAACAATGCTTGGGCTTTCTCGAAGTGACCTGAAATTATATCTTGCGTCATATGTTTTTTACACCTACCTATCTACTCTCTTGTTCTATTCTTCGCCTATCTATAACTACCTTGACCTTCTTGAGACGTACGAATTCTTCACGCTCTCTTTCTTCAAGAGTAGCACGGATAAAAGCAATAGCATTCTCATACTGTGGAATAATTACAAATTCTAATGCGTTAATAAGCTTCTGTGTTCGTTCAAGTTCCTTTGCCAAACTAAATATCGCATTTTCATATTCTGCAGCTTTGCAGACTTTATGAAGCATATTCTTAATTAGCCTTGCAGCTTTATCCACCGAGGCATTGGTCTCAGCAAACCCATAAGAAAGGTCCTGGCCTCCTTGCCTTGACTTTATTTGAAGAGTGGGGATCTTTACATCCACAATCCTTCGAACATTGACATCAACTTCCATAACACTTGGGGTAGAATCTGAAATAGATTCCAACATAGAGGTACCAAGCGACATGTATGCATCATACACTGCTGTATAAATTTCGCCTAACGGAGACCATATATCCCCTCTAGCTTTGTTGGCCTCTTCGATCATCTCGTCAATCTTCTTTAATAATACTTCACGTTTATCATCAAGTATCTTGTGAACCATCTTTGATACTTGCATTGAGCGTCTGATCTTGATAAGCTCAATTTTCGTTGCACTTACTCTTTTTCCAAATGACATGGCTGTCTATTTGTTCCCCTTGTAATACTGCCTTACATTCTTTTCCTTGACTTTTGTCAGTTCGCCTTCTGGAAGTGTAGATAATACATCCCATGCTCTACTTAATGTCTCTTCTAGATTCCTATTTTCATCATGGCTTTGTTTTAGAAAGTAGTTTTCAAACATATCACCAGAATCCAAATACTTTAAATCAATACCAGTCAGACCCGCTCTACCAACGATCTCAGCAAGTGCACGTACTTCTTGTGTTCTTGAATAAGCATCGTACAGCTGATTTCCGACTTCCATATGATCTGCTCTTGTCTTGCCTTCTCCTACTCCGTCTTTCATTAATCTTGAAAGAGACATAAGAACATTAACTGGCGGGTAAACACCTTTTCTAAACAAGTCACGGCCAAGAACAACCTGCCCTTCTGTAATGTATCCTGTGAGATCAGGAATTGGATGGGTTATATCATCTGCTGGCATCGATAGAATAGGAACTTGTGTCACACTTCCATTATTACCTTTGATTCTGCCTGCACGCTCATAGTTGTTTGCAAGATCTGTGTACAGGTAACCTGGATATCCTTTTCTGCCTGGTACTTCCTCCCTTGCTGCACTGATTTCTCTTAATGCTTCAGCATAATTTGTCATGTCAGTCAAAATCGCTAATACATGCATACCTAAATCAAATGCTAAATACTCTGCTACGGTTAAGGCAACTCTTGGAGTTATAATTCTCTCAATAGCAGGATCGTCTGCAAGGTTCAAAAATAATACACTACGCCTAAGAGCACCAGACTCCTCTAAACTGCGTTTAAAATACTGTGCTTCAGAATACTGCACGCCAATAGCCGCAAACACTACAGCAAAGTCTTCTTTTGTTCCCACTACTGCTGCTTGGCGAGCAATTTGTGCAGCCAAAATATTATGTGGCATTCCAGACCCTGAAAATATTGGAAGTTTTTGGCCCCTTACAAGCGTAAGCATCCCATCAATCACCGAGATACCAGTCTGGATGAAAGAAGTTGGATATTCTCTGCGCTCGGGATTCATTGGTTCCCCGTTAACATCAATAAATCTATCTGCAACTGGTTCAGGTAGTCCGTCATTAGGCCTTCCCAAGCCATCAAATACTCTGCCAAGCAATTCCTGTGAAACTGGCATGGCCATTGTCTTACCAAGGAACTTTGCTTTTGTACCACTAATTGCAAGACCGCTTGTACCTTCGAATATTTGAACTACAGCTTTTCCATATCCTACTTCTAACACTCTTCCAAGTCTCTTTTCTCCTTCTGCTGTTTCGATTTCTACTAGCTCATCAAAGGATACCTTTGTGATCCCGTCTACGATCATAAGCGGACCCTTAATTTCTACTACCTTGGTATATTCAATGCCACCTACAGTTTCAGACAACTACCTTTACCTCCTCATGTCCAATTACTTTGTGAAATTGATCGCTCATATCTTTACTAATATTGTCTAATTTATTTACTTGGTCGTCAGGAATTTCAAATTTAGCTTTGAGAAGGGTTGTTATAATTGGCATGGCCCTAATATCTGGAAGTGATGCACCCTCTTTAAGAGCTCTTTGTGCTTCTTTGTGGAAATCTACCATCAATTTTACTAGTTTCAACTGTTTTTCGGGACCACAGTATGTATCTACCTTATCAAAAGAGCTTTGTTGTAAAATGCCGATTTTAATCATTCTTGCTACTTCTAAAACCAACTTTTCTTCATCTGGCAATGCTTCAGGACCCAGTAGCCGGACTATTTCTTTTAAAGTGTCTTCTCTTTGGAGAATATTGTATGATTGTGCTCTCAAATCATACCAATCTGCACTTACATTTTGCTTCCACCATTTTGATACATCTTCAAGGTATCCTGAATATGATTGCATCCAGTTAATTGATGGATAATGTCTCGAATAAGCCAATCTTGTATCAAGAGCCCAAAAGGTCTTGATAAATCTGATCGTGTGTGTTGTAACTGGTTCAGTAAAGTCGGCTCCAGACGGAGATACCGCACCGACCAGAGTTACAGAGCCAGCTCTTTCAGGTGAACCTAATGCTCGTATACGGCCTGCTCTTTCATAGAATTCAGCTAATCGGGACGCAAGATACGATGGATAACCCTCCTCTGCCGGCATCTCTTCTAATCTACCTGACATTTCTCTCAGAGCCTCTGCCCATCTACTTGTTGAATCTGCTACTAGTACAACGTCAAAACCCATATCTCGGTAGTATTCTGCTATTGTAACCCCTGTATAGATAGATGCTTCCCTAGCCGCTACTGGCATATTGCTGGTATTTGCGACGAGCACAGTTCGTTCCATAAGCGGACGACCTGACCTTGGGTCGATTAAATGTGGAAATTCCACAAGGACCTCGGTCATCTCATTACCACGTTCACCACATCCAATGTACACTACAACTTTGGAATCTGCCCATTTTGCAATTTGGTGCAACGTGACAGTCTTTCCTGTTCCAAAACCTCCCGGTATAGCGCCTGTCCCACCTTTTGCAATTGGGAAATATGTATCAATTACACGCTGTCCTGTAATTAATGGGACAGATGGGTCGTATCTTTCTGCATACGGCCGTGGCCTTCTAACTGGCCATTTATGATACATCTTCAATTCATCTTTATTACCATCCTTTTCTGTACTGGCAATTATGCTTTCAATGTCATAATCACCTTCTCTTACTATGTCGGTAATCTTACCACCGTGGTGATAAGGTGGAACCAAAATACCATGGGTCAATAATGGAGTTTCTTCTACGGTACCAAGGATTGATCCTGCGCTAATATCATCTCCTTTCTTTAGAGCTGGTATGAACCGGTATTTTTTTTTCATATCTACAGGACTTGTGGCTATACCTCTACCAATGAAGGCTCCTGATTTTTGAGCGATTTCTTCAAGTGGTCGTTGTATTCCATCGTAAATTTTCCCTATTATTCCAGGACCCAGCAAAACTGAAAGAGGCTGGCCCGTACCAACTACAGGCTCACCGGGCCTTAAACCTGATGTAGATTCATAAACCTGGATAAAAGCAACATCACCCGTTAATCTGATAACTTCGCCGATTAATTTTGACTCTCCTACCTCAACAGTCTCATACATCTTTGTAGAAGACATACCATCTGCTCTTACTGCTGGGCCGCTAACCCAGACAATTTTTCCTTTAGCTACCATTTCCTATTTGTTACCCCTCAACATTTGGACAATATTCTTCCTTATTAAAGGTTTGAGTCTCTCGATACGTGAATCCAAAGTATTATCGTATGTTATCGATCCATCAGCAGATCTCAGACGGATTCCACCAATAACATTTATGGGCTTGTCAGATAACCTTAGTCTGACTTTGTTATTGTTATGGAAATTAGCAATTGCATCTTTAACAACTTGAGTGTCATTATTGTTACATTCTATGATAACTTCATCAGATCCTATTTCAGAAACGCTGTTTTCAAGCATTTTTGTAATAAGTGCTTTGTAACCTTGCATTTTATTTGAAGAAACCATCTTTACTTTTGCTCTTTCAAAAGCATCATTGATAGCTGTTTCGACTATAATTAGTTCTTTGTTTCTAGCACTCAGTCTACTTGAACCAACAATTTGTCTCCTTAAGTTTTCTGCTAGTTTCTTAGCTCCTTCTACAATTCTTAGATATTCAGATTCTAAATTTGTTCTAGATGATTCAAGATTTGTTATTGACTCCTCGTATGCAGAATCAAGCTGTTTAATTAAATCTGCTTCCCTCTGTGCAAGAACTTTATCTATCGTTCGCTCTAGTGCAGAAGTCGAACTCATTATATAATGTTGTCGCTGCATGACGTGATTTTAATCTTTTGTTACAAAAGTCAGCAGAAAAATTGCACATTTGTCTTGATTATTCTTTTTTTATTCTTTCAGCAGCTTTCAAAGTATTATGTAAGTACTTAATGATATGAAAACCATGTTTCATTAAATTGAATTTTAATTGAATAAAAATGGCTCCTCGCAAACCTTCGAATTAAGAATTCTTATCGCGGGAGGCTAGAGCTTTACACAACATTTTCTAAAAGAGATCAGTATTTATTTATTTATCTACCTACCTATCTACCCACTTATCTACTTATCCATCCATCCATCCATCTAGCTTTTGATTGGACACTGGTTTATGTAAATTCAGTTTTAAACTTATAGGATTATATGAAAATTTACTTATTTATAATTATAGATCCTGGAAATGTTTACTGATACCAATGCATTGTAAATATGGTATCAGTTACGTATAGCGATAGCAGTCTTTGGTACCTGCAGCTCCGAAGCAATCTCTGCGTAGCTTAGGCCTCTTGCTCTTAGCTCGATTACTTTGCCTCTTCTCCATTCTAGTTGATCGGACTTATTGTTGTTGTCGTTTGTTTGGTTGAATCATACTATGAAAAGGCTAGCGAACGAATGCCCCAGGCGAAAAGCGATGAAATCAATAAGGCAATTCCTAAACTAAATTATGAGGTGGATGAAGTTTTCGAATTAATTGATCAATTAAAGTTTTGTTGAATTTGATCAAGATGCAATAGATGTGTGGAAAAGATTTGAGAATCTATCACCAAAATCTAAAAAAGTAACCAGAAATGAGATCATTCAAATTCGGCATACGATGGAGCAATATATGATTGCAGTAACCCAAGAGGATCTCGAGGCAGCAAATCTTGAGGAAACCCCAGGGATTTATAGAATAGCTCGCGAAGATATTGAACGACTATATAACCAAATAACAGGATTTATCCGTCCTCGCTAGCGCGGGTTCAAGACGGTGATGTCGTGTTGAGGCAGGACTATACGATAAAACACGATTTGTCAACGTTTTATGACTACACGAGGTCAATGGATGCTATCTTCATACCGATAGAACTTTAGTGCTAATCTAAAAGCATCAAATATATCGTTATAAGATGTTGATTCTTTATCTAGTGTTATATCAGTATCTACTGCAATTCTTAAAGCAGTAATCAGTTTGTCAAATACAGGATTAATTGCAATTCTCCCAACATCGTCTTATAGAAGAGACAATGTTCAATTGAGAAGTTGGTTAAATTGATTAACAAACATTTACATAGTAATCATTTAGAATTGATTCCCATAAACCTTAGATGTACAGTCGTTGCCGATGAATTTTATAGTTCCCCGATTCTGCATGAGCCGAATTTATATCATTCATACTCACTGCTATCTCTAAAACTATAAAACTTCAAGGCTAGCCTAAGAGCATCAAATATGTCATTATAGGAAGTTGCTTCTTTATCCAAAGCACCATCGTTATCAACAGCAGTCCTCAATGCAGTGATCAGCGTATCATTATGGCGTAAAGGTTATAGACAATAATACCAAATCACAAAACGTACCTTGGAGACACATGTAATTGGGATTGTATAATGACTACGCCAACATTGAGCACAAGG
>Ga0075434_100007117_pt1 | contig 10334 bp, 7 predicted proteins | sample RhiMethybrSRZTD3_FD_75298 | JGI IMG/M metagenome (GOLD analysis project Ga0075434, IMG submission 75298) | Populus rhizosphere microbial communities from Tennessee, USA - Rhizosphere MetaG P. TD hybrid SRZTD3 | ecosystem: Host-associated > Plants > Roots > Rhizosphere > Soil | place: USA...
CCGCGGGCTGCCGCGGAAGACTTCGGCGCCGAAGCGCGCGACGTCGTAGCGCGAGCAGCTCATCGCCATCATCTCGATGGCGCAGCACGCCAGGCCGAAGGTGACCGGCCAGATCGACGACCGGCGCGCCCACTGCACCATCTTCTCGACCGTCGTCGTCAGGACGGGGATTTCCGCTTCGAGGCCCATGTCAATCGCCGATCGTCGAACGCCGCCGCGCCAGTGCCTGATCGCCGCCCCAGTCGAGCGCGCCCTTGCGCCACACGTAGACGTAGCCGGCGAGCAGCAGCGCCATGAAGAGGACGACCTGCGCGAAGCCGCTCCAGCCGAGATCGCGGAGCGCCATCGCCCAGGGGTAGAGGAACGCGACCTCGATGTCGAAGAGCAGGAAGATCATCGCGACGAGATAGAACTTCACGGACTGCCGTTCGCGCGCGTCGCCGACGGGCGGCATGCCGCACTCGTACGGCGCCTGCTTTTCGGGCGTCGGTTTGCGCGGGCCGAGCACGCTCGAGAGAACGACCGAGATCAGCGCGAAGCCGGCGCCGAGCGCGATCATGATGAGGATGGAGAGCCAGCCCTGCATTCGCGTCCGTAGGCTTGTGAACGATTTCGCAAGCCAACGCCTCATGCTAGCGCAGTCGGGAGTCCGCAGTCGAGCGACTGACGAGGTTCTCGGTTCTCGGGTTCTCGGTTCTCGGCAGGTTCTCGGTTCTCGGGTTCTCGGTTCTCGGCAGGTTCCCGGTTCTCCGGCCCTCCCCGCGCGTTCGGCGTGGCACACGGATGCGCGACTGCTGGCTGTCGACCGAAGACTGCCGGCTGGTGACTGCCGGCGCTTCGACGTGCTCAGAGTCGCCCTGAGCGAAGTCGAAGGGCGACTGATTCGTGCTTGACGGCGCGGGCGGCGTGCGGACTATCGTGCGACGTGCGCATCGCGTGGTTCTCGCCGCTGCCGCCGATCCGATCCGGGATCGCGACCGTCAACGCGGCGCTCCTCGAGCGCCTCGACGCCGGGTTTTCGATCGATTGCTTCGTCGATCGCAGGGCATATGCGGCGCCGCCGCCGCGCGAGCGCCGCGTCTTCGACGCGCACGACTTCGTCTGGAAGATGCGGCGCGCGCCGTACGATCTCGTCGTCTATCAGCTCGGCAACGCGGCGTGGCACGACTACATGTGGGCGTATCTGGCGCGCTATTCCGGGCTCGTCGTGCTGCACGATCCGCGGCTGCACCACGCGCGCGCGCGCCAGCTGCTCGAGCAGCGTCGCGCCGACGACTACCGCGCCGAATTCCGGTACGACCACCCCGACGCCGTGCAGGACTTCGTCGAGTACGCCGTCGCCGGACTCGGCGGCGCGATTTACTACTCGTGGTCGATGCTGCGCGCGGTGGTCCGCACGGCGCGGCTCGTCGCCGTCCACAACGAGCGCGTCGCCGCCGATCTTCGCCAGGAATGTCCGGACGCGCGCGTGGAGGCGATCTGCCTCGGCGCGCCGGCGCCGGAGGCGGCCGACGGCGCGCGCGATCGCATCCGTGCATCGCTCGGCCTCGGGCCGGATGCCATCCTCTTCGCGGCGTTCGGCACGGTCACCGCCGAGAAGCGGATCGCGGCGATTGTTCGCGCGCTCGGCTCGCTCGCGCGCGGCGGCATCGATGCGCACCTGCTCGTCGCCGGCGACGCGGGCGGCTATCCGTCCCTGGCGCGGGACGTTTCAGAATCCGGAGCCGCGACGCGCGTTCACGTCACGGGATACGTCGAGGACGGCGCGATCGGCGAGTACCTCGCCGCCGCCGACGCGTGCCTGTGCCTTCGATGGCCGACGGCGCTCGAGACGTCGGCGTCGTGGCTGCAGTGCCTTGCAGCCGGGCGGCCGACCGTGATCAGCGATCTCGCGCACCTCGTCGACATCCCGCGCGACGCAGCGCTGCGCGTCGATCTCGTCGACGAGGACGCGTCGCTCGCCGCCGCGATGCGCGCGCTCGCGACCGATCCGGCCTTGCGGCGCGCGCTGGGCCGCGCGGGCCGCGCCTACTGGCTCGGGCATCACACGGTGGACGCGATGGCGGACGATTACCGCCGTATCGTGCCGCTCGCGGCGCGGCTGGCCGCGCCGGCAGTCGCGGATCTGCCCGCGCATTTCGTGGACGACTACAGCGGCCGCGCGCGATCGATCGCCGCGGCCTTCGGCGTGTCGGTCGACATCCTCCGCGAGCCGTCGGACGGCGGGGCGAGCCGGCATCCCTGACCGGCCCGCCCTAGCCACGCGACCTACCCGACCGACCTGACCCACTCGTACCTATTGCGGTTTGCGTCGATTGTGTTTGTCGCGGTAGATCTCGCGGCTGGTCTTGTTCAGATCCTTCTCGAGATCCTTCCGCTCGGCCGGGTTCAGCCCGTCGCCCGACCGCCGGTAGACGCGCTCCTTGGCGCGCACCGCCGCCTCGTCGGCCTTCAGCTTGTCGAGCTCCCCTTTGGTCAGCTGGCCGTCTTCCTTGCCGTCTTTGATCCGCTGCGTCTGCCGGTGCTCGCGCGCGTTGATGCCGCGCGGCCGGTGCGCCGGCGCGGCCCACGCGGCGGTGGCGGCGAGCGACAGCGCGATCACGAATGTGGCGGTCTGGCGACGAAACATGTCGTCCCTCCTCGGCCGCAGGCGCTGGGGAGTCGCGGCTCACCACGGTTAGACCGCGCTCGGACGCGGTGGTAAAAAATCCGCCTCCCACGCATACCCTGGCTCCGTTGTGAGCCGCGCGTCCTCGACGGGTATGCCGATCGTGAAGTGATACAGCGACTGAAACGCGTGATCCTGCAGGCCGAGGACGTCGTGGACGGGATCGTCGTAGAAGCATCCGATGCCGGTCGCGCGCGCGCCTTTCGCTTCGGCCTCGAGGTACAGCGCCTGTCCGACGAAACCCGATTCCCAGAACAGATGCCGGTAGAACGACGCGCCGAACGCGTCGAGGCTCGCGTCGAAGTCGGCGATCATCCCGAGCGAGAAGAAGCCGTCGGCGGCGATGTCCTGATCGCAGCTCAACCTCCGCGCCAGTGCGCGCCAGTCGCCTCGCGCCAGCAGGAACAACGGCAGATCGCGGTGCGCGCGCGTCCACTCGAAATCGCGCCGGCACGCGGCGCGCAGCCGATCCGTTGCCGCGTCATTTCGAACGAACGCGTAGAGTCCAGGCACGAGGCCGGCGACGCGGTGGACGAACAGCGCGAAGTGAATGCGCGCGTCCCACCAGAGCGCATCCCAGGGCGCCACGCCCGCGCGCGGCATCGCACGATCGAGAATCTCGAAGAACCGGTCCGCGCCGATTGACGAAGCGCCGTCGAGCGCGACGGCGCTGCGGCGCTGAAGAATGAGCGCCTTCGAATACGCCGATCGCTCACGCGGCGCCGCCGCGGGATTCTCACACCGGCGGCCGTCGCGCGTCGCGGCGGCGATCTCGTCGATGAACGTCCACTGCACGTGTTCCCCGCTCAACTGCGAGGCACGTCCCGTCCACACGCCCGCCCGCGCCGCCGCGAGAACCGCGGCGCGTCGGCCGCTGGACGCCTGGCCGATCTCCAGCACGCAGCCAGGCTCCTCGCGCTCGGCGTCCGGGTAATCCTCGTCGCGATCGATGCCCGTCGCGGCGGCGATGTCGTCATGCGACCAGCCGGGCAGGAGGCGCGCGTCGAGGTCGTGGAGGCTCGAGGCGATGCTCACCGCGGCGATCGCGTGCCCGAGATCGTGCTGGCAGTAGCGGAAGGCGCGCTCGCCGTACTTCCACGCCTCGCGCCAGTGGATCGACGTCAGCGCGATCAGAAACGTCCGGTCCTCGTCCGCGAACGGCGATTCGGCGAACGCGCAGCGCCGCTCGAGCGCGTGGCGGTCGGCGGCGTAGTGCCACACGCCGGCAGCGCCAAGCCCGGCGCCGGGCCCGGCGATCACGTACGCTTCGGTCGGATGGAGGTTGCCGCTCGACGGGTTGACGCGCAGCGACCAGCGCGCCGAGGGCGCGCCCGCACCGGGCCGCCGCAGCTCCTTCCACGCCGAGAGGCCGAGGGAACAGCGGAGAACGCCGGCCGCGGCGACCGTGAGCGCGCGCAGCTCGATCGGCGGCGCGCCGGCGAACGATCGAAACGGATGTGGCTGCGAGGCCCAGTCCAGATGGCCGAGCGACCGGGCGAACCGGTGGAAATGGTGCTTCGTGCCGTCGTGGTAGCGATGAACGTCGCCCTTGGTCACGACGCGAGCAGCGCGCGCGTCTCCTCCATGCGGCGATCGACTTCCTTGATGGCCTGCGCGATCTGCGCGCGGCGGCGCTCGTTGGTGGTCGCGGCGAGCTGGCGATCGAGCTCGGTGCGCGCGAGCCGCAGCGATTCGAGCGCCTGAACCTTTTCCGGATCGCGCACCGGCGTGCCGGCGCGCTGCTGCTTCCGCTCGCGCTCGAGCTCCTCCATCCGCTCCTGAATCCGTCCGTCTGCGTCGATGAGTCCTTCGCCCGCGTCGCCCATGAGTCCTCCGTCCCGGGATGAACGGTCTCACATTATAAGATCACCGCGTGGGCTCGAAGACGCCGGCCGATCCGCTTGCGCCGTTCCGTGCCGCGACGCGCAGCTGGTTCGCCGGCGCGTTCGACGAGCCGACTCGTCCGCAGGCGCTCGGGTGGCCCGCGATCGCGCGCGGCGAGTCGACGCTGATCCTCGCGCCGACGGGCAGCGGCAAGACGCTGGCGGCGTTCCTGTGGTGTCTCGATCGGCTGATGTTCGAGCCGGCGCCGGAGAAGCGCGCGCGCTGCCGCGTGCTGTACATCTCGCCGCTGAAGGCGCTCGCCGTCGACGTCGAGCGCAACCTGCGCGCCCCGCTCGCCGGCATCGCGCAGACGGCTGCGGCGCGCGGCGAGGCCTTCCTCTCGCCGGCGATCTCGATTCGCACGGGCGACACGCCGCAGTCCGAGCGCGCGCGCTTCCAGCGCGAGCCGGCCGACATCCTCATCACGACGCCCGAGTCGCTCTACCTGCTGCTGACGTCGAACGCGCGCGAGGCGCTGCGATCGATCGACACCGTGATCGTCGACGAGATCCACGCGCTCGTGCCGACCAAGCGCGGCGCGCACCTCGCGATCTCGCTCGAGCGGCTCGAGGCGATCTGCGATCGGTCGCCGCAGCGGATCGGTTTGTCGGCGACGCAGCGCCCGCTCGACGAGGTTGCGCGCTTCCTCGGCGGCACGGATGCCGGGCGGCCCGTTCAGGGTCGCCGCGCGAGAACGTCCACTCGCCGGGGTACGGCGATTCTGAAAGGGTCGCCCTACAAAGAGGCGGACGTCGAGGGCGAGATCGAGAACGAGTTCACGGCGCCGCGCGGCGCCGTCCGCTATCGACCCGTCACGATCGTCGACGTCGGGCAGAAGAAAGCGCTGAAGCTCACCATCGAAGTCCCCGTCGAGGACATGGCGAAGCTGACGACGGCGGATGACATTCCCAGCGGACCGGCGTCGGTCGGCGATACGCGGCCGTCGATCTGGTCGGCGATTCATCCGCGGCTCCTCGAGCTCATCCGCGCCCACCGCTCGACGCTGATCTTCGTCAACAGCCGCCGGCTCGCCGAGCGGCTCGCGGGCGCGCTCAACGAGCTCGCCGGTGAAGTGCTCGTCCGTTCGCACCACGGATCGATCGCGCGGCCGCAGCGCGTCGAGGTCGAGGATCTGCTCAAGGCGGGCGCGCTGCGCGCGCTCGTCGCCACCTCGTCGCTCGAGCTCGGCATCGACATGGGCGCGATCGATCTCGTCGTGCAGATCGAGGCGCCGCCGTCGGTCGCGAGCGGCCTGCAGCGCATCGGGCGCGGCGGCCACCGCGCCGACGCGATCAGCGAGGGGGTCGTCTTTCCGAAGTTCCGCGGCGATCTCGTCGCGTGCGCGGCCGTCGCCAAGGCGATGCACGACGGCGCCGTCGAGGCCACCCGCTACCCGCGCAACCCGCTCGACATCGTCGCGCAGCAGATCGTCGCGATGGCGTCGATGGACGACTGGGAGATCGACGATCTGTTCGCCGCGATTCGCGGCGCCGCGCCGTGCGCCGAGCTCGGGCGGAGCGTGTTCGAGGGCGTGCTCGACATGTTGTCGGGCCGCTATCCGTCCGACGAGTTCGCCGAGCTGCGCCCGCGGATCACGTGGGATCGCGTCGCCGGCACGATCAGCGCGCGCGAGGGCGCCAAGCGCGTCGCCATCTCGAACGGCGGGACGATTCCCGATCGGGGGCTCTACGGCGTCTTCCTGCTCGGCGCCGGCCCCGGCGCCGCGCGTGTCGGCGAGCTCGACGAGGAGATGGTCTTCGAGAGCCGGGTCGGTGAGACGTTCGTGCTCGGCGCCTCGTCGTGGCGCATCGAGGAGATCACGCACGACCGCGTGCTGGTGTCGCCGGCGCCCGGCGAGCCGGGCAAGATGCCGTTCTGGAAAGGCGATCGCGCGGGCCGTCCGCTCGAGCTCGGCCTGGCGATCGGGCGGCTGATGCACGATCTGCTGCGGCTGCCGCCGGCCGCCGCCGTCGACCGTCTGACGCGCGAGCACGACCTCGACGCGCGCGCGGCCGAGAACCTTCTCCAGTACCTGCGCGACCAGCTCGCCGCGGCGCGCGCCGTCCCCGACGCCGCGACGATCGTCATCGAGCGCGTGCGCGACGAGCTCGGCGACTGGCGCGTCTGCGTGCTCTCGCCGCGCGGCGGGCGCGTCCACGCCCCGTGGGCGATGGCCGTGTCGGCGAAGATCCGCGAGGAGACGGGCGCCGACGTCGAGACGCTCTGGAGCGACGACGGGTTCGTGGTGCGGTTCCCCGACGTGGACGAGCCGCCCGATCCGCGGCTGCTCGTGCCGGAGCCCGACGAAGTGCAGGCGCTCGTCGTGCGGCAGCTCGGCGCGACGGCGCTGTTCGCCGCGAAGTTTCGCGAGAACGCCGCGCGCTCGCTGCTCCTGCCGAAGCGCAGGCCGGGGATGCGCGCGCCGCTGTGGCAGCAGCGCAAGCGCGCGGCGGATCTGCTCGCCGTCGCGTCGCGCTACGGGTCGTTCCCGGTGCTGCTCGAGACCTACCGCGAGTGCCTGCGCGACTTCTTCGACATGCCGGCGCTCGTCTCGACGCTGAGCGACGTGCGATCGCGGAAGATCCGGCTGGCGACGGTGGACACCGAGACGCCGTCACCGTTTGCGGCGTCGCTGCTCTTCACCTACGTCGCGAGCTTCATCTACGACGGCGACGCGCCGCTTGCCGAGCGGCGCGCCCAGGCGCTCGCGGTCGACCAGTCGCAGCTGCGCGAGCTGCTCGGCGACGCCGAGCTGCGCGAGCTGCTCGACGCCGACTCGATGGACGCCGTCGAGCGCCAGCTGCAGCGCCTCGACCCGCAGTACCGCGCGAAGAGCCTGGACGCGGTGCACGACATGCTGCTCTCGCTCGGCGACCTGAGCGAGGACGAAATCCGCGAGCGGTCGCTCACCGCGGATGTCGCGGCGGGCGCCGCGTCGCTCGTCGGAGCGCGCCGCGCGCTGTCGATTCGCATCGCCGGCGATCCGCGCTTCATCGCCGTCGAGGACGCGGCGCGCTTCCGCGACGCGCTCGGCGTGCCTCTGCCGGTCGGCATCCCGGAATCGCTGCTGGAGCCGGTGCGCGATCCGATCGGCGATCTCGCGCTGCGCTACGCGCGCACGCACGCGCCGTTCACCGCCGCCGACTTCGCGGCGCGCTACGGCCTCGGGCCTGGCGCCGCCGAAGCAGTGCTCACCCGCCTCGCGGCCGAGGGTCGGCTCGTCGAAGGCGAATTCCGTCCCGGCGGCACGCGCCGCGAGTGGACGGACGCGGGCGTCCTGCGCATGCTGCGCCGGCGCTCGCTCGCGAAGCTGCGGCACGAGGTCGAGCCGGTCGATCAGGCGGTGCTCGGCCGCTTCACGACGACGTGGCAGGGCATCGTGCGCCGCCGGCAGGGCGCGGACGCGCTCCTCGACGCGATCGAGCAGCTGCAGGGCTCGCCGCTCCCCGCGTCGATCCTCGAGACCGAGATCCTGGCGGCGCGCATCGACGTCTACGATCCGGCCGATCTCGACGCGGTCACGGCCGCGGGCGAGGTCGTCTGGGTCGGCGTGGAGGCGCTCGGCGAGCGCGACGGCCGCGTTGCCCTCTACCTCGCCGATCATCTGCCGCGGCTGCTGCCGCGCATCGATGCGCGCGGCGCTGAATTCCCGGCGCGCGAGCGCGCGATCATCGACTGTCTCGCGTCGCGCGGCGCGTCGTTCTTCGGGCCGCTGCACGACGCGGTGGGCGGCGGCTATCCCGCCGAGACGGTGAACGCGCTCTGGAATCTCGTATGGCGCGGCGTGATCACCAACGACACGTTTCACGCGCTGCGCGCGTTCACGCGCGCGCACGCGCCGCGCCGCCGCGCGAAGGCTGCGCGGCCGCACGACGTCGCGTCGTTCCGATCGCGGCGCCTCGCGCCGCCCTCGGCCGAAGGCCGCTGGACGCTGCTCGGGCGGGGCCGCGAGCCGATTGCCGATTCCGCCGTCCCGCCGAAGCCGCGGCAGACCGTGCGATCGTCTGCCGCGGGAACGACGAGATGGGCTGCCGCCGTGACGCAGCAGCTCCTCACACGGCACGGCGTCGTGACGCGCGAAGCCGTGGCCGCCGAGTCGATCCCCGGCGGCTTCGGGATCGTGTATCCGGTGCTCAAAGGCCTCGAGGAGAACGGACGCATCCGACGCGGCTACTTCGTCGCGGGTCTCGGCGCCACGCAGTTCGCGCTGCCGGGCGCGCTGGATCTCCTCCGCTCGATGCGCGACGCGCCGGACGATGTCGAGGTCGCCGTGCTCGCGGCGACGGATCCGGCAAACCCGTACGGCGCGACGCTGAAATGGCCCGCCTCCGCGCCGGGTGATCGAGCATCGTCAGCCGACGCGAAGGGGGGCCGCGGTGCGACCCGCTCGATCGGCGCGACGGTCATTCTCGTCAACGGTGCGCTCGCCGCATATCTCGCGCGCGGCGATCGCGTGCTGCTGACGTTTCTGCCGGACGCGGAGCCGGAGCGATCGAAAGCGGCGCGCGCCGTCGCGCAGGTGCTGATCGAGCGCGCGCGCGGCGGCGGCGATGCGCCGCGCGGTATGTTGATCGAAGAGATCGACGGCACGACGCCGTCGCAGCATCCGATGGCCGCGTTTCTGAAAGAAGCGGGATTCGTCGCCGGCGCGCTGGGTTTTCAGGCGACGTTTCGGTTCCGGCCCGCTCGCGCGGGAACGATGCCGCCGGCCGCAGACGTCGAATTAACAGGAAGGGCGGGAAAGGCGGGAGAACCGTGAGCTGAACGTCGGACTGGAGTGAAGAGAGCTCCCCCGAACCCTCTTGCGTCCGCGTTCCGCCCTTCGATCTCTCCTGCCCTTCCCGCCCTTCCCGCTCGACCGTCCGGTCCGCTTTAGTGTTGGATCATACGACGGTTGAAGTTTGAATGTTCAAAAGAAAAATTTAGCGATCCGATGCCCGAAGGGGACACCATCTTTCGCGCCGCGGCCGCCCTCCATCGGGCGCTCGCCGGCCGTCGCGTCACGCGCTTCGAATCCGTATATCCCGCCGTCAACCGGGTCGCCGAGGATCGGCCGATCGTCGGCCGCACGATCGAATCGGTTTCGGCGCGCGGGAAACATCTGCTCATCGCGTTTTCCGGCGACCTCATCCTGCGCACGCACATGCGCATGAACGGCAGCTGGCACCTATACAAGACGGACCAGCGCTGGAGATTTCCGGCGCGCCACATGCGCGTGCTGGTCGCCACGGCCGAGGTGGAGGCCGTCGGGTTCAACGTTCCCGTCGCCGAGCTGCTGACCAGCCGCGAGCTTGCGCGGCACCGGGAGCTGCGCTTCCTCGGTCCCGACCTGCTCGACGCCGGCTTCGACGGGGCGGAAGCGGTCCGCCGCATGCGCGCGAGGCCGCGCGACGCCATCGGCGACATCCTGCTCAACCAGCGCGTCATGGCCGGCATCGGCAACATCTTCAAGTCCGAGATCCTGTTTCTCGCCGGCATCGACCCGTTCACACTGGTCTCCGCTCTTGCAGACGCCGATCTCGACCGGATCGTCGCGGTCGCGCGCGACGAGCTCCGCGCGAACGTGACGACGGCGGACCGGACGTTCAGGCGCCCGACAGGGAGAACAACGACGCGGAGCCTCGATCCGAACAGCCGGCTGTGGGTCTACGGGCGCGGGGGGAAGCGCTGCCGGCGCTGCGGCGCGGCAATCGATTCGCAGAAGACAGGCCTGGACGCCCGGCTGACCTACTGGTGCCCGACGTGCCAGCCGCCGCGAACAACCGGCGTATGACAGTGACTG
>Ga0075434_100007119_pt1 | contig 10332 bp, 5 predicted proteins | sample RhiMethybrSRZTD3_FD_75298 | JGI IMG/M metagenome (GOLD analysis project Ga0075434, IMG submission 75298) | Populus rhizosphere microbial communities from Tennessee, USA - Rhizosphere MetaG P. TD hybrid SRZTD3 | ecosystem: Host-associated > Plants > Roots > Rhizosphere > Soil | place: USA...
TGCCAGTGCGCCGACTCTTCATCGCGGCCGCCGCCGTGCTGCTTCTCGCCCCTGCGGCGGAGACGTTCGGTCAGCTGGGTTCGAGGCCGATCGACGAATGGATCCGAACGCTCGACGGCCCGGCGCGCGTCTCCGCGCTCAAGATCCCCGAGGTCGTTGCGGCAATGAAGCTGCAGCCCGGACAGATCGTCGCCGACATCGGCGCGGGCACTGGCCTGCTGGAGGTGCCGATAGCGAAGGCGGTCGGACCGAAGGGGCGCGTGTACGCAGAGGACATCGAGGCCGGGTTCTTTCCAGAAATTCGCAAGCGCGCGGCGGACGCGAGTGTGACGAACGTCGAAACCGTGCTGGGCCAGTTCACCGATCCACGGCTGCCAGTGAAGAACATCGACGTGGCGCTGTTCCACGACGTCATTCATCACATCCAGAAGCGCGCCGAATACCTCGACACGCTCGCCGGCTATCTCGCGCCGACGGGACGCATCGTCGTCGTCGACTACGAGCCGGGCGAGGGTCCGCACAACGGCCAGCCGGCGCTGGAAGTGTCGCGCCAGCAGCTCGCGGCGTGGATGCGCGCTGCCGGACTGACCCAGGTGGACGACGTGAAACTGTTTGCCAATAAGTACTTCCTGGTGTTCGCGAAACGGTGAAGACGAATCTCTGGTGGCGATTCGTCGCGGTCGCGTTTCTGTTGACCGGCAGCGCGGCCCTTGCTCAGCGATCTTCCAGTTCCTCGCGCGGCTTCGGGTATGGCGGCGGCCCGCAACAGCAGCGCTATTCGCCGCTGAAACAGATCAACCGCTCGAACGTCCAACAGCTTGAAGTTGCATGGACGTACGACACCGGCGAGCCGGGCGCGATGCAGACCCAGCCGGTGGTCGTCGGCGACGTGCTCTACGGCTACACGCCAATGCACAAGGCGTTCGCGGTGAATGCCGTGACGGGAAAGCAACTCTGGGTCTTCGATTCGGGGATCCGCGGCAGCGGCCCGAACCGGGGCGTGATGTATTGGGCGTCCGGGAAGGATCGCCGCGTGTTTGCGGCCGTCGGCAACTACGTCTACGCGCTCGATGCGGCAACCGGCCGGCCGATTCCGGCGTTTGGAACCGCGGGCCGGATCGATCTGCGCGACAACCTCGGCCGCGATCCGAAGCTGCAGACCGATCGTCTGACCTCACCCGGCGTCATCTTCAAGGACCTCATGATCGTCGGCGGCCGGCTTGGTGAAAGCCTGCCCACGTCGCCGGGCGACGTTCGCGCGTACGACGTGCGCACCGGCGCGCTGCGGTGGACCTTCCACACGATTCCGCATCCCGGCGAATTCGGCTACGACACGTGGCCGAAGGAGGCCTGGCAGTACAGCGGTGCAGCCAACAGCTGGCCCGGGATGGCGCTGGACGAGCGGCGGGGCGTCGTCTTCATCCCGACGGGATCCGCGGCGAGCGACTTCTACGGCGCCGATCGTATCGGGGACGATCTGTTCGCGAATTCTCTGATCGCCCTCGATGCCGCGACGGGCAGACGCATCTGGCATTTTCAGTTCGTTCGCCACGATCTCTGGGATCGCGATCTGCCGGCGCCGCCGACACTCGTGACCGTGCAGCGCAACGGACGGCGGATCGACGCCGTCGCGCAGGCCACGAAACAGGGTTTCCTCTTCGTGTTCAACCGCCTGACCGGCGAACCGCTGTTCCCAATCGAATATCGCAAGTATCCGCCGAGCACCGTTCCCGGTGAGATCGCGGCCGAAACCCAGCCGCTGCCCACGAAGCCCGCACCGTTCTCGCGTCAGCTCCTGACCGACGACCTCTTGACGAACCGCACGCCGACCGTCCATCAATGGGCGCTCGGGGAGTTCGGGACGTTCAGCAGCGGCGGACAGTTCATACCGTTCTCGGTCGGCAAGCAGACGGTCGTTTTTCCCGGATACGACGGCGGCGCGGAGTGGGGCGGCCAGGCCTTCGATCCGGAGACAGGTCTCTATTACGTCAACGCGAACGATCTGGCGTGGACCGGCGGCCTCTCGCCGAACACCGGCGGGCACAGCGGCAAGTCGTTGTACTTGCAGCATTGCGCGACGTGTCACCGCGACGATCGCCTCGGCACGCCGCCGCAGATCGCGTCGCTCGTCGGCGTCGGCGACCGCCGGACGTTTTCCGAGATCGTCTCGACGATTCGCGAGGGGCGCGGACGAATGCCGGGCTTTCCGCAGCTTGCGGGCACCGAGGTGAATGCGATCGTGCACTTCGTCGTGAACGGCGAGGACGCGCCCGCCGGACGCGGCGGGCGCGAAGATGCGGCCGCGCCACATCCGCTGATCAACAACAACTACCTCTTCACCGGCTACCGCAAGTTCCTCGATCCGGATGGCTATCCCGCAACCGCCCCGCCGTGGGGCACGTTGAATGCCATCGATCTGAATACCGGAGAGTACGCGTGGAAGGTTCCGCTCGGCGAGTATCCGCAGCTCGCGGCGCAGGGGCTCAAGGACACCGGAACGGAGAACTACGGCGGCCCCGTTGTGACCGCCGGCGGCCTCGTGTTCATCGCCGCCACGAACCACGATCGCAAGATTCGCGCGTTCGATAAGACGACGGGCGCGCTGCTCTGGGAGTCGACGATGCCATCGTCAGGAAACGCGACCCCCGCCGTCTACGAAGCGGGCGGCCGTGAGTTCATCGTCGTCGCCGCCGGTGGAGGCAAATCGCCCACGGGTGGTCCGGGCGGCGTTTACGTCGCGTACGCGCTTCCGCATCAGTCAACTCGTTAGCCGCACGGCTAACTGTTTGGCCGGTCGAAAGTACTTCTTGATCGAGCGCGGGCCGTCGACTATTCTCCGCGCTTCCTCGCCCTGATCGACTCCGCACGCACCGTGCGCCTCGAGGACGGCGTGAACGACGATGCCTCGCATTCCAGTCAAACGTGCTCGACGACAAACCCCCGCGGCAAAGCGGCCCGCGGCGCGGCGCGTCGCCTCGGCCACGCGATCGACGACTCTTCCCGCCACGTTCACCGTGACGCTCCGTCTGCCGTCAGGTTACGAGATCGCCGTCAAGCCCGACGATGATCCGAAAGAGCTGCAGCGCGATGCGATGTACTGGTCGTACGTCGTGCGGACCCGCCGCCGGTGGGCCGGCACGCCTCGCGCATCCGAGTCGCCGATCCGCCGCCTCATCGGCGATCCTGACCTCAAAGCGATCGCGGACGCGAAGATCGTCGAGATCGACATTCCCTACGTCAGCGAAGCGACCGGGTGGGAATACCGCATCCTGCCGTGGGAGCACCTGCTGAGCGAGGCGACGAAACAGTACCGCGGCGAGGATCCGCTGACTGTGATCCGCCGGCTCCGCGCGTCGCAGGGAACGAACACGGCACCCGGCCGCAATCCCCTCGCATCGGTGCTGTTCGTCGAGAGCGCGCCGGCAGGCCTCGACGAGTACTACGACGTCAAGGCGGAAGGGGAGCTGATGCTGAACGCGCTGGGCATGCGCGCCGATCAGATCACCATCGCGCTGAACCCGACGGAGTCGGATCTCCGCGAACGCGTGACTCGCGTCGATCCATCGCTCATCCATCTGGCCGGCGTCGACACGCACCAGGGGATCGAGCTGCTCGAGCTGCGCGACGAGCGGCCGTCCGACGAGGAGCTCGATGGCTACGCGCTCGCGAGCGGTGGGCCCAGACCTGTGTTCACGAGCGCGATCCCGCTCGCGTCGATCGTCGCGGCCGGCACCCGGAAGCCGGAGCTGCTGCTGTGCAACTTCTATAACTCGGCCGCGCGCATTGCGCCGCTGGCCGTGGCTGCCGGCGTGCGGTGCGCGATCGGGTACCAGGACGTCATCGAAGACACGCTCGCGGCGGCATTCTGCACGACGTTTTATCGCTCGCTGCGTGAAAGCAAGACCGTGCTCGAGAGCTTTCAGGACGGTCTGACGGCCCTGCGCGCGCGCCCCGCCCGCCTGAAAGGGGCCGGGATTGTCCTGTGGTCGGCTTCGTCGCTGATTGGCGCGAAAGCGCCCCCCCGCGCCGGGAAGACGGCGTCCGCGCGGCTGCTGCCGGCGGCACGCGTACGCCCCGCCGATCGGATCCGCGTCGACGTCAAGCCGCTGACGGCGATCAATTACTCGCTCCTTCACAACCGGCGGAGCCTGTTCGAGCGGCTGATCATCTCCCGCCGGGACGTCACCGGCCCGATCGAGAACATCGAAGTGAGCATCACGCTGTTCGTCGGGGACGTCTCGTTTCCGTTTCAACTCACCCACACGATGACGGAGTCCGAGAGCGACCTCGACATCGCCGAGCGCGTCGTCGTGCCGCTGACCTCGTCCATCATTCGTACGCAGGGAGAAAGTATTCAGAGCAGCCTGTACTTGAAAGTGTCGTGCGACGGCGCCGTCGTCTACGCCGACACGGCGCGCGTGCAGCTGTCACCCGTCGACGAGTGGACCGACACGAACGAGAACCGCTGGTGGCTGCCGTCGTTCGTTTTGCCGCGCGACCCGCTGGTGGCGCGCATCATCGATCGCTCGCAACGGTACCTCATGGCCATGGCCGACGATCCCGCCGCCGGGTTCGACGGCTACCAGAGCGTCGATGAGTCCGCGGCGACGATGGAGGCCCGCTACGGCCCCGTCGACCTGCAGGTGCGGGCCATCTGGAGCGCGCTGCTGTACGACTTCCGGCTGCATTACATCAATCCGCCGCCGTCGTACTCGGAGTCGAACCAGCGGCTCCGGACGCCGTCCGACGTCGTGCGCGGGCGCCGCGGCACCTGCATCGATCTCGCGCTCCTCCTGTCGGCGTGCCTCGAGTACGTCGACATCTACCCGGTCGTCTTTCTTCTGACGGGGCATGCGTTCCCCGGCTACTGGCGCAGCGACAAGCTGCACGAAGACTACCGACAGGTGAAGACAGTGCCGCTGCCAGAGAGCGCGCGGCCCGACGCGCTGCGCGCGAGCCAGCGAACGACCGAGCACTTCGAGGACGCGTACGCGCTGAAGAATTTTCTCGAGGCGCGGGGACTGATTGCCGAAGGCAAGGTCGTGCCGCTCGAGACGGTGTGGCTCACCACGCACGGCGCGTTCACCGACGCGATCGACGAAGGCCGCCGGAACCTCCGCCGCGCGAGCGAGTTCGACTCGATGATCGACATAACGCTCGCGCGAGGCGCCGGCGTGACGCCGCTTCCGATCCTGTCGAGACCGTCATGACGCAGACTCCCGCGGCATTGAGAACGTTTCTCGCCTCCGCGACGACGACGCCGACGTTCGGCGCCTCGGGGCTGAGGCGAATCGACGAGTCGCTCGCGGGCGAGCCGACGATCGGCGACGTCCGCCGGCGCCGCCTGCGTCGCGCCGCAGAACCAGGCATCGGATATCTCTCGCTCGTCCAGGACGACGACGGCCTGCTGCGATGGGAGATCGATACGGGCCCGACCGTTCGTCCCGTGCCCGAGTCGCGAGCCAGCCGGCGAGGCATCATCACGCTCGGCCTTGTCGAGCAGTTCAAGTTCGACATGGTCCAGGGCTCGCAGGTGTCGTCATTCCTGAACGGCCTCGACCAGTCGTTCAATCCCGTACGCGGGCTTCGCGGCCGGAATTCGGCCGGCACCGACTCGGGCGACGCGGCACCGATCAAGAAAGGACGCATCCTCCTCATCGTTCACGGCACGTTCAGCAAGGGAGATGCGCTGTTCGAAGGGCTGCTGTCCACCAAAGAAGGAAAGTCGCTGGTGCGCGACGCCGTCAAAGAGTACGACCAGGTGGTGTCGTTCGAGCATCCGACCCTGTCGGTCAGCCCGATCCTGAACGCGCTCGATCTGGCCAGGCTGTTCGCCGCGAGCAAGGCGGAAGTGGACGTCGTCTGCCACAGCCGCGGCGGGCTCGTCGTGCGATGGTGGCTCGAAGCGCTGAATGCGGCCGGCACCGTCACGAAGCATGTCGTGTTCGTCGGGTCCCCGCTCCAGGGCACGAGCCTCGCGTCGCCGTTGCGTCTCCGCACGGCCCTGAACCTGATGACGAACGTGATCGTCGGGATGCAGACGGCCGGCCAGCTGGCGTCGCTTGCGGTTCCGCTCTTCGGCGTCATTGCGGGGCTGATGAAGCTCGTCACATCGGTCAGCGGATTTGCGTCGAAGACGCCGGTCATCGACGCGGCCATCGCGATGATTCCCGGCCTGTCCGCGCAGAGCCGACGCGGCGTTGCGGGAACGCAGCAGATCGCCGGCAGCTTCGAGCTCGATCGGCTGAGCACGGGCATCACGAAGATGCCGCCCAGCTACTTTGCGGTCAAATCGAACTTCGAGCCCACCGATCCTGGATGGGCCTTCTGGAAGCACTTCATGAAGCCCGGCGAGCGCCTGTCGGATCTCGGCGCCGATCTGGTGTTTCCCGATCAGAACGATCTCGTCGTCGACACGGCGTCCATGGATGCCCTGTCCGACATGGTGAAGATCCAGGGGCCCAAAGCGGTCCTGGACTTCGGCACGAGCGCGGTGGTGCACCACTTGAACTATTTTGCGCAGCCCGAAGTGGCGGCGTTCATCCGGCAGTCGCTCGCGCTCGCATAGATCGGCATCAGCTCCTTTCTGGAGACCGCCATGGCCAAGCGAACTCGATCACACACTGCTCACAAGCGGGCGCGCAAACCGGTGCGCAAGGGTGCGGCTCGCCGTCGCGTCTCGCAGCCTGCGCCGACACCGCCGGCGTCGCCGCCCTCCGTCATGGCCCGCGGCGCGGAGCCGCCGGCGCGCGACGGCCGGGAGCACGTGCCCGGCAACTTTCACGCGCTGTACGATCGGGGATTTCGAGCGGCGCGCGGGCTTGCGCCCGCACCAGCGGTGCGGCCAGCGTCGCCGAGCCGCCGCCGCATGGCGCGAACGGTGCCTGACCTCGACATTCACTACGACGAGACGACGCAGCTGCCGAACATGATTGTGACGAAGGCGCCGGACGCGACGTTGACGGCGCCGGCGCGTGCGGCCGTGCGGCGCAGGGCAGCGGCGGCCCGCACGCCGGAGAGCGCCGCGATGCAGTTCATTCGCAGCCGCGGCGATCTCTGGCAGCTCTCGCCCGAGGACGCCGAGACGATCGAGGTCGTGTCGGTCAGCGAACCGCCGCCGCCTCCTGCGGCACCCGCGCGCGGACGCCGAGGCACGCAACGCGCCGCCGCGACGGCATTCGACGTTTCGCGGCTGAAGACCGTCAACCTGATTCAGCGCGTCGACGGCGTCGAAGTGTTCAATTCGGACACGACGGCCGCCGTGAACACTGACAATGACGTGATAGCGCTCGCGGGGCATTTCTTCGCAGGCGCCGCGTCGACGGCGACCCGTTCCCGCGCGGCGGTTCGGAGTGTGCGCGGCGGCGCCGGGGCGGCGGCCCCGCCGCTCACGCCGGCTGAAGAGGCGATTGCGAGGGCGGCATTCGATCTCACCAACGCCGCGTACAGCGCCGCCGATTTTTCCCGCGCTCCTGATCCGGCCGAGAGCGGGCCGTACCGGTTCTACGACTACACGGCATCGAGTCGTGATCAGCGACCCACTTTCGAACGTCCCGTTCGCGTGAAGGACGTGATGTTTCCGCTCGGCGGCGGCGAGTTCGTTCCGGGGTACTATATCGAGCTGTTCATCAAGGGATTCCCGGCCTTCAGCTACGTGATGGACGCCATCGATACGCCGGATCTGCTGTATCGGAAGAATCTCACGTCACACGTCGCGTTCCAGTACCGCGTGCACAACACAGGCGATGCGTTGTTCCGTCCCGAGGACGGTCCGGCCCCCGGCACGCCGCATCCCACCGGAAAGCCCGACGGCTTCCAAGCGAAGCCGATCGCGGAAAGGCTGATCACGATCGAGAGTCTGCTGAGCGGCGATCCGTGGCTCCCCGCGGGCGCGACGACGACCGAGGGGAACAACTGCAAAGCCTACGCGGACCTCAAGCCTCCGGATGGATTCGGCGCGGGCGATGTGATGGGGAAGGCGAGCGCGCCGGGCGTCTTCGACTACACCTACAATCACAAGAAGGCCTCGACCGAGCCGACCAACCTGCAGAACAGCCTGGTCGGCATGTTCTTCCACGTGAACTGGCTGCACGATCGCTGGTACGAGGCGGGGTTCGACGAAGCGTCCGGCAACGCCCAGAAGAGCAACTTCGCGCGCGGTGGCGTCGGCGCCGATCCGATCCTCGCGGAAGGCTCCGACTTCAGCGGAACCGACAACGCCAACATGTCCACGCCGGCCGACGGCCACAGCCCCCGCATGCAGATGTACACGTTCACCGGCACGAAGCCGACGCGGACGAGCAACCACGAGGCGCTGATCACGTTCCACGAGATGGGGCACTACATCACGAACCGCCTGATCGGCAACGCAAACGGGCTGACGAACGTGCAGGGCGAGGCGATGGGCGAGGGGTGGGGAGATTTCTTTGCCCTCTGCATGACGTCGCAGAGCACCGACGACTTCGCGAAGGGCACGTTTGCCGTCGGCGGGTGGACCGACCTGACCCCGACCTTCAAGAACAACTATTACTTTTCCATCCGGCGGTATCCCTACTCGGCGGACATGAAGAAGAATCCGCTCACGTTCAAACATATCGGCAACAACGTCGTGCTGCCGGTCGGTCCGCCGATCAATCCGAGTCCGGCCGGGAACAACGAGGTCCACAACGCAGGCGAGGTCTGGTGCACCGCGTTGTGGGAGGTCTTCGTCAATCTCGTGGCGAAACACAAGCATGCGCTCGCGGAGAAACGCATGCTGGCGTATGTCATCGGCGGGCTCAAGCTCACGCCGGTCCGGCCGACCTACATCCAGGCGCGCGACGCGATCGTCGCCGCCGTCGCGTCGCTCGATTCGTCGGATCTGCCGGTCGTCAAAACGGGCTTCGCCAAGCGGGGGATGGGAACCGGCGCGGCCGCCCCGCCATCCAACTCGTCGTCGCTCGCCGGAGTCGTGGAGAGCTTCAATCCGTAGCGATGATGATTTACGTGCACGACCCGGCTCAGCACAGCTCGCCGAACAGGCGAAGCGGCGAGTCCGATCTGCCGCCGCTCGCGCCAGGCACGACGTGGGCGCGTTTCGGGCGCGAGACGCTGCTGTTCAACGAGGATGATGAGAAATACGGGGTCACGGCGGGCCGCGCGTCGCGCGGCGCCAGATATCCCAGACGTCAGGTGGCTGCCACGCGCGATCAGCTGCACGTCGTCGTCCAGCACGGCCGCTCGTTCCAGCAGCAGCATCCGGACGTTCCAGTCCTTCACGATCGCGGACGGTTCCTGCTCGTCCAGATCGATCCTGCCGACGCGCGGCGTCTCCAATCCGAGCGCGAGACGTGCTATGGCGTGATGCCGCTGCAGCCTGATCAGGTCGTCTTCGACGAGCGTGAAAGAGCTGCGGCACGCGCGCCGGATCCCGCCATCGCGGCGTTAGCCGCCAGAGTCACCCGTTCCTCCGTCGAGTCGAACGTGAAAAAGCTCGCCTCGCTCGGCACGCGGTACGCGACCAGCGCCGGGTTCGAGGCTGCCGCGAAATTCGCGCGCGACCAGTTCGAGTCCATAGGGTACGCCACCACCATCCAGGATGTACCGGCGGGCACGGGCAGAAGCCGCAACGTCATCGCCTCCAAAGCCCGTTCGGGCCCGCCGGCAACGAGGGTCGTCATCGTTGCCGCGCACCTCGACTCCATCAATCTCGACGGCGGCCCGGCGGCGCCCGCGCCAGGCGCCGACGACAACGCGAGCGGCAGCGCGGGCGTTCTCGAAATCGCGCGCGCGCTCGCGGATCGGCAGTCATCCGACGAACTGCGGTTCATCCTGTTCGGCGCGGAGGAGCTCGGCCTGCTCGGCAGCCGGCATTACGTCGGTCGTCTCGCAGCAGCGGAGCGATCGCGGATCGCCGCGGTGATCAACATGGACATGATTGGATCGCTGAACAGCTCCTCGCGCGGCGTTCTGCTCGAGGGTGCGCCGGTATCGCGGACCGTGATGGATCGGCTGGGCGATGCCGCGTCGACGTATACGGATTTGACCGTCGAAACCTCGATCTACCCGTTCGCCAGCGATCACGTGCCGTTCATCGAGAAGGGAATTCCGGCAGTGCTCACGATTGAAAGCGCGGACAACACGAACCACTCGATCCACTCCGCGCACGACACGCTCGAGCGGATCGACTACGAGCTGTTGACGGGCATCCTGCGCATGAATGTGGCGTTCATCGCCGCGAACTGAGGTGGGACTCAGCGCTGCGAATCGCCGCACGCCCGCTCTCGAACTGGATCGCGTCGAGCGCCTCAGGGAGGCTGAACCAGCGCCGCTCGCGGTTTTCCTCCGCGGGAA
>Ga0075434_100007121_pt1 | contig 10332 bp, 1 predicted proteins | sample RhiMethybrSRZTD3_FD_75298 | JGI IMG/M metagenome (GOLD analysis project Ga0075434, IMG submission 75298) | Populus rhizosphere microbial communities from Tennessee, USA - Rhizosphere MetaG P. TD hybrid SRZTD3 | ecosystem: Host-associated > Plants > Roots > Rhizosphere > Soil | place: USA...
CCGACCACGCCAACCGGCACGGGCTCGCGCCGGCCGTCGAGGATGTAGATCTCGGTATTCGCGATGGGCCGGCCGATCGGCACCGTCGAGGCGCCCTCGGCCACCTCGCGCACCTCGTGCCACGTAGCGAAGGTGGTGGTCTCGGTGGGGCCGTAGGCATTGATCAGCCGCGCGGGCGGCGCGGCCCGCAGCACCGCGCGCACCCACCGCGGCTCCGCCGTCTCCCCGCCGAAGAGGACCTGCCGCAGCGTCCGGAACGCGTCCGGCGCCTCCCGCGCCACCTGGTTGAAGAGCGACGTCGTGAGGAAGAGCGTGGTCACGCCCTCGCGCGCGAGCGCGCCGGCGAGCGCTCGCGGCGCCAGCGCGGTCTCGGGCGGGATCAGGACGAGCCGGGCCCCGTTCAGCAGCGCGCCCCAGATCTCGAAGGTGGCCGCATCGAACGCGGGGTTGGAGACGTGCGCTACCGCGTCGTCGGGGCCGAGCCGCGCGTAGTCGGTGTCGCGCACCAGACGCGCGACCGCGCGATGCGGGACCGCCACGCCCTTGGGGGCGCCCGTCGAGCCCGAGGTGTACATCACGTAGGCGAGGTCGGCCCCTCCGAGCGCGAGCGCGTCGGCGGCCGGCGCCTCGAGCGTCTCGCCATCGGACGACTCCAGCCGCACCTCGGGGCGGGCGTCGCCGCGTCCCGCCCCCGCGGTCACCACGGCGACCGCGCCCGCGTCGTCGAGCAGCGCGGTGCGGCGCTCCGCGGGGTGGGAGGGGTCGAGGGGCACATAGGCGCTGCCCGCGGTCAGCACGCCGAGCAGCGCGACCACCAGCTCGATCGAGCGATCACAGCACACGCCGACGCGCGCGCCCCGGCCGATACCGAGGTCGCACAGCCGGTGGGCCAGCCGGCGGGCGCGTCGCTCCATCTCCGCGTAGGTGATCGTCCGCGCGCCATCCGTGACGGCCACCGCGTCGGGCGTCCGGGCGACGTGCTCGGCGAAGAGCGCGGGGAGGGACCGATCGGCCGGGTACGGCGAGCGCGTGGCGTTCCACTCCACCAGAACGCGGTGACGCTCGGCCTCACCGAGGAGCGGCAGCTGCGAGATGGGGCGATCGGCGTCGCGGGCGATCTCCCGGAGCAGCCGTCCGAATTGGGCGACCAGGCCCTCGGCAGTGGGGCGGTCGAAGAGCGCGGAGCAGTACTCGAGGGTGCCCCGAAGCCCCTCGGGCACCTCGACGAGGATCAGCGAGTAGTCGACCTTGGCCGTGCCCTGGTCGAGAGGGAACGGCGTGACCTCGAGGCCGGCGAGGGCGAGAGGAGTACGGGGCGCGTTCTGCAGCGCCAGGATGGCCTGGAAGACGGGATTGCGGCTCGCATCGCGCGCCGGCCGGAGTGTCTCCACCAGCCGTTCGAAGGGAACCTCGGCGTTGGCGAAGGCGCCGAGCGCGGTGTCCCGGGTGCGGCGGAGCAGCTCGCAGAAGGTCGGATCCCCCGCGAGCTCGCCGCGCAGCACCACGGTGTTGGCGAAGAAGCCGATCAGCCCCTCGAGCTCGGTGCGGGGGCGGCCGGCGATCGGCGAGCCGATCAGGACGTCGTCCTGACCGGCGTGACGCGCCAGGAGGACCTGGAAGGCCGCGAGGAGGGTCATGTAGAGCGTGGCACCGTGCCGCCGCGCCAGCGCGCGAAGCCCCTCGGTGACCTCACGGCTCACCGTGATCGCGACGTGACCTCCCGCGAAGCTCTGGACCGTCGGGCGCGGCCGGTCGGTGGGCATCGTGAGCGCCGCCGGCGCGCCGGCGAGCCGCTCCGCCCAGTACGCGAGCCGCGCCTGGAGCTCCGCGCCGCCGAGGCGCTCGCGCTGCCACACCGCGTAGTCACCGTACTGCAGGGGAAGGGGCGGCAGCGTGGGCGCCCGGCCCGCGCGGAGCGCGGCGTAGGCTGTCTCGAGCTCGCCGGCCAGCACGCCCATCGACCATCCGTCGGAGATCAAGTGGTGAAGCGTGACGACGAGGAGGTGCTCGTCGGCGCTCCGCCGGAAGAGCCGCGCGCGGATCAGTGGTCCGCGCGCGAGGTCGAAGACCTGGTTCGCCTCGCGGACCGCCGCGCGCTCGAGCGCCGCGTCGTCGCCGTCGGGCCACGGATCCACGGGCAGGGCGAATGCCCCGACCGAGGAGACGTGCTGACGCGCTTCCCCGTCCTCGACGAGGATGCCGGTGTGGAGCGCTTCGTGGCGGTGGACGACCACCTCGAAGCTCCGGCGGAGCGCCTCCACGTCGAGCCGGCCGTGGAGCCGCGCCGCGAGCGGGATGTGGTACACCGCGCTGTCCGGCACGAGCTGGTGCAGGAACCACAGGCGCTGCTGCGGTGGCGAGAGCGGCACCGGTGTCGCGGGATCCCGGCGCGGGAGCGCGCTCCGCGTGGCCGGCGCGCCCGCGAGCAGCTTTGCCTCGAGACGCTGCCGCTCTTCGGGTGTCAGCGTCGAGGCCCGGCGCGGCGCCTGCTCGGCCATCAGCGCGAAGCTCCGGCGGCGGGACCCAGTCGAGCCGCGATGTGGGCCGCCACCGCGGCGACGGTGGGCGCCTCGAGGAACTGATTCAGCGGCACCGTGACACCCAGCACGTCGGCCATGTGCGCCGCCGCGACCGCCGCCTGCAACGAGTCGCCGCCCAGCGCCACGAAATCGTCGGCCACGCCGACCGGGCGACCGAGCACGCCGCTCCAGACCTTGGCCACCTGGGCTTCGATGGCGGTGAGCGCGGGTGCGGCGGGCCCGGACCCGGTCTGCGTCTCCGGGCGGCTGAGCGCGGCGGCCAGCTCCTGGCGCTCGGGCTTGCCGGTCGCCTCGGCGGCGGCGGGATCGTCCTCCAGCTGTCCCTCGAGGATCGCCTCGGCCAGATCGGACAGGACCGGGGCCTCGAAGATCCGGCGCAGCGGGACGTCGACGCCGAGCCGCTCGCGCAGCCGCGAGGCCAGGCGGGCGGCGAGCAGTGAATGGCCGCCGATCGCGAAGAAGTCGTCGTGGCGGCCGATCTCGGTCACGCCCAGCAGCTCGGTCCACATCTGCGCCAGCGCCTGCTCGAGCGGCGTGGCGGGCGCTTCGCGCACCGCCGCCCGAAGGAGATCGCGCTCGCCCGGATCGGGCAGGGCGGCGCGGTCGACCTTGCCGTGAGGGGTGAGAGGAAGCGTGTCCAGCGTGACGACGGCCCGGGGAATCATCGGCACCGGCAGCTGCTCAGCGAGGAAGTGGCGCAGGGTCTCGCGGTCGAGCCGGGCCTCGGGCCGGAGCACGACCCAGGCGGCGAGATAATCGTCGCCGGCGTCCTCGCGGACCGTGACGACGGCCTCGCGCACCGCGGGATGCCCCGTGAGCACCGCCTCCACTTCGCCCAGCTCGACGCGCATGCCACGGAGCTTGACCTGATGATCGAGACGGCCGAGATACTCGAGGACGCCGTCGGCGCGCCACCGGGCGCGATCGCCCGTGCGGTAGAGTCGCGCCCCCGACTCGGGGCTGCGCGGGTCCGGCACGAAGCGCTCCGCCGTCAGCTCCGGGCGGTTGAGATAGCCGCGCGCGAGCCCCACGCCGCCCAGATGAAGCTCGCCGGCCACCCCCGGAGGCACCGGCTGGCCCGACGCGTCGAGCACCCACGCGCGGATGCCTGCGATGGGCCGGCCGATGGGAACGGGCGTCTCGCCGCCCCCGCAGCGCCACCACGTCGCGTCGATCGTCGCCTCGGTCGGGCCGTAGAGATTGATCAGCTCCACCGGCAGACGCGCGAGACACCGCTCGGCCAGCTCGCCGGTGAGGACCTCGCCGCCGCAGCACACGCGGCGCAGCGCGCGCGCCCCATCGAGCGCGGGCTCGTCGAGGAGCGCGCGCAGGAGCGACGGCACGAGCTGCAGCACCGTGATCTCCTGCTCGGCGAGGACGCGCGCAAGCTCGCCGGGGTCACGATGCGCCCCGGCCGGGCCCATGACTAGGCGCGCGCCCGCCAGCAGCGGCGCCCAGAACTCCCACACCGATGCGTCGAAGCCGATCGGGGTGCGCTGGAGGATGGCATCGGCCTCGGTGAGGGGCAACGCGTCCGCCATCCAGCGCATGTGATTCACGATGGCGCGATGAGGGATCATCACGCCCTTCGGACGGCCGGTGGAGCCGGACGTGTAGAGGATGTAGGCGAGCGCCTTGGGGTCGGCGTCGGGCTCGAGCGGCTCGGCCGCCGCCCGCGCAATGTCCTCGGCATCGGTGGCGGGGCAGACCACGCGGACGCCGGATTCGGCGAGCCGCGGCCCCAGCTCGGCGTCGGCGATCACCACCGGCGCGGCCGCGTCGGCGAGCATGAAGCGCAGACGCTCCGTGGGGAGAGCCGGGTCGAGAGGCAGGTATGCCCCGCCGGCCTTGAGCACGGCATAGAGCGCGACGGGGAGATCGAGCGACGGGCCCATGCAGACGCCCACGGGCACGTCGGCCCCCACGCCGAGCACGCGGAGATACCGCGCGAGCGCGTCCGCCCGAGCCTCGAGTTGCCCGTGGGTGAGGGTGTCGCGCCCCGCGACCACCACCACCGCGTCGGGGGAAGTCGCCGCCCGCGCCGCGACGAGGCGATGCAAGCACGCCTGCGCGGCCTGGGCCGGCACGGTCTCCGCGGAGGCGCCGCTCCAGGACTCGAGGTGCGCCACCTCCTCGGCCGTCAGCAAGGGCAGCTCGGAGAGGCGCCGGTCGGGATCGCTCACCGCGCCCTCGAGGAGCCGCGTGAAGTGAGCGAGCAGCCGCTCGATGGTCGCTGCGTCGAAGAGATCGGTGCTGTAATCCGCGGTGAGCTGGAACCCCGTCGCGCTTTCCACTGCCGTCAGGGAGAGGTCGAACTTCGCCGTCCCGTTCCGCACCCGCAGCGGCATGGCGGTGAGCCCGGGGAGACGAGGCATTCCGAACAGTGAGGCCTCGTGCAGCACCAGCATGACCTGCACGATGGGCGAGCGGTCGCGCCGGCGCTCGGGCGCGAGCGCGGCGACCAGGCGCTCGAAGGGCAGCTCCTGATGCCCCAGGGCCTCGCGGGACACGCGCGAGGCTTGACGCACGAGCTCCCGGAACGTCGGATCGCCGTCGAGCACCATCCGCAGGGGCAGCGTGTTGACGAAGTAGCCGATCAGCGGCTCGACTTCGCGCAGGATCCGGCAGGCGCTGGCCGTTCCCACGACGAGATCGGTCTCGCCGGTGTAGCGGTGCAGGAGCGCCTGGAAGGCGGCGAGCAGCACCGCGAAGGGGGTCACGCGCTCGGCCCGGGCGAGCGCCCTCACCACGCTCACGTGCCCGGACGGCAGGAGTCGCGTGCACTGATTTCCTCCGTCGCCGAGCTCGGCGGGGCGCGGATGGTCGGTAGGCAGCGCGAGGGCAGGTGGCGCTTCGGCCAGCTGTTGCCGCCAGTAGCCGATCTCGTCGGCGAGCCTCTGCCCGACCAGCCGGGCGCGCTGCCACGCGGCGTGATCCGCGTACTGCACGGGCAGCGCCGGCAGCGCGGCGATGTCGCCCGTGAGCGCCGCCGTGTAGTGCGCCTCGAGCTCACGCGTGAGCACGCCCACGGACCAGCCGTCGGACGCGATGTGGTGGAGGACGAGGAGCACGGCGTGCTCGCGCTCCCCCAGCCGCGCGACGAGGGCCCGCAGCATGAGGTCGCACGTGAGGTCGAACGGACGGCGGGCCTCCGCGGTGAGCTGGGCTTCGAGGGCCGCCTCGCGGGCGTCTTCGGGCAGGCCCATGAGATCCACGTACGTCACATCGACGGGTCTGGGTGGCCCGACCATCTGCACGGGCTCTCCGTCGGTCTCGTGGAAGGTCGTGCGCAGAGCCTCGTGGCGCGCCACGATCGCGGTGAGCGCGCTCTCGAGCGCGGTGAGGTCGAGGTCACCGGCGAGGCGGAACGCCTTGCCCATGTTGTAAGCGGGCGAGCCGGGGCGCAGGCGGTCCACGAGCCAGAGCTGCTGCTGCGCGAAGGAGAGCGGGGAGGGCGGGCGACTGGCGAGACTCATGCCGTCACCTCCGCCGCGACGGCGCGGGCGAGCGCGGCCCGATCCGCCTTGCCGGTGAGCCCGCGGGGAATCTCGCTCACGAGCAGGATGTGCCGCGGCACCTTGAACGCCGACACGCGCTCAGCGGCGAACCGGCGCAGGTCAGCGGGCACCACCGCGGCGCCGTCCACCAGCACCACCGCGGCCGCCACGTCCTCGCCGAGCGTGCGGTGCGGGACCCCGAAGGTCACCGCCTCGCGCACCGCCGGATGGGCGAGCAGGATCTCCTCGACCTCGCGCGGCGCGACCTTCTCGCCGCCTCGGTTGATGATCTCTTTCAGCCGGCCCGTGATGAAGAGAAAGCCGTCCGCGTCGAGGTGGCCGAGGTCGCCGGTGCGGTACCAGCCGTCGCGGAAGCTGGCCGTGGTCGTCGCGGGATCGTCCTCGTAGCCGGTCATGACGTTGACCCCACGCACGAGGATCTCGCCGCGGCTCCCCGGGGGAAGGGGGCGGCCGTCCGGATCGACGATCGCGATCTCGGGGCCCGCGCTCACCCCCGCGGATCCCGCCTTGCCGGCGCCCCGTGCCAGCGGCGCCACCGCCACGAGGGTGGCCGTCTCGGTCTGGCCGTAGCTCTCGATGACGGGCGCGGCGAAGAGCCGCTCCATCTCCTCGCGCAGCCGCGGTGGCAGCGCGGACGAGGCGGAGCGGACGAAGCGCAGGCCGGCGCGCGCGGCGATCGAGGCGGCGGTCTCCGGATCGAGGGCGGCCTGGCCGAGTATGCCTTGGTGAACGGTCGGCGTGCCGTTCACCCAGGTCGGGCGGGTCTCTTCGAGCCATGCGAAGACGCGGGCCGCCTCGAAGCGCGGCGGGCACACCACGGCGGACCCGGCCCCGAGTGAGGCGATGAGCATCATGAGCCCGTTGACGTGGAAGAGCGGCATGAGGTCGAGGCAGCGGTCGCCCGGCCGAAGCGCCAGCGCCTGCCGGTGCCCGCGCGCGGAGGCGACGATCTGGCGGTGGCTCAGGGGCACCCGCTTCGGCCGCGCGGTGGTGCCGGAGGTCAGGAGCACCAAGGCGATATCGTCGTGGCCCCGTGCGGCCGGCGCGTCTGTCGTGGCAGGCAGGGGCATGTCGAGCGTGATGGCGCCCGCGGGGCCCGCCGGCGCGGCCTGGATCGCGATCGCCGGCATCCCCAGCCGGCGCGCCATCTCGAGGGCGGGAGAGTCGGCGGGAGCGACGAGGGCATCGAGGGGCGTGGTCGCGAGGATCGCCTCGAGCTCGGGCGGTGGCGCCGCGGGATTCAACGGCACGCACACCGCGGCTGCCGCCACCGCGAGGATCGCCACCGCCGCCTCCGGCCCCTGCGGCGCCACGATCGCGATGCGTGCGCGGCCGCCCAGCCCCGCTCCGACGAGCCGCTGCGCCGTATCGTCGACGCGGGCCAGCAGCTCCCGATACGAGAGAGGCGTCCGCCCCGGCGCGACGATGGCCGGCGCGGTTGGCGCGCGGCGCGTGTGCGCCTCGAGGAGAGCGCGGAGCGTCGAAGCCTCCTCCGGGAGTGACGCGCCCGCCTCGTCGTCGCGGCCCCCGCGCTCGCCTTCGCCCCGGAGCCCCTCCGCGCCGGCCTCGGTCTCGAGCAGGGCGAGGGCCAGGTCGGCGATGGTCGAGGTCTCGAAGATCTGGCGGAGCGGGATCTCGATACCGAGACGGTCGCGCAGGCGCGCCACCAGCCGGGCGGCGAGGAGCGAATGCCCACCGAGATCGAAGAAGTCGTCGAGGACGCCGATGCGGGCGGCTCGCAGCACGTCCGACCAGATCTCGACCAGCATGGCCTCGAGGGGCGTGCGGGCCGCGACATGGGTGGGTGCGCCGACGGCATCATCGGGCCCCGGCGTGGGGAGCGCGTCGCGGTCCAGCTTGCGATTGGCGGTGAGGGGCAGCGCGGTCATGGGCACGAACGCCGCGGGCACGAGATGGGCGGGCAGGAGCTGACGCGCGAATTGCCGGAGGGCCGCGCGGTCGACCGCCGCGGCGCCGTGCGCCACCACGTAGGCGGCGAGGCGCTGATCGCCGGGGTGGGGCTCCCACGGCAACACCGCGACCTCGCGGACGGCGGGGTGCTGACGCAGCACGCTCTCGGCCTCGCCGGGCTCGGTGCGGATGCCGCGGATCTTGATCTGTCGATCGATGCGCCCCAGGAATTCGAGCGTGCCGTCGGCACGGGCCCGCACGAGGTCGCCGGTCTTGTAGAGCCGGCCGCCGGCCGCGTGAGGATCGGCCACGAAGCGCGCAGCAGTGAGGGGGGGATCGCCCAGGTAGCCCGACGCCACGCCGACGCCGCCGATGTGGAGCTCGCCGGGCACGCCGGCCGGCACGGGGCCGAGCGCCGCATCGAGGATGCGCACCGACACGCCGGCGATGGGCCGTCCGATCGGCACCGCGCCCTCGGCCTCGGCGGCCGTGTCGACACGATGGAACGTGGAGGTCATCGTGCACTCGGTAGGCCCGTACTGGTTGACGAAGGCCGCGTGCGGGCAGAGATGCCGTATCGCGCGGCGCACGTCGTCGTACAGGAGCGGCTCGCCCGTGGTCAGCACGAGCCGCAAGGTGGACGCGGCGAGCCCGCGATCCTCGGCGGCGCCGGTGAGGGGCCGCAGCACCGACGGGACGAGCGCGAGCAACGCGGTCGCCTCGTGGGCCCGCAGCCGCTGGAGAATGGCCTCCGGGTCCGCGGCCTCGCCGTCCCGCAATAGCACGACCCGCGCGCCCACTGCGAGGGGGGCGAAGAGCTCGCGCACCGAGGCGTCGAAGGACGCGCGCGCGAGCTGGAGGACCACGTCGGTGGATCGCAGCCCGAACGTCTTCGTGAGGAACTCGAGATAGCTCAGCACGGCCCGGTGGACGATCGGTACACCCTTCGGGACGCCGCTCGAGCCCGACGTGAAGGCGACATAGGCCAGGTCATCCAGCCCCGGACCCTCCAGGAGTGACGCGCCGTCGTCGCCGGTCCCCGGCATGGCGTCCCGATCGAGGCAGAGCGCGAGATGTCCCTGGACCGTGCAGCGGGACTCCAGATCGGATCGGGTGAGGACACAGCACGCCTCGACGGTCTGGAGGATGTGACCGAGGCGCGCCGGCGGCTCGTCGGGGTCCAGGGCCACGTAGGGCGCGCCCGCGCGCATCACGCCGAGGAGCGCGGCCACCAGCTCGGGAGAGCGCCCGAGACACACGCCCACCGGCCGGCCGGGTCCGGCGCCGCGGGCGCGGAGGAGCCGCGCGAGATGCTGGGCGCGCGCGACGAGCGCCGCGTAGGTGAGGGACGCCTCGCCCTGTACCACTGCGATCGCCTCGGGGGTGCGCATGGCCTGTGCTTCGACGAGGGCGGGCACGCTGGGCGCCCGCGGAGCCGGCGCGTCGGGACCGCGACCGCGGGCGACGAGCGTCGCGCGCTCGGGCGCGGGCACCAGCGAGATCTCGTCGAGCCGGCGGTCAGGGTCGGCGGCGGCATGCTCGAGCACCGACGCGAGCTGGGCGAGCAAGGCGGTCATGGTCTCGGGCTCGAAGAGGTCCGCGTCGTACGTGAGCGAGCCGCTGATTCCCGCCGCTGACTCGTCGAGACCCAGGTTGAGGTCGAACTTCGCCCCCCCGCCGAAGACTCCCATCGGCGTGAGCGAGAGCCGATCGAGCCGGAGCGGCGAGGCGGGCTGATTGTGCAGGTTGATGAAGGCCCTGACCATCGGCGCGGCGGCGGCGCCGCGGTCCGGCCGCAGCGCCTCGACGAGCTTCTCGAAGGGCAGCTCCTGATGGGCGTAGGCGTCGAACGCAGTGGCCCGCACCCGCGCGAGGAGCTCCCGGAAGGTTGGCCGGTTCGCGCAATCGACCCGGAGCACGAGGGTGTCCAGGAACAGGCCGATGAGGCCTTCGGTCTCCGGTCTCGGTCGACTGGCCATCGGGGCGCCGATGAGGAGGTCGGTCTGTGCCGTGCGCCGGTGCAGGAGCAGCGAAAAGCCGGCGAGGAGGGTCATGAACAGAGTGGCGCCCTCGCGCCGGGCCAGCGCACGCAGCGCCGCCGTCACACCCGGGGACAGCGCGAACGGCAGTCGCGTGCCGCGGCCGCGCGGCCGCGCGGGCCGCGGATGGTCCGTGGCGAGGGCAAGCGAGGGTGGTGCGCCGGCCAGGCGCGCGCGCCAGTGGGTGAGAAGCGGTTCAAGGGCGCCCCCATCCATCCGCTCCCGCTGCCACGCCGAATAGTCGGCGTACTGGATGGCGAGCGGTGGCGCCGTGGGGCGGCGCCCGGCCAGGGCGGCGCGATAGCCCGCGGAGAGCTCTCGCGC
>Ga0075434_100007124_pt1 | contig 10331 bp, 6 predicted proteins | sample RhiMethybrSRZTD3_FD_75298 | JGI IMG/M metagenome (GOLD analysis project Ga0075434, IMG submission 75298) | Populus rhizosphere microbial communities from Tennessee, USA - Rhizosphere MetaG P. TD hybrid SRZTD3 | ecosystem: Host-associated > Plants > Roots > Rhizosphere > Soil | place: USA...
GCGGGGCCACAGTCCGTGCGGGTGCGGATGATCGGCTTCCGCGCCGTGACGGCGTCGGTTGTGATCACTCCGGGCACGCGCGCCACTCAGGACTTCTCGCTCCGGCGCGACCCATTGCAGCTGCAGGAAGTGGTCACGACTGCAACCCAGACACCCCACATCAACATCGAGTCCAGCCTGGCGGCGACCACACTCTCTCAGGCCGACATCCAGCGGGCAGCGCCGAGGAGCAATACGGAGATCCTGCGCTATGTCCCCGGCTTCACCCGGGTGGAGAGCTCCGGAGGTGAGGTCAACCAGAACTACACCGTACGCGGCATTCTCGGCATCGAGTACGTGAACTTCTTGGAGGATGGACTGCCGGTCTATCCCACGATGCACACCTTCTTCATGAACGCGGACAACCTGTACCGCATCGATGAGAACATCGAACGGGTGGAGGTGGTGCGAGGCGGCGCCTCGGCGCTGTATGGGTCGAACACGCCGGGTGCGATGATCAACCTCATCAACAAGTCGGGCGGTGACCAGTTTGGGGGCACGGCGCGGGTTACAGGAGGTACCGAGGGGCTGGCCCGGTTCGATCTCAACGCCAACGGGCCGCTGGGCGACGACTGGCGATTCAACGTAGGCGGCTTCTACCGCTACGATCACGGAGTGCGTGACCCGGGCTTCCCCGGCATTCGGGGAGGGCAGTTCAAGGGGAGCGTCACTCGCCTGCTCTCGAACGGCTACGTGCGCGCGTCGGTCAAGGTTATCGACGACCGCAACCAGTTCATCCTCGATCTGCCGTTCGTGAACCCGTCTGACCCGCAGTACGTCTCAGGGTTCGGCGATTACGGCTCCTTTAACACCGGTGAGGCCATCAATCTCCGCGTCCCCACCCCGGTGGGCGATCTGACTCTGCCGCTCGAAAACGGGTTGCGGACCTCGGCCCAGTGGTACACCGCCGATGCGGCATTTGATCTGGACAAGAATTGGAGAATCCAGAATACCGGCCAGTACATGCAGGACCACCAGGAATGGAATGCCCTGGTCCCGTCCAACGCTATCCCTGCGTCGGACTATGCCACCGCCGCCAAAGGTCAGGGAGGATTGGGCCTGCCGGCGGGAACCACGCTGCAGTTGACGTACACCAATGTCTTTGACGCGTCGGGCAAAACGCACCTTCCGTTCAGCACTGCCAACGGCCTGGTGGCACCGGGGCAGCTCATTCATGTCGACAAGCCGCTCTCGGCATTCCAGGACCAGCTCCAGCTACGGCGGGCCTTCGGCAAGAGCGCGGCAACCGTCGGTGTTTACTTTGCCAACTACACCCAGGACAATCATTGGTACTTCACTCAAATCCTCACCGACGTTGCGGACCAGACGCATTTCCTCGATGCCGTGGCCACTCCGCCAGGCGGCCCGGTTGACAGCGTCACCAAGAATGGTTTCACAAACCAGCTTTCCGGCTACACCAACGGCTCGGGTCAGACCACCGTCATATCGGGTGTGGTGGGCGCTGAGATCCAGATCACCGATCAGCTCCGGGCCGATATCGGAGTACGGGGGGAGTACGACAAGTTCGTCCAGACCGCGGAGAATACTTCGACCTTCGATTTGGACCTCAACCCGTTGACGACGTACAACAACGAGACTTTCGGGAACAACAGCTTCCGGCACTTCGAGCGTGGCATCGATGATTGGGCGGCATCGCTCGGGCTCAACTTCGCGATCAAGCCAAACCTCGCGGTCTATGCCTCCGGCACCCGCGGTTACAAGATGCCAGCGCTGGACGAGTTCCTGAACGCGACGGCCCAGCAGCAGGCGGACCTGTTCCAATCGAAGGAAGTGCAGTCGTTCGAGGGTGGGGTCAAAGGTCAGATGGGACCGGTGGGGTTCACTGTGGGCGGATTCTGGACCAAGCTCAAGAACGTCGTCAGCCAGGGTCTGGTGATCGATCCGGTGACCGGGGCATCGAGCTGGATTATCGTCCCGTCACCAGAGAACAAGTCCTACGGCACGGAGATCGAGCTGGTCGCAAATGTTTACCGGGGACTCCAGTTCTTCGGCAACGCCACGATTCTCAAGGCTGAGCTGGGCACCGGGGCGGGGGCCGATATCGGGAGCCGGATCAACGGCGTTCCGACCTCCATTGCCAATGCCGCCGCTGTGTATACGGCGCCTGGTGGCTTCTTCCTCAAGGCAGATTGGCACTGGGTCGACAGCCGCCCCGTGGACGTGAGCGCCGGTGTGTCTCTCCCGTCGTACAACTACTTCAACTTCGGAGCCGGGTACACGATCGGGGGAGGCACGACCATCAACGTCGACTTGCTGAACGCGTTCCAGAGTAAGGGGCTGGAGGAGGGGAACCCGAGGCTGGTGAGTACCGGACCGGTCTTTCTGGCGCGCCCCATTCTCCCGCGGCGATTGACGGCGTCCGTCAAGTATGACTTTGGCGGCGGCCGGCGGCAAACTGTATCAGTGCCGCAGCCCTGAGTTTGTGGGTTGTTGATCCCTGCGTTTCTCGCCCTCGGTCTCGGCGTGCAGGATCCGGCGCCGGACCGAGGGCGTGATTCCACTTTTCAACTTTCCACCGACGACCCGAGCCGCTCCCCCTCACCATTCATTGGGAATGGGCGGTTCGGTCTCGTCATTCCACCGCTCGGTATCGGGCCCTCGATCGCCATGGTAGCCGGGCTCTATGAGCACGGACCCGGCGACGTACCTCGCATTGTCGCGGCCCCCGTCTGGAATGCGATCAGCCTATCCGACGGGGCGGGCCGGCTGGGTCAGAAGCCGCCGGCCAACAGCGCCCTGGTCAATTACCGGCAGGTGCTCGATCTGCGCACCGGAATCGCCAGAACAAATTACCAGTGGGTGAACGGTACCCGGCGCATCGGTATAGGCGTGGAAGCGTTCGTGTCCCGCGCCAGACCCGATCTCGCGGCAATTCGCCTCGTGTTGAAACCACAACAGGCGGGTCGCCTCACGGTGCGCTTTGTGATGGCGGAGCGACCTCCTCCGCAGCGGCTGGCGCTGGCGCAGCTCACGCGCGCGGAGCGGGCGTGGAAGCCCGTCGATCTGTGGTACCCCGGGCAGATGCTGGTACGCTCGCGCAGTGCGGCCCGGGGGAAGGGCGGCGCGCGCCTCTCGCTGACCGCCGTGCCGGTCGGGCGGTCCACGGTCCTGGCTCAGGCCGCCGCCGTCACTTGGCCCGGCAATCTGCCTGGTGCCAAGGTTCGAACCCGTGCGGTCGGCGACACTGCGATGGTGGAAGTTGCTTTTGACGCTGTTGCCGGCGGGACGTACAGCTTCGTTCAGATCACCAGCACCGCGTCGGAAGCAGACGCGCCGTCTCCGCTAGGTCGCGCGCGGCGCGCGGCAGATGCTGCCTGGTCCAGCGGTTTCGACAGCCTGGCGGCGGACAATGTGCGTGCCTGGGCGCAGCGATGGGAAACTGATATCCAGATTGACGGAGATCCGGGTCTGGAGCGTGTCGTACGCTCGATGCTGTTCTACCTCCTTGCAAGCGCGGACTCGGGCACCGGCCTGGGCATACCGCCCATGGGTCTCTCGAGCGGGGGATATTACGGGCACGTGTTTTGGGACTCCGACACCTGGATGTTCCCACCGCTCCTGCTCACTCATCCGGACGTCGCGCACTCCCTTGTGGCGTTCCGGCGGCGGACGCTCGACGCTGCGCGGGCCAATGCGCGCGCCAACGGGTACAAGGGCGCCATGTATCCCTGGGAGGCGGATGAGCTTGGCAACGAGACCACGCCACGGTTCGCCATACAAAACGCCCGTTCCGAGATCCACATCAACGGCGACGTGGCTCTGGCCCAGTGGCAGTACTACCTGGCCACCGGCGATTCCGCCTGGCTCGCGCGCGACGGATTTCCCGTCATCAGCGAAACTGCCAACTTCTGGGTGAGCCGGTCCACCTACGACTCCACCTCGGGACGGTACCACATCTCCAACGTGGTGTCCGTTCACGAAGGGCTTATCGGTGTATCCGACGATGCGTACACCAATGCGGTCGCCCGCAAGAACCTGGAGATCGCGCAGACGGCGGCCGGCCGGCTGGGGATGCCGGCTGATCCGCGCTGGGCCCAGGTAGCCGGGCGCCTGCACATGCCCTACGACTCGGCGAGCGAGTTCTACCGGACCTATGAAGGCGCGCCCGATTCCACGCTGGGGTCGGTCACGCCCTTGTTGAGCTATCCTCTGGGCGTGTCGATGAGTCCGCGCGCCAAACGCTCCCAGCTGGAACAGGCCGTGAAGGGTTTGCTGGCCGAGGGCCCCGGCGCAATGATGGGCTCGACGCTATTGGCGGTGGATGCGGCCGAGCTGGGCGATCGCGCGCTGATCGATTCGCTGCTGCCCCGCAGTTATCAGGGACATCTTCGCGGCCCGTTCCTCATGCTCTCCGAGACACCGCACAACGATGCGGTCAATTTCATCACCGGTGCGGGAGGATTTCTCCAGCAGGTGATCTTCGGGTACACGGGGCTGCGTCTGGGAGAGCAGGGCCTCGATTCAGCCTTTGCGCCGGTGCTGCCGTCGCACATCAAGCGGCTGGTTCTGCGGAACATCTCGGTGCGCGGGCGGCGCTACGACGTGGTGGTCGACTCAGCCGGCCGCCACGTGCTGCCGCACCGTCCCGCGCTGCAGCAATGATGGTCGCGGCCCTCGCGGCCACGCTGTTCCTGGCTGGTCTGTCTTCGCCGGCGCAGCGCCCGGACACCGGTCGACCGCTCCCCCCGCCCCCCAATGTCTCGGACTCGGGCGGCCATTCGTCACGGGCCGAAGCACACGAGCCGATCTCGCGTCAGCCCGTTCTCTCATTCCCCGAACCCGGTCTCGACGACCGGGCCGCATACCAGGGATACAAGACCCGCTTTTACCGGGACTCCAGGAACAACACCGTCCAGATCTACGTAGAGCCGAAAGGCACCCGAGTAGTACTCGTGTGGGCTGATGCGGCGAATGAGAGCGTCGGGTTCACCGTCCGGGATGCGTCCGGAAAGCCCGCTCGGCTCGATTGGGCCGGCGAGGAAGCTCAAGTCACCGACTCGGGTCCAGCCAGGGTAATCGAGTATCAGCTGACGGCTTCCACTCCGTCGGTTCAGCTCGGCTGGTTCCTGCTCGGCTCGATGCGGGTGGAACGCGATTTTCAATACGACAGGCGGCACCTCCGCCCCTATGCGCGGTTTCCCTTTCGAGTAGCCGAAGAGTCGCTGCTCGTCGCGACGCTGGAGCGCCTTCCCGAGGAGGAGCGCGGGCGGCAGCTCGAGATCCTCGCCGCCGACGGCATGTCGACGTTACGACAAAGGCTCAACCCCAGCCTGGCTATCGAACGCGCAGATACCGGGTGGAGCGCGAGGATCGAGCGGCCATCGCTCGACGGCAAAAACCGGCTGGTCCTCGAGTTTCGCGGCGACGCCCAGGCTTCGATCGCGCACATCTCCGGAAGCACAGTGGTGGTGAAGTCCCGTACGAAAGCGCCGGTGCGCCTCGGAGTTCGGGTGACCACGGACGCCGCGGCGCTCAGTCCACTCTCGCGCACCGACATCTTCAGCTCTGCCTTCCTGAAGTTTCTGGCTCGCGCCAGGGATGCCGGCGACCCGGGGTATCGGCGTCTCGAGCGCGAGGTCCGGGGAGTGGAGCTGCTCAGCAGTAAGGAAAAGCTGATGGCGGGCCTTCCCAACTTCGCCACGTATTTCGGCCGCGACATGATGGTGACTGCGCTCATGATGCGCCCGATCTGGTCGCCGGCCATGTCCGAGCACGTGATCGCGAGCGTGCTGCGGAAGTTGGGGCCCGCCGGCGACGTGAGCCACGAAGAAGCCCTGGCGGGCCAGGCGATCCGGGAAAACGCCGGGATTTACGATTCGCTTGTCTCCCGGTCTCTCCGTGCCGGGCGGGATGGTTCGCAGGAACGGGCGGATAGTCTCATGGCTGAGGCGAGGAACGTGCTCGCCCACCTGCAGGCGACCCGCGAGAACTACTACATGCGGGACGACGAGTTTCAGCTGCCGGTGCTGGCGGCGCGCTATCTGGGAGACACAGCCGTCAGTGCCGAGCGCAAGCGCGGGTTCCTTCTCGATTCTGCTGACGGAGTTGCTCGACTCACCCTGCTGATGCGGGAGCTCGAGCTGGTCGGGAACGAGACTCGTGCCTACAGTCGGGATCCGCGCCCAACCAACCTGGTCAGCTTCCCCCGCCGGGACTCGACCCATTGGCGCTCGGCAAGCTGGCGTGACAGCGACGCTGGATATGCGGGTGGGCGCTTTGCGATGGACATCAACGCCATCTGGGCCGGCGAGGCGTTGCGTGGCGTTGCGACCATCCTGGCAATACTGCCGCGAATTGGAATCGATTCCGCCACGCTCGCCCGCCTGAGTCCGAAGATGAGCGATGGCGTCATGGGCGAATACTCCAGGGACAGCTCCGCGCTGCGACGAGCGATCGAAGTTTGGGGCGACGCGCGACGCCATTTCCAGGTAGTGCTCGGTCCTTCGGAGATCCAGCGACAAATCCGGGCAAAGCTGGCCTGGATGCCTCCGACCGAGCAGCGTTATTGGCAAGGCGTTCTGGCGTCTCTAGGGCCGGTCCGGGATTCGCTGGCCTTCCTTGCGCTGTCCCTCGACACCGACGGACGGCCCATCCCGGTGGTCAACACCGACCCGGCAACCGAACTGTTTCTCGCAAGCTCCGGCGCAGCGCAACCGGATAGTGCGAAGCGCGCTGTCCTGGTGCGCGATTTAGCTCCACTGTTGCGCCCGTATCCCATCGGACTCTTCGTCGCCGGGCTCGGACCCTTGGTGGCCAACGATGTCTATGCATCGCGCGGGGTATGGGAACGCTTCCGCCAGGACCTTTACCACTCACCCCGGGTCGTCTGGGGTCGGGAAGTCAACCTCTTGTTCCTGGGCCTGGCTAACCAGATCGCGGGCCTCACTTCCCAGCCGTCGGCTGATGGCGACCTGAGCATGTATCTCCATGCCATCGATGCAGCGCTCGACCGATCGCTTACGGCCGTGAAGCAGTCCGGTCTGGAGCACAACGAGCTGTGGAGCTATCGAATCGCCAATAACCGGCTGCGACCCATTCGGTATGGTACCAGATCGGATGTTCAGCTTTGGAATACGACCGATTTGGTCGTGCAATTCGTACTCTCCGGTCTACCACCCCCGTGAGCCTCAAGTAGCATGTGAGGAAGCCCACTCGTTTTTGCACTGCGAGGTCACGGCAGGGGCCCATTGATGGCGGTAGGGTCACTACGGCGCCCGCGAGAGCGGGGCATAAGCGAAGGCGACGACAACAGCGACTCACTGCAGATTTCGAGAACAGGCGAAATGGAGGTTTGACCATGCGGTTTGTTTCCCAATGCATGACCCTCTCCGCTGCTGGTCTACTGGCACTCGGAGCGGCCTCCGGGGCCTCGGCACAGCAGCAACAGCCTCGCGATTCATCCATCGAGAGCGGGGCCGTGACCGGCGCCGATACGGCCAGCACGCCCACTGTTAGTTCGCCGAGCATGACTACGGACACGGGTTCGACTGTCAACAGCGGCAACACCAGCCAGCCGAGCAGCGATACCGGCTCGACCAGCGTCGGAAGTCCATCGACCACGAACAATCCCCCCAGCGTCAGCAGCCCCTCGAGCGTAAGCAGCGATACTGGAATGACCGGTATGGTCAATGACACCAGCAAGTCGCGCACGAGCACGGATACCGCGCTCAAGGCGAAGCCGGGCGTGCAGACCGGCCCAGCTGCGGGTGACACGGGCGGTGTGAGCGCCACGACCGATACTTCCACGACTGCCGACACTTCCAAGGCTGCGCATAAGCAGCACCACAAGAAGGGCGCCAAGGGCTACAAGTACACCGGTGCACCCAGTGATACCACACTGCACGCGAAGCCCGGCACCCAGACCGGCAAGTCGACGGACAGCGCCAGCGCGCGTCCGGACAGCACGCATTAGCAGGAACCTGCGAGAACGAGCGGAGCGATGTAATACCCCCGGGCGTGGGCCCGGGGGTATCCTTTATCTAATGGTTGCGTTACCCGGAGGATGGTTATGGCGCAGTTAAAGAAATCGGCCGACGCAGCGGTCAAGCGCGTGGTCGAGACCGCGGAGCAGGCGCAGGACGGGCTCAACGAAGTCGCCGAAGAGGCCAGAACGCGGGTCAAGCGGATTGCAGGGCGAATCTCCGGCAGGTCGAAACGGCGGCGGAAAGTGCGCATTGCTGCCGCAGCGGTGGGAATTGTGCTGGCGGTTGCGGCAGGTATCGCCGTTTCCCGGTTCCTTACAGGTGAAAGTCAACGATGGCGATGACGACCGGGCCTGATCCGCACTAGGTCGATATGGCTGAGTCGATCAGGGATCTGCTGTTCGGCGGACCGATGGCGCGGGGGCTGGTCGAGACGATCACGCCCCGGCGCACCTTCGCCGATGTCGTATTGCCCCCCGAAACGATCGCCGCGCTGGACTACGCTCTTCAGGTCATCCGCAAGCACGACCTGTTGTTCCGGGAATGGGGCCTGGGCGAACGGCATGCCACCGGATTAGGGCTTGCCTTCCATTTCGCCGGTCCTCCCGGAACCGGGAAGACGATCTGTGCGGAAGCGCTGGCCCACGCTCTGGGTCGACAGCTGCTCGTGGTTCGATATTCCGAGCTCGAGTCACGCTGGGTGGGACAGACCGGTAAACACGTCGCAACCGTGTTTCGTGCGGCCGAGCGGCAAGGCGCCGTTCTCTTTTTCGACGAGGCGGACGCGATAGCCGGCCGGCGCTTCACCATGGCGACAGTCGGCTATGAGCGCGAGGCGAACGCTGTCGTCGACGTGCTGCTGCGGGAGATCGAGCGGTTCGATGGCATCGTCATTTTTGCCACGAACCTCGCCGCCAGCATGGACCCTGCGTTCGAGCGCCGCATCGGTACCCACATTCTCTTCAGGCTTCCCGGCGTGGAGGAGCGGGAGCGGATCTGGAGAGTGCAGATCCATCCACAGAAGACCCCCCTGGCGGACGACGTGGATTTTCGCGTTCTGGCAGAGGAGTTCCCGCGGAGTGGTGGGGACATTCGCAACGCGGTGCTCAAGGCCGCACAGCTCGCCACCCTGGACCCGGTTCCGGACTCAGAGAAGCGTATTCACCGGCGTCACTTCGAGCAGGCCATGCAAGATGTGATCGCAGCGAGTGAAGTGATGGCGCAGTCCTTGTTCGATGAGGCAGGCGCGCTGCCGGGGGTCCGCGGAGGCCTGGTCGAACAGCTCACCGACACCCAGGATCGTCTCCAGGGAGAAATAGGCATGCTCGCCGAGCGGCTCGAGAAGATCGAAGCACGGGCGCGCACGGTGGGGGACCAGCTCGAGGCCGGGCGAGCGGCCACGCGGCGTGCCTTCGGCCGGTTGTCATGGATCATCGGTGCTGCTTTACTGGCCAGCTTGGGCGCCTTGGCTGCAGCACTTCTTCGGTAGATCGACCCGGGTCTTGCGAATCCCGGAAACCGGGTACAGCCTCCGGACATCCCCAAAACCGGCTGATCGATATGTCCAGCGCTATTCGGGAAGCGCGCCTGCGCCAGGAATTCGGCAAGCTGTATCCCGGGCTGTCGCCGGGCACCTGGCTCCCCGCGCGTGAAGTGGCCGAGCACATCGTGGATGTGGTGCGACGGGAAGGCGGCCGCCTTGGGCTCCACGGCCGTCTCATTGCCGATGAACACTTCGAGTTTCGCGGCGGCGAGTCCGATCGGCCGAGGGGCCGGAACGAGCGACGCGAAGACCTCAGCGGGAGCTGACATGTACTTCAAGCAGATGCTGGACGAGCGATGCGGCTGTGCTTCTTACCTTATTGCTTCACGCAAGTCTCTCGAAGCGGCCGTTATCGATCCTGCGGTCACGATCGATCAGTACGAGGCCCTGCTTCAGGAGCGAAATTTCAAGCTGCGATACGTGGTCGACACCCACGTGCATGCCGACCATGTCTCGGGCGCCCGGCAGTTGGCCACACGGCACAAGGCGGAGGTGTGCCTCCACGAATCGGCGAGGGTCAACTATCCCTTTCTGCCGCTCAAGGACGGGCAGGAGATCGAGCTCGGTCAGCTCCGGCTCAAGGTAGTTCACACGCCTGGACATCGACCGGAGCTGATTTCCCTGCTGGTCATCAACCCACCGCGCAGTCCGGAGCCGTCTATGGTGCTCACAGGCGACTCGCTGCTGGTGGGCGACGTGGGGCGCCCGGACTTCGGGGGCGGGGACGCGGCGGCGCAGTGGGAGAGCGTGACGCGCCTGCTGCGGCTGCCGGACTGGGTCGCCGTCTTCCCCGGCCACTTCGAGGG
>Ga0075434_100007126_pt1 | contig 10330 bp, 10 predicted proteins | sample RhiMethybrSRZTD3_FD_75298 | JGI IMG/M metagenome (GOLD analysis project Ga0075434, IMG submission 75298) | Populus rhizosphere microbial communities from Tennessee, USA - Rhizosphere MetaG P. TD hybrid SRZTD3 | ecosystem: Host-associated > Plants > Roots > Rhizosphere > Soil | place: USA...
GGTCACAATGAACCTGCAGTTGGCCCCGCTGAGCGGCGGTAAATGCCGTGTTCGACGGGAAAACCGGCTAGGTAGGGATTCTGCCTGTCACCTGGGTGGGGCAAAGCGCACGCGGCTCGGTAGTGCCGCCCCTGATTTGGTAACCCCGTAACGCGGCCCTTGACGAGTGGTCGATTGACCACCGTATAGGGGGTCGAATCGACCACTCAACGAAGAGGGCTGTTATGCCTTCCGCTCCAACGGCGCCGAATCAACCGTTCCGTCTGCTGCCCGTCACAAACGAAGCGACGCCCGCCGCGCACCGAACCGCCCTTCCGACATTCGCACCCTTTGGTGCCCGTTTTAGATGTATCCCCGCAGCTGCGCCGACTCCAGCACACGGCGGATGCCCACCTCGTAGGAGGCGTGGCGGAGGGTGATCCCATTCTCCTTCGATACGGCGTCGACCTCGCGGAACGCGCGGCGCATGATGTTTCCGAGCTTGTCGTTGATCTCCCGCTCCTCCCAGCGGAAGTGCTGCATGTTCTGTACCCATTCGAAATACGAGACGACGACGCCGCCGGCGTTCGCCATCACGTCGGGGATGATCAACACGCCCCTCTGATTGAGGATCTCGTCGGCGGCGGGGGTGGTCGGACTGTTCGCGCCCTCCAGCAGGACGCGGCAATCGATCGTGTCCGCGTTGCCTTCATGGATCATGCCTCCGAGCGCCGCCGGCAGCAGCACGTCGCAGGGGATCGCAAGCAGCTCGTCGGGGGAGATCGGCTCGGCTCCCTCGAACTCCGTGATCTTCCCGCCGTCGGTGAGGAACTCCGCAAGCTTGCTCGGATCGATTCCGGCTTCTGAACGGATCGCGCCGTGCTCGTTCGAGACGCCCACGATCCGCACGCCGAGCTGAGCGAGGATGCGCGCCGCCCAGGATCCGACGTTCCCGAAGCCCTGAACCACGCAGGTCGTCTCCGAAGGCGTGAGGCCGGCGCGCGGCGCGGCTTCCCGGAACATGTACACCAGGCCCCGACCGGTCGCCGACTCGCGCCCATAGGAGCCTTCGAGCGCCACGGGCTTGCCGGTCACGATCGCGGGCGTGTGGCCCATGAGCTTCCCGTATTCGTCCATCAGCCAGGCCATCACCTGAGCGCTGGTGTTGACGTCGGGGGCCATGATGTCGCGGTTCGGGCCGAGCACCTTGTGGATCTTGTCCATGAACGATCGCGTGATCGCCTGGAGCTCATCCACGGTGAGCTCGTTCCCCCGGCAGTCGATGCCGCCCTTCGCGCCCCCGTAGGGAACGCCGACGATCGCGGTCTTCCACGTCATCAGCATCGCCAGGGCGCGCACCTCGTCCAGGTCGACGGCGGGGTGGTAACGCAAACCGCCCTTGTAAGGACCCCGCGCTCCGTTGTGCTGGACGCGAAACCCACGGTAGACGTGGATCTTGCCGTCGTGCTGGCGGACCGGAATCTGGACCGAGGTCTCGCGGTAGGACGTGCGCAGGACCTCGCGCTTGTCGTCGGGCACCTCGAGCCGTTCGCAGGCGCTGTCGAAGTAGTGGCGGACGATCTCGATGTCGCTGATCGCCGAGCGGCTCGCGGCGTCGCCGTCGCGGGACGTCGGCGGGGAGGGTTGGCGAACGGCGGTCGCGCCGCTACCGTTCTCGAGCGGTTGCTCAGCGGTCACGCCCGCGATCGGCACTCCACCGGACTGTTCGGAATCGTCCAACTGCTCCCTTGCGGGGGAGTTTCCCACAATCGAGACTGTCTCCGGCTCCATCGTCATCGAGATCGACACTGCCCAAGGCCCGGCAAGAGCGCACGTCACCGCTGCCTCTGAGCCGGTCGGCGCGCTCGTTCTGGGGCACGGCGCCGGCGGCGGCGTGACCGCCGCCGACCTGGTGGCGGTCGCAGATGTCGCTCGCGCCGAGCGGTTCAGCGTCGCGCTGGTCGAGCAGCCCTACCACGTGGCCGGACGGCGCTCGCCCGCCCCCGCGCCGCGGCTCGACGAGGCCTGGATCGCGGTCGTCGACCACCTCCGGGAAGGGGAACTGGCCGATCTGCCGCTGATCGTGGGCGGGCGCTCCGCCGGCGCCCGGGTGGCCTGCCGCACGGCGGCCGAGACGGATGCGGTGGCCGTGCTGTGCCTCGCGTTTCCGCTCCATCCGCCCGGCCGCCCGGAGAAGAGCCGCCAAGCGGAGCTCGACGCCGTGCAGCTGCCGGTGCTTGTGGTGCAGGGGACCGCCGACCCGTTCGGGATGCCGTCCGCCGGCCCGCGCCACACCCTGGTGAAGGTGCCCGGTAACCACAGCCTCAAAGGCGGCCTGGACGAGGTCGCCGCCGCCGTGCGCGACTGGCTTCCCGGCGTGGTGGGCAGCGGAGCCGTGGAAGCGGCCGGACCAACGGCCTAGATGCCCGGCTCAACGGTCGAGATCACCACCTTGGACGGGGTTGCGGACGCCTATCTGGCCGGGCCCGACAATGGCCCTCTTCCGGGGGTGCTGTTCATCATGGACGCCTACGGGCTGCGGCCGACAATCCACGAGATGGTCGATCGGATCGCGGCAGCCGGCTATTTCGTGCTCGCGCCCAACGTCTTCTACCGCGCCGGTCGCGCGCCCGTGATACCGCTGCCCGACCTCACCGACCCGGAGCAGCGCACGCGCTTCTTCCAGTCGCTGCGCCCGTTGATGGAGCAACTCACCCCGGAAGCGATCGTCTCCGACGGCGCCGCCTATCTCGACTATCTCGCGGGCGTCGCAGGCCCGGGGCGGGTCGGGATCACCGGCTATTGCATGGGCGCACGCGTCGGCTGGCGAATCGCCGCCGCCCACCCCGATCGCGTCGCGGCCCTGGCCGGCTTCCACGCGGGTGGCCTCGTTTCCGACGCACCCGACAGCCCACATCGGTCGGCGGCCGACCTCGGGGCGGAGCTGTATTTCGGCTTCGCCGACCAGGATCCGAGCATGACAGCCGACCAGATCGCCACGCTCGAGCGGACGCTCGGCGAGGCGGGGGCACGCTACCGCTCAGAGGTATACGAGGGCGCGCAGCACGGCTACACGATGGCCGACACGGCCGCCTACGACGAGGCCGCTCGCGAGCGCCACTTCCGCGAGCTCCGTGCGCTCCTCGAGCGCGCGCTTCCTGAGTAGCCGCTGCGGATGGAGCCAGCGGGATTCGAACCCGCGACCTCCCGGATGCAAACCGGACGCTCTCCCAGCTGAGCTATGGCCCCGCGCCGAGGATTGTAGGCGCCGCCGCGCCCCACCCCGCTGTCGGAGAAACAGCGGCGCGACCGCAGGTCTCGGGGTATCATCGGCTAATTGGCGGGCAGGGGGCCCGCTTCGTGGGAGAACGGATGCTCCGAGCGAGTAGGGGTCTCAGGGTCGAACGGATTCAGGCTGCGCGCGCGACGCGCCGTGCATGCGTCATCGCCCTCACGGGGCTGATCGCGGCGACAGCGACCGCCGCCGTGGGCGTGTCGAACGCGAATGCGATCTTCAGGGCGTTCTCGCCGTCCAGCCCGTGGAACCACACAGCCGCGCCGACGGCCTCGTCCAACCCCTATGCCGCTCAGTTCACGGACCGCCCCGGCCTGCCGCTGCGGCTCTCGGGAACGCCGGACAACATCACCTACGGGGCGCCCGTCTTCTTTGCGCAGCGGAGCGACCCGACTGCACCCGTCGTGGTGACGCAGCCCGATTGGCTTCCCGACGGCAACACGGCCTGGGACGGGCAGCCGGTCCCGGTGCCGATCGGCGTCCGCCCGGCGCCCGGGGGGGATGGGCATCTGACGATCGTGTCCGCGGACCGGCGCACGGCATGGGACTTCCTGGGCTGCACCCAGGCGGGTGCGATGGGGTACGTGGCGCGCGTCATCGTCCAGTGGGACCTGACCGGGTCGGGCTATTCGGCGAACGCCAACGAAACCTCGGCCCGTGGGTCGGGCGCGCCCTTGATCAGCACCTCGCTGCGCGCGGAGGAGGCGATCGACGGCGTCCGCCACGCACTCGGGTTCACCGTCCCGCAGGTGAGCTCGAGCTACCTCAGCCCGGCCACGCATTCGGACGGGAAACTGGGCCCGAACGCGCTCATGTACGGAATGCGCTTCGTGCTGCGGGCCGACTACCCCGTGCCGGCAAATGCCGGGGTCGGGGTGGTGAACGTCATCTATGCACTCAAGACCTACGGGATCTACCTCGTCGATCAGGGCGCGGACTTCGAGATGGACGCCGACTTCACCCACCCGGACCTCTGGCAGGAGGCCGGTATCAATTCGAAGAGCCTCTCGATCCAGCCGTCAGACCTGCGGCCCGCCCAGCTGGGGACCCCCGCTCCAATCCCGACCGTGCTGTCCCCGGTCACCCAATCGAGCGTTTCGCACTTCGTCCGGCTCCGGGCCAACCGGCGGCCGATCCGGGTGGGTGCGCGCCTGCACGTGAGCGGGCGGGTCCGGGGGAACCTCGCGGGGTTCGAGCGCGTCCGCATCGAGGCCTACACGCGCGGCGCCTGGCGATTCGTGGTCGGAGCGCGGGTCCACGGAAACGGCCGCTTTGCGGCGGCCACGAGGCTCGTGCGGGTATCGAGGGCCGTAGGCCACCGGTCGCACCGCCTGCGCCTCCGCCACCTCCATGTCCGGCCCGGAACCTTGCTGCGCCTGCGCGCAGTCGTGCTGGGGTTCGGCAGATCGAGCCAGATCCATGTTCGCCTGCATCGTTGAGACATCAAGCAAGGATTCTTGTCGGCGCCTGGTTCCAATCGGCACGTTTGCTAGCGTGCTCCTAGACGGACCCCTCCCCCCTTTGGCAGGGACGCCAGGCTGTCGCTGCGCCCCCGGCCTTCGCCGCGCGGGCGCAGCGGCTTCTATGCCTGATCAGGCCGCACGAATTGGGGGTTCACACCCAGTTTCTGGCGGTATAGTTGGGCGAGCCCGGGCGTCTCGCTGCGGCCCTCGTAAGTGGCGCCCGGAGCCGATCGTCTGTGGAGGTCAGGATGGCTCGGGCTGCCGTATACGTCATGCCGGGGTCGGGGACTGGGACCCCCTCCCGGTGAAGAACCGCGTCCTCGTATTTGCAACGATCGCAACGATCGGGCTGGTCGGCGCGCGCTCCGCGTACGCCGCTGCGGACTTCACAATCCAGGCTCCCAGCGATCCACCGAAGACCGGGCAGCTGATCAAGTTCACCGCGACGACACCGGCGCCCAGCTACAGCTGGGACTTGAATGGAGATGGCATCTACGGCGACAAGACCGGATCACCAGTGACCTGGTCCTACAACCAGCCCGGCCCGGTCAACGTCGGCCTGCTGGCGCCCGACGAGACCGACAAGCTCGTCAGGACCGTGCAGATCGACGGCCCCCCGGCGAACTTCGTGACTTTCCCCGCCTCGCCGTTGGTCGGCGAGCAGGTGACCTTCGTCTACAGCTCGACGCAGGCCACCCCCGTCGACAGTCCTCCCTCGTGGGACCTCAATGGCGACGGCCAATACGGCGACGCGTACGGCGCGACCGCGTCGCGAAGCTTCCCGGCCCCAGGCGTGTACGCCGTCGGACTCGAGGTGGTCGACCTCGATGGCGCCATCTCGACCAGCACTCAGCTGATCAGCGTGCGCTTGCCCGACAGCGGCACGCGAACCATCCGCCAGCAGCTCCTCCTCATGAGCCCGTTCCCGGTCGTCCGGATCAGCGGCAAGGTGAGCTCCAAGGGCGCCAGGATCAAGCACCTCACGATTAGGGCCCCGTTCGGCTCCACCGTAATGATCCGCTGCCGCGGGCGCGGCTGTCCGTTCCGGCGCAAGAACCAGACGCTCGCGCTGGCCGGCGCCAAGACCCCGTCCAAGACGATCCGGGTGAAGAAACTCGAGGACCGCCTGCTGCGCCGCGGCGCGACCCTGAAGATCCTGATCTCGCGGCAGGGCGAGATCGGGAAGTACACGAGGTTCAAGATCGTCACGGGCAGGGCGCCCATCCGCACGGATCTGTGTCTGGCGCCCGGCTCGACCAAGCCGGAGGAGTGTCCGAGCACATGAAGCAGCGCCGTGACCGAGTGATGGAGTGCACGATCGCGGCAATCGTCGGGATCGGCATTGCGGCGATCCTGATGGCGTCCCTCGGAGTTCGTTCGTCCGGCAATTCGACCGCGCCCAAACCCGAGGTCGCGAAGGCCGCCTCCCCGTCCACCGTCGCGGATGTCAGGCCCACCAAGGCTGCGCGCCCGGCGCGCACGCACCCGGTGAGGAAGCGCCACGTCCGCAGACACCACCGGCGGCCCCGCGTCGTCACCGCCCCGGCTGCTCCCAGCCCGGCGCCGGTCGTGGCCCAGGCGACACCGGTCCGGACGCAGGCGCCGGTCGATTCGGCCCCGATCCGGACTCAAACCGTCGCCCCACGGCCCGCGCCGGCTCCCAGGCCCGCGCCGGCCAAGGCGCCGAGCCGCCCGAAGCCGAGCGGTGGAGGCGGCGTGTCGTTCGACGACTCCGGCTGACGCAGGCCGCACGGCGACACGGGCCAAGCCCCGGGTTCAAAGGTCAAGCGTCCGGCCTCGCCGGACGATGAATAACGGGCAACTATGGGTTGGCCACCGAACATGCGCCGCGCGGCCTCGTCTCGCCGTACGCGCAGATCGCCCCGGGGCCGCCGTGACTGAACATGCCCACAGCGCCCCACGGCGTTCCTGGCTCTCGCTCCGGGCGAGCGCGGGCATGTTCCCGGGCGGCACCGCGGGCGGGCGGGTGGCGCTCGGCGCCGCCGCCCTCCTGCTGCTTTTGCACGGGCTGAACGCCCTCTTCGTCGGCTCGACCCCGGTAGCGACCGCGCTGTTCTGGGCGCTGGGCGCGGGCGTGGTCGCGATGATCGTGGCCCGCGCCGCGCGGGTCAAGAACGAGCGTGAGATCTGGATCCCCGCTTCGATCGCGTTCGTCGCGTGGTTCGCGGGTTCTGCCTACTACGCGGGTTCCAACCGCAACGTACAGTCTCTGTCCGACTTCCTCGTCGGCGACCTCGTGCTCCTCTGCTGCGGTGCGGCGGCGGCGGTCGCGGCCGAGCGGCTCGTGCGCACGCGCGTGGAGACGTTCACCCCGACGATCCTGCTCGATGCCGTGGTGATCGCAATCGCGACCTCGGCGCTCGGCGCGGCGCTGATGGCGGAAGCCCTCTCTCGCCTGACCGTAGAGGCGAATCCCGGCGTGCTCAAGCTCGCATATCCGATCGGGGCGCTGCTCTTCCTGTCGCTTGCGACCTGGATCGTGGTGCTCGCGGACTGGCGGCCGAACCGCTTCTGGGCTCTCGCCACGGCCGGCCTCGGTTTTCTAACGCTGGCCAGCACGGCGTTCGTGCTGGCGGCCGGGCGAGGAACCTACACCGCCGGCGGGCCGCTCGACACGCTTTGGCTCGCGGGCGCGGTCACGCTCGTGGTGGCCGCTTGGCAGACCGATCGCGACAAGCTGCAGGTGAAGGTCGGCCCGCTCAAGCGGATCGGCGTCACCTCGCTGGCGGCATTCACCGCGCTCGCGCTGCTGGTGCTGGCGCACTTCGCCAGCGTCACCCTGCTGGCGATCTGTTTCGCCGCGGCCGCCGTCGCCGGGGTGATCGCGCGCGCAGCGGTGTCGTTCTACGAGAACGCCCAGCTGTTTGCCGACGCGCGCGTCCAGGCGATGACCGACTCCCTCACAGGCCTCGGCAACCGGCGCAAGCTGCTCGGCGACCTGCGGCGGGAGATCAGGCTGGCGAGCGTCGAGTCGCCGCGGGTGCTGGTGATCTTCGACCTCGACGGGTTCAAGCGCTACAACGACACCTACGGGCATCCCGCCGGAGATGCCCTCCTGATGCGGCTGGGGGCGAACCTCGAGCGCGCCATCCACCCGTACGGGAACGCCTACCGGCTTGGCGGCGACGAGTTCTGCGTGCTGGTCGTGACCGGCGCCTCGGGCGCGAAGACGATCATCACGCTGGCAGCGGCCGCGCTCTCCGAGAAGGGCGAGGGCTTCGCCGTGCGGAGCTCGCACGGGTCCGTGATCCTCCCGCACGAGGCCCGCGACGCGACGCTCGCGCTGAGGATCGCCGACCAGCGCATGTACGCGCAGAAGGACGATCGCCGGTCCTCCGCCACCCGCCAGGCCCGTGACCTGTTACTGCAGATCCTGCACGAGCGCGAGCCCGAGCTGGGCGCGCATCTGAAGGGCGTCGCGAAGCTCGTGATGGGCGTCGCGACGCGGCTCGAGCTGGATGGCGAGGAGCTGGACGAGGTCGTGCGCGCCGCCGAGCTTCACGATGTCGGCAAGATGGCGATTCCGGACGAGGTCCTGCGCAAGCCCGGGCCGCTGACCGAGGAGGAGTGGGCGTTCGTCCGTCAGCACACCATCATCGGCGAGCGGATCCTGAGCGCCGCGCCCGCACTGCTGCCGGTCGCGAAGCTCGTGCGGGCGAGCCACGAGCGCTTCGACGGTTCGGGTTACCCGGACGGCCTCGCGGCGGACGCGATCCCGCTCGGTTCCAGGATCGTGGCCGTGTGCGATGCCTTCCAGGCGATGACAAGCCCGCGCCCGTACCGTCCCGCGATCCCGGTCGAGGACGCCCTCGCCGAGCTGAGGGCGTGTGCCGGGACGCAGTTCGATCCCGAGGTCGTGAAGGCCTTCTGCGAGGAGGTCGTCACCCTCGGGCCACGTTTCGGAGCGCAGCTCCGGAACGCCGCGGCCTAACGCCCGGCTCTCAGCGCCTTGAAGCCGCGATCGAGCAGCTGCTCGGCCTGGTTCCCCATGTTGTAGGAGTGGAGCAGGACAACCCCGAGCTCGACCTTGCCACGTCTCGCGGTCGCCACGATCGATTGGCCGGCGGCATCGGTGTAGCCGGTCTTCAGCCCGGTCACGCCGGGGTAGCCGGCTCGCATCAGGGGGTTGTTGTTGTAGAGGAAGAGGCGCCCGCCCTTGATCGGGAACTTGAGAATCGCGCGCGAGCGCCCCACGATCCGCCGTAGCCGGCGCAGGTGCAGGTCCGCGCGAGCCAGCTCCGCGAGGTCGGCCGCGCACGAGTGATTGCCCGCGTCCACGTAGCCGTGTGGGCTCGTGTAATGCGTGCAGCCAAGCCCGAGTTGGTGGGCCCGCTCGTTCATCATCCTCACGAAGCCGCCGACGCTGCCCGCGGTGTGCTGGGCGAGTGCGACGGCCGCGTCGTTGCCCGATACGAGCAGCAGGCCGTTGAGGAGAGTCTCGAGCTGGACGGGTTTGCGCTTGGGCAGAACTCCCACGGCCGAGCCGGGCGTGTGGCGTGCGCGCGCGGAGATCCGCACACGCTCGTGCGGGCCGCGCCGCTCCACCACCAGGAGCGCGGTCATCATCTTCGTGAGGCTCGCGATCGGAAGCCGTCTGGTGGGGTTGAGCCTCCACAGCACACGGCCCGTGCGGACGTCGAAAAGGACGCCGGCGCGCGGGCGATGGGCGCGCGAGTACCGGATGTGCACGAGGTCGGCGCCCGTCAGGTTGACCGCGAAGCGGGAGGAGTCGCCGCCGCCGGAGGCGGAGTCCCTCAGCGATCGGGGCGGCGCGACCTTTTGGGCAAGGCTGTCGGCGCGCCCGCCGGCCGCGGACCCGGCGGTGCCGTGGCCGCCCCGTGAGCCGAGGATGATCGCGAGCAGCGCGGCGATCCCGACCAGCGGCACGAGCAGCAGCCGGCGGCGGAAGCGCGGGCCCTTGTGGCCCGTGTACAGACGGCTGGGCGCGCGGCCTCGGAGCTTGCGCCGCGATCCGCCACCGGTCAGATACGGAGGGATCTGCTCGCTCATTCCTCGGGAGGAGGCTTCAGCAGGCCGCCCACCACGGGCACGGCGATCACTACGAGAAAGAACAGGGAGAGCAGGGTGAGCACGTCGAGTCCCGATGTGGCGATCACGCTGATCGTCAGAGACGCAAACAGCACTATGAAGGCAAGCACGGCTACCAACGCGGCCGACTGCATGTCCTCTATGCCATCAGTAAACGGGATATCGCGGGCCGGCGCCGAGGTAGGACGCGCTGCGCCGCTGCGCGAACAGCTTGATCAGGGCGAGGCCGAACAAAAAGCCCCCAAGGTGGGCGAAATATGCAACGCCGCCCTGCGAACCGACGTCCGGCGAGGCCAGCTGCCCGACGGCCGGCAGGAATTGGAGGAAGATCCAGATGCCAAGCCAGATCAGCGCGGGGATCTCGACGAAGAAGATGAAGAAGACGAAGACGGCGGTGAGGATCCGCGCGCGCGGATATAAAAGCGCGTAGCCGCCTAAGACCCCGGCTATCGCTCCGCTCGCCCCCACGAGCGGCGTCTGCGAATCGGGGGACACGGCGATCTGCGTCGCGGCAGCCGCGAGG
>Ga0075434_100007128_pt1 | contig 10330 bp, 9 predicted proteins | sample RhiMethybrSRZTD3_FD_75298 | JGI IMG/M metagenome (GOLD analysis project Ga0075434, IMG submission 75298) | Populus rhizosphere microbial communities from Tennessee, USA - Rhizosphere MetaG P. TD hybrid SRZTD3 | ecosystem: Host-associated > Plants > Roots > Rhizosphere > Soil | place: USA...
TCGCGATCGTGCCTGCGGCGAGCGCAAGCGTCGCGTCGGATCCGACGAAGTCCAGCACGAGCGTCGCACCCCGGCTGCCGAGCTCATCTCGCACGTCCGCCGCTTCGAGGCCATGTGCGTCGAGTGCGACCGCGGCACCGGCGTCGAGTGCGAGACGACGCGCCTCCTCACGCAGATCGATCGCGACGACCCGCGCCGGCGAAAGCTCGCGCAGGAGCTGGATTCCCACGTGCCCGAGGCCGCCCACGCCGATCACAACGACCTGCGATCCAGGCACGAGCCGATGAAGCTCGCTCTTCAGTGCGTGATACGGCGAGAGCGCCGCGTCCGTCAACGGCGCGGCGTGCACCGGGTCGAGCTCGCCGATCGGGACGAGGTGCCGCTGCGACCGGACCAGCAGGTACTCCGCGAGACCGCCGTCGAAGCCGAGGCCGCACCCGGTTCCTGTGCGTTCGAGCCGCCGTTCACAGAGGTTCTCCGCGCCGCGGATGCACTGGGTGCACGCACCGCACCCCCACGGGCCGTAGACGAGCACGGCGTCTCCTGCAGCGAACGTCGTAACGCCCTCCCCGAGCTGCGCGACGTGCCCCGCGTTCTCGTGGCCGAGGGTGAACGGGAGGGACCACGGGAGCGTCCCCGCGGGCCACTCCATCACGTGCAGGTCCGAGTGGCAGAGACCCGCGGCGGCGACCTTCACCAGTACCTCTCCGGGTCCCGGCGTCGGCTCCTCGACCTCACGGAGCTCGGGATGCGCCTGCCAGCGTACGAGTTGAACTGCCTGCATGCTCAGGCGTCGGCGGTCGTCGTGGCCAGGATGTCGGCGAACTTCCGCTGCGCCGCCTCGCGCCGCCTCGGCACGTACTCGGTCGGGACTCCGTCTTCCGGCGCTTCGTAGGCACGGAGGATCTGACGCGCGATCGACTCGCGATGCACCTCGTCTGCTCCGTCGACGAAACGCGCATGACGCGCGTACCGGTAGAGCATCTCGAGCGGCATGTCGGTCGAGTAGCCGAGGCCGCCGTGAGCTTGGAGCGCCCGGTCGACGACGTCGTGCAGCATCTGGGCGCCGAAGACCTTGATCAGAGAGACGTCCGTACGCGCCGCGCTCGATCCGTAGCGGTCGATCTTCCAAGCCGCCTGCAGCGTCATCAGCCGAGCCGCCTGCATCTGCGCAGCGGAGTCGGCGATCCAATTCTGCACGGTCTGCTTGTCGCGCAACAGCCCGCCGCGCACCGGTCGGTAGACCGCGCGTTCGCAAAGCATGTCGAACGCTCGGCCGGCGACTCCGAGCCAGCGCATGCAATGGTGGATGCGTCCCGGGACGAGCCGATGCTGCGCAATCAGGAAACCCTCGCCCTCGTTGCCGAGCAACGCGTCAGGTCCGAGGCGCACGTCGTCGTAGACGATCTCGGTGTGTCCACCGAGCATCCCGAAGTGGGGGTACGGATGCTCCATGTTCGGCACGTCGCGCACGAGGTTCACACCCGGCGTGTCGACGGGCACGATGAACATCGACGCGCGCTCGTGCGGGTCTGCGTCCGGATCCGTGACGGCCATCACGATCAGGAAGTCCGCGATCGAGCCGTTCGAGGTGAACCACTTGTGCCCGCGGAGGAGGTAGCCGCCGTCCGGCTGCCGAACCGCGCGCGTCCGCAGCTGCGTCGGGTCGGAGCCCGGCGTCTCGGGCTCGGTCATCGAGAATGCCGACTTCAGCTCGCCGTCCAGCAGCGGGCGGAGCCAGCGTTCCTTCTGCTCGTCGGTGCCGGCGAGCGCGAGGATCTCGCTGTTTCCCGAGTCGGGCGCCTGGCAGCCGAACGCGTTCGGGGCGAAGATCGAGGTGCCGAGGATCTCGTTCATGAGCCCGAGCTGCACCTGGCCGAAGCCCTGGCCGCCGAGCTCCGGCGGCAGGTGGGCCGCCCACAAGCCACGCTCCTTGACCTGCCGTTGCAGCGGCGCGTAGATCCGTTCGAGCTCGACCTGGCCGATGTCGTGCTGGATCGCCTCGATCGGCCAGATTTCCTGCCGCACGAAGGCGCGCATCCACTCGAGCTGCTCCTCGAACACCGGATCGGTCGAAAAGTCCCAGGCCATCTGCGTCCACCCTTGGTTTCGCTACTTGCTCTTTACTTGAATTCAGTTCATTATCCCTGTTGGGGCTCCTCCCCGTCAAGCGCGATGCCGCACCTCGTTCTCTACTCGCACCCCGGCTGACCGATCTGCGGTCTGACCAAGGAGTTCCTTGGTGCGCTGGGGATCGGGTTCGAGTCGGTCGACATCAGCGAGCAGCGCGAGCGCTGGCGCGCCGACGGCTCGCCGCCGGTGCCGACGCTTGTCGTCGACGGCGCGCGGCACGTCCTCCAGCATCCGACGCAGGCCGCCGAGCTGCTCGGGATCGAGACGCCGCGGGCGCTCCGCGACGCGTGGCAGGTGGCGTGGGACATCGATGCGATCGTCGAGGCGTGGCTCGAGCTGGCGCGCGACACGCCGTGGGCCGCGCTCCTCGACCCGGCACCTGGGCTCGGGCGCACGCCCTTGGCGCTGGCGGTCGATGCGCTCGTCGGCGTCGCGGCGCTGACGAAGGCTCTCTCCTCGGGCTGGTTCCACTGGCCCGGCAATCCGCGCACCCGGGAGACGGGCGACGCGTCGGTCGTCGCTTACGAGGCGTCGATCGTCCGGGAGATCCACGAGCGCGACGCCTTGCTGGCGTTCATGCGGCCGGTCGGGCACGCCTGGCGCGAAGGACTCTTCGAGCACGAGGCGACTCTGCGAGGCGAGCCCGAGCGCGTGATAGGCGCGCCCCGCGGCTCGTTGTCGCTCGTCGAACTGCTCGAGGCGCAACGCCTACACGCGGCGCAGCACCTCAGACAGGCGACGACATCCCTCGCCGCGCGCGGACACGGGGTGCCGCGCCTCGACCTCGGCACCTTGCACGGGCTCCGCCTGCCGAAGGCTGTGTACTGATTCAGGAGCTCCGTTCAGCGGCTGAGGACCGTGCAGGCGCTGACGCCGGGTGCGCCGTAGACGTGGGTGAATCCCGTTTGCGGCTCGCCGGGCACCTGGCGGTCGCCTGCGTCGCCGCGTAGCTGAACGGCGACCTCGTACACCTGACGCAAGCCCGAGGCGCCCACCGGCTCGCCGTTCGCGAGACAGCCTCCGTCGGTGTTCACGGGCAGGCGGCCGTCGATCTGCGTTGCCCCGCTGTCGTACAGCGCGACCTGTTCACCGTGCTCGCACAACCCGCACTCTGCGAGATGGATCAGCTCGGCGCCCGACTCGGTGTCCTGCACCTGTGCAACGTCGACCTCGTCGGGGGCGACGCCCGCGGACTCGAACGCCTCGCGCGCGGCGTCGACACTCGGCGAGGGCATCAGCTCGAGTGGGAGCGACGGGCTGAAGACCTCGAACGTGTCGGCGCGCCGCGTGCGGAAGGCGACCGACCGCAGCCACACGGCACGCGCATCCGGGAGCCGCTCGAGGTACTCGCGTCGGCAGAGCACGAGCGCGACGGCACCCTCGCCCGGCGAGCACAGCATGTACTTGGTCAGCGGATGAGCGAGAACCGGCGAGCCGAGGATCTCCGCGGCGGAGAGCGGCGTCCGCCGCCACGCGTGCGGTGTTCGTGAGCCGTTGGCGTACGCCTTCTCGGCGACCTGCGCGAGCGTGCGCGTCGGGATCGCGTGGTCGTGCATGTAACGCTGCAACTTCGCGCCGAAGAACTGCGTCGTCACCATCAGCCCGTCTTCGCCGTACCAGGCGGGCAGCGACCAGTCGGCGGGGTCGTTCTGGAACGCGCCCCGCGGGTGCTTGTCGAAGCCGACGACGAGACCGACGTCGAACGCGCCCGACCGCAGGGCCGTGACCGCGGAGACGAGCGACGACCCTCCCGTGGCGCAGCCGTTCTTGACGTTCACGAAGGGGAGGCCTGTCGGCCCGAGCTCGGCGACCATCGTGTCCGCGTTGCCGCCGTCCTCGCTGCCGCCGTAGGCGAATTCGATGTCGGGCCAGGCCAAGCCGGCGTCGGCGAGCGCGGCGCGGACCGCGTGCGCGCCCATCGCGAGCGCGCTCACGCCGTCGTGCCGCCCGAACGGATGGATGCCGACGCCGACGATCGCGATCTCGGGTTGGGCGCTCATTCGGGAGCGAACGCGTAGGTCAAGCGGTCACCGCGGGTCACGGCGACGACCCGCATCGGCATTCCGATCCGCAACCGCTCCGGGTCGGCCTCGGTCAGCCTTCCTTCCACGCGGAGGTAGCCGGCGAACTCCACATAGCCCACGCCGTACGGCACGAACTCGCCGTCGTCGTCTGCGACGTAGGGCGGCTTCGGCTCGAACCCCTGCGTCGTCCACGTCCAGAGCGTGCCCTGCGCCGGCAGCAGCTCGCGCTCGACGTCGCCGCCGCAGGAGGGGCAGCGACCGCGGAGCGGGAAGACGTGCGTGCTGCACTCGACGCAGCGCCCCGCGACGAGGCGCGGCTCCCCGCCCTCGAGGGCGACCGGCGTCAGGTCAGCACTTCCCGCGACAGCTTGATCCCGGCGCGCTCGCGATCCCATGTGTCCGGCGTCACGCCTGCCTCGCGCAGATCGGTCTTCTTGAGCTTGTGCGACTCGGTGCGCGGCAGCTCCGGCAGGTACTCGACGAAGCGCGGCACCCAGTAGGCCGGCATGCGCCCGGCGAGGTAGTCGATGAGCTCGGCGGGATCGAGCGTCGCGCCCTCCTCGAGCACGACGGCGACCTTCACCTCCTCGTCGCCCGCGGCCTCGTCGAGATCAGGGTTCTTGACCGCGATCGCCGCCGCGTCCTTCACGAGCGGATGGCTGAGCACCTCGGTCTCGACCTCGAACGAGGAGATGTTCTCGCCACGCCGCCGGATCACGTCCTTGATCCGGTCGAGGAAGTAGAAGTTGCCCTGCTCGTCCTGCACGAACTGGTCGCCGGTGTGAAACCAGCCGTTGCGCCACGCGTCGGCCGTCGCCTCGGGCATGTTCTTGTAGCCGGAGTTGATCGTCCACGGCAACGTGTGCCGCGCCACGAGCTCGCCCGGCGTGCCCGGCGGCACAGGGACGTCGTTCTCGTCGACGAGCCGCAGCTCGTAGTGCACGGGGTCCGCGGCGCGGCCGCAGCTCTTCCCGTCCTCGGGGTCGAGGCCGGAGACGATCGGCACCGGCACCTCCGTCATCCCGTATGCCGTGTAGACCTGGACGCCGTAGCGGCGTGCGAACTCCTTGTGCTGTGAGAGCGGGCCCATGTACACGGTCCGCAGCGGATTGTCGGCGTCGTCGGCGCGCGGCGGTTGGTTGAGCATGAAGGTCACCATGCCGTGAATGGCGATCGTGACCGTCGCATCGAACCGGCGCACGTCGTCCCAGAACCGACTCGCGCTGAAGCCCTTGTTGAGCGCGACCGACCCGCCGGCGCGCAGCATCGAGTACGTGATCCCCGTCCCGGCCGTATGGAACATCGGGAGCGAGCTCAGGTAGCGGTCCTCCTCCGTGACGAACGGGAGGACGAAGCAGTTGGCGTAGTTCCAGAATGCGGCGTACGCGGCGCGCACGCCCTTCGAGGGGCCGGTCGTGCCGGACGTGTAGATGAGGCTCAGGTCGTCCCAGGGCTCGAGCGCGCGCGGCAACGCAGGCCGCTCGGTCCCGACACCGTCGAGCAGCTCGTCCATCGTCAGCGTGCGCCATGGGAGCTCGACGGGCGACGGCCCGCCGACCGTGACCACGGTCTCCAGGCTCGGGAGGTTCAGACCGAGGAGCCGTTCCACGAGCTGGTGGTGCGCCACGAGCACCTTCGCCTCGGCCAGGTTCAGCGTGTGCTCGAGGAACGAGCCGCGCGCGGCGAGGTTGAGCGGCGCGTAGACGGCGCCGGCGGCATTCGCGCCGAACCACGTACGAAGGACGTCGGGGCCGGTGGGCATCCACGACGAGATGTAGTCGCCCATCGCGACGCCGAGGCGCTGGAGGCCGTTGCCGGCGCGCCAGGCCTCCCGCGCCGCGTCGGCGCGCGTCCACTGCTCGTCCTCGAAGAGGACGAACGGCTTGTCGGGGTCGGCGGCCGCGCGGGCGGCGAGGAGATCCGGGACGACAGACTCCTCCCGCGTCGGGAACCGAAGGTCTGAACCGGGCTTGGTACTGGAGTGTGTCACGTCGATCCGCCTCGCGTTTGCTTACTGAACTGAATTCGCTTAAGCTAACAGCATGGATGGCTGCCGTCAATTCCCACGGCGGACGTGAGCGGGGTCGCCCAGCTCCAGCTGCCGGTGCCGTACCTCGGCTCCGTGAACGTGTGGCTCCTCGAGGGCGATCCACTGACGCTCGTCGACACCGGCCCTGCCAACGCCGAGGCGTTTGCGACGCTCGAGCAGGAGTTGGCGAGCCACGGCTCCGCGCTCGAGCAAATCGAGCTCGTCCTGGTCACGCATCACCACCTCGACCACTCCGGCCTCGCAACCGCGATCAAGGAGCGCTCCGGAGCGGAGATCGCGGCCCACTCGGGCACCGCACGCTGGGGCGCCGGCTACCACGAGCGGGCGGCCGCCGAGCGGCGGTTCACCGAACGGCTCATGGCGAAGCACGGCGTGCCCGAGTCGTTGATCGCCGCCAGCGCGCCCTTCTTCGAGCACATCGTGCGCGAGAGCCGCGGCTACGAGACCGATCGAGTGTTGCGCGACGGCGACACGATCCGTGCGGGTGGCAGGACGCTGCGTGCCGTCTTCCGGCCCGGGCACAGCACGACCGACACGCTGTTCGTCGACGACGACGACGAGACCGTGTTCGTCGGCGACCACCTGCTCGCGGACATCAGCTCCGGCGCGGAGATCATGCCGACCGAGCTGCCGGGCGACGAGCGTCGCCGCGCGTTGCTCGAGTACCTCGGCAACCTGCGCAAGACGGAGGCGATGCAGATCTCGCGCTGCTATCCCGGTCACGGCCCTGTGATCGACGACCATCGCGCGTTGATCGCCGGACGCATCGCGTTCCACTCCGAGAGGCTCGACCTGATCGCCGGCCACGTTCGCGGCGGCTGCAGCACGGCGTTCGAGGTGGCGCGGAAGCTCTGGTCGGACGAGGTGGCTGAGACTCAGCCCGTGCTGGTGATCTGGGAGGTGCTCGGACATCTCGACATCCTCGTCAACCGGGGCACCGTCCGCGAGCACGTCGACGACCGCGGACATCACCAATTTCGAGCGAAGGAGGCGGTTGGTCTTGCAGCAGGAACGAGCTGAGCCCCTCGCACGACCGTTCGATCGCTTCAGCCTCGCCGGCCGCGTCGCCCTCGTCACGGGCGGCACGCGCGGACTCGGGCGCGCAATCGTCCGCACGCTCGCGCAGGCCGGGGCGGACGTCGTGGTCGCGAGTCGGAAGCAGGAGGCATGCGACGACGCCGCCGACGAGGTGCGGCGCGCCGGCCGCCGCGCGCTCGCGTACGTCTGCCACATGGGACATTGGGACGAGATCGACGGCCTCGTCGACGCGGCCTACGACGAGTTCGGCCAGATCGACGTGCTCGTCAACAACGCGGGCCTCGCCCCGACCTACCCCGACCCGCAGGGCGTCACCGAGGAGCTCTGGGACAAGACGCTCGGCGTCAACCTCAAGGGGCCGTTTCGGCTGACCTCCCTCGTCGGCCCGCGCATGGCCGAGGCAGGCGGAGGCTCGATCGTCAACATCAGCTCGATCGGCGGCGTCCGTCCGACGCACGACATCCTCCCGTACGCGGCCGCGAAGGCCGGTCTGAACGCGCTCACGATCGGGTTCGCAGACGCATTCGGCCCGACGGTGCGCGTGAACGCGATCATGCCCGGGCCGTTCCGCACCGACATCTCGAAGCACTGGAACCAGGAGGCGTTCGCGGAACGCGCGAAGACGTTCCCGCTCCGGCGCGCCGGTGAGCCCGACGAGCTCACGGCCGCGGTGCTCTACTTCGCGAGCGCCGCGTCGAGCTTCACGACCGGCGCGGTGCTCGCCGTGGACGGCGGCGCGCAATGGTGCATGGCGGGCGGCGGCGACCAAGGACGCGGCTACACGGGCATCTACGACGGAAAACGGGACTGGTCCTGAGCCGCGACCGCACGTTCGTCGCCGTGCTGCTTCTGCTGGGAGCCTCGCAGGGCGCCTCGTATCTCTTCATCCGGGTTGCTGTCCGCGAGCTCTCGCCGCCGGCGTTGATGGAGATCCGGCTGCTGTTCGCTGCGCCCATCCTCGTCGCCTATTGCGTTGCTCGCGGCCGCGGCCGTGAGCTGCTCGCGACCTGGCGCGACGGCCTCGTCGTCGGCATCCTCGGGGCGGCGATCCCCTTCACGCTGATCGGGTGGGGCGAACGCCACGTGGACTCCGGAATCACCGGCGTCGCCAACGCGACGGTCCCCATCTTCGTCGCGGTGATTGCGATGAAGATGCTGCCGGGCGAGCGCGTGACCGGCGTGCGGCTCGCCGGCGTCCTGCTCGGGCTGAGCGGCGTCGCCCTCCTTGCCGGGCTGCATCCGCAAGGCGGCCCCTGGGGGGTCGCGGGGACACTCGCTGTCGTCGCGGCCGCTCCGTCCTATGCGCTCGCAACCCTCTATGCGCAGCGACGGACAAGCGTGAGCAGCCTTGCGCTCGCCGCCGGCAGCCTCGTCTGGGCGGCAGTCGCGCTTCTGCCGTTCGCGCTCGTGACGCTCCCGCCGCACGTTCCGAGTGCGAAGACGCTCGCGGCGGTCGCGGTGCTCGGCGTCGGCTGCACCGCCGCGACGCACGCCCTGTACTACGCGATGGTGTCGTGGCACGGCGCGTCGCGCTCGGTGCTGCTGACCTACGTCACGCCGGTCTTCGCGCTCCTCCTCGGCGCCTGGTTCCTGGGCGAGCAGACGACGTTGCCGAAGCTCGCCGGCCTTGGACTGATCGTCGCCGGCGTCGCGCTCGGCGCGGGCGTCGGCATGACCTCGCGCACCGCGCGACCTGCCCAAGGCGCTTGACGCACAACTGGTCGCTGCTCGCCGTCACGTGGGTCCGCTGGCCCGGCGGTGACGAGGACGTTGCCGAACCGACGCCGGCGTGGCCGCTCGAAGCGGTGCTCGACGCGGCTGTGGACGCCGGTTTCGAGCTCGTCGGGCTCGACCACTACACGATCGGCGGCTACGTTCGCGCCGGTGGAACCGTCGAGGAGGTCGCCGTCCTGCTCCGGGCACGTGGTCTGCGCTGCACCGACGTCGGCGTGCTGCCGATCGGGCTCGGTGACGCAACCGCGGCGGCAGGGGAGCTCGCGCGCACCGCAACGATCACGGGTGCGCCGCTGTGCATCGCTGCACTCTCCGCGGACGTCGCGCGCGACGACGCGATCCGCGAGCTGCGTGCGGCCGCCGACGTGCTCGACGGCGCAGGCGTGAGAATCGCGTTCGAGTTCACGGCGTACGGGCACCCCTGCTCCCTGGCCGACGCGATCGAGGTGTGCGACGCCGTGGGCTGGGAGCGCTGCGGATTGCTCGTCGACAGCTGGCACGTCTTCCGCGGAGGCGAGCCGCTGACAGCCGTGCGGTCGCTCGGCGCCGAACAGATCGCACTCGTCCACGTGAACGACGCCGCGCCGCCAGACGGTCTCGACCCCGTCTTCGAGGGCCGGTTCCGTCGAGCTCTGCCGGGCGCCGGGACATTCCCCCTCAGCGCGTTCGCCGAGGCACTCGCCGCGACCGGCTACCTCGGCACGATCAGCGTCGAGGTGCTCTCGAGCGATCTGCGGCGGCTGCCGCCCCACATCGGTGCGCGGCAGCTGCTGCAGTCGCTCCGGAAGAGCTTCGTCTAGAGGCCTCTAGCTCAGGTCCCTGTCCAGACTGGGTCGCGCTTCTCGAGGAAGGCCGCCACGCCCTCGGCGGCGTCGTGTGAGTTGAGGGTGACGCCGACCGCGAGCCGCTCGAGCACCATCAACGTGTCCGTGTCGGCATCGAGGCTTCTGTTCAGACACATCTTCGTGATGCCCATCTGGAACGGGCTCTTGTCCGCGAGGTGCGCGACGAAACGGTCGACACACTCGTCGAGCTCCGCGGCCGGCGCGCAGTCGTTCACGAGCCCCCACTCGTACGCCTGACGCCCCGTGATCAGCTTCCCGGTCAGCATCAGCTCCTTCGCGCGGCGCTCGCCGAGGATCCGCGGCAGCCGGTAGATCGGCCCTGCACCACCGAACAGCGCGCGCCGCATGTGAAAGTCGCCGATCTTCGCGTCCTCGGCCGCGATCGAGAAGTCGCAGTTGATCATGATCTCGAAGCCACCGGCGGTCGTGTAGCCCTCGTGCACGCTCACGGACGGCTTCGACGAGCGCAAGAAGGCATCGCAGATCCGCGCCGACCGCTGGGCCAC
>Ga0075434_100007129_pt1 | contig 10329 bp, 8 predicted proteins | sample RhiMethybrSRZTD3_FD_75298 | JGI IMG/M metagenome (GOLD analysis project Ga0075434, IMG submission 75298) | Populus rhizosphere microbial communities from Tennessee, USA - Rhizosphere MetaG P. TD hybrid SRZTD3 | ecosystem: Host-associated > Plants > Roots > Rhizosphere > Soil | place: USA...
GCCCCGGTCGTTGCAGCGTGCCGCGATGGTAGACCGAGTAGATGCAAAAACAGCGCCGGTAACCGATGAGGCGCGCGTGCTGCGCTTCCTCGTAAGCAAATCCTGGTCGCCACATCAGCGACCCGTAGCCGAATACCCACAGATCGTGCCCGCCACTAGCCATCCTCAGGGCTGCTTGCCGGACGCACCGTGATGCCGTCCGAAATCAGCGGCTGCCGTATCCTGACCGGCCTCGATGATACCGCGACGGACCAAGCGTGATTCGTTGAAAAGCTTGTGCAGTGTGTCGCCGTCACCAAAGCGGATGGCTCGCTGCAAGGCGGTCAGGTCCTCGCTAAAGCGCCCCAACATCTCCAACACCGCCTCCTTGTTGTTGAGGAAGACGTCGCGCCACATGACGGGGTCGGAGGCAGCGATGCGCGTGAAATCGCGAAACCCACCAGCAGAAAACTTGATCACCTCGGTGTCGGTGACTTGCTCAAGGTGGCGTGCGGTGTTGACGATGTTATAGGCGATTAAGTGCGGCACATGACTGGTGATGGCCAGAACCAGATCGTGGTGCTGGGCATCCATGACCTCGACATGGGATCCGCAGGCCTGCCAGAACGCGGCAAGCTTGCCCACCGCCGCCTCGTCTGCGCCAGGCGGCGGCGTCAACACGCACCAGCGGCCTTCGAACAGTTCAGCGAACCCCGCCTCCGGCCCCGAATGTTCCGTTCCGGCGATCGGATGGCCCGGAATGAAGTGGACGCCCCTCGGCACGGATGGTCCCACATCGCGAACCACGGCGCCCTTGACCGAGCCCACATCGGTGAGAATGGCTCCCGCTTTCATCACGGGTGCCATGTTGCGGGCAAGCGAGCCACATGCTCCGACGGGCACGCACAGGACGATGAGATCGGCGTCGCGGGCAGCCTCGGCGGCGCTGGCGTAGACTGAGCTCACGAGCCCCAGCCGCAGCGCCGTATCGCGCGTCTTCGCGCTCTGCGCGTGGCCGACGATGCTGCCCACCAGGCCCTTGTGCCGCATGGCGCGGCTCAGGGAGGAGCCGATCAGCCCCAACCCGATCAGGGCAACGCGCTCAAACATCGGCGCCGTCATGATCGCCCCAGGAAGGCGCCCAAAGCCGCCACCACCTTGCGATTGTCATCCTCGGTGCCGATCGTCATGCGCAGGCAGCCCGGCAGGCCATAGGCACCGACACGGCGCATGATGATGCCGCGCGCCTTTAGAAACTCGTCGGCCGCGCCCGCATCCTTGGCGCTCGCGTTCGGGAAATGGATCAGCACGAAGTTGCCGACACTTGGCGTCACCTCAAGACCCAACTTCTCGATCTCGGTCGTCACCCAGGGCAGCCACTTTTCATTGTGCGCGACGGCCGCCTCAACGTGGGCCCGATCCTCCAGCGCCGCCACGCCGGCTGCGATCGCCGGGGCCGTAACGTTGAATGGACCGCGTACGCGATTGAGCACGTCTGCAACATCAGCCGGACAATAGGCCCAGCCCAACCGCAGCGCGGCCAGCCCGTAAATCTTTGAGAAGGTGCGCGTCATCACGGTGTTGTCCGTGGTCGCGACCAGCTCAAGCCCCGCTTCGTAGTCGTTGCGGCGCACGTATTCGCAATAGGCTGCGTCCAACACAAGCAGTGTCTGACCGGGCAGGCCCGCGCGCAGGCGACGTACATCTCCGTGCGAGAGATAGGTGCCGGTGGGATTATTGGGATTGGCCAGGAACACGATCTTGGTCCTGGGTGTCACGCGCGCCAAAATCGCATCCACGTTGGCACGATAGCCCGTCTCCGGCACGGAAATTGGCTCCCCGCCGTTCGACAAGGTGGCGATCCTGTACATGAGAAAGCCATGCTCGCTCATGATCGCCTCATCGCCGGGCCCGATGTAGGCATGGGCAATGAGGTTGATGAGCTCGTCGGAGCCACAGCCACACACGATGCGTTCCGGATCGAGCCCATATCTTTTGGCGATCGCATTGCGCAAGGCCGCGGCGGCTCCATCTGGATAGCGGTGCAATTCGCTGGCGAGGGATTTGTAGGCCGCCAGCGCCATGGGGCTCGGGCCCAGCGGCGTCTCGTTGGAGGAAAGCTTGATCGGCGTTATGCCGCCGGGGACACTGCTTTCGCCCGGTACATAAGGGTTGATCTTGAGGATCCCGGGCTGCGGCGCTGGGCCAGTCTTTGCCATGACAGTGTCTCGTCTCTACGATGCCCTAGACAGCGCTGCGGACAAACGGGCGACAAAATAGGCGCTGGCTTTGACCTTGGCCAGTGACCTTGGCCAGTGACCTTGGGCCAGTGACCTTGGGCCAGTGACCTTGGGCCAGTGACCTGATCTTGGACCTGATCTTGGGCCAGATCTTGGGCCAGTGATCTGATTTTGGGCCAGTGGCCTGGGCCAGTCGCACAAGCCATCCCACCCTAGCCCGACCTTTGGGCCGTCCCTCATAGCCCTCAAATGCTCAAGCCACAATGGCGTGAAGCGACCTCAGACCCATTCTCTGCTATAAGCCGCTCGCAACGAAACCCAGCAAAGCGGCGACTGCGGCGCATGGCCTTAACCCCCGAGGAAATCGAGCGCTACAAGCGACATCTGGTGCTGCGCGAGGTCGGCGGCCAGGGTCAGCAGAAGATCAAGGCGGCGAAGGTGCTGGTGGTGGGCGCCGGGGGGCTCGGCTCGCCGGTCTTGATGTATCTGGCCGCGGCTGGGGTGGGCACCATCGGCATCGTCGATGACGACCGCGTCTCACTCGACAACCTGCAGCGCCAGATCGTGCATGATACCCCCCATGTTGGCACGGCCAAGGTCGAGAGCGCCAAGGCGACGCTTGCGCGATTGAACCCACACGTCAAGGTCGAGACGCACGATGCGCGCATCGACGCCGGCAACGCGCTAGGCATGATTGGCGGCTACGACATCGTCGCCGATGGCTCGGACAATTTCGCCACCCGCTACCTGGTGAGCGACGCCTGCTACCTTGCCAAACGCACGCTGGTGTTTGCGGCGGTCGGTCCCTTCGACGGTTATGTGACCACCTTCAAGCCGCACGCAACCGGCCCAGACGGTCAGCCTTACCCAAGCTATCGCTGCCTGTTCCCGGAACCGCCCCCGCCAGGGACGGTCGCCAACTGCGCCGAGGTGGGTGTGTTGGGCGCAGCCGTCGGGGTCATCGGCACGCTGCAGGCAACCGAAGTCTTGAAGGAGATCTTGGGCGTGGGCGAGGGACTGGCGGGACGGCTGATGCTCTACGACGCCCGCAGCGCGCGCTTCAACGAAATCAAGATTGCGTGGGACCCGGCCAACCCGCTGTCGGGCCGAGCGCCGACCATCCAAGACCTGAGCATCCATGCGAGCACCCCACAAGCGGCCGAGTGCGTCGCCTGAGGGTCCCGGAGCGCAATTGCAGTCGCGAACCGTCGGGAGAGCCATGGCCATTCGCGGCATCTTGTTCGACAAGGACGGGACCATCATCGACTATTGGCGCACCTGGGTGCCGATCAACCGTGCCGCCGCGCTCTATGCGGCAGGCGGTGACAAGGCAGTCGCCGACGCCCTCTTGAGGCTCGGCGGGCACGATCCTGCTACCGACGGCATCCTGGCGGGCTCGCCGTTGGCTGCCGGGGATGCTCTCGCCATCGCCGAAGCCTTCGCGAGCCACCCCGGGATCGGCCCCGCCGATCGTCTTGTTGCCGGCATCGACCGCATCTTCTGCACCGGCGGGGCGCAACACTCCGCGCTCATCAGCGGCGCCGGCGACACCCTGGCGGAGCTCCAGCGCCGGGGCTTCCGCCTTGGGCTTGCCACCAACGATTCCCACGCGGGGCTCGAAGCGTCGTTGGCCTCGCACGGCATCCTCGGTCTCTTCGACTTTACCGCGGGATGCGATGCAGGGTTCGGCTCCAAACCAGACCCCCGCATGGTGCAGGGCTTCTGCGCCACGGTGGGCCTCGGCCGCGATGAGATCGCCATGGTCGGCGACGCCCCCCACGACCTCGTCATGGGCCGGGCGGCGGGCGTGGCCATGAACGTGGGCGTCCTGTCTGGCACCAGCCGGCGTCAGGACCTCGAGGCATTGGCCGATCTCGTTGTCGATAGCATCAATGACCTACCGAGGCGTCCGGAGTTCCGCCTCGCCGGCCGCCGATAGGTGCGCAAACCGGAAGCGGCGCGCCGGCGCCAGCGCGAGCCGATCTTCAGCGATTGCGATTGGCGGAGGTAGTTATGGCAATGAGGGTCGACTGGCGGAATTCCCCGTCGATCGGTCCTGTGTAAACGCCGGCTTCACGCAGCCTCGTCTGCAGGGCGCGGCGGAATTCCTTGCTCCAGGCATGCGAGCTCTGCGTCATCTGCTTCAGCGAAAACTCGTTGCGACGAGCGAGCGCCTTCATCATCTGATCGGCGGCCTCCTCGGGGTCCTTGCGTACGCCGCGCCCTCCCTGCAGCATCCAGGCCAGGTTGTTCATCGCCGTGGAGTTGCCCAAATCGGCGGCCTTCCGCAAGAGCGCCGCCGCGGCGCTTTCGCTCTTCTCCACGCCCTTGCCCTGGATATGGAGCAGCGCAAGATCGGCCATCGCGATCGAGTTGCCGAGATCCGCTGCGCGTTTGTACCACATGACCGCTTTGCCAATGTCGGCCTCGACGCCCTTGCCTTGGCTGTAAAGCCAGCCAAGCCCTGCCATTCCACCTGCATTACCGTGATCGGCGGCCCGTCTGAACCACATCGCGGCCTTGTCGGGGTCGGCCGCAACGCCGCTGCCGTGGGCGTACATGCGACCGATCTCCACCATCGACGGTAGGTGCCCCAATTCGGCAGCCTTCGTGAACAGGCGTGCCGCCTCGAGCGGGTCCTTCGCCGCGATCTTGCCCTCGAGCACGATGTGGCCCAGCCGGCTCAGCGCTTCGATCTGATCCTGTCCCGCAGCCGTTCTGAGCAGGCGCAGGGCCTCGGACTGGTCCTTGCCGACGCCCCGGCCATCCAAGAGCGCGATCCCAAGCGCTGCCGTCGCGTCCCGGTTGCCGCTATCGGCACCCTTTCGGAACCAGCGGGCCGCCTCCGCATCGTCGCGCGTGGTGCCGATGCCGCCGGCGTACATGCGTCCCACCCGGTACATCGCCGCCCCATCACCTGCGTCGGCCAGCCGGCGCAGGAGCTGCAGATAATTGCCCTCATCGCTGGCAGCGCGCCATATCTCCACCAGGGCCAGTCTGCCGGGTGCGAGCGCGGACAATCGCTGGCGCAGATCGCCGCTATCGGCGATCGACCTGCCGTCGATGCCAAGGATGACATCGCCTGCCCGGAGGCCCGCCTGATCAGCGGGACCACCGGGCGTCTTGTTGAAAATCAGCGCGCCGCTGGTGTGAGTGAGGCCCAACGCCTGCGCCACTGCCGGCTCCACAGCCTCCGCATTGACGCCCAGCCACGCCTTCTCCGCGTCGGCTGGCGGGTGCCCCACTTTCACGCTGACCTTGACCAGTTGGCCACGCGGCTCGGCGGGCTCGTTCGGACCCGGTCGGGCGGCCGCAGGCGGCGTCTCCTGCTGCGAGGCAATCCGCCGACGCTCCTCCTCTTTGCGCCTCTCCTCTTGGCGCCTCTCCTCATCCGCCCTTGCCCGCGCGGCGGCCTCAGCGATGCGCTGCTCCTCAAGGCGCCTGCGCTCTGCCTCAAGCTCGGCCTGGCGTCGGGCCGCTTCCAACTTTTCCCTTAGTTGGCGCTCGGCCTCGGTGCCCTGCTGGCCCTGATAAACGCTATCGTGGGCCTTCGTTTGCCCTTGGTCGCCCTCTGGATGCCAGCGCGTGAATTGGAATCCGCCGTAGGCCCCGCCCACGACCATCAGGAAGGCCGCGCCGAGGAGTGGCCAGTTTCGCGGCCCGCTCCGCACTCGGCCTTGCGCCTGCGTGCGGCGGTCGCGGACAACAGCAGAGCTTGCACGTCTGCCCCCCACCGCTGCACCGAGCTGGCCCTGCGGTTCAGGTTCGAAGAGGATCGAACGCAATTGGGCAACCGATTGTGGGCGGTCCGCGTGCTTGATCTTGAGACACGCGTCGATGCCCCGCAGGAATTGCGGCCGATAGCCCGCCTTCGCGGCCAGCGCGGCGGGGGCCATGCGGTCCTCGTCTACGCGCAGCGTCGCCTCTTCAGGAGCCTGTCCGGTGACCGCGCGATAGAACGTGCCACCCAAGGCGTAAAGATCGGACCAGGGACCCTGCAGCCGATTGTTGGAGGAATACTGCTCGTGCGGCGAATAGCCGGCCTTGACGATGCCGGTGAGCGACCGGCTCATCTCCGCTACCGCCCGGCGCGCCGCCCCAAAGTCGAGCAGCACGGGCGTGCCGTCACCCCGCACGATGATATTATCGGGCGCGATGTCGCGATGCAGGAAATTGGCCGCGTGCATCATTTCCAAAGCCCCGAGCAGCGGGACGACGATGGCGTCGAGCTCCGGTTGGGTGGGCGGCCGACCCAGCCCGTTGAGCCAGGCCTCCAAGCTCTGACCCCGCTCGAAGCTCATCACCATGTAGGCGGTGGAGTTGGCCTCAAAGACGCGGCTTACACGCACGATGCTGGAGTGCTCGAAGCGTGCCAGGGTGCGCGCTTCCTTGAGGAAGTTTGATCGGCCCCATTCGAACGTTTTCCTGTGGCGCTCGGATTTGGCGCGCACGCTCATGCCTGCGTCGCGGTCGCCAAACTCGTCGGGGTAGTATTCCTTGATGGCAACCGAGGTACAGAGATTGATGTCCTCCGCCTCGTAGGTGATGCCAAAACCTCCAGTCCCGACGACGCGCACGATGCGGTAGGCGCCATCAAGACGCGTCTCTGCCGGCAAAGCGAAGCGGGTGTCCAAGACATCCCTCGGGGATCTTCAAGAGCCCTCATTTGCGGGGCCCACCAGCACCGTCCATCATGGTCAAGGCCACCCCTCAGAGCAACTGACGGGGGCAATGAGCCCCTATAGCCCATGCCGGGACGGTCGCGCTGTTCCCTGGGTTAAAGCGCGCGCAAATTGGGTGGCCGTGGGGCAAGGCACTTGGGCCGCCACGGCCCCGGCACCTGCGGGCGCACGGCGGGCGGCTGGTTGCGCGCCAGTTCCGGGGGGTGCACCAGGCTCCCACAGGGGAAAGACTGCGCGCCGGCGGCAAGCCCGCTCAGCCCGGCACCTGCGCCTTCTTGGCCGCAGGCGGCCTGGAGATAGGCGGCGGGATCGCCGCGGGCGATTGGGGAGCGCCAGCGCCGTCACCCCAACACACAAGCGCGCTGGCTTGGCAAGTGTGCTCGTCAAAGACGATGAAGTTGAGAAAAAGGTCGCACTTCACGTCCTTCTTGCCGACTGTGTATTTCGCGATGCCCTGCCCCTTGGTCCAATCAGCAATGTACTTGTCGAGCAGCTTCTTGGCGTCGTTGGTGGGCCCTTCCTTGCCGTAGTCGTTCACGGAGTAGGCGAGCCGCTGGCACTTGGCGGAGGCCGGGATCGTCACGGCGCAGGCCATAACAGCGCAGGCACTGGCGGCGAGCGCGCGTGCGGTCCTAGAGATCATGGAACCCCTCCCTCGATGACCCCACCCCCCAACACACCCCATCCTATAGCCGCAAGGGATGGCCTATGCCTAGTGCTTGATAGATACTGGCAAGGCTTGCGAGCATGTTGCCACCAGCAAAAATGCACCCATCGAGCCCGGCGGCTTTGAACACGGCCTCAAGGCCCACCGGCCGCCCGGCGAGCAACACTTGGCGCGCTCCCGCCGCTTTGAGCGCGCCAATGGCGGCCTCTGCAAGCTCGGCGTAGACCGCATCGGAGGAACAGAGGCAGGCAACGCGCGCTCCGCTGACGCTGAAGGCGCTTGCCACATCGGCCGAACTGCGCAGACCATCGCCGGCGATAGCCTCGATCCCACCGGCCGCAAGAAAGTTGCGGGTCCAGGTGGCACGCTCCGAATAGACCGCAAGGTCGCCCAGGCAGGCCAAGAACACCTGCGGCCGTTTGCCGGTTGCGGCCAACTGGGCATCCGCGACGTCGCGCATCGCCTCGAACGGCTCGGCCAGCCGCTGCGCCAGCAGCGGTGTCACCGATGTCCCGCCCTTGACGATGGGCGGGGCGGGTGGATGCGGGACGACCTCAACCCCATCCTCGGCCAGGCGCGGGAACGCCGACACCGCGGTGAGCTCCTGCCGGCGCGTGGCGATGCGCTCCGCGCGCGCGGCCGCAACCCGTGCGACCTCGCCCTGGATGTAGCCGCTCTCCAGGGCCGCACCCATGCCTCCTCTGGCCTCGATGGCCTGGAACTGCTCCCAGCTATGCCGCGCCAGGTCTTCCGTCATCTTTTCGATGAAGAAGGCGCCGTGGGCCGCGTCCGAGACGCGGCCGAGCGAACTCTCCGCCTGCAGCACCAGCTGCGTGTTGCGCGCGACGCGGCGGGCGAAGGCATCGGGTCGGCCCAGGACCCAGGTGTAGGGCAATACGGTAACGGCATCCGCCCCCCCGAGTGCCGCACCCGCGCAAGCGATCGCGCTGCGCAGCATGTTCACCCATGGATCGCGCTTGGCCATCATGCGCTCGGAGGTGGTTGCCCACACATTGAGGCGATCGGCCGCGTGACTCGCGCCGCAAGCCTCCGCGACGCGGGCGGTGAGCTTGCGGGCGGCCCGCAGCTTGGCAATGGTCAAAAAGAGGTCTGCGTCAGCCGCCAGGCCCACGCCGACCTTTGCGAAGGCCGTGCGCGGTCGCACCCCGGCGCTCTCGCAGGCGCGCAGATAGGCCACCAGGGTCGCCAACATGGCCGCCAGCTCTTGGGCCTCGCCAGCCCCGGCTTCGTGATAGGGGCGGCCGTCGGCCAGCAACGCCGTCACATTGGTCATCGTGCGGCAGTCGCTGACGAACTTGGCCGCGATCTGGCACGCGCGCGCGTGGGGATAATAGAGCGTGCCCGTGCGGGCCAACACGCCGAGCGGGTCGTGGTTGAAGGCGCCGCGGCGCCGGTTTTCGCCGACCCCGCGCTGGCGCCAGATCTCGATCAGGCTTCCGGCCGCATCCATCGTGTTCTCGCGCGCATCAAGCGCGATGGCACACCCCTCGAGGAAGACGCCATCGAGGGCCACTGCGAGCGCCTCGGCCGCGTAGGAGAGCCCAGCTTGGCCAGGCGCCACGATCTGCAAGGCGAGTGAGGTCACGCCGCCCGCAAGGTCGTCGAGAAGGGCGCTGTTGGCGGCCTTCGCATCCGGCTCGGCGCAGCGTTGGCGGATATCCCAGCCGCCAGGAAAATACGCCGCGCGGCCGGCCAAGAGCCCGGCGACGGCGTCCTTGCGCGTATAGAGCGGTTCGACCCTGAGCCCCTCGGCGGTGTGCGCAACGAGGCGTTGCTCGAAACCACTGCCCCGCAACACCTTGTCGACGAGCGCCAGCCACGCCTCGCGCGTCGCGGGCGCAAATTCAGGAATGAGGGCGATGTCGGCGTCGGACATTGTCTGTGCCGGCACTGTGAGCCTCGCGGGGGGGCCCGGCCGCTCCCTTTGCTCGCTATTGGTAGACTAGCCGGTGGCGAATGGCGATGCCCCGTTTGCACGCCTTGGCAGGTGATTGCTCCCCGCGGATAAATCCGGCGGCTGCAGGCGGCTGGCGTCGCTCTGCTGCCTGCTTCATCGGCCGCAGCGACCGCGTGGGTCGGCTTACGCAGGCCTCTCGACAGCGTGATCGAGTTGAGCTTGCCCACCGGCTCGCGGTGCATGACGGCAGCGATACGGCCGGGGAGCTTCGGGATCGTGATTAGTCAGCGCCGACCTTGATCTCGCCGGTGCAGTGATAGCTGGCTTTTGACCCGTGCTTGCGCTTGAAGCGCGGAAAGCGCGCACGCCCCTCGAAGAAGTTGGTGAAGGCTCGGTCGAGATTGAGGCACGCCTGCTGCAGCGAGTGCCCGTCGAAGCCAGCAAGACGCGATAGCGGTGGCTCTTGATCGCGAGCGCCTTGTTCCACACGAATCGCACGGCGCCAAACCGCCGATTTGCGGAACTCGGCCTGCTCGGGCGTCGGATACACGCGGACTTTGGTGGCACGGAGCATCGGCGACGTTCCTGCTCTTTCAGGTCAGCATCAAGAATGGCGCGAGCGCGAGCCAACGATGCTTCGGGTTCCGGTGTTGTGATGCGCATCCGGTAGCCGCAGAACCCACCGACATCGGCGCGCCCGCAAGGTTGCCATTCCACTTGCGCGCCATACGGAACGCGAGACCGCCAAGCCTTGGGCGCTGGCTCCCATCCGTCGCATTTTCCGCAGCCGTATAACGTTCAAGAGCCGTCGATCTTGGACGGGCGGATCAGCTGGTGCTTGCC
>Ga0075434_100007130_pt1 | contig 10329 bp, 5 predicted proteins | sample RhiMethybrSRZTD3_FD_75298 | JGI IMG/M metagenome (GOLD analysis project Ga0075434, IMG submission 75298) | Populus rhizosphere microbial communities from Tennessee, USA - Rhizosphere MetaG P. TD hybrid SRZTD3 | ecosystem: Host-associated > Plants > Roots > Rhizosphere > Soil | place: USA...
ACGTGGTTCTTCGATCAGGTGTACCGCAGCTCGAACGTGTTCGACTACGGCGTCGCGTCCTTCACCAGCGAGGCGGCGGCCCCGCGTGGATACGTCGGGGAGGGCAACGACCGCCGCTTTACCGAGCCGGGAAAGACCGGATCGTTCCATACGACGGTCGTCGCACGCCGCTACGGCGAGGGAATCTTTCCGGTTGACATCCGCGTCGTGTTCGAAAACAACGAGGAAACGCGCTGGAGATGGGATGGGCAGGAACGCTGGAAGGCGTTTCAGATCGACAAGCCGGTGCGCGCCGCGTTCGCGCAGGTCGATCCCGATCGGGTCCTGCTGCTCGATGTGAACTATACGAACAACTCCGCAGCGCTCGAGCCACAGTCGCCCGCGGCCGCTCGCAAATGGTCGCTCGTGTGGCTCGTCTGGCTTCAGGATCATCTGCTGACCTACGGGTTTTTCGTTTGATGGGCTCCTTCGCCGCCTTCCGCGAGGGGATCCGCCGTGTCAATGGCGCCCCCCTCGTCGTCATTGGCATGTTCGCGGTGACGCTTGCCGTTGCGCTGCCGCTGTCCTACATCCTGAGGAGCGAAATCGAGGCGCATCTCGGATCGAGCCTGAACGCCGAAAGCGCGGCAACGGGGACGAACTATGACTGGTGGCAGGAGTTCTCCGGCCAGGCGTCGGGGCTCGCGAGTACTTTCATTCCGTCGATCACGGGTTTCGGGGCAGTGCTGGAGAATCTCAGCAATCTTCTCGATAACGTGAAAGAGACGCGGGCCATCGTCGCCGTGACGTTCTTCTGGCTGCTGCTGTGGTCATTTCTTTCGGGCGGCGTCATCGATCGATTCGCTCGCGCCCGTCGGACGCGCTCGCACGGATTCTTCGGTGCGTGCGGTATGCACGTGTGGCGTCTGCTGAGACTCGGCCTGGCGGCGCTCGCGGTCTACGCGTTCCTGTTCGGCTACGTGCACTTCTGGATCTTTACGGTCGGTTACCCGGGATGGACGCAGGACCTGACGATCGAGCGATCCGCGTTTGCAGTGCGACTCGCCTGCTACCTCGGATTCGGCGCGCTGCTCGTGCTGTGCAGCCTCGTGTTCGACTACGCTCGCGTCCGGATCGTGGTAGAGGATCGGCGCAGCGCGCTGGGAGGCCTCGTCGCGGGCGCGCGGTTCGCGTGGCGCCACCGCGGGGGCGCGCTTGGTCTTTACGCGGTGAATGCCGTAGCATTTCTGGGGCTCGCCGCGGCCTACGCGGCGATCGCTCCGGGCGCCCCCCGATCGGGCTGGTCGACGTGGCCTGTCCTGGCGCTGGGCGAGGCGTATATCCTGCTGCGTCATTATCTGAAGCTGGCTTTCTACGCGTCGGAGACGGCCTTTTTCCAGGGCGCGCTCGCGCACGCTGCGTACACCGCGGCGCCACCGATCGTGTGGCCGGATTCACCCGCGGCAGAAAGCATCGGAAACGTAGACCCATCAAGGATGGTCTGATTGCAACGTGTCGATGATTAATTCTCTCGTCTTCAAGAACGCGCGCATTCTGATCGTCGACGACGAGCCCGCGAACGTGGATCTACTGCGGCGTGTGCTCGAGCGCGCCGGCTTCGCGCGAATCGAGAGCACGAACGATTCGCGAGAGGCGCTGGAGCTGTATGTGAGGTTCCGCCCCGACCTGATCCTGCTGGATCTCCACATGCCGCACCGGGACGGCCTCGAGATCATGGACGAGTTGAACCAGATCGCCGAGGCGAGCTACCTGCCGATTCTGATGCTCACCGGCGACGATACGCAGGAAGCGAAGCGCGAGGCGCTGTCTCGCGGCGCGAAGGATTTCCTCAACAAGCCGTTCTCGAAGGACGAGGTCCTGCTGCGCATCGGGACGCTCCTCGAGACGCGGTTCCTGTATCTGCAGATCCAGAGTCAGAACCAGATGCTCGAGGCGAAAGTGCGCGAGCGGACCCGCGAGCTGGAGGCCGCCCAGATCGAAACGATTGAGCGGCTCGCGCGCGCGGCGGAGTTCCGCGACGACAACACGGGTCAGCATACCGCGCGCGTCGGTCAGATGGCGGCGCTGCTCGCGCGGCAGATCGGGATGCCGGACGCGCAGGTGGCGCTGATTCGCCGCGCGGCGCCGCTGCACGACGTGGGCAAGATCGGCATCCCCGACTCGGTGCTGCTGAAGCTGGGCAAGCTGACGCCTGAAGAGTTCGAGATCGTGAAGACGCACACGACCATCGGCGCGCGCATCCTGTCCGGCAGCCGGGCCCCGATTCTGCGGCTTGCCGAAGAGATCGCGTTCAGCCACCACGAGCGCTGGGACGGCGACGGCTACGCGGGCATCGTCAGCACGGCGATCCCGCTGGCCGGACGCATCGTGGCCGTCGCGGACGTCTTCGACGCACTCACTCAGAAGCGTCCCTACAAACCGGCCTGGCCGATAGCCGACGCGATGGCTGAAATCGACTGCCAGCGAGGCCGTCAGTTCGATCCGTCCCTCGTCGACGCCTTCCTCCGCGTGATCGAGGGTAGCGATGGCGACACCGAACTTCCGCGCGCGGCCAGGTAGCCGATGGCGCAGCGCGCGAAAGAGATCGCCCTGTGGATGCGCCAGCAGGCCACGATCGCGGGGGCCCGCGGCTTCGCCGTCGGGTTGAGCGGCGGCGTCGATTCGGCGGTGGTGGCGCGCTTGTGCCAGATGGCGACGCCCGGCAAAGTCATCGGCGTCATCATGCCCTGCCACAGCGATGCGCGCGATGAGCAGGATGCCGAACTGGTGGCGCACCGGTACGCGTTGCCGGCGGTCCGGATCGATCTCGCGCCTGCCTACGATCTCCTCGTCGCAGATCTGAAGACGCTTTTCCTGCAGCTTCCGAAGGACCAGGCGCCGGACGCGAGCGCGCAGCCGGCCGACATCAAGGCGCGGATGCCGTTTGCGAACATCAAGCCGCGGCTGCGGATGGCCACCTTGTATTTCGTCGCGAATTCGCTCAATTACCTCGTGGCGGGCACCGGCAATCGCAGCGAGATGACGATCGGCTACTTCACCAAGTACGGCGACGGCGGCGTCGACGTGCTGCCCATCGGCGGGCTGACCAAGAGCCAGGTGCTCGCCATGGCTCGCGAGCTCGAGGTGCCCGAGCAGATCATGGCGAAGGTGCCGAGCGCGGGATTATGGGCGGGGCAGACCGACGAAGAGGAAATGGGCTTCTCGTACGCGGACCTGGAGCGATATCTGTCCAAAGGTCCTGACGGCGTGGCCCCCGCGCTCGCCATGCGCATCGAGCGGCTCGTCCGCGCGACCGAACACAAGCGCGTCGTCCCGCCAACGCCCCTCGAAAACGATCAGTAACCCTCAGTTTTCAATCCCGCCGTCCAGTTTCTGACGACGTGGATGGGCGGCGTGGTGTCGAGCGCCTTGTTGACGAGGAATCGCGTGCCATCAGGGCTGGGAATGTAGCTGTTGCGCACCTGGTACACCTCCATCGGCATCGCGAAGAGGAACTGCGGAGTGCCGTAGTCGAACCTCGGGCCCGGTTTGATCTGGACCGCGTAGAGCCTGCCGCCGTCGGGACTGACGAAGTACAACTCTTTGCCATCAGCGCGCCATCGCGGCTGCCGGCCGCCGCCGTTGGAGATCGGCCACCGTTCGCCGGCTGGAAACGACTGCACGTAGATTTCAGACTCGCCGCTCGCGGTCGATACGTAGGCGATGAACTTGCCGTCGGGCGAAAGCTGTGGTTCGACGTCCGAGAACGGCGAGTGGACGACCCGTTGCGGCGTCCTCTCACCTGTCATTGAAAGGGCGTAGATATCCCCCAGGCCCTCCCCTTTAGGATTGGCGAAATAGAGCAGCCATTTGCCGTCCCGCGAGATTTGCGCCGGTCCGTTCGTCGTGGGACCCTTGAAGAAGACCTTCTCCTCCTCTGCACCGCTGGCGCTTTTCTCCAAGATGGCAACGTTGCCGCCGTACCCCGTCTGCTTGTCGTAGCCATAGAAGATGGTTCCTCCGTCTGGAGACCAGACGGGTGAAACCTTGATCCCTGGACCCGTCGTGAACGTCGAAGCGATTCCACGGCGCACGTCGAGGATCCAGAGGTTTCCGTCGGCGAGGTTCGTGTAGACGAGGCGGTTTCCGTCTGGTGACAGCTCCGGTGTCCGGTACTTGCCGGGCGCCCCGACGGTTTCCAGCAATCGGCCGGTGCGATCGAACCACGCGAATTGCGACCTCAGACCGATTCGCGGCTGGAATGCGAGAACACCGTTGGTCGACACCGAAACCGGTACAAATCCATAACCCACTCCTTCCGCGACCTGGGTCGTTTCGCCGCTGACTTCGAGTCGCGCGGGATCGAATCGCTGCCGCAGCAGCGCGCCGCCTCTGGCGAAAAGCAGGAAACCCGACGGATCGTAGGCGGGACCGAGGTCGCTCGACATCAGCCTCTTCGACGCGCTGCCGTCTGCCAGCGAGGTGACGTAGACGCCGATCCCTTCGGGGTCACGGCCCAAGTACAGAAGAGTGCGTCCGTCGGGCAGGAAGTACGGCAGGCGCGGATCTGCGGAGGCCGCCTGCGCTGGAAGCGGCACGGCGACGCCGCCTCGATCCCGTATGCGATACAGTCTCGGGGGGTTGCCGCTGCTGAAAACGATGTCGCCTGCGGAGCCCCAGGTTCCGCACCATCGGAGATTCTCGACATCGCTGATCCAGTGCGGCGAGCCGCCCGCCGTCTGAATCTTCATCAATTTAGTCCCGACGAAAAACCCGATCCACCGAGAGTCCGGGGACCAGAATGGCATTATCGCGCCGTCCGTCCCGGTGAGCGGGAGCGCGTCGAACGAATCGAAGGCTCGGATCCAGAGCTGAGACTTGCCCGCTCGATCCGTAGCCACGAACACCAGTCGCGTGCCGTCAGGAGAAACGGCCGCGCCGCTTATGCCGGCAGACTGTCCCGGCCCGCCAAAAGCACAGCCCGGCGGCGGATAGACCTGAAACCGCTCGACCTCGGCAGCCGGAGCCGGTTTCAGCGCAACGTATGCGGCCGCCGTACCCAGCAGCACGAGCGATAGGACAGCGACTGCCCACGCAGCCCGCTCGCGCACTCGACTCTTTGTCGAGGAAATTTCCGGGATGTCGAAAGCAGCAGGCTCTTCGAGTTCCAGGCGCACATCTGCGACGTCGTGAAGGCGACGCCGTGGATCCTTCTCGAGGCATCGGCGAAGGACTCGCCGGATGGCGGAGGACGTGTGCGGAGGGAGGGCGGTCCAGTCCGGATCGCTCTTGAGGATGCTGGCGAGCGTGTCCGACACCTCGCTGCCGTCGAACGCTCTATTGCCGGTGAGCATCTCGTAGAGAACGCAGCCGAAGGCCCAGATATCGCTTCGCTTGTCCGCCTCTTTGCCGCGCGCTTGTTCCGGACTCATGTACGCGGCGGTCCCGAGAATCAGCCCAAGCCGCGTCAGTGCGGGGCTGGTGATCGTGGGCGACGCCGAGGCTTCCGGGGTCGCCGGGTCGTTCGAAATCGCTTTCGCCAGGCCGAAGTCGAGCACCTTCACCGAGCCATCCGGCCGGACCTTGACGTTCGCCGGCTTCAAATCGCGGTGAACGATCCCGCGCTCGTGCGCCGCTTCGAGCGCTTGGGCGATTTGCACGGCGATCGGCAGCGCCTCGTCCATCGGAATGGGGCCGCGAGAAATCCGGTCGGCGAGCGTGGGACCGTCGACCAGCTCGAGAATCAGCGCGTGCACGCCGGCCGTTTCCTCGAAGCCGTAAATGGAGCCGACGTTGGTGTGGTTCAGCGACGCGAGGACCTGCGCTTCGCGTCTGAATCGCGCGAGCCGATCCGGGTCGGCGGCCACCTGCGCGGGGAGAACCTTGACGGCGACATCACGATTCAATCGGGCGTCGCGGGCGCGATAGACCTCACCCATCCCACCCATGCCAATGAGTTCGAGGACCTCGTAAACTCCGAGCTGGACGCCGGACGGGAGGGGCACCGCGGAGCCACTGTATCTCAAGATCCTTTGATCACATCGAAGTGGACGCTCTGGTTTGCGCGAGTGCTCCTCCGCGGCGAGGTCGGCGGCGATTCCCAGATTGGGGATTCAACGATTGGTGATTGGTGATTGACGAACTTAGCCGACGCCGCTCGCCATCCCGGCGGGCACGGGGGTCTGCGTCGGGTCCGGCTCGCCCGAGAGCCGCTGGAGCGCCGCATGGACGCTGTCGCGAAGCGCGGGATCCGGCGACGCCTCGAACTTGTGGAGCTTCGGCTCGAGGTTCCGCAGCTGCAGCGCACCGACTGCATAGACGGCGCACGACCGAAGCCACGGATCCTCGCTCGCGAGCAGCGTCTCGACCGCCTGTTCCGTCGTCTCGAGCGGCGCGCCCACGAGCCGGTCCGCGATCGCGATGCGCTCGTCGATCGACACGGTGGTGTCGAGCAGCGGAACGAGCAGCCGCCGCAGCTCGGGCTTGAGCACGTTGTCGAGAAACTCCAGCGAGTTCGCCCTGATCGCGGAGCTGGTGGACCGCACCCCCACGTACGCATCGTGCAGACCCGGCCCTTCGAACAGCAGCCCCATCAGGCGGAAGATCCGCTCGAGCTCCTCCCCCATCGAGTGCTGCAGTCCATCCAGCACGGGATCCTTTTCAGTCAAGTGCGACCGCAGCGCGCCCATGACCTGATACGAGCGGTAGTGCCCCGCGATTTCCGCCGCGAGCACCAGCTCGATGAGCTGCGCGTCGATGTGGACGTCGGGATGCACATCGTGCAGTTTGTTCAACGACGCAATGACGCGATGGCGGACGGTGGCGTCCGGCTGCAGGAGCCCGTCGATGAGCACTTCGAGCGCAGCCGGCGTGCCGATGCGCACGAGGACCTGCGGCAGCTCGCGTCTGATCTCCACGGGTGTGGTGTCATCCTCGAGCCGCCTCGCGAGCTCGGGGACCAGGGGATTGCCGTAGCGCGCGAGTTTTTCGGCCGCGTGCGCGCTGACTGCGGGCCTTGCGAGCGCCGAGATACAGGCCGCGGCGACCTCGGGCCGCATGACGACGGATGCGGCGGCGATGGCCTGACGGGCGACCTCCGGATCTTCATCGTCGATCAGCTCCAGCAGGAGGTCGGTAAAGAGGCCCGGCACGAGCGACAACGCGCGCGCGGCCTGTATGCGATCGCGAACGCCGTCCTCGCCATCCGATCTGGCCATCCCTTCCAGGATGATGCGCGCCGCGTCGAGATTCTGGGATGGGCCGGGAGACGCGAGGAATGCCGCCATTCCCGCGCGAATCGAAAAGTCCTCGAACTCGCCGAGCTTCTCGATCTCCTGCAGCGGATCGACGCGCATCTCCCGCGTGACATACAACAGCGCCTCCGTTCTGACGCCGAGGTCCGGATCGCGCAGCAATTCGGTCGCGCGCTTCGCGATGGTGGTATCGCGCGCGGCGCTCAGCAGCGCGAGCGCGGTGCGCCGCACGTCCGCATCTGGATGCGAGAGGAGCGCCCGAAGAGGAGCCTCGAGCCCTTCGACCCGCTGCGTCTGCAGCAGCTCGAGCCCGTACCGTACCTCCGCGGCGTCCGACGACCGCAGCTTTTCCGCAATCGCCGGCGCGGCAGACCGCTCCAGCGCGCCGCTCGGCAGCAGCTCGGTGTCGATTCGATGGCGGTGAATGCTCATCTGAATCGTGCGAACGTACTCCGTCCGGAGGCGCCACGCGCTCAGGAGCCATCCGCCGATAAACAACAGGTTGAGGGAGGCTGTGCCGCGAAGGCCCATGCCGGCGCCGCCGATGAAGAAGCCGTTGGTCGCGATGCCGAGCGCGATGGCGCCCGCCGCGTCGGCGACCCGGCTGACGACGATGTCGATCGTCGCTTTGATTGATGCGCGCTGTGCGGGGGCGAGCGGGAGGTACAGCAGCTCGTAGCTCGCCTTGTCGAGCGAAAAGCGGAAGCCCTGATCGAACGCGTTCGTCAGCAGCACGCTGACCGCGCCGGGCACCAGGACGATCAGTGCGCTGCCCGCCGCGAGCGTCGTCGGCAGCACGAGCAGCGTGCGCGAGAGTCCCACTCGCCGGATCATCGGACCGACGAGCAGCAGCTGCAGCAGGAAGCTCACCGCGCCCAGCACGAAGTTGAAGGTGCCGAAGAAAACGGTCAGCGAGTCGGCGTCTCCACGCAGCCGGCGATCGGCGAGCAGACCGAATTGGAAGTTGGTCCACTGCGTCGTGACCGCGGCAAAAAACACGAGGGCCGCGACGTACCGCAAGTACGGGCTGCCCGCGATCTCACGCAAACTGTCGCCGAAGGGATGCTTGACGGTTCCGCCGCCGCGCACAGCGCGTTTTTGCGGGATTCGGATATACCCGATGAACACAATCACCGCGGCGGAAAGAATCAGCGCGGCGAGAACGAGCAGCATATTGACCGTGCCGCCAACCGGATTGACGAGAAAGCGCGCGAGGAGGCCCGCCGTCACGGCGCCAAGCGACGCGCCGGTCGCGATCACGCCGAACAGGCGGCGCGCCTGGCGCACGTCGAATGCGGAGTTGACGAACGTCCACGCCTGCACGGGCGCTATCACGCCGAAGCAGTTCACCCAGACGTAGAAGAGTGCGGGAAGCAGCCAGCCGAGCGACCAGGGCGCGGCGGTCACGCCGGCATAGCGGCGAAAGGCATACCAGAACACCACGACGTTCAGGCTGAAGAACACGAGCGTTGCGACGGCGACCGGGCGCGAGCCGAACCGCGCCGTCACGCGCGCGTACAGCGGCACGAAGATCGAGAGCACCGCCGGCACCGCTGCAAACACGTACACGAGCGCATATGCGCCGTAGCGGTTCAGGAACAGGCCGTTGCGCAGCGGCTTCGCGAGGACGAACGCGGCAGCGACCACCGCGACGTACAGGAAGGAGAAGAGGACGCGGGGTCCTTCGCCGGGTCGCACGTCGAAGAACCGACGCAGCCGCAAAACCATGGAGGGACGCAGTTTACTTCAGGTGCCGCATGACTTAGGCTTTGCGCATGCTGCAGCGGATCCTGTCCCCGATCGTCGACGTCCGCAAGGAAGAAGCGACGACGGCGGCCTCGATGTTCGCGTATTCGTTCCTCGCGATGACGGCGTACAACGCGATCAAGCCGCTCACGCGATCGAAGTTCATCGAGCACCTCGGCGCCGACAATCTTCCCTACGTTCTGCTCGGCGCCGGATTCATCATCGGGATCCTGATGGCCGGCTACAGCTGGCTGATCGCGCGGCTGCCGCGCCGGTGGGGGCTGCCGATCGTCCAGTTCGGTCTCTCGGGGATCGTGCTCGGGTTCTGGTTTCTCTTCCAGACGAATGCCGTCTGGGTCTCGATCGTCTTCTTCATCTTCGGTCTGATTCTGGCGGTCCTCCTGATCAGTCAGTTCTGGACACTCGCCAACGTCATTTACGACGCGCGCCAGGCGAAGCGACTGTTCGGGTTCATCGGCGGCGGCGCGCCGCTCGGCGGCATCGCGGGATCCGCGCTCGCGTCCTACGCGAAGCAGATCGGATCGGTCAATCTGATCCTGCCGAGCGCCGTGTTCATGGCGCTGTGCGGTCTGCTCGTCATCACGATCATCAAACGCGAGCGCGTCGAAGCCGGTCCCGCCGCGGTCAAGGAAGAGAAGGGCGTCAGCGCCACCGAAGCCTTCGACCTGCTGCGGAAATCGAACCACCTGCAGATCATCGCGCTCGTGATCAGTTTTGCCGCCGTCGGCGCCGCGATCATCGAGCAGCAGCTGAACATGGCGGCGTCGGCCGCGAAGGGCGCGAACGCGACGGATTCGATCACCGCGTTCCTCGCGCAGGTCGGCCTGTGGACGTCGAGCATCGGCTTCATCATTCAGATCTGGCTGACGAGCAAGATCCACCGGTATCTCGGGATCGGCTTCGCGTTGATGATCCTGCCGGTCAGCCTGGGGACGACCGCCACGGTCATCTTGCTCAACGGCGCGCTGTGGGCCCCCGGCTTCGCCCGTGTGCTGGATCAATCGCTGCGCTACACGGTCGACAAGACGACTCGCGAGATCCTTTTCCTGCCGCTGCCGGCCGACATCAAGCTCAAGGCCAAGTCGTTCGTCGACGTCACGGTGGACCGCGGAGGCAAGGCGATCGGCGCGCTGCTCCTGCTCGTGCTGGTAAAGCCGTGGGGGCTGCACCTCGACTGGCAGCGATTGAGCTATGCGAGCCTCGCGGTGACGACGCTCTGGATCTTCATGGCGCTTCGCGCACGGCGGGGCTACCTGAAGGCATTCCGGCAGAGCATCGACCGGCGGGAAGTCGAAGCGAAGGACGTGCGGTTGAGCGGCGGCGACCTCTC